>Ga0315282_10000029_pt1 | contig 317877 bp, 273 predicted proteins | sample YL17G07_20_MG_FD_203693 | JGI IMG/M metagenome (GOLD analysis project Ga0315282, IMG submission 203693) | Sediment microbial communities from Yellowstone Lake, YNP, Wyoming, USA - YL17G07_20 | ecosystem: Environmental > Aquatic > Freshwater > Lake > Sediment | place: USA: Wyoming | collected...
GCCACCCCGCTTAGCCTCGCCTGCGCCAGGAGTATGCGTCCCTTAAGCCCGGCTCAATACCTCAGACCTAAGACCGCGCATTCCCCAGACGCCTGCCAAGCCTCCCGAGGTCAGCGCCATTCTAGCAGACCAATCCTGCTGGAGGCAAACCCTGCGGCGCTGCAATCTCGCGATAGAGCGGAGGCAGCAGGCCCCGCCCCAGCGCGGCGCAGGAGAAACCGTTTCTTGCGCCCCCTATCACGCGGTGCTAGAATCACCGATTGAGCTTCTGTCCCCCTGTGTAAGGAGAGTCATCGATGACCCGTCGCACCTGGAACTGGGTGATCATCGCCGTCGTGGTGGCCGTTGCGCTGATCAACCCGCTCTACCGCTGGAAATCGCACCAGCCGATCGTCACCCTTGGCTTGGACCTGCGCGGCGGCGTGGAGGTGCTGCTGCACGCGGTGCCGGAGGACGGTTCACTGCCGAAACAGGAACAGATGTCCGGCGCCATGCTCGTCGTGCGCAACCGCGTTGACCCGCAGGGCCAGAAGGAAATCAACCTCACGCAGGTCGGACCGGACAGGATCCTCCTCCAGGTGCCTGGCGAGAAGAACCCGGACTCGATCATCGAGGTGATCGGCGAGACGGCACTGCTGGAGTTCGTCAACACGGCGGATCGCAGTATCCCCGAGGGGGAGGAGCTCAACCAACCGGGAACGACCAAGCGCAAGGAGGAGTTTGCGAAGTATGAGACAATCGTCAAGGGGGCGGACCTTAAGTCGGCGGCCGTGACCTTCCAGAGCACCAGCCACCGGCCGATCATCTCCTTCGAGTTCAAGCCACAGGCTGCAGACAAGTTTGGGCAGTACACCAATGATCACGTGGGGCAGTACCTGACGATTGTGCTTGATGGCAAGGTGCTGACCAGCCCGGTGATCAATAGCCCGATCTGGGGCGGGAGGGGGATCATCGAGGGGCGGTTCACCATCCAGGAAGCCAACAAGATCGTCAACCAGCTCAATGCCGGTGCGCTGCCGGTGCCCCTGACCATCCTCGCCTCGTCGGTGGTGGGCCCGACGCTGGGCCAGGAGAGCATCAACAAGAGCCTGCTGGCGGGCATCGTTGGCTTTGCCATCGTGCTGGTCTTCATGCTGCTCTTCTACCGGCTGCCCGGTTTGGTGGCCAGCGTCGCGCTGTGTCTGTACGTCGTGACCGTCCTGGGCTACCTGAGCCTGATCAACGCGACGATGACCCTGCCTGGCATCGCCGGCTTTCTGTTGTCAGTGGGCATGGCGATTGACGGCAACATCATCATCTTCGAGCGGCTGAAAGAAGAGATACGATGGGGCAAGACGCTGGTCGCGGCGATGGAGGCCGCGTTCGCGCGCGCCTGGGCAGCCATCCTCGACGGCAACCTGACGACGCTCCTCGCCGCCGCCGTGCTGTACTTCTACGGCAGCGGCCCGGTGAAGGGCTTCGCCATCACGCTGTTCATCGGTAACGTCGTAGCGCTGTTTTCCGCAGTATTCGTGACCCGCCACATGCTGGACGTGGTGACGCGCCAAGTCCGCGACACCCACCTCTACGCGACCCCGGTGAAAAGGGCGTACCTACCCTTCGAGGTTCTCAAGGAGAAGAAGTACTACCGCTTCGTTGAGCGCACACCCATGTGGGCTGCTATCAGCGCAGTGATCATCGGGTCGGGGTTGGTGTTCATGTACGCGAACCAGGCCGCCAGCGGCTCGCCGTTCAACCTGGGGATCGACTACACCGGGGGAGAGCAGCTGATCCTCGAGGCCAAGCAGCCGTTTTCGCAGACCGGACAGGAGGTCAGCCGGATCGTCCAGAAGTACTCCGAGGGTGAGCCGGTGGTGCAGGTTGACCTGAACGACCTGCACATCGTGAGCATCCGCATGCGCCTCAAGACTAGCGGAACGGCTGAGGATGAGAAATCGCGCAGCCGCACGGCCAGCCTGCGGCAGATGAAGGAGGAGATCGGCTCGGCGTTCGGGGGATACGTGGCCGAGGGATCGACGGGGGCGAATCCGGTCGTCCGCGAGCAGAACTACGTGGGCCCCACGGTGGGGGCAGAACTGATCCGCAACGCGATCCTCGCGCTGATCATCGGCTGTGTGCTGATCATCGTGTATATCTTCATCCGCTTCGCCAGCTGGCCCATGGGCGTCGGCGGCGTGCTGGCCCTGGTGCACGACGTCTTGCTTACGCTCGCTTTCACGGCGGCGCTGCACCTGGAGGTGAACTCCAGCTTCATCGCGGTTATCTTGACGATCATCGGCTACTCGATCAACGACACGGTGATCGTCTTCGACCGCGTGAGGGAGAACTTGCGCAGCTTTGGGGAATCCGCGCCATTCGGCCAGTTGTGCAACATGTCGATCAGCCAGACTTTCGTTCGGTCGATTAACACCGTGCTCACTGTGCTGGTCATGACCGCCGCGCTGCTGCTGCTTGGCGGGTCGAACATCCGGGCGTTCATGGCGGCGATGTTCATCGGCCTCATCTCCGGCATGTACAGCTCGATCTACATCGCCACCCCGCTGATGCTGTGGTTCAGCCGCGGCAAGATGCGGTTCGCTGAGGAGCCCGCGGCAACAGGAGTGGCGCCTGCGTATGATGCGACCTTCTCGGCGGCGGAGGAGCTGCCGGTGAGCAGGACGATTCGCGAGGCGGTGGCGAAGAAGGAGAAAGCGGCAAAGAAGCAGCGCCGCAGGTAGGCCATGGCCCAAGACGCGCCACGCGATCTGGCCGCCCTGACCCGGCGCCTGCTCGCCGACGCCGGCGACACCGCCGAGCGCCTCTCTCCCGCCGCCGGAGATGCGACTGGCAAACGGCCCGATTTCCTGCGTAGGTCGGCGGGCTGGCAGAAGGTGCGCGAGGTGTTGCTCCGCGCAGTGCAGCGGCGGGAGCCGGTGCTGGTCTACGGGGACTACGACGTGGACGGCGCGACGGCGGCGTTTCTTCTGCACCGCTGGCTCCGCGCCCAGGGCGTGCCCGGCAACGTGTTCCTGCCGAGCCGGTTCCGGCACGGCTACGGCCTGGACGCCAGCGTTGTGACCCAGGCCAAGGAGCAGGCGTATCGGGTGCTTATCTCGGTGGACTGCGGCACGAGCAACGTGGAGGAGATTGCCCAGGCGCGGGCCGGTGGGATGGAGGCGGCGATCATCGATCACCACACCGTGCGTGAGGAGGTCCCTGACGCGCCCATGTTGAATCCGCACCTCGAGGAGAGCCTGCCGCCGCTTTGCACCGCCGCCTTGGTCTACTACGCCCTGCGGGAACTGCAGGACTCGGCTACGCCCGCCTGGTTCGGCGACGAAACCGAGCTTGCCGGCACGGCGGTGATCGCCGACGTGGTGCCGCTTGTACTGGAGAACTGGTGGCTCGCTCACCAAGCGCTGAGCCTGCTGCCCGAGACAGTGAACACCGGGATGGCGGAGCTGGTCAAGGCCAGCGGGCTGCACGGCCTGACCCGGCTTACCGGCCAGCAGATCGCATTCCAGCTTGTCCCCCGCCTCAACGCGGCAGGCCGCATGCAGTCGGCACGGGTTATGCTCGACCTGTTCAGCGCCGCGGAACTGCAGACGGCGCGCCTGCTCGCCCGCCAGCTGGACCAGCTCAACTCCTCGCGCAAGGCGGAGGCGGACGGCGTGTTCCGCAGCGCCATGCTCCAGGCGATGCGCCAGGCGGAACGGCAGGCGATCGTGGTCTACGACCCGCACTGGCATGTGGGCGTGCTCGGCATCGTGGCCGCGCGCGTCGCGGAGCAGATGGGCAAGCCTGCGGCGGTGCTGGCCGACGACCCCGCAGGCACGGGGCTGCTGGCGGGGTCGGTGCGCTCCGCGGGCCACGTTAACGCGGTGGAATCACTGGGGGAAGCGGGCGAGGCGCTGTTCAGCTTCGGGGGACACGCCCAGGCCGCGGGAGTGCGGCTGACGCGCGAGAACCTGGCGCGCTTCGCCGACGAGTGGGCTAAGGCGGTTGGCAGCGCACGCGCTCCCGAAGCTGCAGCGGAACTGCCCTCATCCGTGCGGCTTGGCGAGCTGACGGCAGGCTTTGAGGATGACGTCTGGAGGCTCGCTCCGTTTGGGGCGGGTTTCCCGGTGCCCTGTGGAGTGATCGAGGGCTGCCACGTGTCGCGCACGAAGCTGATCGGACGCGATCGCACGCATCTCGCCCTATGGGTTACTGACGGCGAACGGGAGGTCCGGCTGACTGGGTTCAACATGAGCCACCTGCACAGTCGTCTGAGAATTGGGCAGCAGGTGCGCCCCGTGGTTGAAATCGACACAGATAACTGGAATAACCATTGTGGTATCGTGCTTAGGGTGGTAGCAATTGCCTAAGGAGATAGCCAAGCGGCCGGCCGTAGCGGGGAGGCACCTGCAGGAAGCAGACCACCTCTTCCAGATCGTTGCCGACCAACTCAAGGCCGTCCATCCCGACACGGACGAGAACCGGCTCCGCCAGGCCTACGAGTTGGCCTATGCCGCCCACCTGCCTCAAGAGCGCGTGGACGGCACCCCGTACATCTTCCACCCTCTGGAGGTGGCGGAGGCCTGCGTCGACCTCAACATGGAGCAGGATGCGGTGATCGCCGCCTTGCTGCACGACACCGTGGAGGACGCGGGCGTGCGGATCAACCAGATCCGCCAGCTGTTCGGCAACGATGTGGTGAACATGGTGGAGAACCTGACGAAGATCCAGAAGATCGATTTCTTCGCCCGCTTCACCGGCCGGAACAAGGCTTCCAACCAGGCGCGCAACTTGCAGCGGCTGTTCGTGGCGATGACCCGCGACACGCGCGTGATCGTCATCAAGCTGGCCGACCGCCTGCACAACATGAAGACCCTGGGGCCGATGCCGGACCACAAGCGCCAGCGCATCAGCCGCGAGACGCTGGAGTTCTACATCCCGATCGCCAGGCGGCTCGGCCTGGGAGAGATGGCCAACCAGCTTGAAGACCTGGTGTTCCAGGCGCTCTACCCCGAGGAGTTCGAGCGGCTGCGCCGGGAGGTGGCCGCGGTGGTTGTGCAGGAGCAAAGGAACATCCGCCCGATGATCGAGCAAATCGGGCGGCTGCTGCGGGAGAACGGCCTCAAAGTGGACCGCATCTACGGGCGCCGCAAGCACATGTGGAGCATCTACCAGAAGATGCAAAAGCGCAGCATTGCGCTGGACGGCGTGTTTGACCTGCTGGCGATCCGCGTGATCCTCGACGGCGACGAACTGGACTGCTACAAGGCGCTGGGCATCATCCACATGCACTACAAGCCGATCTTCGAGCGCTTCCGCGATTTCGTGGCCAGCCCGAAGGAGAACGGCTACCAGACGCTGCATTCAACCGTGTTCGGCCAGCCAGGGACGAGGGTGGAAATCCAGATCCGCACCAAGGAGATGGACCTCGAGGCGTCAAAGGGCATCGCCGCGCATTGGCGCTACAAGGAGGCCGGCAAGGGCCTGGACCGGCTGATCAAGGACGAGGCGTGGCTGGAGTTCATCCGCGAGCTGTCCGAGGAAGACGTGAACTCCGAGGAGTTCATCCAGCGCACGCGGGAGACGCTGCTCGGCGCCCAGGTGCTGGTGCTTTCCCCGCGGGGCGAGGTGGTGAACCTGCCGGCTGGCAGCACGCCCATCGACTTCGCCTACTACATCCACACCGACCTGGGTCACGCGATCCGCAGCGCCAAGGTCAACGGGCTGGTTGTACCGCTTGACTACCAGCTCCGCAACGGCGACGTGGTGGAGGTGATCAAGTCGGAGGAAGCGCGGCCGGCCCCGCGTCCGGAATGGCTGACGCTGGCCAAGTCGCCCAAGAGCCTGCTCAAGATCCGGCGCTACTTTAAGACTCTGCCGCGCACCGAGCGCGTTGCCGTTGGGCGCAGCCTGCTGCGGGAGCAGATCGTCAAGGAAGGGCTGTATCCGCTGAATTTGATGGCCAACGACAAGCTCGCCCTGCTGCTCAGGCGCATGCCGGTGCGGAGCATCGACGACATCTACGACAACGTCGCGCTCGGCGAGTTCCAGTGCGCGGACATCGTCGAGCAGTTGAGGAACATCCACCGCGCGCGCGTCGAGCCGCGGGTGGAGGAGCCCAAGGCCGAGAAGGGCAAGCCGGAGCGGGGCAAGGCTGAGAAGGCTAAGTCTGAAGCGGCCGGGGCCGCCCCGCCGACTGAGCTGGCGCTGATCGGCTTCGCGGGGGCGCTGGGGATCAGGCTCGCGGGCGGGCAGCCGCTGCGCCGGCGCGTGGAGCTGATGGGTTGCTGCACGCCCGTACCCGGCGACCACATCTACGGTCTGTACGACCACAGCGCGCGCCGGGTGGGGGTGCACCGCGTGGAGTGCGACGCGTTGCGCGAGGAGATTCCGCAGGGCGACCTGCTGGAGCTCGACTGGGACGAGCAGCGCGAGGGGAAGCGCTATCCCGCGTGCGTTGGCGTCGTGGCGATCAACCGGGTCGGACTGCTGTTTGAGGTGCTGCGCCATCTTGCAGCGCGGAAGATCAGCCTCGGCGGGGCCGAGTTCCACACCGCCCCGACCGCCGTGGCCAACGACCGCAACGCGCGCTTCGAGCTGACCGTGGAAGTGGTCGACACCGACGAACTGGCGGAGAGCATTCGCGCCATCGCTGAAATGGACGACGTGTTCGAGGTGAGCCGGGTCATCAAGCCCCTGGTCCATGAACCGCGGGAGGCCACTACCTAGTGCGCGCCGTTGTGCAGCGCGTGAGCCAAGCGCGCGTCGTCACCGCTGGCCAAGTCGCGGGAGCAATAGCCGAGGGCCTGTGCGTGCTCGTGGCAGCCCTCAGCGGGGACACCGAGGAGGACGCGCGGTTCATCGCACACAAGGTCGCAAGCCTGCGCATCTTCCCCGATGAGGAGGGGAGGATGAACCGCGACGTGCGGGACGCCGGCGGGCGGGTCCTGCTCATCTCGCAGTTCACCCTTGCCGCCGACACGACCTCCGGCACTCGCCCGTCCTTCAGCGCCGCACTCGCCCCGGCCGAGGCCGAGAAGCTGCTGCAAGTGCTCGCCACGCACCTCGCAAATGAGGGCCTAACTGTAGCCACAGGCGTGTTTGGTGCGAAGATGCAGGTCGAGCTGACAAACGACGGCCCGGTGACGATCTACCTGGACACCCGGGAAAAGCGGCGCAACTAGGCTGCTGCCGCTCTTCAAGGCTGAAGCGGAGGCCCTGGCTTAGGCGCCGGCTGCTGTTGCCGCTGCGCCGGCGGCTGACCAGTTCTTCAGCACATCCTGGAAGACCACGACGCCGTCGGTGGTGCGCTGGGCCACGACGTTGATGCTCTTTCCTTCGTCGTCGATCAGCGCACACACGAGGTAGTCTGCTCCCAGCGCCTTGCCCACAGCCGTTGCCTCCGCCGCATCCAGCGCGGGCGAGTTTGCCGCGCTGATCGCCTTGCGGGCCTGTTCCGCCTGCTCGGCTGACGGCTGCACAGCCGCCATCAGCCTGTTCTGGACGAGTACTTCGCCAATCGCCTGGCGCACTCCGCGCTCGCGCCGCCGCGCCGCGCTCAGCGCCTCCGGGTCGGCCGCCTCGGCCCCCTCCCCCGCCGCCATGCCCACCACGTCCACCACACCCAGGACGGCTACGTGCGCCTTGCCCCCCGCACGTGTGTCGTTCTCGATGGCGATCTGTAACATGTTCAGCTGCCGCGCCACCAGCGTGTCCGGGTCAACCTTGCCGCTTTTGAACAATGTGCAGCCGGCGACCCCGATCGCTAGAAGCAATGCAGCCGCGCGGCTCAGCTTCACGATCCTCAGCTCTCCTCGTAGAAATGCGGCGCGAAGCAGCGATAGCAGTAGGGCGCGTCTACCGGTATGCCCGCGCCGCAGCTGTTGCACTTAGCGTCCGTGCCGGTTAGCTGCAGCCCCAGCCCGGCGACAAACACCTCGCCCTCGTCGTCCACCAAGTCCTCCTCCTCGCCAGACTCCTCTTCGTCGTAGTCGTCCTCATCTTCGTCATCGGAGTCCCCCTCATCCTCTTCGTCCTCGTAACCGAATCCCTCGGGCAAGTCCTCTTCGGCCGGCTCCTCCTCATCCTCGCCTGCGGAGGCTGGTTGTGCTGCCTCAGGACTTGCAGGCTCCCCCTCCTCCCCAAGGAGCTCCTCAGCTTCGGCGATCAGCGCGCGCGCCTCCGCGGCCCTCTCGGCGTCCGACTCCAGCTCGACGTAGCGGCTGAGCAGCATCTTGCTCAGGGTGTAGTCCTCCATGTTGAACAGGAACTCACCCGCGTACCACAGCGTCTGCAGGTTGTCCGTGTCGGCGTGCAGGGCGAGCTTGTACGACCGCCAGGCCTCGCGCGGAAAGTCCATGTTGTAGTACGTCATGGCCAGGGCGTTCCATGCCGCGGCGTCGGAGCCGTCGAGCACGGTCGCCCGGTGGTAGTACTCGAGCGCACGCTCGTAATCGTCAGCGTCGAATGCAGCGTTCCCCGCCGCCAGCAGCTGCTCCTTGGTTTGCGCGCTGCCGGCGGCTCCGGCGCCCTCCCCCAGCTGCTCTCTTTCAGACTGGGCCACCTTCTTCCTCCGGCAAGAATACTACCAGAGAAGAGGCGCAGTCTACAAGGCGGCCCCAGCCAGCGCCGTGGCCAACCCAGCAGCCCGCGCTGCGGCCCTAGGAGCCCTGAGCAGTGGCCGCCGCACCCTTGGCCTTGAGCCGCCTGCGCCGGGCGGCGACGATCCACCAGATGACGACGGCAAGGATCACAACCCACGGCACCCAGAGCACGCTCGTGACCACGAAGTAGATAAGCGCGTTGATCGTGTTCTTGACGCCGATGAGCACGTCCTTGTAGGCCGCCTTGAGCGTGGCGCCGAAACCCCAGGCGAACTCCTCCGCCTGGTAGGCCGCGCGCTCGCTCAAGTTCACCTTGATCGAGCTGCGGGTGATCTTGTCCGCCAGCTGGTCGATCGTGTCCTGCGTCGTCTGCAGTTCGAGGGTTACGTCGGACAGGCGCGCCTGCGTGTCGAGGAGCACCTTGTACGCCTCCCCCAGGCCGCGCGTGCGCTGCACCTGGCGCGCGTCGTCAAGCATGCCCTGTAGCGTCACCTGCTCCTTGAGCAGGTTCTTCATGCGGCTCACGGCGGAGACGTACTGCGTGCTTACGTCTTCAGCGGTCGTGTTCTCGCTGATTACCTCGCCGATCTGGCGCAGCGCGTTCCAGGCGTCGAAGAAGTGCGTCGCGGGCACGCGGAGCACCACCCAGCCTTCGCGCGTACCGTCGTCGCTCTTCGACATCTGCGAGTCGGTGACCGTCCCCCCCGTCTGCTCCGCCACGTCTGCCGCAGCTTTCCAGGCCTTGTCGTAGTTGTCGATGCGCAACGCCATCTCGCCGTTGCGGATTAGGTATTCCTCCTTGGGGCGGGCCTCCTCGGCGTATGCCGCAGGAGAGAACCAGCGCTCCACGTTGAACACCGTCCGCGCGTAGGCCTGGGGAGAGAAGGACGGCGCTTGACTCGGCTCTTCACCCGGCGCGCTCCGCATTGCCTCCCGATATGCGCTGTCGGACTCCCCCGCCATGGGAGGCGCTGGCGCAGGCGGGGCTGACGCAACCATACCCGCCTGTTTATCACTCGCAACACGATAGTCGGCATGCTTGGCGCAGCCGCCCGCCACCCCCATGACCACGAACACCAGCAGGCCAATCACCCAGATCGAACCGCGCATCCTTGCCTCCCGTATCATTGCAATGCTACGAGCATTATGACGCGCGGCGCCGGGGCGGCGTTCGTCCCATGATTGGCCGCCGGCCAGAGCCTGCTGGGGCGGCTCAGGGGCTGTTATACTCTCCTTTGACGTGAAAGGCTTCCTCTTACCGTCAGCCCAAGCTGCGTACATTGTTGGAGTGAAGACTATTGCGCTTTGCGGGGGATACCTGTACGTTTGGGTTTTGGGGCTGACGCCGCACCACGGGTCGCCGTGGCTGTTCTGGCTTAGCCTGGCACTGCTTGTGTCCGCCAACGTCGTCCTTTTCCGCTTTTTCACGGCGCAGCCGGAGGTACAGGAGAAGCAGCTTCTCGCTTCCCTCGGCCTAGACATGCTGGCTGTCGTCTACTTGTTCCTTCTGCACCCGCAGGTGCAGATGCTCATGCTCGTTGGTCTCTGCCTGATCAGCGGGTTCTACGGCTTCGTCCTGCCGCGCAGCGGCGGCGTCCTCGTCGGGCTGCTCAGCATGCTCGCGTTCATGTTCAGCGTAGCCATTGGCTACTACAGCCCCAGCAACCGCCAGCTCACCGCCCAGGAAGTAGTGGCGCCGCTGTTCGCAGGGGCATGCGCGCTGGCCGCAACGGTCCTGCTCGTGAGGCGAGTGCGGAAGACGGTGGACGCCGTTTACTCGACGACCGACGAGCTGGCCCTCGATCTGGCAACGCATGCGGTCGACGGGGAGATCATGGTGGCCTCGCTTGTCGAGCGTAACCGCGAAGTCCAGACGATGATGCAGGTGCTGGAGAACATCGTCTCCGTGCTGGACTGGGACGAGCTGTTCGAGAACATCATCCGGGCGTTCCGCAACCGCTTCCAGTTCGACAAGTTCTGCATCTATCTGATGGACGAGGAGACCGGCAACCTCGAGCTGCGCGTGGACTCCGGCGCCGACCGGGCGACCGGCGTGGCCACGTCGGTTAAGCCGGACCAGGGCGTCGTCGGCTGGTGCTATACCACCGGCAAGGGCGTGCTGATCGACGACGTGAAGAAGGACGCGCGCTACGCCCAGTTCAACGAGCGCGGCAAGCGCATCCACTCGCTGGCCTGCCAGCCGCTGATCTTCCGCGGCGACCGCCTGGGCGTGCTGTGCCTCGACAGCGAGCGTCCCGCCAACTTCGACGCCAAGTCCTTCGCCTTCCTCGAAAGCCTGGTGCCGCTGATCTCCATCACCGTGTCCAACAGCCTGAGCTATACGATGGTGAAGGCGGAGAGCACCACCGACAACTTGACCGGGCTGCACAACCACCGCGGCTTCATGGAGAAGCTGCCCTCGCTGCTTGAAGCGGCGTACCGCGACGGCGTGCCCACGGCGCTGCTGATGCTGGACATCGATGATTTCAAGCGCGTCAACGATACCTACGGCCATCTGGTGGGCAACCTCATCCTCACGGAGTTGGCCGAAATCCTTACGAGCTTCTTCCGCGGGAGCGACGTCGTGGCGCGCTACGGCGGCGAAGAGTTCGTCGTCGTGCTCAACGGCACGCCGCCGGACATCGCGCCGCGCATCGCCGAGCAGCTGCGCCGGAAGGTGGATTCGCACCAGTTCCCCATCTCGCTCCAGCGCGACGCGTTCAAGCAGGTGACGATCAGCATCGGCCTCGCCGCCTGCGCGGATTCGAACCTGCGGCCGGAGCTGGTCCGCGGCAGCCGCAGCCGCGCCGAGTCGGACATCTTCCTGCGCAATGTCGACGAGCTGGGGGCTCTGCTCATCGACAACGCCGATCAGGCGCTTTACGCGGCCAAGCGCGAGGGCAAGAACCAGGTCATGCTCTCGCCGTTCTTTCCGCCGCGACCGCCGAGCCTGAGCGCTGGCGCGGCCGACCCGGAGTTCGAATGAGGTGAAGCCCCCCCTGCGCGCCGTGGTACTTCAAGGCGGCCAGCGGCATGGCATGTGACGTGGGATAGCAGGCAGAACATGATGCAGGATGCGAAGCTGGGCTCGGAGCGCTTGCGGCAGGACGAAGCGATCCGCCACGTGCCCAAGGGCTGGGGCGCGGAGCTGTGGATCCACAACGACGAGCTCTACTGCGGCAAAATCCTCGTGCTGAAGGGCGGCAAGCACTGCAGCCTGCACTACCACAAGCTGAAGACTGAGTCGTTTTACGTCCAGTCAGGCAGGCTGCGGATGGAACTGACGGACATCGAGGGGGCCCAGCAGATCCCGCCGCTGATCCGCGAGAGCTTCGAGCTGGGACCGGGCCAGGCGGTGCTGCTGCGTCCCTATCTGGTGCACCGCTTCACCGGCTTGGCCGACGATACGCGCATCTTCGAGTTCTCCACCCAGCACTTCGACGAGGACAGCCACCGCATCGTTCCCGGGGACTAAGCGGCAGTGATGCCGGACTATAATGTGGCGCATGCTTGGCTGGCCGGGCCGCATCCTGTACTGGTTAGGCTGGGCGCTGGTGCGCTCGGGGCTGGCGTTGCTCCTGCGGTTCCGCATCGAGGGGCGCCACAAGGTGCCGCGGCGAGGGACCGTGCTCATCGCCTCGAATCACCTCAGCAACCTCGACCCCCTGCTGATCGGTTCGGCCGCCCCGCGGCTGCTGCAACACATGGCGAAGCGCGAGTTGTCCGCCAAACCGCTGCTGTACTGGTTCTTGCGCGGCATCGGCACGGTGATGGTTGACCGCGGGCGGGGACAGCAGGCCCTCGAGGAAGCCGTCAAGTACCTCCAGCGCGGGGCGTGCATGGCCATCTTCCCCGAGGGCACGCGAAGCACCACCGGCCACATGGGCAAGGGCCACACCGGCGCGATCGTCCTTGCGATGCGCTCCGGTTGCACCATCCTTCCCGCGGCGATCATCGGCAGCGACCGCGCGATGCCCAAGGGAGCGCGAGGGATCCGCAGAGCCAGTGTAACGGTCCGCTTCGGCGAGCCCTACCGCTTGCCCCTTGCGCCGGATGGAACCGCCATCGCCCGCGAGGTGTTGGTCCGGGAATGCGTGGTGTTGATGGAGCGCATCGAGGCGCTGCTCCCGCCCCAGATGCATGCAAGCCGGGAGGACAAGCGCAGATGGTATGGTGAGATGGCTGCCCGGCAAGATGCTCCGCCGGGGACGGCGTAGAAGGAGGGTCGTGCTAGTGCAAGCTGTAGGCCTTGGATTGATCGGCGCGGACGGCCGCATGGGCACGGCCTTGCGCAGGCACCTTGAGGGCGTCCAAGACATCGCCATCTACGCAACGCTGGAGAAGGGCGAGAGCGTCGAGGCGTTTATCGGCCTCAAGCCGGAGGTGGTGGTGGACTTGAGCCTCGGCCCGGCGGTCGATGCACACGCCGCGCAAATCGTGAGCGCGGGCCTGCCGTACATCGTCGGAGCGACAGGCTACAGCGAAGACACGCTCAATAAGCTCCGTTCTCTTGCTGAGCAGCACGCCACGCCCGTGCTCGTGGTGCCCAACTTCTCCCTCGGCGCGAACCTACTGATTCGCTTCGCCGCACAAGCAGCATCCCTGATGGACTCGCCGGTGATCACCGAGCGCCATCACGCGGGCAAGGCCGACGCGCCGAGCGGGACGGCACGATTCACTGCGATGCGCATCGCCGAGGGGCGCCAAGCTGGCGACCGAATGCCCGGCCGTGGCCCTTCTCCCGGGCAGTACCGTGAGTCCATCGCGGGTGTCCTGGGCGGGACCGAGCACGACGTCTACCTGCACAGCCTGCGCGGCTCGGGCTATCTCGCGGAGCAGGAGGTGCGTTTCTGCCTGCCCGGCGAGACGCTGTGCATCGAGCACCGCAGCATCGACCGCCAGTGTTTTATGCCCGGGATCGTCTACGCGATTAGGAACATCGGCAGGGTGCAGGGTTTCGCCTATGGCCTGGACACCTTGCTGGAACTGCAATGAGCATCAGCCTTGCTGTCGTGGGCGCCACTGGGCTCGTCGGGCAGGAGCTCTTGCGCATCATTGAAGCGGAGGGCCTGCCCCTTGACAAGCTGGGCCTCTTCGCCAGCCAGGCCAGTGCGGGCATGCGACAGCGGTGGCTGGGAGAGGACCGCCAAGTCGAGGCGCTCGACACAGCTGCTTTCTCGGGCTACGACGCGGCGTTATTCTGCGTCGGCGACGAGCTGTCCGCGCAGTACGTGCCCACAGCCCTCGCGGCGGGCTGCAGCGTCATTGACAAGAGCAACGCCTATCGCCTCGCCCCGGACGTGCCTCTGGTCGTCGCAGGTGTGAACGACGGCGCGATCACGCCAGCCAGCCGGCTGGTGGCCAACCCGAACTGCACGACGATCATCCTGGTGCACGCCCTCTGGCCGCTCCAGCAGCGCTTCGGGCTGAAGCGCGTGTGGGTCGCCACGTACCAGAGCGCGTCAGGCGCCGGTGCGCCGGGCGTCAGCAAGCTCAGCGCCGACCTGGAATCGGCGGGCCCGCCTGAAGCGATGCTCGGGCATCCGCCGTCCGATGCGGCGAGTTTCGCCTACAACGTGGTCCCCGCCATCGGGAGTCTCGACAGCGCCGGGCGTTGCGGCGAGGAGGCGAAGCTGATCGCCGAGTCGCGAAAGATCCTTGACGAGCCGGGCTTGCCCATGGCTGCTCATGCAGTGCGCGTGCCCGTCGTCGTCGGCCACAGCATGGCGGTGAGCGTCGAGCTTAGCCAGCATGCCACGGCCACTGACATGGCCGCTGCGCTGGCAAGCAGCCCCGATGTGCAGGTCATCGAACACGGGTTCCCTACACCCGTAACCGCAGCCAGCCACGACCGTGTCGAGGTGGGGCGGCTGCGCAGCGAGGACGGGATCGAGAACGGCTGGTCCTTCTTCGTCAGCGGCGACAACCTCAGGATCGGCGCTGCTTTGAACGGCTGGCGCATCCTCAGGCTGATGCTGGCCGCGGGAGCAGTTGGCGCACAGCCCAAGAGCACTTCGGTTGGGAGGTAGTGATGAGCGCTAAGGCGCATAGCCCAGTCTTTGGGCGTGTCCTCACGGCGGCGGTGACGCCGTTCACAGCGGGCGGGACCGTCGACTTTGCCGCCGCGGGGCGTCTGCTCAAGTACCTGCAGCCACAGTGCGACGGCGTGGTGGTGGCCGGAACTACTGGGGAGGGCCCCACCTTGAGTGACAAGGAGCGTCTCGGCCTGGTGGACTTCTACAAGTCGCGGGCGCGGCGCGGCTTCCACGTCGTGGCCAACGTTGGAACGAACAACACTGCGGAATCGGTCAAGCTGGCGCGCGCCGCGGCTAGAGCCGGCGCTGACGGCCTGATGGTGGTCGGCCCGTACTACAACAAGCCCAACGCCGACGGCCAGCGAGCGCACTTCACCAAAGTGGCCGACGCCACGGAGCTGCCGGTGATGCTCTACAACATCCCGGGACGCACCGGCCTGCGCGTCGCCCACGAGGTGATCGTGGAGCTCGCGGCGACGACGCGCGTGCGAGCCGTGAAGGACGCCACGGGTGACGTCGAAGGCGTGGCGTTGCTCCGCAGCCAGACTCTCTCGGACTTCTTCATCTACTCCGGCGACGACTCGCTGACGTTGCCGATGCTCGCCGTCGGCGCCAGCGGGGTGGTCAGCGTCGCCAGCCATCTCATCGGGCGCGAGCTGGGGGACATGATTCGCGCCTATGAGGAAGGCAACGTGGCAGAGGCGCGCGACATCCACCTGCATTTCCTGGAGCTCATGCGCGAGCTGTTCATGACGACCAACCCCATCCCGGTGAAGGCCGCGCTGGCCCGCCTCGGCCTTTGCGGCGAATTCTATCGCCTGCCGCTCACGCCGCTCAACGAGCCGATGGCCGCGCGGCTCGACGCTGTACTGCGGGAATACGAGTTCATCCGCCGGGACTAGCATGGCGACGCCAGCCCCGCAGCTTGAGGATAGCGTCATCAAGGCTGTCGGCGCGACGGCGCAGGCGCTCGCCTCGTGCAAACGCATCGGCGTTTCCACGGGCGCGGGCGTCTCGGCGGAATCGGGCGTGCCCACCTTTCGTGACGCCCAGACTGGGCTTTGGGCGAAGTACGACCCGGTGATGCTGGCCAGCATCGACGGCTTCCGCCAGGACCCCGCGATGGTCTGGAAATGGTACGACGAGCGCCGCCAGACCATCCGGCTGGTCGAACCCAACCCGGGCCACCATGCGCTTGCGCAATGGGAGCAGGATTGGCGCGCGCGCGGCCGGGAGTTCCAGCTCATCACGCAGAACATCGACGACCTGCACTGCCGGGCGGGCAGCAGGGATGTGATCGAGCTGCACGGCAACATCTGGTTCGTCCGACCCCTCGATGCTCCCCTGAGCGAGGCGGTGCGCCTGGACGCCTGCCCGCTGCCTGAGCATCCGCCGCGGGATAGCGCCGGGCGCATCCTCCGCCCGCATGTGGTCTGGTTCGGGGAGCAGCTCGACCCGTTGAACGTCGAGGCGGCCTTCGAGACGGCCGGGACTTGCGAAGCGTTCCTGGTCGTCGGCACGAGCGCGGTGGTCTATCCCGCCGCCGCCCTACCCCACTACGCCAAGCGCGCCGGGGCGCTGGTCGTCGAAGTGAACCCTAATGCGACGGAGATAACCTCGCTCGTCGACTACAGTCTCCGCGGCCCAAGCGGCGTCGTCCTGCCCGCGCTGTGGGCAAGCGTCCAGGAAGCACTCGCCAGCGTATCGGGCCAGGCCTCCTAGCCAGCTCGAGTAGGAGTGGCGCTACATGAGGCCTATCTGGATCGCCTCTTCCTGCAGCTGCTCGCGGAAGTTGGGGTGCGCCAGCTCGATCAGCGCCTTGGCGCGCTGCCGGCGGTTGAGGCCAAACAGGTTGACGATCCCGTACTCCGTGGCGATCCAGTGCACGTCGGCGCGCGAGGTCGTGATGCCGTAGCCCTGGGGGTGCTCGGGGACGATCTTGCTAAGTGTGTTGGCCTTTGCCGACGAGGTGAAGGCGATGATCGGCCGTCCGTTCTTGCTGCGCGCCGCGCCGCGGACGAAGTCCACCTGCCCGCCGAAGCCGGAGTAGATCTTGCGCCCCATGTTGTCCGCGACCACCTGGCCGGTGAGGTCCACCTGCAGGCAGCTGTTCACCGCCACCACGTTGTCGTGCTGGGCGATGATGAACGGGTCGTTGCAGTACTCCTGGGGATGCATCTCGATCAGCGGGTTGTTGTGCAGGAAGTCGTAGGCCCGCGTGCTTCCCAGCACGAAGGACGCCACGATCTTCCCGCGATGGATGTTCTTGCGCTCGCCGTTGATCACGCCGCTCTCCAGCAGGTCGATCGCGCCGTCGCTGAACATCTCGGTGTGAATGCCCAGGTCGCGCCGGTCGGCGAGCTCCAGCCAGGCCGCATCCGGAATGCCTCCGATGCCCATCTGCAGGCAGTCGCCGTCGTCGATGATGCTCGCCACGTTGCGCGCGCAGGCGATCGCCTCCGTGGTGATCTCGCCGTGCTCCAGCTGCGCCAGCTCGTGCTCAACCTCCACCAGCTTATGCAGGCGGCTTAGGTGCACAAAGCTGTCGCCCAGGCTGCGCGGCTGGCGCGGGTTGACCTCGGCGATCACCTTCTTGCCCATGCGCACCGCGGCCATCGTCAGGTCCACACCCACTCCGAGGCTGCAGAAGCCGTGCTCATCGGGGGGAGACACCTGGATGATCACCACGTCAAACTCGATCTTCCGCTCGTAGATGAGCTTGGGAATCTCGCCCAGGAAGATGGGCACCCAGTCGGCGCGCCCCTCGTTGATTGCCTGGCGCGCGTTGCCCCCGGCGAACCATGCGCAGTGCCGGATGTGCCCCTCCAACTCGGGCTTCATATAGTCCAGGGGGCCCATCGTCAGGATGTGGGTGACCGTAACGTCGCGCAGGTTCATCGCGTACTGGGCGAAGGCGTGCAGCAGGTCCAGGGGCGCCGCCCCGCCGGGGTGAACGTACACGCTGTCTCCCGATTTCACCTCGGCGACGATCTCGTCCATCGATACGCGCTTGCTCTTGAACAGGTCGGCGAAACTCATCCTGCGTTCACTCCCGGCCCTCGATGTAGTCATACTTGCGGCGCATCTTGCCGTTCACGCAAACCAGGCCCGTGTCGAACTCCCGATGCTCGGCGATCGCCTGCTCCACCGTGTGGTCGGCAAACTTGAGCAGGTAGGGCGCCAACGCGCTGGCCACCGCGCGCGACGCGGTACGGGACACCAGGGCGGCGATGCGCGTCACGCAGTAGTGCACGATGTTGTCGACGATGTACGTGGGGTTGAGCACGTCCGTCGGCCGGCTCGTCTCCGCCGCCCCGCCCTGGGTGATCGACACGTCGATGATCAGGGAGCGCGCCTGCATCGTCCGCAGGTGGTCGGCCTTGATGACCTTGTCGCACACGCCCGTCGCGGAGTGAATCGCCAGTACGAGCACGTCCGAGCCGATGCACACACGGCTGATGTTGCCCGGGCCGGCGGACAGCGTTGCCAGGTGCCCCTGGCGCGTGCGCTCCAGGCGTTCGAGCTGCGCATGGTCGTGATCCAGCACCGTTACGCGCGCGCCCAGCATCTGCAGCATCTGCGCCGCCGTTGACCCGACCAGCCCCGCGCCGACGATCGCTACGTTGCAGGGGGCCACCCCGGGCGCGCCCATGATCAGCTTGCCCCGGCCACCCTCGTAGGTTTCGAGGTACCGCGCCGCAATCTGCGGTATCAGCCTACCGGAGATGATTGACAGCGGGGCGAGCAGCGGCCAGCGCGCACGTTCGTCCATCATCTCTTCAAGAGCCAGCAATGAGATCTTTGCGGCGGAGTAGGCCTGAAGCGTCTGGCGGGGGATGAACGGCAGCTCGACGTAACTGGCGAACACCTGCCCCTCCCTCATGCGCTCCGTCTCCGGCACGCTCGGCGGACGGAAGCGCAGCAGCACGTCGGGCCGGATCCAGGCCTCATCGGTGCTGAAGGCGATCTTCGCCCCGCACCGCTGGTAGTCCTGATCGGTGAAGTGGGCGCGCACGCCAGCGCCTCTCTCCACGGTCACCGTGTGACCCCGGGCAGTCAATTCCTCGACGCCGTAGGGCGAGAGGGGAACGCGGTGCTCAAGAGGGCTGGTTTCAGCAACGACGCCAAAGTGCATGGCTTTGCTCCCAGCGCGGAATAGCTAAAGCTTAGCAGACAGCATGGGGGCCGTCCATGCACCGCGCAGGCACAAGCCCCAAGCTAAGTCCCCTCCTCCGGCGGCTCCTCCGGCTCGCCAAGCTCCTCCATGCCTCCGGCGGGGTGCCGGGCCACCCCGGCGATCGCGTCTTGCACCGTCAGATACCGCGGGAAGAGCGTATCGAGGCGGGTCGTGTACAGCGCTTCGAGCAGCCCGGCGCGCATGTTGAGCAGCCGGATATACCCCCCGTGCGCCGTCGCATTCTTGTGCTCCGAGACCAGGGCACCCAGGCCGGTTGAGTCAACAAGCCCTAGGTCGCCTACATCCACGAGGAACCGCTGAACCCCAGTCTCCTCCGTCGCGTGGCGGATCGCGTCGGTAAAGAGCTGCACGTTCAGCGCGTTAAGCTCGCCCGCGGCCCTGAGCAACACATGCCCGTCAATCACGTCTCGGGTAATCAGCAGGTCGTCCATGCTGTCCTCTCCTTGTGCATCGTGGCGAGAGCACCCTCATGATACACCATTGCCCCGACCAGTGATGGCAAGCGCCATGCCCTGCTAACACCCCCGCCGCGCGCCTGCGGCGATGACCGGCAAGCAGCTCAGCGCTCAGCCGCCAGCGCGCCCCCGGCCGGCACGGCGACAGCGCCAAGCTCGGTAACCGAGGCACTCGCCTCGCCGCTGCCTTGGCGGATCGCCACGAGCAGCGCCGCAGCCGTGTCCAGCGAGGTGAGCACCGGGATGTTGTGCTCCACGGCGCCGCGGCGGATCAGCCGCGCCTCCTGCTCCGCCTTCTGATCCTCGCTAACCGTGTTCACCACTAGATGGAACTTGCCATCGAGGATCATGTCCACAATGTGGGGCCGCCCCTCGGACAGCTTGCGCACCGCCACGGCGCGAATCCCCCGCTCGTTGAGGAACCCCGCCGTGCCGGTGGTGGCGTAGACCTGCATCCCCAGCTCGCCGAAGCCCCGCGCGATCTCCAGCGCGTCCTCCTTGTCCGCGTCGGCAACCGTAATCAGCACGCCAAGACTGAAGCACTCCTCGAGGGCAGGAACGCGGATGCCCGCCGCGGTCAGCGACTTGTGCAACGCCGCGGGGAAGCTCGCGGCGATCCCCATGACCTCTCCGGTGGACTTCATTTCCGGGCCGAGCTGCACGTCCAGATCCCGCAACTTCTGAAAGCTGAACACGGGAGACTTTACCGCCACCATCCGCCCTATGGGCTGAAGCCCCAGCGGCCACCCACAGCCGTCCAGCGGCATGCCCATGATCGCTCTCATCGCCAGGCGGATCACCGGCACGCCCGTGATCTTGCTGATGAACGGCACCGTGCGGCTCGCCCGCGGGTTCACTTCGATCACGTACACGTCGTCGCTCTTGTCGACGACAAACTGAATGTTGATCAGCCCGGCGGCGTGGATCGCCCGCGCAATGCGCCCGGTGTAGTCCACAATCCTGTCGATCACCTTCACGCTCAGCGTCTGCGGCGGGTAGACGGCCATGCTGTCGCCGCTGTGGATGCCCGCCCGCTCGATGTGCTCCATCACGCCGGGGATGATCACGTTCTCCCCGTCGCTGACCACGTCCACCTCCACTTCCTTTCCCGCGAAGTACTTGTCGATCAGCAGCGGTTGGTCGCCGAAGGCGTGCTCGTTGGCCTTGATGTAGTCGCGCAGGTCGTCGGTGGTGTAGATGATCTGCATCGCCCTGCCGCCCAGCACGTAGCTCGGACGGACGAGCACCGGGAAGCGGATGCGGTGCGCGATCTCCACCGCCTCCTCGTAGACCATCACCGCTCCCCCCGGCGGGCGGGGAATGTCCAGCCGCTCCATCAGCGCGTCGAAGCGCTCGCGGTCCTCGGTCTCGTCGATGGCGTCGCGCGTGATGCCCAGGATGGGCACACCCGCACGGTCCAGCGCGGCGGCGAGATTGATCGCCGTCTGCCCGCCGAATTGGCAGACCACGCCCAAGGGCTGCTCCCGGGCAATGATCTCCCGCACGGACTCGAAGGTCAACGGCTCGAAGTACAGCGCATCCGAGACGTCGAAGTCGGTGGAAACCGTCTCCGGGTTGTTGTTGACGATCACCGCCTCATAGCCCAGCTCCTGCAGCGCCAGCAGGGCGTGCACCGAGCAGTAGTCGAACTCGATGCCCTGGCCGATGCGGATCGGCCCGCTTCCCAGCACCAGCACCTTGCCCCGGCCCGGCCCCCGCCCCTTCAGCTTGCGCTCCGCCATCAGCGGGTCGCTCTCCTCGGAATAAGTGCTGTAGAAGTACGGCGACTGCGCGAAGAACTCGGCGGCGCAGGTGTCCACCGCCTTGAAGCTCGGCTCAGCCGTGAACTGATGCCGCAGCATTTCGATTTGCGAATCCTCCACGTCGAGGATGCGCGCGGCCAGGCTGTCGCTGATCCCGCAGCGCTTCAGCTCCCGCAGCAACGCCGGGCTGAGCAGGCTGCCGGCCTGGCGCAGCTGCTGCTCGAGGGAGATGATGTGGGCGAACTTGTCGATGAAGTAACGGCTGATCCCCGTCAGCCGGTGCAGGTGCTCGGCGGAGTAGCCGCGGTACAGCGCCTCGAACAGCGCGAAAACGCGCCCGTCCGTCGGCTCCGCCAGAAAAGTGCGCAAATCGCGGTCAGAGGTCTCCCGCCAGCGGTTGGTGCGGAAGCTCTTGAGCTTGATCTCCAGCGCGGCCAGGGCCTTGAGGAACGCCCCCTCGAAGCTGCGATCAATGCTCATCACCTCGCCCGTCGCTTTCATCTGCGTACCCAGGCGCCGGTCCGCCTCGCGAAACTTGTCAAACGGCCACTTCGGAATCTTGATCACGACGTAGTCCAGGGCGGGCTCGAAGGAGGCCATGCTCTGACCCGTCACCTGGTTGCGGATCTCGTGCAGTCTCCGCCCCAGGGCGATCTTCGCCGCCACGCGGGCGATGGGATAGCCGGTGGCCTTGCTCGCCAGCGCCGAACTGCGGCTGACCCGCGGGTTCACCTCGATGACGTAGAACTGCAGGTCGCTGGGCGAGAGCGCGAACTGTACGTTGCAGCCGCCCTCGATTCGCAGAGTGCGAATGATGCCCAGCGAAGCGGAACGCAGCATCTGGTACTCGGCGTCGGAAAGCGTCAGGCTCGGCGCGACGACGATGCTGTCCCCGGTGTGAATCCCCATCGGGTCGAGGTTCTCCATGTTGCAGACGGTGATGCAGTTGTCATCGGCGTCGCGCATCACCTCATACTCGACTTCCTTCCAGCCGATCACGCACTGCTCGATCAGCACCTGCTTGTTGAGGCTCTGCAGCAACCCAGTGGTGACGATGCTGATGAACTCCGCCCGGTTGAAGGCAATCCCTCCCCCCGTGCCGGCGAGCGTGAACCCGGGCCTGATGATCAGCGGGAAGTCCATCCCCCCGGCGATCTGCATCGCCTCCTCAAAGCTCTGCGCCACGTAGCTCGGCGGGACCGGCATGCCGATCTGCTGCATCGTGCGCTTGAACAGCTCGCGGTCCTCGGCAAGCTGAATCGACTCGAAGCTGGTGCCGAGCAGCCGCATCCCGTACTTCTGTGGAATCCCCTCCTGCCATAGCTGCGTAGCCAGGTTCAGCCCCGTCTGCCCACCCAGCGTTGGCAGCAGGCCGTCAGGCCGCTCCACGGCGATGATCGCCTCCAGGTGCTTGATATCCATCGGCTCGATGTAGACGCGATCCGCCGACTCGCGGTCGGTCATGATCGTCGCCGGGTTGCTGTTCACCAGAACGACCTCGACGCCCTCCTCGCGCAAACTGCGGCAAGCCTGGGTGCCGGCATAGTCGAACTCGGCGGCTTGGCCGATGATGATCGGCCCGCTGCCAATCACGAGGACCTTCTTGGCGGGAGATGCTTGCATGTCGGTAGAGCCTGGATTCCTCCGCATTCCCTGCGGCTCAGCTAGGACGCCAACATTGTACCGTCCCCCGAATCTCGCCAGTGAGGAGCTTACTCCTCAGCGCTGAACTCATCCCCAGGGGCCTCTACCGCCTGGTCAGCTGCGGCCTCTTCCCCCTCCAGCCCCGGCGATCCACTGTAGACCATCAGCTTGTGCTGCCGCTTGTACAACTCAACCTTGTGCTTCAGCTCCTCAACCAGCGGGCGATAGCCCTCCGCGAGCCCACTCGGCACAGCCTCCTCTTCCGCAACCGGCGGCGCCGCTATCCCGCGAGCCACGTGGCGCTCCTGCGGCTGCCCCACCCGAATCATCGCCAAGTACTCCTCGAACTCCTCCTGGGGGATTCGCCAGAGCTGCCGCTTCCCCCTGCCTATCCGAATCGCCGGGATCTGCCCCTCGCGCAACAGGTCGTACACCATGTCAATCGACAGCTTCAGGCGCACGGCAACCTCCTGCGGCGTGAAGTACTCGCAGGAGACGTCCCGGCCTGCCTTCTGCCTCCTCTCGTCCATGCCAGCCGCTTCAGCCCGGCCTACCATGTTCCAGCCGATAATACCACTAGGAATTCAACCCGGCATCACCAGCGTCTCACAGCCGTTAAATCGGCCCCCGGCGTTTTAGGCCGATTTAACAGTCCACAGCCACATCAGCCTTGACAAGCCAACCTAAGCCGGTTAGAATGTGGTCGCTTCAGGGGCAGACCCATATGGCGGAAGACATTGGACTGAACCGGGCAGTCTATCAAGGGATGTCGCGGCCCACCGCGAGGCATCGCGCTCGCGACGATTCGTTCGCCATCCGCGAGCTGCTTATCCAAGACGTGCTGGGCGGTCTCGCCAGGCTGCGGGTGGCAATGCTGGACCCGGTGCAGACGGATCAGCTTGCCGGGCCTACCGCGAGTGATGCGGCGACCACCCCGCTTTCGCAAAGCGACGAGGAGTATTGGCTGAGCCACGAGGGTCTGACGAGCGAAAGCCGCTTCCGCGAGAAGCTCAGCTACCTCGTGAGCCTGCTTAGCACCGCCTACTTCGCCAGCGACATCGACGCGGTGTGCGACGCCTTTAGACGCATGCTCTGGGTCCACGAGTCAGCCGAGGAAGAGCCCCTTTTCTCGGTCTACGCCTCGGGGATCGTGCTGGCGGCGCTGAGCATCGGCTACGCCTGCGCCGATCTGGGGCTGATCGAGAACGGCTACTCAGTCGCGGAGCGCTGCATCACCCTGCTGCACTGCAAGCAAACCCGCCGCGCCGCCGAGCGCCTGCCCGAGCGGCCGGATTCGGAGTGCTGGTTCCGCCTGTACGCGCTGCTAGCTGAGCTGAAGTGGAGGGGGCCGCAAAGCCTCTGCGACCGCGTCATGACGCCCTCGGAGGTCATCGACGAGTTCGAGGCGACGGAGCAGCGCTGCATTGACTTCCTCGAGCGCACGCCATCGAGCGATCCCACCCGCAACGCCCGCGTGCGCGAGTCCCTCGCCTGGGGACGGCTCGACGTGATCAAGCTGGCCTACGCCCATTGCGAGGATCGGGTTGAGGCACTCGTCGGGCGGTTCAACAAGCTCTATGGGAACAAGCTCGCCACCGAGGTCGGGCACTTCCTTGCCAACAAGCCCTGCGACAAAGACAGCCCCTGGTATTGGGATCTGGAGCTGTTCAAGTGGTGCGTCTGCGGCCCAGCCACCCCCGATGAGGCGATTCTGTGCTATCAGTGGCGTCTCGACGCGTCAAGGGTCCGGCGCCACCAGATAGCAAGCCGCGAAACCTACGATGCACCCGCAGGATGCAAACTCGAATGCCTGCTCAACATGCAGCCCCGACAGGAGGTGCGTCAGGCAAGCTAGGGAAGGAGCGTTCTAGCGGTTCCGGCCTACATCCCGTCGTCGAGAATCGGCGGAGGCATGTCAAAACCGGCAAGCAAGCTCCATAGCAGACCAATAAGCGGATCCATATACACACTCCTTTTGCGGCTCGCGGGTCGCTACGCCTCATTGCGGCCCGCGGGCCTTCGCGCTGGTTCTCAGCGTTCAAGATTCTAACGCATCTCCCCGTACAATGCAAGTGCCTGCATCGTCTTACCCGAAAGGCAAGTGTTATCCACCGCCGCTCACAGGTTACTAACGGCTTATCAACTGGCCTATCCCCGCTTGAGCCGCGTATAATGCCTGGCCAGAGGTGTAGCCGTGGGCAGCATGGAGCACATCGAGGTCGAGCGCGAAGGGCCCGTTGCCAGGCTGTGGCTCAGCCGCGCGCAGGTGCGCAACGCGTTCAACGCCCGTCTCATCGGCGAGCTGAGCGCTTGCCTCGCCGGCCTAGCGCAGGACGAGGGGTTGCGCGCGCTTGTGCTGGGGGGCCGCGGCGACGTCTTCTGCGCCGGCGCCGACCTGGACTACATGCGCACGGTGGCGGGCTTGGGGGAGGGGGAGAACTACCGCGACGCAATGGAGCTGGCGGAGATGCTCGCCGCGCTGGACGCATTCCCCTGCCCCGTTGTCGCGCGCTTGCACGGGGCGGCAATGGGAGGCGGCGTCGGGCTTGTTGCCTGCTGCGACATTGCCGTCTGCGCATCAGACACGCGTCTGGCCTTCTCGGAGGTGCGCCTGGGCCTGAGCCCCGCGACGATTGCGCCGTACGTCGTGAGCAAGATTGGTGTCACGCACGCCCGCCACTTGTTCCTAACCGGCGAGCGCTTCGATGCAGCGCAGGCCTTGGCCTACGGTCTTGTTCACCAAGTCGTCGAGCCGGAGCAGCTTGACTCGGCGGTGGACGCATTGGTGGCGCAGTTGCTGTGCGGCGGGCCGCAGGCAGCACGGGCCACGAAGCGTCTGCTGCGGACCTTGGCCGGCATTCGCGACGCCGCGACGCAGGAGATGACCGCACGGCTGATTGCCGAGCTGCGAGCGTCGGATGAGGGCCGGGAAGGCATCGCCGCGTTCCTGGGCAGGCGCGCGCCGTCGTGGAAGCCACCGCAGGGATGAGGCTTCAGCCCCTGCTGTAGTCGCCAGCCCGGGCGCTCTGCGTCCGGCGTTTGCGCGACTAGCGCGGGACGACGGCAGCCTTCGGCGGGGCGGGCGTGTAGTGGCCCGGCTCGCTGATGTAGTCACGCCAGAGGCTGCGGATGCGGCGGAAGATGGGCCCGGGCGCGCCTTCACCGATGATGCGCCCGTCAATCTCGACGACGGGCACCAAATCCGCGCCCGTGCCGGTTAGCCAGCATTCGTCGGCCGTGTAGAGGTCGAAGGTCACGTACGTCCCTTCCTCCACGGTGTGGCCCTCGCGCCGGGCGATTTCCATGACGCTGTTGCGCGTGATGCCCTCCAGAATGCCCAGGTACGGCGCAGGGGTCTTCACCACTCCGTTCTTGGCGATGAAGATGTTGTCCACCGTCGCTTCGCTGAGGTAGCCTTCCTGGGTAAGCATGATGCCCTCATCAGCTCCCGAGAGGTTCGCCTCGATGATCCCCAGGATGTTGTTGATGTAGTTCAGCGATTTCACCCGCGCCGGCAGGCTCTGCACGCTGTTGCGCCGCGTGCTTACTGTAGCGCACTTGATCCCCCGCTCGTACTTCTCCTCCGGATAGAGCGTGATGGAAGAGGCGATGCAGTAGACGGTAGGGGCCTCCCTGCACTTGCGCGGGTTGATCCCCAAATCGCCCGGCCCGCGGGTCGCCACCAGGCGGATGTACGCCACGCCGCTGTGGAGTTCGTTGATCGCCACCGCCTCGGCGCAGGCCTGCATCATCTCCTCGCGGGTGCGCTCGAGGTGGATCGTGAGGAAGTGCGCGCTTTCGTAGAACCTGTCGATATGCTCCTTGAGCTTGAAGATCTTCCCGTCAAACGACTTGATGCCCTCAAAGCAGCCGTCCCCGTAAAGGACGCCGTGGTCGAAGACGCTGATCACTGCCTGGGACTTCGGTACGAATCTGCCGTTGAGCCAGATCTGAAGCTCACTCATGGTTGCGCCTCCGGGCGTAGAGGGTCAGGATGGCGTGATTCGGAAGGGGGCACGGAAGAGCCGGCCGTCCCACTTCCCGTGCACCAAGTATAGCAGACACGCCCGGCCCGCACTGCATTAGCAGACGGCGATGCGCGAGGCATTCGCCTCCACCAGCCGCCTGTAGCGGGAGCTGTCGACCACCTGCCCGAAGCTGCGGACCGGCGCCAGCTCGAAGCCGTGCTTCGCACCCAGCTCGGCGATAAGCTGCACCTTCGCCGGATCGATCTCGCGCCCCAGTGTGAAGTGGCCGAAGCGCCGGTCCAGGGCCAGGATGGCAGTCTCGGCGAGGCAGGCGTAGATCGTCATCGGCGGCAAACCGATGTCATAGGTGAGCTCTGCGCCTGCCGGCAGCCTGACTTCGCCACTCTCCACCACGAGTATGTCATCACGAGCGCGTGCCGCCTCCGGTTTGATGTCGGGCGGGCGGGCGACATCGCACACAACACATCCGGGCTTAAGAAGGCTCACGTCCACGACGGGGTCGACGGCGGACGTCGTGGTGATGATCGCGTCTGCGGAAGGCAGGTAGTCCGCGGCCAGGCGGGACAGCTTGATCCGTCCCTGCATGCGCGGGGTCTCACGGGAGATCAGCGACGCCAGGGCGAGAAGCTTCTCGGGCCGCGGGCCGACGAGCTGCAGCTCCCGCACCTTGGGGGCCAGCAAGCGCGCGCAGATCGAGCCGATGCTGCCCGTGGCGCCGATGACCAGCACCGCGCTCTTGCCCAGGTCGATCCCGCAGATCGCCGCCGTGAGCTCAAGCGTGCGCAGGGTACAGGCCACCGTGAAGCTGTTGCCCGAGGTGACGCCGATGGACACGCGCTGGCTGACCGTGACTCCCGCGTCGCCCACCACGCTGGTGTAGGCGCCCAGGCCCATCAGGCGGCAGCCAAGACCCTCCGCCTGGCGCGCCACCTGCTCGAGCTTGCGATACATGAATCCCGGCGGAAAACGGAGGATGGCCTTGCTCGTCATCGGCACTGCATAGAGCACGCCTTCGGCGCGCGCGCCGGTGGGGCTGGTGATGCCGCGGACCACGCCCACGGGAAACGGTGGGAGATACGCCACCGCATCCTCGATCAGGCGCTCCGGGACAAACCGGGCAAGCGCCCGCACAATCGCTAGGCGGCGAACGTCGCGGAAGGAGAGCGGGTGGATGACGAAGGCGAACTTCGCCACGTCCTCCCCGGGAGTGAGGTCGAGCTCCTCCGGGCTGCGAGGCGCCAGGGGCTCGGTTTCCTTGACCGGCAGCCGCGCCAGGGCCAGCGCTGGCTCCTGATCCTCGCTGGCGAAGTAGTAGATGCGCGGGCTGAGGTCCATTTCCTGCAGCTGGTTGAGCAGAGCATCAGCGTGCGGTGGCGAGCCGCCGTCGCCGGAGGCGAGGTGCAACCCCGCCTCAAGCACCGGAACGGGCACCATCGCCCCGCCCACTTCGGGAGTGAGCGATACCAGGACCCGCACGCCCTTTTCCCTGAACAGGTCGACGTCCTCGGGACCCTGCAGGGCTGCAAAGACGACCTTGCCCGCCAGCCTGGACGGCGCATAGCGGTAGAAGTAGGAGATGTCGCCGACGATCACGTCCGCGCCGCGGAAGTAGTAGTGATACCGCGGCATGAAGCGCGGCTTGCGGCGTGCCGACGGCCAGAACCACTGCGCCGGCGCCTGGCTGACCGCTCGCACCAATTGGGGGGCCGAGGCGACGAGAGCATGGAAGCTGGTGATCGGGATACCCAGGCGGAGGCCGTAGAGCAGATCGCCGAAAATGATGCGCCGCGTATATGTGCTAAGAACTTCGGCTGAGCCGTAGCGGTCAAGCCCGCTGAAAAAGAGCACGCGCTTGCCGGCAACGAGCGGCCGCAGCTCCTCGGCCGCTTGGCGGACCAAGTGGCGCTCAAGCGTGGCGGCCAGCGTGCTCCCGTCGAAGAACCGCCCGTCAAGCTCGTCTAGGCCCAGCACATGCCATAGATACTCGTGACGATACCGGCGGCCGGCGATCATGAATGAAGTGGTGATCCCGCGCAGCGCCACGGCGTCGGCGTGCTCGAGCTGCTCGCGCAGAAGGCGGCGGATGCTGTCCAGGTCGGGGGCGACGCGCTGCACCTCCCACACCAGCTCGCCCTGAGGCAGAACACACCGCCCGCCAGAGGGGTCCGGCCCCGCCAACACGCTGATGCAGGAGACGCGCCAGACGCGGCTCACTTCGCCCGCCCACCCCATTCGAGGATCACCTTGCAGACTGCGTCGTTGGCCTGCTGGCACAACGCCGCGCTCTCTGCCTCGGTCAGCACTCGCAAGACGTCCTCCGTCCCTGATGAGCGCAGGTAGAACCGCACGCCAGGATACGCAGACTCAAGCTTCGCCAGCTTCCTGCGCATCGCGGGATCCGTTTGCCAGGCGCTCCTGTCGCGCACGCGCAGGTTCGTCAGCAGTTGGGGGAACTGCGGGAACTCCTCGGCCATGTCGGCCAGGGGCCGGCCTTCCCGCGAAAGCAGCGCCGCGAGCTGCAGCCCGGAGAGGATCCCGTCGCCCGCCACCGACTTGTCATGCATGATGATGTGCCCGGATTGCTCGCCTCCCAGATCGATCCCCTGGGCGAGCATCGCCGCCAGGACCTTCGTATCTCCCACCTCCGTGCGCACCATGCTCACCCCCCTTTGCGCTAGCGCCCGCTCCACCCCCACGTTGGTCATCTTCGTCATCACCACCGCGCCTCGCCGGCGGTACCGCTGCAGCCGCGTCGCGAACAACGCAATGATCACGTCACCCGAGACATCCCGCCCGCGATGGTCCACTGCGAGCACGCGGTCGCCGTCGCCGTCGAACGCCAGCCCTAGGTCAGCACGGGCGCGCACAACAGCCCGCCTGAGCATCCGGAGGTCTGTCGCGCCGCATCTGACGTTGATTCGCGCGCCGTCGAAACGGGCGTTGATGCTGTCCACCTGATGCCCGGCGCGGCGAAACGCGAGCGGAGCAAGCACGCTGGTCGCCCCGTAGGCGCAGTCCAGTATGATGCGCAAAGACCGGGCCGCGCTGCGCTGACGGGTCGCGCGCACCAGCCCCGCAACATACTGCTCCCCGACGTCCGCCTCGCTCATGCCGCCGATGTCCGCCGCCCCTGCCACAGTAACCTGGCTGGCCTGGCAAAGGACTGAATCGATCCGCGCCTCGTCCTTGCTCCCGAGCTTGTGGCCGTCGGAGCCGAAGAACTTGACGCCGTTGTCCTCGATGGGATTGTGTGACGCGGTGATCATCACGCCGCCCGCGCAGCGCAACTTGTGCATCGCATAGGGCACCGCGGGAGTCGGGACGATGCCCAGACTCACCGCATCACAGCCGCCCAGGTTCAGCCCAGCCTGGACTGCGGCGGCAAGCATCGGCGAGGACAGACGCGGGTCTCTGCCCAAGGCCACACCAGGGCGTGCCCCTTTCACCGAGAGCCGGACGCCTGCGAGGCCCTTCGCGTACGCATGAGCGGCTCGTACTGCGATTTCCGGCGTCAGCACCACCCCTGCCCTGCCGCGGATCCCATCCGTACCGAAGTATCGCCCCATTCGCTGGCTACTTCCCGCTTGGTATCACATTGAGCTTGATCGTGCTGGGAGTGATGGTGACCTCCCCGACGTCCGGGGGCAAAGTGACCTGCGGTGCCACACGGTGCTCTCCGGGACCCAGATCGCCGACCTCCACGACGGCGATTATTCCGCGCAGCTGCTCGCTGCTCGCCGAGGCCAGATCAAGTGACCGCACGGCGACCTGGGGGGACGACAGAGCGTAGTCGAAGTGCTGGTTCGCACCGCGCAACTGGATACCCACCACGACAGCGCCAGCCTCGTCCGGTCCGAGAGCGGCAATCGCCACCTCGACGGTACACTCCCGCGGCAGCCCGCTGTCCTTCGGCACGCTGAACGGATAGAGCAAGTCGGCCGGTGCGCTGAAAGTCTCGCGGGCCTCCGAGAGCTCGACCGGCTCTGTTTTCACCGTGAGCGCTCCCGCCGGCACAAGCTCGGCCGGCACGGGGATAGTCATGGGATCCGCCGTCAACTCCGTTACGAAGAAACCCGCCGGCGGCAAGCCGTGATAGTCGGGCACGACGTTGAGCACCCTGACGTTCGCCGTCGCCACAAGCCGCAGCTCGTAGCGCACCTCCGCCGGCGTCAGGCGCAGCGCAGGTCCCTCAACGCTAGCGCCACTCGCGTCGTAGAGGAGCACAGGCTCATTGGCAGCGAGATCGCCCCGCACTCCCGAGACGTCAAGTTCGATCTGCGCACGCTGCACACGCTCTACCAGCGACTCCGCGCCCGAAACGTCGACCCAACTTGCAGAGAGGCTCTGCGACGCAACGACGAAGCCGCGGTCCACCTCGCCATGGCGGCTAACGGCGATCTTCAGCCGCTTTTGCCTCTTCCACTCCGCCTGAACATCGACGAATCCCGGGTCTTGGTCGACCGCAACTACATCGCCGAAATTCGGGAGGTTGACCCGCAGCGTGGCTTGACCTGGACCCGTTACGTCGGTGCAGTCGAGCACGGCGGTGTGCTGCAGCGATGCAATCTGGCGTATCGAACGGTATGGCCCTCTCAAGCGCACCAGGACCTTATCTATGGGTGGATCCTGCTTGACGATGACCAGCTTGCTTGAAAGACCAGTGGTCTTGAGCGGGAGGTTCACGACGTCCGTGGTCGGGTAGTTGATGTACAGGTACACGTAGGCTGAGAGCAGCACGGCCAGGAGCAGCGAGGCCGCCTTGAGCCCGCAGTTGTTCGTAAGCCTGCGCACTTAGACCACCGCCCCCCGTGGAAGCGCGTTGCTGAAGTTCTCGTTTGGCTCGACGAGCGCCCGCAACTGCTCGATGTACTGGTCATGTGAAAGGTCCTGCGCAATCCGTCCGTGGTACGCGATGGACAGGGCCCCGCGTTCTTCGCTTACCACGATGACCACCGCGTCGCAGCGCTCAGTCAGCCCGACCGCCGCACGGTGCCGCGTGCCGAGCGATTCGTCAAGCCAAGTGCTCTCGGAGATCGGCAGGAAGCTCCCAGCGAAGTGAAGGCGCTCGCCGCGGAAGATCACCGCTCCGTCGTGGAGCGGATTGTGCCGGTCAAAGAGACTGCTCAGCAGGCGCTGGGAGGGCACAGCTTCAAGCACCGTCCCCGGCACGATGAACTCATCCACGAGCTGGCTGCCTTCGATGGCGATGAGTGCTCCGGTGCGGTTCTCCGCCAGTTCCAACGAGCTGTCGATGATCAGCCCCAGCAGGTCGCTTTGGGTGGGCTCAATGTGGCGGACGGCCACCCAGGCGAACAAGCGCGATCGTTTGCTCCCATGCTCCAGCACCTGCCTGATCTCCGGGGCGAAGATGATGAACAGGGCCAGCGGCCCGACAAACAGCACCTTCTCCAGGATGAACACCAGCGTGATCAACTTCAGGTACTGGCAGGCGAAGTACAGCAGCGACAGCAGCACAATGCCCTCGAGCACGAGGGCGGTCTTGGTTCCCCGGACGTAGACGAGCAGGTAGTAAAAGAGGGCCGCGACCAGGACTATGTCAATCAGCTGCAGGTAGTTCGCCGACAGGAACGACCAGACCCCAGCCACGCCGCCCCCTAAAACCTGCGGGCGAAGGCGTAGTGCAACTTGAAGTAGCTGTCACCGAGCGTGGAAACGACCACGCCGCCCTTGCTCAGACTAGCATGCACGAAGCGCCGGCCGCCGAGGTAGACCCCCACGTGGCTCAAGTAGCGCGAGTCCCTGTCGTCCCGGAAGAACAGCAGGTCTCCCGCCCGGAGCTGCTCATGGCTCACGTACCGCCCCTCAAGCGCCTGCAAACTTGATCGATGAACAACGTCGATCCCCTGCTTGGCCAGGCAGACCTTCGTCAACCCGGAGCAGTCGATGCCCGCCCGCGTAGTCCCGCCGAGAACGTAGGGCGCGCCCACGTACTGCAGCGCGTCCTGCACCAACTGCCCCCCGTCAACCACGGGGTGGTAGCCCATGTTGTAGTCGTAGCTGGCCGGGTATTTCTTACCGTTGTGGGCCGTGAGCATACCCTTCGCCCGGCTGCGCATCTTGAACCCGTGCTGATAGCTGTCGTCCACTTCGTTCGGCGCCACCTGCCAATAGGATAGATCCTGATGGTCGGGCAGCGACATCCGGCCGCTGACCAGCACCTTCTCCGGGAGCTTGGCCAGCTCAGCGGACGTGGAGAATGGGAGATACAGAAACGAGCCCGTCTGCTCATCGCGGACGAGGTAGAACTCCTTGACCGTCGTCACGGAGGTGAACTCCTCACCCTGCGCCGCATAGCGGATGACGGTGCCATCCACGTCCGGACTCCGCAGCAGCGGCGCCTGGGACGCCTCCACGCGCACGGAAAGCTCCTCCGCCACCGCCTGCGCGATCAGGGCCATCCCCAGGCCGATACCGATGACCGCACTGAGCAGTAGTCTGTGCAATCTATCTCCTAACGCTTGCTGAACTGGAACCGCTTGCGAGCACGCTTCTGGCCGTACTTCTTGCGCTCCTTGGCGCGCGGGTCACGGGTCAGCAGCCCGCGCTTCTTGAGCGCTTCGCGATACGAGGGGTTTAGCTTCAGCAGGTAGCGAGCGACGCTCAAGGCAATCGCATCGCTCTGGCCGGTGATCCCGCCACCGCAGGTCGCCACGAACACGTCGTACTTATCCGCCAGCTCAACGGCCTTCAGCGGCTCCTGGACCTTGAGCTGCGCGTTGATCGTCTTGAAGTAGTCCGGCAGCGAACGGCCGTTGATCTTGTAGTTGCCGCTGCCCGGACGCAGGAAGACCCGCGCCACCGCGCACTTCCTCCGTCCCACGGTTATCGTCTGGTAATCGGTGCTCGCCATCTAGTGCGTTCCTCCGCTCATGACCGCGCCAGCTCCTCGACGGTGATGCTCAAGGGCTGCTGGGCCTGGTGCGGATGATGCTCTCCATCGTACACCTTGAGCTTCGTGATCAGCCGCGCGCCAAGCTTGTTGCGCGGCAGCATGCCTTTCACCGCGGCGCGCACGACTTCCGCCGGGCCGCTCGCCATCCGCTCGCGCAGCGTGCGGCGGCGCAGCCCGCCCGGATAGCCGCTGTGCGTGTAGGTGATCTTGTTCGCCAGCTTCTTGCCGGTGAAGCGCACCTGCGCCGCGTTCACCACGACCACGAAGGCGCCGCAGTCCTGCCCCGGCGTGAACTGCGCCCGCTGCTTGCCAATCAGCAGCTTGGCAACGCCCGCGGCAAGGCGGCCGAGGATCTGACCCTCGGCGTCCACGACGTACCACGGCCGGTCTACCCGCTCCTTGGTGAAGTAGGGCGTCTCTCCGCTCATGCTGCTCTACCCATTCCTCAAGACTCACGAATCATACTCGATCTTCAACAACGTCAGCCCCTGGGACAGGGCTGGCTTGAACTGGAATCCCGCCGGGCCGCTCAGCGCCTCGGCGAACTGCTGCGGGCCAACCCGTCCCGCCGCCACTTCCAGCAATGCACCGGCGAGGCGCCGCACCATCTGCCTAAGAAAGCGGTTGGCCCGGAAGCGCCAGAAAATCTCGGGCCCACGCTCGCCAAACTCCACAGGGTCCATCGTGCACAGCGAGTAGCGGGGCAGCAGCGAGCCCACGGCGAAGCTGCTGAAGCTGTGCCTGCCAGCGAGGCCCGACAGCGCGTGCTGCACAGCCACCTCGTTCCACGGCCCTTCGTAGGGCATGGTGAACCGTAGGCGGTCCACCGGCACGTCCATGCTCCGGTACACGCGATACGCGTAGACCCGGGTCCGGGCGCTGTAGCGCGGGTGAAACGACTGCGGCACTTCGGCGGCGCTGCGCACCCGCAGGTCTGGCGGCAGGCGCCTGTTCAGCACCTGCGCCAGGCGATCCACGGGCAGAGGCAATGCCGCGTCGAACGTGCAGACGTTCTCCTCGGCATGCACTCCCGCGTCCGTGCGGCCTGCAAACAGCAGGTGCACGCTTTGCCCAAGCAGCGATTCCAGTCCAGCTTTCAAGGTTCCCGCCACGGTGCGCCTTCCCGGCTGCACCTGGCTTCCCGCGAAATCCGTTCCGTCGTAACGCACCGCAAGCCGGATGCGCCTCTGCTCCATCCGCCGCTAGCCTCCGCCCTCGCCCAGCGGGTAGTTGCGGATGCTGAGGCGCACGATTAGCACCCCGTCTCCCCGGCGATACTTGAGCCGCGCCGTCTGCGTGTACCCGCTGGCCACGTCAGTCAGGCCGGGCGTTACTTTGCGCAGCAGCGCGCGCAGCGCAGTCTTGCCCGGCAACTGCCGCGCGCAGGTGCGGATGGCGGCCAGGTCGCCGCGCTTGGCGCGCGTGATCAGCCTCTCCGCAACCTGGCGCACCGCCCGGGACCGCGGCAGCGTCGTGTCGATGAAGCCGTGCTCGAAGAGCTTCGCCACCTGACCGCGCACCAAGGCGAGCCGCGCGTCCGTCGGCTTCCCCAGCTTGCTTTGACTCTTCAGATGCCGCATGCCCAGCCTACTCCTGCTCCTTCAGATACAGCTCCATCGGCGCCAGCTTGTCCACCACCTCGCGCAGGCTCACCTCGCCGAAGTTTTTCAGCCCCATCAGCTGCTCCGCCGTCAGCTCCACCAGCTCGCCCACCGTGCGGATGTTCGCGTTGCGCAGGCAATTGTGGGCCCTGCCCGACAGCCCAAGCTCATCGATGGGCATCGTCAGCTTGGCCCTCAGCTCCAGGTCGATGGGCATCTCGCGCGGGATGTAGCTCATCATCGCGCTCTGCTTCTCGGTGATCCAGGTGAGATAACGCCGCAGCTCGGCTGCGCCCTCGCCCAGCACGGCGTCGGCAGTCTTCGTACCGTCGGTCTCGAGGGTCAGCGTCAGTTTCTCATAGTCCGTCGCCGATCCAACGCGGGTATTCTCCACCGCGTAGGCTACGCGCTCAATCGGGCTGTAGTTGCAGTCGAGGGTGATCACGCCGATCGGCGCATCCTTGCGCTTCAGCTCCGTGGCGGTCTTGTAGCCCGTCCCGCGCGTAACGATCGCCTCGATCTCCAGCCGGCTCTCCTTGCTGGTCAGCGTGCAAATCGTCTGCTCGGGGTTGTAGATCTCCACCTCGGGATTGCCCTGGAAGTCCGCCGCGGTCACCACCCGCTCGCCGCCCACGGCAAGCCTGATCGTCTGGCTGTTCTCCCGGGAGCGCAGGTCCACCTTGATGCGGCGGATGTTGAGCAGCATCTCGATCGTGTCTTCCAGCACGCCTTCCAGCGCCTCGTACTCGTGGGGCACCAGCCCATGCTGCGTGTCGATCTTCACGTAGGTGATGCAGCACCCTGCAATGCTGGACAGCACCGTCCGGCGCAAGGCGTTTCCCAGCGTCACCCCGAAGCCCCGCGGCAACGGCTCGATGACGAACCGCACGGTATTCGGCTGGCCCGTCTCCTCCTTGACCATCGACAGCGCGCTGAACGCCTCAGACTGATCGAGGAAGACCTGAGTCGGTAGCTGCATCGCCATCTCTTCCACCTACACCCGCCGCCGGCCCCGTGGCCGGCAGCCGTTGTGCGCGACAGGCGTCACGTCCTTGATCAACTTCACCCGCACACCCATGTTGGCGATCGTGCGAATCGCCGGCTCCTTGCCCGAGCCCGGGCCGCTGGAGTAAACCCAGACCTCCCTCACGCCCGAGTCCATCGCCTTGCGCATCGCCGTCTCGGCGGCGATCTGCGCGGCGTAAGCCGTGCCCTTCTTCGCACCCTTGAAACCCCGCGCGCCGGCGCTGGACCAGGCGAATACGTTGCCGTCGGGATCGCTTACCGTGACGAGCGTGTTGTTGAAGCTGGCGTGCACGTGGACATGCCCAAACGGCACGTTCCTCTTCTCTCGCCTGCGGCTTCCGCTCTTCTTCTGGGTTCTTGCCACCTGGTAATCCTCTCAAGTGAGCTAACGCTGCGACTACTTCTTGCCTGGCCGCTTCTTGCCGGCGATCGCCTGGCGGCGCGGGCCCTTGCGAGTCCGCGCGTTGGTGTGAGTACGCTGGCCGCGGACCGGCAGCGACCGGCGGTGGCGCTGCCCCCGATAGCAGTTGATCTCCACCAACCGCTTGATGTTCAGTGTGACTTCCTTGCGCAGGTCACCTTCGAGCCGCAGCCCCATGGCACGGATCGCGTCACGGATCGCGTTCTCTTCGTCCACCGTCAGATCCTTGACGCGCCTGTCCCAGCCAATGCCTGCCCGCGTGAGCACCTTCTGGCTCGTCGTCCGCCCGACGCCGAAGACGTAGGTCAAGCCGATCTCGACTCGCTTGTTCGCTGGAAGCTCGACACCTTCGATGCGTGCCATCGCGCTAGCCCTGCCGCTGCTTCATTCTGGGGTTCTTCTTGTTGATGACGTACAGCCGCCCCTTGCGGCGCACGATCTGGCAGTCCCGCGACCGCCGCTTAATCGATGCTTGCACCTTCATATGCGGATCCTTCGCCACCCGGCAACATCGCTCCCGCCAGCCGGGGCCGTCGTTTCTCCGCATGGAGAAGGACGCCCGCCCGCGCTCAGGGGCCCATCCGGATGAACGATTAGTTTACCATCTTGCTCAACCACAATGCAACGCTTCGCGCCGCTCATTTCAAGCCCCCGAATGCCACGCGCGCTTCCTCGTCCGTGGGGTCGGTCAGCACCCACGCCCGCCCTTCCCAGCAGGCGACGGTGTGCTCGTAGTGCGCGGCCAGGCTGCCGTCGGCCGTGAAGTACAGCCAATTGTCCTTGCCCTGCAGCACCTCGCCGCTGCCCAGCGCGGCCATCGGCTCAATCGCCACCACCAACCCGTCCTCGATCGCCCCCTGGCTGCTCATCGGATCGTAGTTGAACACTGAAGGGTCCTCGTGCAGCTCGAAGCCGGTGCCATGCCCGGTCAGCTCCCGTACTATCCCCAGGCTATGGCGGCCGAGCTCGCGCTCGATGGCGCGGCTGACACCGCGCAGCGTCTCGCCCCGCACCACGGCGCCGATGCCCGCGTAGAGGCTGTCGCGCGTGCCCTCCATCAGGCGGCGCGTGTCGGGAGGCCCGTCCTGAGTGTCCACGAGGAAGCTCCAGGCCGCGTCGGCGTAGTAGCCGTCCAGCTCTACGCCCACGTCAACCGACACCAGATCGCCCGCAGCCAGGCGCCTGTCCCCGGGAATCCCGTGGACGACCTGCTCGTTCACGCTCACGCAGATGCTACCGGGATACCCCTTGTAGCCCAGGAACGCCGCCCTGGCACCGTTCTTCGCCATGAAGTCCCGCGCCAGTGCGTCGAGATCCGCGGTGCTCACGCCTGGGCGGATGCTCCCGCGCACCTCCTGCAGGAAGCGCCCCGCCAGCTGCCCGCTGGCATAGATACCGCGCAGGTCGTGCGCCGTCTTAAGCCGTACCACGGCGCTCCACCCCGAGTATGCCGAGGATCGCCTGAGCGACCTCGCCCGGCGAACGTGTTCCGTCAACGGCGTGCAAGAGCCCGCGCGACGCGTAGTAGTCGAGCAGGGGCACCGTCTGCTCGAGGTAGACGTCCAGCCGCTCCCGGAAAACCTCCTCCGTGTCGTCCTTCCGCTGCACGAGCGCCCCACCGTCCTTGTCGCAGACGCCCGGCGTGCGCGGCGGCTCGGTCAGCAGGTTGTAGATTTCGCCGCACACCGAGCAGAACCGGCGGTTCAGGATGCGGTCCAGCAAGCCCTGGCGCGCCACCTCAAGATAGATCACGTAGTCCAGATCGTCGTCCAGCTCGGCCAGCCCCTCATCAAGCACCGCGGCCTGCTCCAGGTTGCGCGGGAAGCCATCAAGCATAATCCTCTCCGCCGTCGTCTCGCGGAAGAACTTCAGCAGCAGTTCGCGAATCACCGGCAGCGGCACCAGCAGTCCCTGGTTGATGTAGCCGCCGATCCTCGTGCCCAGGTCGCTGCCCGAAGCCACCTCGGCCCGCAGCACAGACCCGGTGTCAAAGTGGTAGAAACCGCACTCGTCCTTGAGCATGTCGGCCTGAGTGCCCTTGCCACTGCCCGGCGGTCCGAGGAATGCGACGATCAACGCCCCGCCCCTACTTGTTGAACCCGCTATAGTGCCGCATGATCATGTGCGCCTGCATCTGCTGCACCGTGTCCAGCGCTACGCCAACTACGATAAGCAGGCTCGTGCCACCGATAAAGAAGCTCGTTACCTGAACCTTCGTCACTGCCGCCACCAAATGGTTGATAATATACGGCATAATCGCGATGAAGCCCAGGAAGAGCCCACCGAAAACGGTCACCCGGTGAAGAACCCGATCTAGGAAGTCGAAAGTCGGCTTCCCAGGACGTATCCCTGGGATAAAGCCGTTGTTCTTCTTCAGGTTGTCTGCGATATCCTGAGTGTTGAACGTAACAGCCACGTAGACAAACGTGAACACGAAAACGAGCATGAACTCCGTCGCCGGGTACCAGAAGATGGAGTTGCTGAATGATCCCCAGAAAGCCTGCATCTTCTCGAGGAACTTGTATCCATGCGCGAAGCCGAAAAGGGTCGGGGGCACCATCAGCACCGAGATCGCGAAGATGATGGGGATAACGCCGGCCTGCGTCATCTTAATCGGCAGGTACGTGCTCTGGCCACCGTAGATCTTGCGGCCGATCTGCCGCCTCGCGTAGGTCACCGGGACTTTGCGCACTGATAACTGAGCCGCTACGATGAATGCAACAACAGCTATCGAGAACACAAGCAACAGCAGAAGCGCAAACATCCGCGTCTGCTGCATCTGGGCGAGCGACATCTCTTGGATAATGCTGGCCGGTATTCGTGCGACGATGCCAATGGTGATGATGATCGACATACCGTTGCCGACGCCCTTCGTCGTGATCTCATCGCCCAGCCACATCAGGAAGCAGGTGCCGCCAACGACGCTGAACAGCGCCGTTATCGCGGCCGGGTTTAGGAGGTTCTTTCCCCCGCCATAGATCATTACCATCATCCCGGTGCCCTGCAAGAATGCCAAGGCGACTGCCAGGTAACGCGTCCACTTGCTGATCTGCTTGCGACCCTCCTCACCCTCCTGCTGGATCTCCTTGAGCTTAGGGTCGACGGCGACCATCAGTTGCATCATGATCGATGCGTTGATGTACGGCATGATGCCCAGCGCGATGATTGAGAACTGCTTGAGCGCGCCGCCGGAGAACAGGTCGATGAAGTTGAAGATGCCTTGGCTGCCAGTAGTCTTAAAGAACTGCGTCACGAGGTTGAGGTTGATCCCCGGCGCGGGGATATGCGTGCAAACCACGAAGATCAGCAGCGCGTAGAGGATGTACTTCAGGCGCTTCTGCAGCTCGGGGACGTTCCAGGACTGCAGCAGGGCGGCTGGGCTTGGCGCGGCGCTCATTCCATCACCTCGCAGGTGCCGCCCGCCTGTTCCACCTTGCTGCGGGCCTGCTCGCTGAACGCGTGGAAGCGGAAGGTAGCGGCCACGCTCACTTCCCCGTCACCCAGCAACTTGACCCTAAGCCGGCGCAGCTTCTTCGGCAGCAGTGAGCGGTCGGCGAGATAGATCAAATCCACCACAGACCCTGCGGGGATTTCGCCGAGGTCGCAGAGGTTCACGGGGTGGTAGCGGATCCTGCGCCGCAGCGAGAACCCGTGGAACTTGGGGAGGTGGCGGATCATGGGCGTCTGCCCGCCCTCAAAGCGGGGGTGAATAGCCTTCACTCGTGCCTTCTGGCCGGTTTGACCGCGGCCGGCGGTCTTGCCCAGGCCCGACCCAATCCCCCGGCCCTTGCGCTTACGCCGCCTCAGGTTGCTCGGGTGCTTGGTGCTCTTGAGCGGGGTCATTCATCCACCTCATCCCGATCGTCGCCTTGGTCGTCGTCATCGCTGGGGGGTACCTCGCGGCGCTTCTCCGCTCCTTTCGCGGCGCGCGGGGCTACCGGCTCCGGGCCCGCCTGGGCGGCGCGCTCCTCGGCGCCAAACTCAGCGATGGCCTGCTGGGCGGCGGCACGGCTCTCCTCAGCCACGAACCGCCCGGCTGCGTCCAGCTTCTCACCGCTGCGCAGGCGCTTGATGCGGTCGGCGGTCTCAATACGCTTCAGCGCCTGGAACGTCGCCCGGGCGCAGTTGACGGGGTTGCGGCTGCCGATGAACTTAGCCGTCACGTCTTCCATGCCGCAGAGGGCCAGCAGCGGCCGGGCGGAACCCCCGGCGATGATCCCGTGGCCCTTCGCCGCCGGTCGCAGAATGATTGTGCTCGCGCAGTAGTGGCTCTTGATCTCATAGGGCACCGTGGTGCCGTGCTTATTCACGTAGACCATGTTGCGCTTCGCCTCGTCGACGCCCTTGCGGATGGCATCCACGACTTCGGCGGCCTTGCCATAGCCCAGCCCGACGCGGTCATGCCGGTCGCCGACCGCGACCAGCGCCGTGAAGTGGAACTTCCGGCCGCCCTTCACCACCTTGGCCACGCGGTTGATGTGGATCACCTCTTCGGCGAACTCCGATTCCGGCGCAGGGGCGTACTCGCGCCGCTCGCGACGACCGCCGCCAGTTCCTCTACCACCGCCAGTTCCTCTTGGCATCTTAGAACTCCAGTCCTGCCTGGCGCGCCGCCTCAGCCAGTGCCTTGACGCGCCCGTGATACCTAAAACCGCCGCGGTCAAAGACGACCTGGCTGATGCCCGCGGCCTTGGCCCTCTCCGCCACCACTCGTCCGACAACCGTGGCGGCCTCCACCGGCTTCTTGCCCGCGCACTGCTTGGCCAGCGCCGCCTGCAGCGTACTTGCGGCAGCGAGGGTGCGCGCCGCGTCGTCATCGATCACCTGGGCATACACATGCCTGCTCGAACGGAAGACGGCGAGCCGCGGACGCAGCGCGGTGCCGGCCACGCGCTGGCGCAGGCGCGCATGGCGGACGAGCGACATCTCCCGGCTGAACTTCTCCTTAGCCACTGCTATGCTCCTGCCTTACCGGCCTTGCGCCGGACGAACTCACCGCGATAGCGGATGCCCTTGCCCTTGTAGGGCTCGACCTTGCGCACGCGGCGGATCTGGGCTGCGATGAAACCGACAAGCTGCTTGTCGGCGCCCGATACGTCGCAGGTCGAGCCGCGGATTTCGCACTTCACGCCCGCGGGAATAGCGATGGCGATAGGCCGCGAGTAGCCGACGGTTAGGACGATCTCACTGCCCCGAATCTCCCACTTGTAGCCGGTGCCCTCCAGCTCAAGGGTCTTCCTGAAGCCCTCGGTGACGCCCAGGATCATGTTGTTCACCAGCGCTCGCGCCAGGCCATGGTCGGCCCGCTGTTGCGGACGATCGCCCTGCCGCGCAAACACGATCGCGCCGTCGCTGATCGTGTACGTGACGCTGCCCGGGACCATGCAGCTCAGCTCGCCGAGCTTCCCTTTTACCGTGAACTGCGTGCCCTCACCCGCGACGGTCACCCCGTCGGGTATGGCAATCGGCTTCTTCCCTACGCGCGACATCGCCTGCTCCTACCAGACCTTCACCAGCAGTTCGCCCCCGACGTTGCGCCGCCTCGCTTCACGATCCGAGACAACACCCTGGCAGGTGGAGAGAATGCTGATGCCGAAGCCCCCGCGCACCCGCGGCAGCTCCTGCCGCCCCACGTACACGCGGCGCCCGGGCTTGGACACGCGCTCGAGCTGGTTGATGGGGCTGATCGTCCTCAGACCGTCGGCGTAGCGCAGCACCAGGCGCAGGTACTTGAACCGGCTGCCCTTGTGGTTCGTGACGTCGAACACCTCCCAGCCGCCGATGAAGCCCTCTTCCACCAGGATCCTCGCGATCTCGCCCTTGATGCGGCTGTGGGGCACCTCGATCGCAGCCTTGCGGCTGCGCACGCCGTTGCGGATGGTGGTAATGAAATCAGCAATCGGGTCGCTCTGACTCATCTGCGCCGCTCTCTCCTACCAGGAACTCTTCGTCACGCCGGGAACCTGGCCCTTCAGCGCCAGGTCGCGGAACAAGTTGCGGCACATGCGGAACTTGCGCATGTACCCGCGTGGCCGGCCCGTCAGCTCGCAGCGGTTATGGAACCGCGTGCTGAACTTCGGCTTCCGCCGCCACTTCGCAATCAAGCTCTTCTTTGCCACGATTCCTCCTTACGCAACCCGGGCCACGGTCTCGTAATCGTTGAACGGCATGCCCAGATAGCCGAGCAGGTGGGCCGCCTCGGCGTTGCTCTTGGCGGTCGTCACAATCGTGATCTGCATTCCCTTGAGGAACGCGATTTCGTCGAAGACGATCTCCGGGAAGACAAGCTGGTCCCTGAGACCCAAGTTGTAGTTGCCGCGCCCATCGAAGTTTTTCACGCTAACGCCCTGAAAGTCGCGCACGCGTGGCAGGACGACGTTGAGCAGCTTGTCGAGGAAGTGCCACATCACGTGGCCGCGCAGGGTGACCATCGCGCCGATCTTCATGCCGGCGCGGATCTTGAAGTTGCTGATCGACTTGCGGGCGCGCGTGACCACCGGTCGCTGGCCAGTAACCGTCTGGAGCGTCGTCACGGCGTTCTCCAAAGCCTTGGGGTTGTCGCGCCCCTCTCCGACGCCGACGTTCATCACGACCTTTACCAGCCGTGGAACCTGCATCACATTCGAGTAGCCGCGCTCCGTCATGATGCGCGCCCGCACATCCTTTATGTAGCGCTCCTGCAGTCTGCTAGTAGCGATGGGCATGGCTTACTCCGGGTCGATCAGCTGCCCGCTGATCTTGGCGTAACGCAGGGACTTCGTCCCGACGATCTTGCGCCCCACGCGCGTCGGCTTGCTCGTTGTCTTGTCGATGACCATCACGTTGCTGACGTGGATCGGCATCGCCACGGTGATGATCCCGCCTTGGACGCCAGCCCCGAATTGCTGCTTCTGCGCGCGCGCCTTCTGGTGCTTCTTGAACTCGTTGATCTTCTCCACGATACACGTCTGCTTCTTCGCATCCACCGAGACGACCTTGCCCCGCCGCCCGCGATCCTTGCCGCAGATCACCAGGACCTCGTCGCCCTTCTTCACCTTCGGCTTGGAAACTGCCGTCTGCTCCTTGCCGTTCTTTTTCATCACAGCACCTCCGGGGCGAGGGAGATGATCTTCATGAAGCCCTTCTCCCGCAACTCACGCGCCACGGGGCCGAAGACGCGCGTGCCCAGCGGGTTGAGCGTCTTGGGATCGATGATCACCACGGCGTTGTCGTCGAAGCGCACCATCGAGCCGTCGCTGCGCTGCAGCGGGAAGCGCTGGCGCACCACTACAGCGCGCACGATCTGGCCCTTCTTGGCTGTGCCGCGCGGCGTCGCCTGCTTGACCGTCCCGACGATGATGTCGCCGACCTCCGCCGTAGGCCTGCGGCTCCGGCCGAGGACGCGGATCGTCAGCAGCTGCTTCGCTCCCGTGTTGTCCGCCACGTTGACGCGGGTCTCCTGAAGGATCATCGCGTCTTCCTCCGTTCCTGCCCAGGTGCGACGCGGAGAATCTCCTTCAGGACCCAGCACTTGTTACGGGAGAGCGGCCGCGACTCCTCGATGCGCACTGTATCGCCCATCCCCGCCTGCTCGGTCTCATCGTGCGCCATGAACCGCTTGCGCACGTGGACGTACTTCTTGTACAGCGGATGCTGCTTGGTCCGCGCGACCTCGACCACGATGCTCTTCTGCATCTTGTCGCTGACGACTACGCCCACCTTCTGCTTGCGCGGCATTACTTCTTCACCTGCTTCTGCTGGCGCTCTTTCTCGCCGAGGATCGTCAGTACCGCCGCCAGCCGGTGCCGGGTTTGAGGCATCAGCCGGAAGTTATCCAGCTTGCCGGTCGCGAGCTGAAAGCGGCTGACGAACAGCGACGCCTTGAGCTCGGCCACACGGTCCTTCAGCTCGGCGACCGACCTATCCCGCAGCTTCTGCTGCTTCACCCACTTACTGGGCATCCCACGCCTCCGTGCGATCTATGATGCGCCAGCGCACCGGCAGCTTGTGCCCCGCCCGAAGCAGCGCCTCCTTAACCAGCGCCGGCTCCGGCTCGCACTCCGCCTCGAACATCACCTGCCCGGGGCGCACGACGGCGACGTATCCCTCGGGATTGCCCTTCCCCGAGCCCTGGCGCGTTTCGGCAGGCTTCTTGGTGTAAGGCTTGTCCGGGAAGATGCGAATCCACATGTGCCCATACTTCTTCAGCACGCGGTTGATGGCGATACGCGCCGACTCGATCTGGTTAGCGGTCACCCAGCACGGCTCCAGCGCCATCAGCCCTTGCGTGCCATAGAGCACCCTCGAGTTGCTGTTGCGGACCTTGCCGCGCATCTTGCCGCGCTGCGTCTTGCGGTAGCGAACCCGGCTCGGCGTGAGCATCAGCGCGCCTCCTCAGTCTTGCGGCGGGGAACGATATCCCCGCTGTAGACCCAGACTTTGACGCCGATCGACCCGTAGATCGTACGCGCCTTGCCGCAGGAGTAGTCGATCTGCGCCCGCAGCGTGTGCAGCGGGATGCGCCCGCGGCGAATCCACTCCGTGCGGCTCATCTCCGCGCCGTTCAGCCGCCCCGCCACCATCAGCTTGACGCCCTTGGCGCCGGACATCAGGCAGCGCTTCATCGTCTGGCGCAGGACGCGGCGGAAGTTGACGCGCTTCTCGATCTGCGTGATGACGTTGCCCATCACGACGGCCGCAGACAGATCGGGCTTGGTCTCCTCATAGAAGTCGAGGTGGATGTCCCTCGCGCTGGGGGCGAGCTTGGCGATACGCCGCCGCAGATCCTCGCGCCGCGCGCCACCCTTGCCAACGGCGATGCCCAGCCGCGCCACGTGGCAGTTGATGATGATCTTGCCAACGTAACGGTTGATCTCGACCCGGCTGACCTGCGCGGTGAACAGCTCCTTTTCAAGGAACTCGCGGATGCGGACATCCTCAACCAAGTACACGCCGTAGTCCTGGCCATCCGCATACCACGTGCTATCCCAGGTCCGGTTGATCCCGAGGCGAAAACCAATTGGATTTGTCTTCTGGCCCACTGCGACTACTTCTCCTTCTTCCCGTGTGGCGCCCGCGCCTTATCCACGGGTGTACCGCTCTTCACCGCGCGCGGCGAGGTCCTGGCCCGGCGAGGCTCGGCCTTCTCCTCCCTCCTGTGCCGCGCGGTCCGCTTCTGCTGCTGGTCCTCAGCCGCGGGCGCCTTGGCGCCAGCCGCACGCGAAGTTGCCTTGGCTGCCGGCTGCTTCCGCGTCCGAGCGCGCCTGCCAGCCGCAGCCTGCTCCTTGCGGGCCTCCTCAAGGCCCACTCCCCGGCGCAGATCCAGTTCGATCGTCACGTGGCACGAGCGCTTGAACACGCGGTATGCCCGGCCGCGAGCCCGCGGGCGGATGCGCTTTGCCTTGGGTCCCTCGTCCACCATCACGTTGCCCACCACCAGGTTTTCCGGGGCGAGCTGCAGGTTGTTCTCAGCGTTGGCGATGGCGCTGCTCAACAGCTTGTGCAGCGTCTGGCAGGTCGGACTGGGCTGCAGCGCGAGTATTGCCAGGGCACGGTCCACGGACTCGCCCTTGATCGTGCCCGCGAAGCGCCGCACCTTGAGCTGGGGCACGCCAAAGTAGCTGAGGCGCGCGCGTGTGATCATCGCTTCGCCTTCTTCTCGTCCTTGCTGTGGCTGCGGAAGTGCCGCGTCGGAGCAAACTCGCCGAAGCGGTGGCCCACCAGCTCTTCCGTGACGTACACCGGGAACCACCTCTTGCCGTTGTGCACCTCGAAGTTGTGGCCGAGGAACTCAGGCACGATCACCGACGCGCGCTTATAGACGCGCACGATCTTGCGCTCCCCGGTGTCGTTCAGGCCCTGCACCTTGCGCAGCAGCTTGTGGTGGACATACGGCCCTTTCTTCGTCGACCTGCTCATTCAACTCTCCTTAGCCCACCCGCCGGTCCTTCACCAGATAGCGCCGCGGCTTCCTCTTCCGGCGCGTGCGGAAGCCCTTGGCGAGCACGCCGCTGGCGGACGTCGGCGGGCGGCCGCTGTTCGTCTTGCCCTCGCCGCCGCCGTGCGGATGGTCCACGGGATTCATCGCGGTGCCGCGGGTGTGCGGACGCCGCCCGCGCACGCGGTTGCGCCCCGCCTTGCCCAGCTTGACGTTTCCGTGATCGATGTTGCTCACCCGCCCAATGGTGGCGTGGCAGCCCCCGGGCACGCGCCGCATCTCGCCTGACGGGAGACGGATGATGGCGTCCCGGCCCTCCTTGGCCATCAGCTGCGCCGCGGTGCCGGCCGCACGCACCAGCTTCGCCCGCTGGCCGGGGAGAAGCTCGATGTTGTGGATCATCGTCCCGTCCGGGATGCGCTCCAGGGGCAGCGTGTTGCCGGGGCGGATCTCCGCGTCCTCACCGCTCACCACGGTTGCGCCGGGCTTAACGCCGTCCGGGGCGATGATGTAGCCCAGCTTGCCGCTGCGGTACTGCACGAGGGCGATGAACGCGCTGCGGTTGGGGTCGTATTGCAACGACTTGACCACTGCGGGCTCGCCATCCCCGTGCCGGTAAAAGTCCACCTGGCGGTAGTGCCGCCGACTGCCGCCACCGCGGCTGCGCACGGTCAGCCGCCCCGTGTTGTTCCGCCCCGCATGGTTCTTCTTCGTCCGCAACAGACTACGCTCGGGCGGGTCCTTGGACAGCGTGGAGTAGTCCGTGACGGTCATTCCGCGGCGGGATGGCGTATACGGCCTGTAGCTCTTCAACGGCATGTCTGCTCCTACACCGCCTCGTTCAGCTCGACGATGCGCTCGCCGGGCGCGAGAGTGACGATGGCCTTGCGCCGCCGCTCGGTCTTATAGGCATGGCGCCCCGCCTTCTTCGGCTTGCGCGGCAGGTTGATCAGGTTCACGTCCATCACTTGCACGTTGAAGCGCACGCTGACCGCGCGCCGGATGTCGGTCTTCGTGGCGCGCGGCGCCACGATGAACATGTACTTGCGCTCCTCGATCATCAGCTCGTTGCTCTTTTCGGTGATGATCGGATGAATGAGAATGTCGGCAAAGTGGAAGTCGCCCATCACTCCTCACCTCCCTGCTCCTGGCCCTCAAGCTCCTCCGAACCCGCCTCGCCGGAGTCCCTTCCCCCAAACAACAGTTCCGACTGCAGTTCAAGCATCTTCTTGTACTGCTCCAGCGCCGCCTCGCTGAACGCCAGGCAGGCGCAGTCCGCCAGGTCGCCCACGTTCAGCTCCTTGGGCTCGATCAGCAGCAGTCCGGCGATGTTCCGGCCGCTGCGCCACGCCAGGCTCGTCGGGTCGAGCACGAGGCAGACCATCCCACCTCCGAGCAGGCCCTTCAGCAGCTTCGCGACCTGCTTGGTCTTCGCCAAGCCCTCGAAGTCGCTGCCCGCAATGACGTAGGCCGAGCCGTTCTGGACGTGCCAGAGAACCGCGCTGCGCAGTGCACTGACGCGCACGCGCTTGTTGAGCCGCTTGCGCGGCACGCGCGGCTTGGGCGGAAAGGCCAGGCCGCCGCCGGTCATATGCGGATTGCGCCGCTCCCCCTGGCGGGCGCGGCCGGTGCCCTTCTGGCGGAACATCTTGGCGCCCGTGCCGGCCACCTCGGACTTGCGCTTCTTGCAAGCCGTGACGGGCTTGGCATGCGCCGCCTGGCGCAGATAGCTCTCCTGGATGTGCAGCATGTTGGGCTGGTCAATCGCCAGCTCGGGCAACGACTCGACTCTCTGCACCTTGGCCATCGCTTGCCCCCTACTCCCGGGTCTCCGACACGAGATTCACGAACACCAGCGACCCGTTCGGGCCCGGCACGCTGCCGGAAAGCACGAGCACGTTCAACCCACTGTCGTACTCGAAGACTGTCACGCCCCGCAGGGTCACGCGCGCGTTACCCATCCGTCCCGGCCGCCGGCTGCCTTTGAACACCCGCGCAGGATCAGTGGCATTGTTGGACTGCGGCCGCCGGTTGCCCGTGTCGCCGTGCGTCCGGCACTGCCCGGCAAACCCCCAGCGCTTCACGGCCCCTGCGAATCCCTTGCCCTTGCTCGTCCCGGTGACCTTCACCTGGTCCCACGATCCGAGGAAATCGGCAGGATCGAGCATCTGGCCGAGGGTGAAGTCGCTCAGCTCCTCGGGCGCCACCCGCACTTCATAGAACGACTTGTAGGCGCCTTGCACGCCGGCGCGGTTCAGGACCCCGCGCTGCGGACGCCGGACGCGCTTGGGCAGCGTCTCGGAGTACGCCACCTGCACGGCAGCATAGCCGTGCGTTTCGGGACGCTTAATCTCCGTGACCACCGCCGCGTAGGGCTGGACGAGCGTGACCGGCACGGTCGTGCCCGCCTCGTCGAAGGACGAGGTCATCCCGATCTTCCTGGCTGCTATTCGCTTCAGCATCGCCCTGTCCAATGAAACGGCGGCCCCAGGGCCGCCGCGCTACGCTCACACCTTCAGCTCGACATCCACGCCGCTGGGCAGATCGAGACTGCTCAGGTGCTCCACCGTCTGGCTCGTCGGGTTGAGGATGTCGATGATGCGCTTGTGCGTCCGCATCTCGAAGTGCTCACGCGACTTCTTGTCCACGTGCGGGCTGCGCAGCACGCAGAAGATGTTCTTCTCCGTCGGCAGCGGGATCGGGCCGACGACCTTGGCCCCGCTGCGCTCGGCCGTGGAGACGATGCGCTCCACGCTTTCGTCGAGCACCTTGTAGTCGAAGCTCTTCAACCTAATTCTGATTCGCTGCGCCATCTAACATCCTCTTAAGACGCTGAAGGCCGCCCGTGGGCTGGCCTTCGTTCGTTTGTACCACCGCGATAGGCGCGCCACTATCCATTCAAGGGGAGTTAGCTCGCCCAATCCGGCTGGCCCGGCTGCCTCGCTGTGCCAGGCGGATTAACATACCATACATCCGGCGTTCTGGCTACAAATCCCGCCTTGACCTCCAATTCCCTCCCGCTGGCACCTAAAAGCTAACCCGCCGCCGGTTGCGAGCGACGGACGCCTGCCACGGGATTGGTCTAGAATGAATGCCTGAGCGGGGCGGCCGCCGGCGCCGCTGCCCCGCGACCCTTGGAGGCAGCTATGGAATGGTTCTCCCACCTGCGAGAGGCAGACCCGAAGATCTACAACGCGATCGTCGGCGAGCTGAACCGCCAGAACGACAAGCTCGAGATGATCGCCTCGGAGAACTTCGTCGACTACGCAATCCTCGAAGCCCTCGGCCAGCCAATGCAGAACAAGTACGCCGAGGGCTACCCTAAGAAGCGCTACTACGGCGGCTGCGAGTTCGTCGACGAGGCCGAGCGCCTAGCACGGGTCCGCGCGAGGAAGCTCTTCGGCGCGGACCACGCCAACGTGCAGCCGCATGCCGGGGCGCAGGCCAACGCCGCGGCGTACATGGCGTTCATGTCGCCCGGCGACACGCTGATGGGCATGGAGCTCAGCCACGGCGGCCACCTCACCCACGGCCATCCACTCAACGTCTCCGGGAAGTACTACAAGGTCGTCCCCTACGGCGTACGCCCGGACACCGAGCAGATCGATATGGAGCAGGTGCGCGCCCTGGCCAAGGAGCATCGCCCGAAGGTCGTGATGATCGGCGCCTCGGCCTACCCGCGGTTCATCGACTTCGCAGCGTTCCGCGAGATCTGCGATGAGGTCGACGCCGTGATGATCGTCGACATGGCGCACATCGCCGGGCTGATCGCGGCGGGCCTGCACCCCAGCCCGGTGCCCTACGCCGACGTTGTGACCAGCACGACGCACAAGACGCTGCGCGGGCCGCGCGCGGGGTTCATCCTGTGCAAGGAGCAGCACGCCAAGGCTATCGACGCCGCGGTGTTCCCCGGCCAGCAGGGCGGGCCGCTGATGCACGTCATCGCCGCCAAGGCGGTGTGCTTCCGCCTCGCCATGACCGACGACTTCAAGGCCTACCAGCGGCAGATCGTCAAGAACGCCCAGACGCTGTGCTCGGCGCTCAAGGAGCGGGGCTTGCGCATCGTCTCCGGCGGCACAGACACCCACCTGATGCTGGTGGACGTGAAGGGCAGCGTGAGCCTGACGGGCAAGGACGCTGAGGAGCGCCTGGACAGCGTGGACATCACCGCCAACAAGAACACCATCCCCTTCGACCAGGAGAAGCCGTTCATCGCCAGCGGCATCCGCCTGGGCACGCCGGCCCTCACCACGCGCGGGTTCAAGGAGCCCGACATGCGCGCGGTCGGCAACCTGATCGCCGACACGCTGTTGCACGACACGGAGGAGAGCCGCGAGGCGGTGCGGCGGGGCGTGGCCGAGCTCGTGGCCACTCACCCGCTCTACCGCGAGCTGCGCGAGTGGCTGAAGCCCGTGGCGGTGCAGGAGGAATAGGCGCCGCCGGCACCGCGAGCGTCGTCTAGAATGAGCGCATGGCGGAGGAGGCGAGGCTGGAGCGGTTTCACCCGCTGCTGGTGCAAACGCTGCTCAACTCGGTGCGGCGCTTCGAGCCGGACTTCTACGCCCATCTTTGCCGCGCCTTCCACCTGGACGCCGACAGGATGATCGGGCTGTTCAGGGAGGTGGAGGCCAGCGGCCCGGGCCAGCTCATGCCGCTGCTGCGCGAGCTTAGGGCCCACCAGTCGTATCACGACATCGTCTATCTCGCGGGGCGCAACTCGCTGCATGCGTACCTGGAGCTGGAGCAGGTGCGCATCAAGCCGGGGGCCCACGACGCCGGCCGCTTCGCAGCGATGGCCAAGCAGCTTCTGCCTTCGTTCACCGGGCTCGCCTCGTTCTCGCACATGCTCAAGGGGGAGCTGCATTTCTTCGAGCTGCGTGACAGCGTCTTCGCCCGCGAGGCGACTCACGACAACCCGACGTGCGGCTACTATGCGGGGTTCCTCAGCGAGCTCGGCACCTACTTCACCGAGGGCGCGGCGGTGGCCAGCGAGGTGCGCTGCTGCGCCAACGACCCCGAGGCGGTGTCCTGCCTCGTGCGCGTGAGCCTTTAGCCTCGCCTCGACCCAGACAGGGCTATAATCGCAAAGATGGAAGTCGATCCCCAGTCGCTGCTCAGCGCCGGGCAGCGCGTGCTGGACATCGAGGCTGAGGCCCTGCGCCAGCTGCGCGACAGGCTTGGCCCGGCGTTCCCCCGCGCCTGCGAGATGATTCTCGCCTGCCGCGGGCGCGTGATCGTCACCGGGATGGGCAAGAGCGGACATGTCGGCCAGAAGATCGCCGCCAGCCTGACGAGTACCGGCACGGCGGCGCACTTCCTGCACCCGGCGGAGGGAGTGCACGGCGACGTCGGCGTGGTCCACCGCGGGGACCTGCTGCTCGCCATATCGGCGTCCGGCGAGACGGAGGAGATCCTTAGCTTGCTCCTGGCAGTGAAGCACATCGGCGTGCCTGTAGTCGCCATCACCGCCAACGAGGGCGGCTCCCTGGCGCGGCAGGCGGAGGTAGTGCTGGCGCTGGGCGATGCGCAGGAAGCCGATCCGCACAACCTGGTGCCCACAACTTCGACGACCCTCACCCTGGCCCTCGGCGATGCGCTGACGGTGGCGCTGATGGAGGCGCGCGGCTTCACGCCCGAGGACTACGCCGTGTTTCATCCGCACGGGATGCTCGGCAAGCGGCTCACCTTGCAGGTGGGCCATCTGCTGCGCGGGCCGGAGACGAACCCGACGGTGGGCCGCCAGGCCACCTTCGGCGAGGCGCTGGAGGAGATCACGCGCTTCCTGCTCGGCGGCGTGAGCATCGTGGAGGCAGACGGCCGGCTGGCTGGGATCATCACCGACGGCGACGTGCGGCGGATCATCCGGCGGTTCACGAAGGAAGGCGGGACGGTGGCAGAGGCGATCAGCACCCCTGTGGAGCAGCTAATGACCACGAGCCCCACTTTCGTGGACGCAGACGCGCTGGCATATGACGCGCTCAAGCTGATGGAGAACCACAAACCGCGCCCGATATTCATCCTGCCGGTTGTTGACAGCAGCCACCATCCGGTCGGCATGCTCCATCTCCACGCCCTCGTGCAGGCGGGGTTCAAGACCTCGCGCAGAGACGAATGACGGCGCTTCTGGGCGCCTCCCACCGGACCGCCGGTATTGGCGGTATGATTCCTGCGTGGGCAAGGAGCGGAGCAACCCGGGGGTCAACCCATGCGCGCTGACGATCGCGGGCAGCGACAGCGGGGCGGGAGCAGGCATCCAGGCTGACCTGAAGACGTTCTCAGCGCTGGGCGTCTACGGCACATCAGTGATCACCATGATCACGGCGCAGAACACGCTCGCCGTCGAGCAGGTGGAGACTCTGCCGGTTCAGCTACTCGAGGCGCAGCTTGAAGCGGTGTTTGGCGACTTCGAGGTCGGGGCGGCGAAAACTGGAGCCCTTGGCAATGAGCGGATCATCCGCACGATCGCGGCGTTCCTGAAGAAGCGTCAGCCACGTGTCCCCCTGGTCGTCGACCCGGTGATGATCAGCAAGCACGGCCATTCCCTTCTTGACCCAGAGGCAGTCAAATCGCTCAAGGCGGAGCTGCTCCCGCTTGCCACCGTAGTGACACCCAACCTGAGCGAGGCGGCAGCGCTTGGCGGCATGCCGCCGATCATGGACCGCGATGCGATGCTCGCAGCGGCGGAGCTCATCGCAGCCTTCGGCTGCCAGGCGGTGGTGGTCAAGGGCGGGCACGTTGCGGGAGCGCCAGCCGATCTGCTGTGGGAGAAAGGCGCTGTGCGCTGGTTTGAGGGTGAGCGCGTCAACACGCCCCATTTGCATGGGACGGGCTGCACGTTCAGCGCGGCGATAACCGCGGGGCTGGTCAAGGGTCTGTCGCTGGCGGAGGCAGTGGGCGAGGCGAAGGTGTACATCACGGGGGCCTTGCGCCACGCCCAGGTGTTCGGGCACGGGATCAACCCGGTGAACCACTTTTGGCAGACAAGCGCCTACTTCGGCCGGCGACCCAGCCGCGGGCGCCGTTGATACCGCCGATATAATGCTGTGATGCAGGTTGACGCCTGGGGGTACGCGGCGCTGTTTGTGCTCGGGCTCGTCTTCGGCAGCTTCTTCAACGTCGCCATCTATCGCTGGCCCAACGAAGACCCGCACGAGCGCGAATGGGTGCGCACCCCCAGCCATTGCCCGCACTGCAAACACCCGATCCGCTGGTACGACAACGTCCCGCTGCTCTCCTTCGTGCTGCTTCGCGGACGGTGCCGTCACTGCCATGCGCTAATCTCGTGGCGCTACCCGGCGGTCGAGCTTGGCACGGCGCTGCTGTGGATGCTCACCGCCTGGCTCGTCTCGCGCTTTGGGCTGACCGGCGTCGAGGTCAGCCGGCTCACTGCCTGGCACTACGTCTTCGCCGTCTACTTCGCCAGCCTGTACATGCTGACGGTCGTGATCGACCTGCAGACGCTAGAGATCCCCGATGAGATCACGATAGCCAACTTCGCTGGGGCGTGGCTGTTCATGCTGGCCTGCCGGGGCAACACCGTCAGTCCCGGCTGGCTCTCCAGCGTGATCGGCATGTTGGTGCTCAGCGGGTTCTTCTACCTGCTCACGCTTCTCGCACGGCGCCAGGGCGGGGCGATGGGACTCGGCGACGCGCTGCTCTCCATCGGCCTGGGCGCGCTCTTCGGCTGGAAGCTGGTCATCGCCGTGGGCTTCGTTGCGGTGCTCCTGGGCGGCGCGGTTGCCATCCCGATTCTCGCCTGGCTGCTCCTCACGCGGCGCTACCGCGGGCTCGGCGCGCATCCCATCCCCTTCGGGCCCTTTCTCGCGCTCAGCGCCTACGCATGCATGTTCTGGGGCTGGGACCTTGTCGGCTGGTACATCCGGACGTTTCACCTTCAGGCCGTCTCAGCTCTGCACAGCGCCGTGCATTAGCGCCGCCGCAACATAGGGCATGCCGGACCTAGCCGGTGAAAGCCATCACGCCGAGGGTCAAGTCGTCGGAGAAGACTGGCGTCGCGCCGAACTCCTTGGCGCGCCGGATGGTGTGGTGCAGCAGCTCCCGCGGGCTGCCGGCCCCGTGCTCCTTCAGGCAGGCGATCACGCCCTCGATGTCGAACATCGCTCCCGCGGCGTTGCTGTGCTCGGTCAGCCCGTCGGTGAGAAGCATCACGAGGTCGCCGGGTGCGACCGGGATCTGCACCTCGGCGTACTTCTCAGGCGCGAAGAATCCCAGCGGCGAGTTTGTGCTTTCGACCTGCCGGATCCGTCCGCCGGCCCGCTCGCGGTACAGAAGCGGCACATGGCCGGCGTTGACAAGGGATAGCTGCCGGCGGGCCGGGTGGTACTGGAGGTAGATCGCGGTGAAGTAGTAGCCCTCGGTCAGAAAGGACACCAGGAGCTGGTTAACCTGCTCCATGAACTCCCGCGGGGCGAGGCCCTGGCGCGCCAGGCCGACGAACAGCACCTTGAACTGAGCCGCGAGCAACGCCGAGGCGATGCCATGCCCGGAGACGTCGGCGATGATCACGTGGATCGTCCCCGACTCGTCCTGCAAGTAGTCGAAGTAGTCGCTGCGCAGGTTCTCGCTGCTCTCGTGCCAGAAGTGCAGGCTTAAGCCGGGGAACTCGGCCTCCGGCGCGGGGTAGATCGCCCGCTGCAGGCTGCGCGCCACCGACAGGTCGTGCTCGATGCGCGCGATGTTCTGCTCGAGCATCCGGTTCTTCTGCTGCAGGGCGCGGTTGGCCTCCTCCACTTCACCGCGCAGCTTGACCAGCTGAAGCTGCAGGCTGACCCGCGCCAGAAGCTCGCCGTTGTCGATCGGCTTGGGCATGTAGTCGCTGGCGCCGATGCGGAAGAACTCAACGCGGTCCTTGTACTCCGTCATGGTGGAGATCACGATGATCGGGATCTCGCTGGTGAGCGTGTTGCGCTTAAGGATCTTGGTCACTTCCACCCCGTTGAGCACCGGCATGATGACGTCCAACAGAATCAGGTCGATCCCGCCCTTATCGGCGATCGCAATCGCCTCGCGCCCGTTGCGCGCAGCCACGACGTCATAGCCCTCTGCGCGCAGGCATTCGGTGGTCTGATGGACGAACACCGGCTCGTCATCAACCACGAGGATGCGTGGTGTTGCCCGCGGATTGCTCGATACCCCCATCCACGTGATGTTAACACAGCGCGCAGGGCGCTAGCGCGCCGGGCCGGTGTTGTCACCCGCCTTCCCCAATCCCAGGCCCTCGAGCACGCCCTCACCGTCGCCGGCGGCGCTGCGGAAGTGCAGAGTACCGGCGGCCTGGCAGCCCAGCTCAGGCCAGCGCAGAGTCACGTCGATGCCCTCCGCCGCCACCAACTCTCCCATGAGCACGTCGTAACCCATGTCCGGCAGCTCATCCGGCAGACGCCTGAACAACAGGCGCACGACGCGTTGACCGGCGGCCTCGGCCTCACTCGCATGGACCTGGAACTTGCCGATCGTCCGCGCCAGCAGCAGGAAGTCCGTCTCTACTTCGACCTTCTCCCAAGCTTCAAGGGGCACGTCAGCCGCGCCGGGCAGGAGCTCGATCACGAACCCCTCGTTGCTGATCGCCACAGGCCGGTCACGCAAAGCGGGATGCGCCCCGCTCACTTTGGGGGCAGGTTTCACCGCCAGCGTCCGCTGCGGCGGCTCCGCCCAGTCCACATCCGCGTCGCAGGCGAAGCTGAGCTTCAGCCCGCCTTCCAGACCGGCCACGCCCTTCCAGGCCCGCAGGTCCTGCGTCACGACGATGCGCGTCCCGTCAGCAGTGTTGGAGAAGGCCTTCGCGGAATCGGCAGCGGCGGGAGTGGCGCTGACCTGCAATACCTGCGGCCTGGCGACGGCGAACGGCGCGAAATCAACCACCCACTGCAGCTTGTCCGGCTCAAGCGTGCCATCCTCGCGCAAGGCCAGCTCCGTCGTCGTAGGCGCGACCAGTCGTGCACGCGGGCGCGGTGCCGTGAGCTCCAGAGCGCTTGCCTCAACCGGCCCGTCGCCGTATTCCAGGCGAACGAGCAGGTCACCGCTGACGAAGTTGCCGCTGGACTGGCCGAGCAGCGCGCCCGTCGCGTCGCGCAGGAAGGCCAGGTCACCGCTGAGCGGGAGATTGGCGAAGGAGCCTTTGGCGCCCTGGTCCCTCGGTAACAACGCGAAGGTCCCCGAGAGTTGCCCGAGCTGCCACTCGCCGGGCGGCGGAGTGAGCACGACGTTCAGCACGCTCGCGCCGGTGTGCGTGTCCAAGTACACCCGCGATACGCCCCACCCTACGAGGGGCGCGGCGGGTGGGACAGCCGGCCGGGGTGCAGGCTTCGCAGGCGGAGGCGCCACCGGCGCAGCCGCCGCGGGCGGGGCCTGGGAGGCGACATTCACCTGGGCAGTGAACTCCGGCAGCAGGCCTCCCGGGTCGGATACCGTAAGCACGCCCACGGCGCCGGGGGCGAACCCTCCCGCGGGCGGGGCAAAGACGCAGGCGAAGCCGCCGCTGATCCTCCCTGCAAACAGCAAGCTCGCCGCCGCATCGCCGACCACCAACGTGAGGCGCAGGCTGTCCACCAACGCCGTGTCGAGGCCGGCCCCAGCGACAATGAACCGGCAGGGCGCATTGCCAGGCGCAATGGCGAGCGGCGATACCGAGTCGATTCGCGCCAGCTTAGGCTGCACCGATGGTGCTGGTCGCAGTGACGGGGCGGGTTGGACGGCCGGCTGATTCTCCTGCGTTACCCCGGCCCCGGGAGCAGCCGCGGGCTGGCTCTCAGCCGGTGAGGGAGGCTGCCGTGCGGCAGGCGGCGTAGATCCTTCCGCCGGCGGCGCCGGTGGCTGTGTCGCGGGCTGCTCGCCTCCCGCAGGGGCGGAAGGGCCGGCGGCTTCCCCATGCGGCGTGAGTGTCGCCTGGCTGCTGTACACCTGCTGCCCGCCAGAGCTTGCCGTCAGGCTGTACGCGCCCGCCGGCAGCGGCCCGCTGAACGTCACTTGCAGCGAGGCAGCGTCGAGCAGCTCAAGCTGCGTCGCCTTGGCGACGGTCGTAGGCGACTCAAGCTGCACGCCGAGGCCCTTGAGGAAATCGGCGGTGAAGCCGGTGCCCAGGAGGCGGAACTTGTAGGAGGGCTGGTCGGCATCCATTTCAACCGGGCTGTGGCCCACGATCACCCCCGCTGCCCCCTGAACCGTGACCTCCACGAGGAAGATCGGCCTGCCGTCTTGGAGCACTTTGCCGCGCAGCGTGCCGGCGGGCGGCTTGCCGCTCACCGCGCAGACCACCGTGCCGCTGCCGCCCATCCCGAAAGTTGTCCGCAGGTCGCGCACCGGCTCGTCGCCAATCGTCCAGCTCATGCTCAGGTGGTCGATCACGCCGGGGGTGATGGCGTCGCCGGTGAGCATCAGCGCGAAGCCGTTGGTCGCTTCGGCGATCACCTTCGGGTCGAAGTCGTGGAACACTGGCGTGATCAGCCCGCTGCCGACGGTGAGCAGGTTCTGGCCGAAGGCCTCGTCGCCAAGGTGGTTGTAGGCGACGATGTTGTAGCCGCCCGGCGGGGCGAGGCTGGGCACCTTCACCTGGACGACGATTTCGTGGTCGTTGGCGGACAGCACCTTGAGCACGGCGATCTGCTGCGGGAAGAACTCCACGACGACGGTGCCGGTGGGCAGGTTCTCGCCGGTGATCGTCAGCAGAACCGTGTCGCCCTGCATCACGTTGGCGGGGTCAACCGCGCGGATCACGCGGTCAACCGCTCTGGCAGGCGCAATCCCGGCCAGCACGGCCAGCACGGCCAGCGCCAACGCGCAGGCGGTGGCGCCCCGTACCGGCTGCGTCACCTGCCGGCCCTCGGCTCCAGCAGTCCGCCCAGGTCAACGGGCGCGGCGCCGCTCAGCTCCCCCAGGTCGAAGGCCGCACTGAGTCCCTTGGGCGCCTTCACCGCATAGCCCTCTCCTTCCCTCTCCACAACGAGGGACTCCGCCGCGAGATGGGTGCCCTCGTAGTCCATCTGGACATTGCCTTGCAGAGCGAGGTGCTTGAGCACCTCCTCCCCCAGTTCAACCTGTGCGGTTCGCGCATTGAACGCCAGCACCTTACCTTCGCTTTCCAGGCGACCGGTGATCGGGGTCCCGGCGAACTCCACTTCCCACCACAACCCAACCGCCGCCACTCCAGGGACACTCCGCACTGTAAGCCTATCCGCGCTCAGCCGTATCTCAGGAGTGGTGAAAACGGGCTGGTCCACCTGGCCATAATCCAAGGCACCTTCCCGGGTGAGCTGAGCCAGGATGCGCGCCCCCTCGAGCCGGACATCGGACAGGTCAAGCTGCACCGTCGAGCCCACAACGGTCTGCGGCCCCATGTTGCCTATGCACACGAACTGCCCCTCGGTGCTGACGCGCAACGAAGCGCCGTCAAACGCCACCGCTGCGGCCTCCAGCCGCGTCTGGCCCTGGCCGGTGACCACCACTCCGTCGCTCAGCCGCAGGTTCACGTCTGCGATGCTCTCGACCGTCTTCCCCGGCGGGAAGGTGGCCTTCGCCGCCCCGGCCTGGAAAGCCAGCGCGGGCTCGGAGAGGGTGCCGCTCAGCGGCTTGTCGATCGTCGCCTCGCCCGCCACGCCGTCTAGGCGTATCTCGTCGCACAGCCACAGCATCGACCCCACCGCGATGCGCACCGACCCGGTGACCACTGCCGCCTGCGTGGCCTGGTTGTACCTCAGCTCGTCGGCCGTCAGGTGGTAACCGAGGTAGGTCGCCTCCACCCCGCCGGTGACGAAGGCCACCACATCGCCGTCGCTGATCTCGAACCGCGAGTACCCCCCGGCGGTGACATCCAGGAACCGCGGCTCGGCCTCCTGCGCGCGCGCCCCCCCGGCGACAATCACTGCCGCCAGCAACACCGCCACAGCTCTACTGATACAGCAGCACATCCGCATCGAGAGGAATGAACTCCGTCGCCGTCAGCCGCAGGTCCTCCGACGTCGTTCCGGCGAAGGCGTACACCTCACAGCGCACGCCACGCGCCTTTAAGTGGCGCACCAGGTCGCAGAAGTCGCCGTCCCCGGAAGCCAGGGCGATCACGTCCACGCGCTCGGCCATGCTAATCGCGTCGATGGCGATGCCCATATCCCAGTCGCCCTTGGCCGAGCCGTCGAGGAACTTCCTCAGCTCCTTGCTCTTCACCTCATAGCCCGCCTGGTGCAAGTTGTGGATGAACGCCGTCTGGTCGCGCTCCGGGGTCTTCACGATGTAGGCCGTGGCTCGCACGAGCTGCCGCCCGCCGGCGATCTTCTCCAGCAACGCCTCGTAGTTGACCTTCTTCTGGTACATCGACTTGGCCGACCAGTACATGTTCAGCTCGTCGACGAGCACCGCCAGCCGCTGATGGGCGTGAATCGGCCTCCCGCTTTCCTTACCCAAGTGCCCGCGCCCTGAGGGGTGGGGTGTCGTCATTACCGCTTCTCCTGTTTCTTTGTCCCGCTACTCTTGCCCGTCCCCGCTCCTCCGCCTCCGCTGCCAACGCCACCCGGGCTGCCGCCCTCGGGGGCGGCGCTCAGCATAGGCGAGTGCTCCTCCTCGGCGGGCTTGACCTGGGCCACATTGGGCACGTCCTCGCCGCGGGCGAGCTTCGCCGCTACTTCCCACGCCCTGTGCTTCTCGGCGTCGTTCGCCCGCAAGTACTGGTTCAGCTCGGTGCGGATGGCGTTCATCTCGTCGCGCTTGGCCTTGAGCCGGTCGTCGAAAGACTTGAGCTTCGGGTCCTGCGCGAGCCGCGTATTGACGTCGTACCAGATGTCGGGGTTGATGCCCTTGCCGTGGATATCCTGGTGGTTCGGCGTGAAGTACTTGCCAATTGTAATCGCCAGGGCGGAGATCACTTTCTCGGTCTTCTTGATCTGGCCGTCGCTTGGTTCCACAACCGTCGCTCGCTCGAGCGGCTCGACCTGCTGCACCACACCCTTGCCGTAGCTCTTCTCGCCGACGATTTTAGCGACGACAACCTGGTCCTTGGCGTAGTCCTGGAGGCAGCCCGTCAGCACCTCGCTCGCGCTGGCCGTCCCAGCGTTGATCAGCACGACGATGGGCAGGCTGTACTTCTTCGAGGTGGTATCGGCCATGCGCACGTCGGGCTGGTAGCCGCGAAGGTCGACCTCCACTATCGGGCCCTTGGCGATGAAGCAGTCTGCGACAGCCACCGCGGAGTCAAGCAGACCCCCGGTGTTGTTGCGCAGGTCAATGACCAAGGAGCGCATTCCCTGGCCACTGAGCTTCTCCATCGCCGCGCGGAAATCCGCCGCGGTGTTCTCTGAGAAGTTCGCCAGCTGGATAAAGCCCACCCCGCCGTCGAGCATCTCCGCTTTGGAGACTGAGCTGTACTGCACGTCGCGCCGCTCGATCTCGTAGGAGCGAAACTCACCGTCCGCCGGGCGGAAGATCTTCAGCTTGACGCGCGTGCCGGGCTTGCCCTTGATCTTGGTCGCCACTTCGGGCAGCATCATCCGGAAGGTGTCCTCGCCCTCCACCTCGCTGATGATGTCATGCACCTCCAGGCCCTGCTCCGCCGCCGGCGTGTTGTCGAACACGACTTCGACCTCGGGGTACATTCCATCCGCCGACGGGCCCATCAGCACGCCGATTCCGACGTACTCCCCCGTTGTCTGGGCCTCGAGGTCCTTATACAGCTCGGGGCCGTAGAAGTGTGAGAACTGGTCATTGAACGGCGGCTGGCGCAGCGGCGAGAACATGCCCTCAAGAGCGCCATAGACGACCTGCTTGTGCTGCTCGGGGCTGATCTCCATGTAGTACTGGCTTTCGAGCATGCGCATGGCCTTGGACACCAGCGACTCGTCCCGCGAGCTGCGGAGGTCGGCAAGCAAGGATGAGCTGGACAGGCCGCTGCCTGCCGCCGATGCCACGCCGACAAGATAGGCGCCGCAGGTGAACACCAGCAGGATGCCGAGGAACGCCAGCAAGACCGCTAAGTTGACTTTGCGCAATGTCGTCCTCCAGGAGGAATATGGCGCCGGCTCACCATCGCCGCCAGATGCACGGACATGGGTGCAAGTTGCCCTTCCGCAGACGCCTGTTTCACGATGATCCGCGGGATGCAAGTCGCTCATACTAATCGAGCGACTTCAGCGGGTCAACGGGGTCGCCGTTGATCCGCACTTCAAAATGCAGGTGGGGGCCGGTGGCGAACCCCGTAGCACCCACTTCGCCCAGCTTGGTCTTCGTGTTCACTATCTGCCCCGCGTCGCAGGTGATGCGGCTCATGTGCGCGTAAAGCGTCGTTCGCCCGCCGCCGTGGTCGACGATCACGCACTTGCCGTATCCTCCCCGCCAGCCCGTGTAGATGACCTTGCCGTCGCCGGCAGCATGGATCGGCGCGCCGGTGAGCGCGTCGATGTCCACGCCGGTGTGCATCTTGTAGATGTGCAGGATCGGGTGCAGGCGCATGCCAAAGGGGCTGACGATGGACCCTTCAACTGGCTTCCTGAAGCTGCCCGACCACGGCCTGCCTTTGTACCCCGACGACGTACGAGCGACCTCCCTGATCTCCGCCGCGATGCGCTTGTTCTCCTCTTCGTACTCGTTGATCTGCTGGAGCGCCAGCTTCTTGTCCTGGTCAATCGCCTCCATGCTCAGCTCTTTGTCGCCCTTGGCCGCCTCCAAGGCCTGGAGCTGCTGCTGGTACCGCTGCTTGATCTGCCCAATCTCAACAATCTGCGCTGCCTTGGCCTCGGCTTCGCGCGCCAGCTCATCCTTTGCAGTGCGCGTGCGCAGGATGATCCGCTCGTCCCGCTCGAAGACCGCCTGGACAAAGAACGCGCGATCGATCAGGTCGCTGAAGCTGGCAGCCTGGAACAGCATGTCCAGGTACGTCAGGTCCCCCTCCATGTAGATCGCCCGCGCCCTCTCGGCCAGCGCTCGCTTGCTGTTCGCCAGGCCTGCCTCCAGCTCCACCTGCTTCGCGGCCAATTCCTCAAGCCGCCGCTGCGCATCGACGAGCTGCTCCTGGATGTGGTTCATCTCCACCTGCATCGAATCAATGCTCCCGTCAAGCTGCTTGACGGTATCGTCGAGCCTCCTGTGGCTCTCATTCAGGCGCTTCACCTTCTCGTAAAGCTTGTCACGCTGGGCCCGGTTGCGCTCCAGCATTGACTGGCGCGCGCTCCTGGCCAGCGCCGTCTCACCGAAGAACCCCACGCCTCCGACCAAGGCCAGGCACAGGGCTACGCCCGCGACGACACGAATCAGGCGAAAAGGCAGCATCATCACCTCACCAGCTGGCGGATACGCTGTGCATCGATCTGCACCTCGGCTTCGCGCCGTAGGAATGCATTCACCTTGCTCAGCGAACCGAAGAACCCGACAGCCAGGCCAAGACCGAGCAGCAACACCACCAAGCCGAGGAACATGTCTGAGGCCCTGAGCCCGATCCAGGGAAGGGCGAGCTCGAGGCGGGAGACACGCAGGGCCTCACCCAGCCCGGCAAGCAGCCCCGTCACAACTACCACGGCGATGAAAGCCCCGACCACGCCGAAGAATACGCCCTCAATGATAAACGGCCAGCGGATGAACCACCAGGTCGCGCCGACAAGCTGCATGATGCGGATCTCCGCCCGGCGCGAGTAGACCGACAGGCCGATGATGTTGTTGATACTGGAGTAAGTGAACACGATCAGCAGGCCGATCGTGGCCAGGCACACCAGCACGAGGACCGACAGAACCTTGAGGTACTTCTCCAACAACTCCTCTCCGTAGTGCACTGCGAGCACCCCGTCCATCTTCTGGCACTGCTCCGCCACCCAAGCGATGTTGCTGGGCCGGTCCACCTTCACCAGGTAGCTCGCCGGCAACGGGTTGTCCTCATCCGCGACGGTGCCAGCATCCTTGGAAGAGCCCTCGGCCTTCAACAGGTCACCGAGGGGGATGCTCGGGTTGCGCTTGTGGAAGATCTCCCATGCCTCCTGCTTGCTGCGCCAAAGCACATCGGCCACGTGGGCCAGATGCTTGATGTTCTCCTCCAATTGCAGGTTCTGCTGCGCGGACAGGCCGTCTTCTACGAAGACATGCACCTCCATCCCCGCTCCGAGCCGCACCCAAAGCACCGCCGCACCGACGAGCCCCACGAAGAAGATCCCCAGGACGATCAAGCTGACCGTCACCTGCGCCCCATAGGTGAAGTGCAAGAATCGGTTCCGCGAGAGACCCTGGAGAAACTCGCCGAAGAAGAAGAGCAGGTTACGCACGCCGCACCGCCGCAGCCTCGACGTAGCCGCCCTCCACGCGGTCGGCGACCAGCCGGCCCTGGGCAATCACCACCGTCCGCTTGCGGAATCGGTTGACGATGTTCTCGTCATGCGTGGCGACAACCACGGTAGTGCCACGGGCGTTGACTCTGGTGACCAGCTCCACGATCTGCACGCTAGTGTCGGGGTCCAGGTTACCCGTGGGCTCATCGGCAATCAGGATGTCCGGCTTGTTGACCAGCGCACGCGCGATGCACAAGCGTTGCTGCTCTCCGCCGGAAAGCTCATGCGGCAAGCACTTCTGCTTGCGGCTGAGCTCCACCCACTCCAGCACCTCAGGCACGAGGGCGTTGATCTGCCTCGCCGAGGCGCCGCGGATCTGCAACGCATAGGCGACGTTCTGAAAGACGTTCTTGTTTGGCAGCAGCAGGAAGTCCTGGAAAATCACCCCGATCCGCCGGCGGTGGAACGGGATCTCACGCAGCCGCATGGTGGATACGTCGCGGTTGAAGACGAACACCCTGCCGCTGGTGGCGACTGCGTCGCGGTAGATCAGCCGGAGCAGGCTGCTCTTGCCGCCGCCGGTGGGCCCGACGATGAACACAAACTCCTGCTTGGCGATGTGCAGGCTTACCTCGCGTATGCCGACGACCAGGTTCGGATAGGTGAGTCCGGTGTTGACGAACTTGATCAACCCGCCCCTCCGCGAGACTCACGGAATACGGCGAGGATGAAGTGAGGCAGCGCCCCCAGCCGCTTGAAGCGCGAGACATCAGTCATTGTTCGGTATGCCCATTCCAGGCCCGTGCCTCTAACCCACCGCGGGGCCCGCCGGCGCACGCCGGCGAACACCTCCAGCGCTCCTCCGACGCCAACCATCAGCGGCACGTTCAAGTCAGCGCGCCGCCGGACGATCAGCGCCTCCTGCCGCGGACTGCCCATCCCCACCAGCAGCAGGTCCGGGCGCGCCGCGGAAATCCGCGCCACCACTTCCTCCTCTCCGTCGGCATGGAAGTACCCGTGATGAGTCCCCGCCACGACAAGCCCGGGGAGCTGCTCCACCAGCCGCATGGCGGCCCGTTCAGCGATCCCCGGGCGCGACCCCAGCAGGTACACGCGCCCGCGGGCTCCCGCCAGCCTCTGCAACAGGTCAAGGGCGAGGTCAATCCCCGGGCAGCGCTCGATGCCCGGGCGCCGCAGCACGCCCGCCGCCCAGACCAGCCCGACGCTGTCTGCTACATAGACGTCCGCCTGCAGCAGCATCCGGCGCATGGACGGGTTGCGCCGCGCGGTGATGACCATCTCAGAGTTAAGTGTGACCACGTGCGTCGTCATGCCATCGCATAGGCGCTGCCAGAGCAGCTCGACGATCTCCCCCCGGCTACCGAGGCAGATCGGGTAACCTAGTACCTCAGCGGTGTCGATGTGCGTCCGAGCATAGCTCACCTCCACGGGGTGAAGCATACAGGATATTCGTCCCAGCTAAACTCTGAGTTAAACCCGCCGATAACGACGCTGGGAAGATGAGTGATGGACCGATGCGCGCGGACCTGATCGCGGCACCCGCCGCCGCGTTGGCCTCGCTGCGCCTAGAGGCGCTCAGCCTGCCGGTGGGTACCGAAGCCGCCGCGCCGCCCAGCTCGTTTAGCCGCGTACTGCAGGCTGAGGTAGCTCGGGTCCCGGAGCTCGGCGGGCGCGAACTGAGCGCAATGCCTGCCTCCGGCAGCCAGCCCACCGTCTCCACCGAGGAGACACAGCGCATTGCCAAAGCGGCAAAGGACATGGAGGGGCTGATGCTGTACATGCTGCTGAAGCAGATGTGGGCCACGATTCCGAAGAGTCCATACTTCGACTCCGGCCTCTCCACCCAGTTCTACCGCGAGATGTACTTGGACGAGGTGGCCAAGCGCGTTGCCGAGAGCGGGGGCATCGGCATCGCGCAGAGCGTCGAGCGCGAGCTTACCGACTGGGCAGCTCGCACGGCTACGCCGCCCGAGCTGGCGCAATAGGGCCCTACCGCCTCAGCCGGCGAGCGCCAGACACGCGTCATGGGGGCTCCCAGCCCCGTGGCGGAGCGGCCGCATAGACGATCAAAGCTCCCTGAAGGGTAGGAATGCAGGGCGAAAGTGGCACAATAGCTACTGGTGTGCAAGGGAGCGACTGACCGATGGTGCTAACCGTAAAGGGCCTGAAGGCGAGCGTGGAAGGCACGCCCATCCTGAAGGGCATCGACCTCGGCGTGGGTCCGGGGGAAGTGCACGGCATCATGGGCCCCAACGGCTCCGGTAAGTCAACCCTGGCCCGCGTTCTCGCCGGCGATCCCACTTACGCGGTCAACGCTGGCACGGCGACGCTGGACGGGCAGGACTTGCTTGCCATGGCACCCAGTGAGCGCGCCAAGCTGGGCCTGTTCCTCGCCTTCCAGTACCCCCTGGAGATACCCGGGGTGACCATCGCCAACTTCCTGCGCACCGCCGTCAACTCGATCCGCGACGAGGAAGTGCCGGCGATGCAGTTCTACGCCATGCTCCAGGACAGGCTGAAGGACCTGGGGCTTGACGAGTTTTGGGCCAACCGGTATGTCAACGATGGGTTCAGCGGCGGCGAGAAGAAGCGCACCGAGATTCTGCAGATGATGGTGCTTGAGCCGCGGGTGTGCATCCTGGACGAGACGGACAGCGGCCTCGACGTCGACGCGCTGAAGATCGTCAGCGAAGGCGTCAACCAGATGCGCGACGACGAGCGCAGCATCATCATCGTCACGCACTATGAGCGGCTGCTGGAATACATCAAGCCGGACTACTGCCATGTGATGATCGACGGGCGGATCGTCAAGAGCGACGGAATCGAACTCGCCAGAAAGATAGACGCCATGGGATATGAGTTCGTCAGGGAGGAGGTGGGCCGGGCCAACGGCTAGCCTGGGCCGGCGGTGCGGATGAGGCCTCTGGGAAGGTTGGTGGTAAAGGGAACCAGACGATGAGCGAGCAAGTTGCCAGTGTGGAAGTCGGGTCCTACAGCGCGGGTTGGCACGATTCGGCGGCCAAGTACGCATTCAAGGCGGAGCCCGGCCTGTCCGAGAAGGTGGTGCGCCAGCTAAGCGAGATGAAGGGCGAACCGAGGTGGATGCTCGACTTCCGCCTGCGCTCGCTGCGCCACTACTTGGAGCGTCCGCTGCCGACCTGGGGTGGCGACCTCAGCCAGCTCGACTTCGACAAGATCTACTATTACCTCAAGCCGGAGGCCCAGAACGCGCGCTCCTGGGACGACGTTCCCGAAGACATCAAGAAGACGTTCGATCGCCTCGGCATACCCGAAGCAGAACGCACGGTGCTCGCCGGTGTCGGCGCGCAGTACGACTCGGAGAGCGTCTACCACAACCTGCAGGGGAAGTGGCAGGAGCTGGGCGTGATCTTCCTCGACATGGACAGCGGCCTGCGCGAGCACGAGGATATCGTCCGCGCCCACATCGGAACCGTGATTCCGCCGGAGGACAACAAGTTCGCCGCGCTGAACAGCTCCGTGTGGAGCGGCGGGAGCTTTGTCTATGTCCCCAAGGGCATCAAGCTTGACATCCCGCTGCAGGCCTATTTCCGCATCAACAGCGACCGCGCGGGCCAGTTCGAGCGCACGCTGATCATCGCCGAGGAAGGCGCATTTGTGCACTACATCGAGGGCTGCACCGCGCCGGTGTTCACTACCGACGCCCTGCACAGCGCGGTGGTGGAGATCATCTGCAAGCCCGGGGCGCGCGTGCGCTACAGCACCGTGCAGAACTGGGCGCACAACGTGTACAACCTGGTCACCAAGCGCGCCGTGGCGATGGAGGGAGCGACGATGGAGTGGGTGGACGGCAACATCGGCAGCCGCCTGACGATGAAGTACCCGTCGGTGATGCTCGTCGGCGAAGGCGCCACGGGCGAAGTGCTCAGCGTCGCCTACGCCCAGGACGGCCAGCACCAGGACACCGGCGCGAAGATGATCCACGTCGCGCCGGGCACCTCCAGCCGGATCATCAGCAAGTCGATCAGCAAAGGATCCGGCCGCGCCACCTACCGCGGGCTGGTGCGCATCCACGACGGGGCGCGCCATGCCAAGAGCAACGTACAGTGCGACGCGCTGCTGCTCGGCGAGTCGAGCCGCACGGATACCTATCCGTACATGGAGATTGACGAGGACACGGCGTCGGTCGGGCATGAGGCGCGGGTAAGCAAGGTCTCCGGCGAGCAGCTCTTCTACCTGATGCAGCGCGGCATCTCGGAGGAGCAGGCGATGGCGATGATCGTCAGCGGCTTCATCGAGCCGATCACCCGCGAGCTGCCCTTGGAGTACGCGGTGGAGCTCAACCGGCTGATCGAGCTGGAGATGGAGGGCAGCGTAGGCTGATCCGATGAGCGTCACCGCCGTCCAGGAGCTGTCCCCGGTTGAGCAGAAGCTCAGGGCCCTGGCGCCCGACCCGAACCTGCCGGAGTGGTTCTCGGCGATGCGCCTGCAGGCGCGCGACGCCTACTTCAGCCGAGCCTACCCCGACAGAAGCGATGAAGCCTGGCACTACGGCGAGGCAAAGCGTTTCAAGCTCGACAGCCTGGACATCGCCCATGCCCAGCCGGGGTTCAACGGCAAGCAGTACGAGCGCATCTGCGGCCTCACCGGCCTGCCGCGCCGCGTGTCCTGCCTGAGCATGCTCGGCCCGCGCGTCACCGAGCTCAGCCAGAACGACGCGCTGCTCAAGGCGGGCGTGACCGTGATGGCCTTGCGCCAGGCGCTGGCGCTGCGCGGTGAGCAGATCCGCCCCTACTGGCTCTCCGGGCTCGTCTGCCCGGATTGCGACCCGATCATCGCCGGCCACTACGCGCTGGTGGACAACGGCTTCTTCGTGCACGTGCCTAAGGGCGTGCAGGCACCCGAGCCGGTGCACTTGATCATGGAGTCCGGCGAGGCGGGCAGCGTCGTCGCCCCGCATGTACTGGTCGTGCTTGAAGAGCAGGCCGCAGCCGATGTTTACGTGCACTTCATCGGCGGCTCCGACACCGAGCGCAGCTTGCAGCTTGGCCTGGTGGAGACGCACCTCGGCGATGGCGCGCGCCTCTCCCTGACGAAGATTCAGCACCTCGGGCTGCGCACCGACGCCTTCACCCGCGAGGCGGTGCGCATCGGCCAGGATGCACGCTACAGCAGCATCAGCGTGCACTTCGGCGGGTATCGCGTGCGCCACGAACTAGCCGCGGAGCTGACTGCCCAAGGCGGTGAGGCGGACTTGTACGCCATGCACTTCCTGCGCGGCCGCCAGCGCTACGACTTCCATACGCACCAGAACCACCAGGCGCCCGACACGCGCAGCAACCTGCTGTTCAAGGGTGCGGTGACGGATCGCGCGCGGGCAAGCTATCAGGGCTTGATCACCGTCGCGCCGCATGCCCAGAAGACCGACTCCTACCAGGCGAACCGCACTCTCCTGCTGTCGCCGGAGGCGCGCTCGGATAGCTCGCCGCAGCTCGAAATCCAAGCCAACGACGTGCGGTGCACGCACGGCAGCACGACGACGAACGTGGGGCCGGCGGAGCTGTTCTACCTCGAGAGCCGCGGGCTGCCGCGCGAGACGGCGCGGAGGCTCATCGTCAGCGGCTTCATGGCGCAGGTCGCAGACCACATCCCGCTGCCCAACGTCCGCGACTACGCCTACAATTACGTCATGGAGCGCCTGGAGTGAGCGACTGGCACCGGGTCTGCCACATCGACGACCTGCCGGAGAGCATGCCCATTCCAACCGAGGTAGACGACAACGAGATCATCCTTGTGCGCCAGGGCGACCAGGTCTTCTGCCTCCGCGATCGCTGCAGCCACGAGGAGTTCCCCCTAAACCTAGGCACGGTGGACGGCAATCGCATATGCTGCAAGGCGCACGGCGCGGAGTTCGACCTGGCCACCGGCAGGGTGCTCAAGGCGCCGGCGCTGGTGCCGGTGAAGACCTACGAGGTGCGCATCGAGGGCGGCGAGGTCTTCGTCAGCATCGACTGAGCCCATGGTAAGCTATGCCGCGTACACCCGGCGCCCCCGGGGGTCGCAGCCAGCAGTGCCAGCGTGGTGCCCATGTCAACCAAAGCTCAACCGAGGGTGGAGGCCGAGTGTACGGCCCTGGATCCGGCCGAGGTGCGCGCTGATTTCCCGGCGCTGTCCCGCCGCGTTGGCTCGTATCCCCTAGCTTACCTCGACAATACGGCAGCCACGCTCAAGCCGCGCCAGGTGATCGACGCCGTGGCGGACTTCTACAGGAGCCGCCCGGCCAACGTCCACCGCGGCATCCACCTGCTGAGCGAGGAAGCCACCGAGGCCTATGAGCAGGCGCGGGGGAAGATCGCGCGGTTCATCAACGCCCGGCGCGCCGACGAGGTCGTCTTCACCCGCAACACGACGGAGGGGCTGAACCTCATTGCGCAGTGCTGGGCGATCCCGCGGCTCAAGCCCGGCGACGAGATCCTCTGCACGGTGATGGAGCACCACGCTAACCTGATCCCGTGGCAGATCGTCGCCGAGCGTACCGGCTGTACGCTGCGCTTCGCGCGCATCCATCAGAGCGGCCAACTCGACCTGGACGATTGGCACAAGAAGCTGTCCGACCGCACGAAGCTTGTGACCGTCGCGCACGTGAGCAACGTGCTGGGCGTGGTGAACCCCGTGCGCGAGCTTGGCGAAGCTGCTCATCGCGTCGGCGCGGTGTTCATCATTGACGGTGCGCAGAGCGTGCCGCACATGCCGGTCGACGTGCAGGCCATCGGCTGCGACTTTCTGTGCTGCTCCGGGTACAAGCTGCTGGGGCCCTTCGGCATCGGCGCGCTCTGGGGGCGCTACGAGTTGCTCGAAGCCATGCCGCCCTACCAGACCGGCGGAAGCATGATCCACACCGTGACCCTCGAAAAGACCACGTTCGCCATGCCGCCGCAGCGCTTCGAGGCGGGCACGCCCGCGATAGCTGATGCTGTTGGGTTAGGCGCGGCCCTCGACTACCTCGCGGCAGTCGGCATGGACCGCCTCCATGCGCGCGAGATCCAATTGAGCCAGTACCTACATGAGCGGCTGGCGGAGGTACCCGGGCTAAGGATTCAGGGCGACTGGTTCCCCGGCAAACCGGGCATCGCCAGCTTCGTGCTGGACTGCGCCCATCCTCACGACGTGTCGCAGTTCCTCAACGAGGAGGGAGTCGCGGTGCGCGCTGGACACCACTGCGCCGCGCCGCTGCACAACTTCCTGGGCATCGAGGCCACGACGCGCGCCAGCCTGTATCTGTACAACACCGAGGCGGAGGTCGACCAGCTCATCTCCGCGCTCGGCACCGTGAGGGAGATCTTCGGATAATGGACCTCAAGGCCTTCTACCGCGACATCATCCTCGACCACTACCGGCGTCCACGCAACGCCAAGTCGCTTCCAGACGCCACCAGTGAGGCGCGCTGCAAGAATCCCGCTTGCGGCGACCGCGTCACGCTGCAGCTGAAGCTGTCGGGGGACCGCATCGAGGACGTGGGGCTGCAGGGCGTGGGCTGCGCGATTAGCCAGGCTAGCGCCTCGATGATGACCGAGGCGGTTAAGGGCGCCAGCGTCGACAGCGCGCGCGCCAAGCTCAGGGAGTTCCGGCGGATGGTCGTAGAAGGCGCGGAGACCCCGGACAGCGACGTGCTCGGCGAGCTGCTGACGCTGCAAGGCGTCTCCAAGCTTCACGCGCGGGTGAAATGCGCGATGTGCGGCTGGTCGGCTCTCGACGCTGCGCTGGAGCGGCGCACCGAGGAAGTGGACCTGGACCTCGACAGCTCAATGCCCGAGGCCGGCGCCGGCGGCAACGTCTAGCCCCGGCCTGCTGCGCCTCCCCTCCGCCAGCCCCACGGGTACGGGCATCACGCCTCGGCTATCATGGCGCCATGATCCGCCTGCCCCGCCACCTCGACTTCCCCGGCGCGCCCTCGCCGGACCTCCAGCGCCAGCCCGCCGGATTCGACCTCACAGTGCAGTCAATCGCCAAGTTCGAGTCTGCCGGCGAGATTGACCTGAGCAATGCCCAGCGCGTCCTGCCCAGCACCAAGTGCCTGGACTGGCCGGCGGACGGCGGAATGCTCCTCGCGCCCGGAGGCTACCTAGTTACGTACAACGAGGAGGTCGCCGTGCCGCCGGACTGCGCCGGGATCGTCCTGCCGCGCAGCAGCCTGATGCGTTGCGGCGCGACGCTCTGCAGCGCGCTGTGGGACCCCGGATACCGCGGCCGCGGCCAGGGGCTGCTGATCGTGACGCATCCGCTCAAGCTGCACCGCAACGCGCGCATCGGGCAGTTCGTCCTCATGCGGTTGGAGCAAGCGACGCATACTACATACCAAGGCCAGTACCAGGGCGAGAACCTGTAGGCTCGCGCTGTTGCCCCCAGGGCCCCCTGCTAGAATGGCCAGCGTCGACGTATCGCGGGAGCCAAGATGGAGGCAGTACGCAGAATAGCTGTCCTGGGCCTAGCTGCATGCATTCTCACTGCGTCTGCGCCAGCCCAGAGTGATCCCGACCGCACGCCTGGCGCCAGCTTGATCAACGAGCTGACCGCTGGAGCCGAAGACGCCAGCGTTGCCCAACAAGCTGCTCTGGCGCTCGGGGCAATTGGGGAGCCGGCTCTGCGTCATCTTCGAGAACTGCTCAGTAGTACCGATCCTGGTATCCGATACTTGGCTGTCAACGGACTTGCAAGAGCCTATCCTGCCAGTAAGGCGGATATGCAGCTTGTGCTTGACGAGCTAATAAACGACGACGGCAGCCGCATATACGGCTTGGCCTGGGCCGCCGCTCAATACCGGCAAGACGCGGCGCCAACACTCATGGACATGCTCAAGCAAGGAGGCCACACCGCTGAGCGAGCCGCAATGGCGCTTGGCGACATGGGCGAACAAGCAGCTCAGGCCGCTGGTCCGCTCGCTGACAATCTCGATCACCCGGATGTAAAGGTTAGGTACGCTGCCGCCGATGCTCTCGCTTCGATTGGCCCTCGCGCTGCTGCAGCCGCGCCTAGGCTTATCAAGGCGCTCCACGACCCAGACTCCGAAGTGGCTTCCCGCGCGGCATATGCACTTGGCCAGATACATGCGAACCCAAGCGAGGCAGTTCCTGCGCTCCTGCGTGCGCTGAGAAAGAACACAACCGATCAGCAGTACTGGTTCATCCTGGCCATCGGCGAGTTCAGGGAAGAGGCTGCCGACGCTGTTCCCGAGCTTGTGAAGCGGCTTGAGGGCGCTACAGTAGGCGAGTGGGGCTGCCTCTCAGGAGCGCTGAAGATGATCGGAACGCCCGCGGTTCGCTCCTTGGCGGCACTGGCGAAGAGCAGCAGTCCCCAAGTCCGTACCTGGGCGGTCATCACCCTTGGCGGCGCCGGCAAAGGTTCGGAAGAGGCACTCCTGGCATTAGTAGACTCCTTAGCTGATCCAGACAGGGACGTGCGGCTGTTCGCAGCGCAGTCCCTGGGCGAAATCGAGGCCGATCCCGCGTTTGCCGTACCGGCCCTAGCCAGAGCCTTGCGTGATTCGGATAGTGAAGTGAGACGCTGCAGCGCCAGAGCCCTGTCTTCTTACTGTGAGGCGGCATGGGATACCTGGCCGGAACTACGTGAGGCTTATGAGCAAGGGCCAGGGGATGTCCAGGACTGGGTGGCTGAAGCCTTGGGCCGGATAGGCCCCCTGGCGGCACCGGCAATCCCCGATCTGATCCACCGCCTGTCCAGCAGCAAGAGCGGCTTGACCGCGGCCGCCCTTGTGAGGATAGGCGCGAGAGAGGACATCCTGGAACCGGCACTTCGTGCCGCCATGAGCGATGACTACGCCGCGTTCGAAATCGCCAGAGCCTTGAGCGAGATAGGGAAACCCGCGGTTGGGATACTGCGGACGATGCTCCGGCAGGGAACCAGCGAGGCGAGGTTCTACTCGGCCTACGCCCTAGGCGAGATCGGCAAGCCAGCCATGGCCGCATGCCCGGATCTGCACGATGCGTGCAACGACAGCGAGGTGCTCGTTAGGCTGCAAGCCCGTGACTCGTTGCGGATCATCTCCGGCGATATCGAAGGCTTAGCCGTCCTGATATCAGATGGCGTTTCCTCTCCGGACTGGATGGCCAGGTACTACGCCTGCTGGGTTGCCGGTCAAGCTGGGCCGTTGGCTAGTGGCGCAGTTGACGGATTGCGGAAGGCGCTGAAGGATGATGAGTTCCTTGTCCGGCTGGAAGCCGCTTCCGCGCTAGAGTCAATCGGCCCAGGGGCAGAGGCTGCGATACCAGACCTGCTGCTGCTTCTGAAAGAAAACGACGTAGTGCGCCACTGATGATCACATTGCTCTCTCGGTGACTACTGCTTCTCTACGCGGTTAGCCTCTTGCGGTAGGACGCGGCGGTCAATGAGCGGCCGCGCGACGTCCCCCGCCATGATGCTCTCCTGGCCGTCGAGGACTAGGCACAGCGCCCGCCCATGCTGGAACTCCACCACACGCGCGCTACCGACGCGCTCCTCATCCGTCCAAACCGCCTTGCCGCTCTCGTCCGCGAGCGAGACTACATGGTACACGTTCAGCTCATCACCGAGGCGCAGGCCGCTCTCCTTGCCGATGTCGAGCACGAGTGACGAGCCTGCCGCGTAGAGCACGCTGCCCGTCAGCGGGAAGCGGTCGTAGAGCTCGTTCAGCACCTCGCCCAGCGCCTTGTACGCCGCCCGGCCGAGCATCGACTGCCGGAACTCGTCCCCCTCGAAGTTGACAGTCCCTAGCCAGCCCAGCATGACCGGCTTGGCACTCACGCCGCGCCTGCTCTCCAAGCCCTCGGCGGTGAACCGCACCTCCTCCGTTCCCTCGGGCACCTTGAGCAGCACAAACTCGATTGCCACACGCGCGAGCTTCTCACCGCCCCCAAGCCGGGTTCCCAGGTCGCCCAGCCCACCTAGGTCTATTCTCGCAAACTTGCTTGTTACTTCCAGCGCCTCCACCTTGCCCACCAGAAGATAGTCCGCCACCCCCGCCAGTGCCCCCAGCTCCTCCGGCCCCAGCGGCGGGAGGTGCGGATGCAGCGGGGACCCGACTGGCATGGTGCCCCCCGGGTCCTCCGGCCCAAGGACATCAAACCTTCCGCTCACCCGCAGCTCGCGGCAGAGGACGCCTGCTAGTCCATCTCGCACGTTGGGCACCTGATGGACAAGCGGCGTCACCGCCAGCCGCGGCCTGGCCAGCGCGGCTGCGGGTGACAGCACGCAGGCTGCGACCGCAACTGCGCAAGCGAATCGGAGCAGCGCCACGTCTTACTTATCGGCGGCGTGTGCCCGCGGTTGACGCTCGCATATGGCCTCCGTATAATCAGATTGCCAGCCGACGTAGCTCAGCAGGTAGAGCAGCTGATTCGTAATCTGCAGGTCGTCGGTTCGATTCCGACCGTCGGCTGCGCTGCATACCGCCCTGGCACGGGGCGTTTCCAGGTCCGCCGCCCTCGAGCGCAGCCCCGCTACAGCCTTCCTTCGGTGATGTTGCGCCCGGCATAGCGGGCTGCGGTGCCCAGCGACTGCTCGATCCGCAACAGCTCGTTGTACTTGGCAACCCGGTCGGTGCGGCATGGCGCCCCGCTCTTAATCTGCCCGGCGCCAACAGCCACCGCGAGATGGGCGATCGAGGTGTCCTCAGTCTCCCCGCTGCGGTGGCTGATGACCGTCGTCCACCCAGCCCGCTGTGCCATGCGGATGCAGTCCAGCGTCTCGCTCACGGTGCCGATCTGGTTGAGCTTGATGAGAATGCTGTTGCAGGATTCCTCCGCAATCGCCCGCTTCAGCCTGGCCTGGTTCGTGACCAGCAGGTCGTCGCCGACGATCTGCATCCCACCGCCCATCTTGGCCGTCATCTCCGCCCAGCCGCTCCAGTCATCCTCGGCCAGCGGATCCTCGATGCTGAAGATCGGGTACTGCTCCCGCAGGCCGGCGTAGAACTCGATCAGCCCGCTGCTGCCCAGCGTCTTCCCCATGCCCTGCATGACATACTGGCCGCCGGAGTAGAACTCGCTCGCCGCGGGGTCCAGGGCGAGGCAGACCTGCTCGCCCAGCTTGTACCCTGCCTTTCCCACGGCTTCGGCGATCAGCGCCAGGGCCTCGTCATCGCTCTTCAGCGCCGGGGCGAACCCGCCCTCGTCCCCCACGTTTGTTACATAGCCGTGGGCCTTCACTACCTTCTTCAGCGCGTGGTAGATCTCGCAACCCGCCCGCAGCGACTCCGCAAACGAGCCGAAGCCGAAGGGCACGATCATGAACTCCTGAATGTCCACAGCGTTGTCGCCGTGCTTGCCGCCGTTGATGACGTTCATCAGCGGCACAGGCAGCGTTACGGCGTCCGCCCCGCCTAGGTAGCGGAACAGCGGGAGCTGCGTGAACGCGGCGGCGGCGTGAGCAACCGCAAGGCTCACGGCGAGGATCGCGTTCGCGCCGAGTTCCAACTTGGTGTCCGTGCCGTCGAGGTCGATGAGCAGCTGGTCCAGGCCACGCTGATCCAAGGCGTCAAAGCCCTCGATCTCCGGGGCGATGCGGTCGCGGATGTTGCCCACGGCCGTGAGCACGCCGCTCCCGCCAAAGCGCCCCTTGTCGCCGTCCCGCAGCTCCAGGGCCTCATGGGACCCCGTGCTCGCCCCGCTTGGCACAATCGCGCGGCCGGCCGTCCCGTCTTCCAGCACCACCTCGGCCTCAACCGTGGGATTGCCACGGGAGTCGATGACTTCTCTCGCTTCAACCAACTCGATGTAACTCAATCCCATCGCCTCCTTCTTTGGCCACCATGAACCCGGATCATCTCTGAGAGACTCCACCTTCACCAACGGTCCGGCTGTGCAGCAGCATCTTCTCCAGCGAACGCGCCTGGAGCGGCTCGTGCTCGGCGAGCTCGGCGGCCGCCATCTCTACCACCCGCCGCGCAGATTCGTCCTGAAACCACACCAGGAACTCCCGGCTCGCCAGCGTCCGCGACTTGACCTCCTGCAGCACCATTCTCACCGCGGACCGCAGCATCTTCTTGCGGTCACCGGCGTAGGCGGGGTCGTCAATGTCATGGCGGAAGCTCGACACGCGCCCCTCTTCCGCGCAGTACAGCCAGAAACGACGCACGTTCGCCACCGCCCCCGGCGGGCGCGTGCTCACAACGATGTCGTAAGGACGGCCCTGCAGCAGCTGAAACGCAGCCGGGCTCCTTGGCGTCACCTGCCGCACCTCCACATTGCTCTGCTCACTGCACCAAGACCCTCCGACACGTACTACGCGAGCAACAGCGTATGCCCTTTCCCGGCACTTCGGCAAGCCGCCCGCCTTATCTTCCACTCAGCGGCGGGCCTCAGGCGGTGGACACCATCTCGCGCTTGCTAGCCTCGCGAATCGCGGCCTGGGCCGCCGCGAGGCGGGCGATAGGCACGCGGTACGGGCTGCACGAGACGTAGTCCAGGCCGACGCGGTGGCAGAAATCGATGCTGGCAGGGTCGCCGCCGTGCTCGCCGCAAATGCCCAGCTTGAGCTTCGGGCGGGTCTGGCGGCCGAGCTCGCAGGCCATCTTCACCATCTTGCCGATGCCCGCCTGGTCCAGCGTGTTGAACGGATCCGCGGCGTAGATCTTCATCTCGACGTACTTGCCGAGGAACTTCTGCGCGTCGTCGCGGCTCACGCCCATGCCCATCTGCGTCAGGTCATTCGTGCCAAAACTGAAGAACTCGGCGACCTCGGCCACCTCGTCAGCCGTCACCGCCGCGCGCGGGATCTCGATCATCGTGCCGAAGAGGTAGTCAATGCGCTCGCCATAGGCGGCCATTGTCTCTTCGGCCACTCGCCGCAGCAAATCCTCGACGAGCTTGAGCTCGGTGCGAGCGCCGATCAGCGGCACCATGATCTCAGGCTTGGCGTCGATCCCGGCGCGTCTCGCCTCGATGGCGGCGCTGATGATCGCCTTAACCTGCATCTCGTTGATCTCCGGGTAGATCAGGCCCAGGCGGCAGCCGCGGAAGCCCAGCATCGGGTTGGCTTCGCGCATGCCCTCGATGTGCGCCTTGAGCTGGTCGCGCCGCTCGGGCGAGATCTGGCCCATCACCTCGGAGATCATCGTGTCGATCTCCTTCTCGCCATGCGGCAGGAACTCGTGCAGCGGCGGGTCCAGCAGCCGGATCGTCACCGGCTTGCCGTCCATCGCCTCGAAGATCCCGTAGAAGTCCTGCTTCTGGAAGCCGAACACCTTCTCCAGGTGCTGCCGCCGCTCCTCCACCGTGTCCGAGAGGATCATCGCCTGGACGTGCGGCAGGCGCTCGGGCTCGAAGAACATGTGCTCGGTGCGCGTCAGCCCGATGCCCTCAGCGCCGAACAGCACGGCCTGCTTGCTGTCCCGCGGGTTGTCGGCGTTCGCGCGCACCTTCAGCCGCCGCACCGAATCCGCCCACCCCAGCAGCGTGCCTACCTTGCCGGTGAACTCCGGCTCGCGCAGCTTCACCGCCCCCGGGTAGACCCTCCCCATCGTGCCGTCGATCGTGATGAAGTCACCCGGGCGGAATTGCTTTCCGCCGATGGTCAGCGTGCCCGCATGTTCATCGATGACAAGGCTGGGGCAACTTGAAACGCAAGGCTTCCCCATCCCGCGGGCCACGACCGCCGCATGGCTCGTCATCCCGCCGCGCGCCGTGAGCACCCCCTGGGCGACGATCATCCCGTCGATGTCGTCCGGGGCGGTCTCCTCGCGCACGAGGATCAGCGGCTCGCCCTTCGCCTTCTTCGTCTTCTTCCCCGGCTGAGCGGCCTTCGCCGCCTCCTCCAGGCTGGCCTTGTACATGCTCACCGCCTCGCGGCTGTCCAGCACGATGCGGCCGACGGCCGCGCCCGGGCTGGCCGGCAGACCCTTGGTGTCCAACGGCTTGGGCATCTCCTGGGTGTGGTCGATTTGCGGGTGCAGCAACTGGTCGATGTGCCCCGGCTCGACCATCATCAGCGCGTCCTCCTTGCTGATCAGCCCCTCCTCCACCATGTCCACCGCGACCGTCACCGCCGCCATTCCGGTGCGCTTGCCGCTGCGCGTCTGCAGCATGTAGAGCTTGCCTTCCTCGACGGTGAACTCGATGTCCTGCATGTCGCGGTAGTGCCGTTCGAGCTTGTCGATGATCGCGAACAGCTGCTCGCTCACCTTGGGCATCACTGCGTGCAGCTGGTCGATGTCCTGGGGCGTACGGATGCCGGCGACCACGTCCTCGCCCTGGGCGTTGACCAGGAACTCGCCGTAGACCTTCTTCTCGCCCGTGGCCGGGTTGCGGCTGAAGCACACCCCCGTGCCGGACTTCTCGCCCATGTTGCCGAAGACCATCGCCTGCACGTTGCACGCCGTGCCCAGGTCGTCGGGGATGCGGTTCTCGCGGCGGTAGGTTTGGGCCCGCGGATTCATCCAGCTTCCGAACACAGCCTGGACAGCGAGGCGCAGCTGCTCGTAGGGATCCTGAGGGAACTCGCGGCCTGCGTGCTCCTTGACGATCCGCTTGTACTTGCCGATCAGCGAGTCCAACTCGGCAGGGGTGATCTCGAAGTCCTGCCGGTCGCCCCTGACCGCAAACAGCTCCGTCTCGAAGAGCTTGAGGTCGATGCCCAGCGCCACGTCCGAGAACGTCTGGATCAGCCGGCGGTAGCTGTCCTTGGCGAAGCGCGGATTGCCGGACTTGCGGGCCAGCGCCTCGACTGTGGCGTCGTTAAGCCCGAGGTTGAGAATCGTGTCCATCATCCCGGGCATTGAGAACTTGGCCCCCGACCGTACCGAGACGAGCAGCGGGTCATCGCCGGCGCCGAACTGCTTGCCCAGCTTCCCCTCGAGCTCCCTCACCGCCGCCTGGACTTGGTCCCACAACCCTGGCGGAAACTCGCCCGCGGCAGTGTAGGCGTTGCATGCGCGCGTAGTGATCGTGAACCCGGGCGGCACGGGCAGCCCGAGTTGCGTCATGTTGGCCAGGTTTGCTCCCTTGCCGCCAAAAAGCGCCTTGTCCGCTTTATCTGCCTTCTCGAACGAGAACAACCATGCTTCGCTCATCGTACGCTACCTCCGATTTGGACTGAGGCTTTACTGCGCGGGCCCCCCGCCCGGCGAACAGCCGCAGATTATAGCCCAGGCCGCCAGCTGACGAGTGCGCGCTAAGCGCCACCCCGTCCGTCGACAGAACGGCATGCGCAGGCACCAAACGGGCGGGCGACGCTCGCCCGCCCCTACTTGCCCGCTCCCTTGCCGCCCTTGGACCCCCCGCCGGTGTCGCCCTGGCCGCCCTTCGAGCCCTGGGAACCGCCATTACCCTTTGGGTTCTCCTTCGGCACCGGGGGCTGCCCCTTTGCCGGCGGCACACCTTGCTGCACCTTGCCCGGTGGCGGTGGCGGGCTTGTCGCGGGCGGCGCACCGCCCTTCTGGGCCTCCTCCTTCTTCATACTATCCCGCACCCGCTCTTGCGGGCCACCAAGGATTAGGTCCTCGTAGATCTTGCGCTCGGCAGGCTCGGAGATTCCATCCAACTTGAGCGTAGCCTTGAGGATCACCTCGTTGAACAGCTTTCCCTGTGCCTCCATCTTCCGCGAGCCCACGAGGGTCTCGCGGATCATGTCCCGGCACTTGTCGAAGGTGACGTTCTTCTTCTCGGTATCCGGGAGCTTGTTCTTCTTGAGGTACTCGTCCACGTACGTGTCCTGCTGCTTGCTCCAAGAGTCCTTAAGCTCCTGATCTGTGATGGTCACCATCGTCTCAACGACCTTGTCCATCAGCATGTTGAACTCGATGCTGTCGGCGATTTCCTTCTCGGTCATCCCCCTTTCCTTCAGGTACTTGCTCAAGTCCTCAGTCCCATTGGCTGTGAGCTGCTTCACCTGGTCATCGACCTTCTTCTTCAACTCGGTCGGGTCAATCCGGACGTTGCGCCTTTTCGCTTCAGCCCTGAACGCCTCTATTACGACGTACTGCTGCAGCGCCTGCCGCAGGATGAACGACTTGACAAGATCGTCCGCATAGACCGGACGGTCGTTGATGGTCATGACCACCTGCCTGCCGCCTCCGGCCTTGGATGCAGAGGGCCCTACGCAGCTCGTAGCGAAGAGCGCCAGGCAGGCTGCGGTCAGAAGAGTGGCCGAGAGTGCGCGCTTGAACAGCATCGAGTTCTCCTTGTTGTCGAGAGCGAAGTCTGGTAATGTTAGCCACAGGCTCGTGCTTTGTAAACCCTTGAGCTCCGAGGTCTTCTCACTGTGCAGGTCAAACTGGTCCGCCACCTCACCGACGTCCCCAAGCCTGCTTCAGTCTGCTACTTCTATGAGCGCGGTGCGCGTTACCACGCTCCGTTGAGCGGGCCTGCCGGTCCACCCCTTCCCGGGTTGCCCCTGAGTGTAGGCGCCGGCCCGCTGGGCGTAGTGCTCAGCCTGAACATCGGGGCGTACAAGAACCTGGAGACCGCCGAGGCACGGCGCGTAGCCGGCGCCGCCACTTATCAGCATGGCGTCAAGGCGGGTGGCGCTCAAACCTGCTGGGTGCTCGACGGCGACGTGGATACAGGCGCCTTCGAGCAAATGCTCACGGGGGCGCTGCTGGCCGCCTATAGGTTTGGCGCCTATCAGTCCAAGCCATCCGTTCCCGAGATGAAGCGGAGGCTGTGGATCATCGCGGGGGCGAACCTCGCTCGCTTCCGTGGCACCCTGAAGCGCCAGCAGACGATCAACGACGGGGTGAGCCTGGCACGCGACTTGGCGAATACGCCAGCGAACGATCTTGCGCCTCTCGACCTGGCCGAGCGCGCAAGGGCCCTCGCCGAAGTGGTCGGGCTGGAGTGCGTGGTCCTTTCCGGCAGGCAGCTTAGCCCGCAGCGCTTTGCCGGGCTGAGCGCCGTGGGCCGGGGCAGTGCCAACCCTCCAGCACTCATCACGCTGACCTACATGCCCAGCGGCCAGCGGCAGGGGAGGAAGCCGCTGTGCCTGGTCGGCAAGGGCCTCACCTTCGACAGCGGCGGGATAGACATCAAGCCCTATGAGGGCATGTGGGACATGAAGGCGGACATGAGCGGCGCGGCGGCGGTGCTGGGCTCGATGCAGGCCGTCGCCAGGCTGGGCCTGCCGCTGCCCATGACAGGCGTGATCGCCGCCGCGGAGAACATGCCCGGCGGGCGAGCCTACCGGCCGGGTGACGTCCTGCGCTACGCGAACGGCCGCACGGTTGAGATCCGCAGCACTGACGCTGAGGGGCGGCTGGTTCTGGCCGACGCGCTGCTCTACGCGCAGAGGACCATGCAGCAGGACAGGATTGTCGAGTTCTCTACGCTCACCGGAGCATGCCTGAGAGCGCTCGGGCATCAGTACATCGGTCTCATGTCACAGAGTGAATCGCTAAAGGAGCAAGTGAAGCAGGCTGGCGTGGATTCAGGGGAGCCAGTTTGGGAGCTGCCGCTTCACCCGGAATACCGGTCCCTGCTGGACAGCTCAGTCGCCGACGTGCGCAACGTCGGCGGGCCTAACGCGGGGGCGAGCACGGCGGCGATGTTCCTTCACGAGTTCATCGACGAGGGCACGGAATACGTGCATCTGGATATCGCCGGCGTGTTCCTCGCGGAGAGGGAGGAGAAGTACTGGAGCCAGCCCGGGGCCACGGGAGCAGGCGTCCGACTGGCCTGCGCCCTGGCGCAGAAACTCGCCTAGCCCCGCTGGTACATGAAGCTAAGATTCACGCCCAGGCTCTCCAGCAGCCCGATTTCCTCGCCGGTCAGCTCCTGGTGCCACTCCTTGTCGATGGGGATGTAGTACGAGTTGCCACAGGCGACGCACCGCACCTTGACCTGCTCGACGATCTCCACCTGCCGGAGCTCCTCCTCGCGTTCCCAGCTCTTGACCAGCCTGCGCTCTTCCAGAGGGCTGACAATCTCGAAGCTCATGGCCCCGCAGTCATCGCACCGCCGCTCGAACATCAGCCCCGACAGGAGCTGGGCGCGGGGAATGAAGGCGAAGTTGTCCGCGCGTCCGGTGCCGTTACACACTCGGCACAGCTCGCGCTCATTGCCGACCAAGCCCTGGCCTTCGCAGACCTTGCAGGTGGGCATCTCGACCACCTGTCCGCTGCCCCCACAGTTGTCGCAGGTAGCCGGCAACTCCCTGCGGATCAGCCCGAGGAAGCTGCTGACCTGCACCAGCTTGACGCCGCTGCCCTGGCAGAACGGGCATTGCTTCTTCACGACCATGCGAACCTCCCGTCCGATTCGCACTCGCCGAATCGCTACGCTTATGATACAGCGAACCGCTGAGCAGTTCAATGCGGCGGATGGCCGCGGCGATCCCAGGGAGCCGCACGCTCCCGCCACCTGCCCGTTGTGTTAAACTCTCACGTTAACCTGCCGTCCGGCAGGGGGTGAACCGTTGGCCTTGCAGCAGCGAGCAAAGGAAGCCGAATGGTCTCTTGATCTGGCCGAGCTGAGCATAGAGCTGGCCAAGCTCGATCCCACCAAGCGGCACGCCCTCGGGCAGCGCATCGTCTCCACGTTGGCCGAGGGCCTGCGCACCGACAGGGTCAGCCTGCTGCTCATCGATCCCCGCTGCCCGGCCATCACCGGCGCGTTCTTCACCGGCTTCCCTGCTGAGCCAACGGCGTGGAATGAGTCAACGAAGATTATCGAAATGCTCTGCCACGAGCGCCAGCCCCTGCTGTTCCCCGACATCCGCCAGCACCCGCACCTACTTGCACCCTGGTCCGCCCGCTACAAGACGGATGCCTTCGCCGTCTTCCCGCTGATGCTCGGCCGCCGCCTGCTCGGCGCGGTCTGCGTGTCCAACCTCTCCACGCGGCACCTCACGCTGCTCGAAGCTTCAGCAGCGCAGCTTGATCTGATCATCGCCCAGCTCAGGCAGTTCGTCCTGCTGCTGCAGGCGGCCCAGGTCGAAGAGGAAGCCGAGGGCCCCGTCACGTCTGACGAGCTGACCCTGCTGGGCACGCTGATCGAGCGGCTCGACCGGACGATGGACACCCGCAACGTCTTCGGGATATTCAGCGAGATGGTCAGCGGCTACATGCCGCTGGACCTCCTGGCGGTGGTGTACGACCGGATGTACGGCCCACACGGCGGCGTCGTTTGCGTCCAGCGGCCGGTGCACTACGACGAGGTGGAGAAGCTGTTCGGTTCTCTCTCGCACCAATGGCAGCGCCGCCACCGCCGGGCGCCGATCCTCCAACTCCGCGACGTGGAGATCATCGGCCGCGAGCTGGTGCAGGAGAGCGGGCCCTGCCCTGACGAGCTGCGCGTCAGCTGCACGGAGACGATCCCGGTGTTCATCGACAACGACCTGTTCGCTTTGGTCTGCCTGGCGGCGAGCGAGGGCGCGCTGGCCGACCACCGGCGCTTGCGGGTGTTCTCGATCCTCGCCCACCACCTCCTGCTGCACGTGAAGAAAGCGCTGCTGATGGTGCAGAACCAAGAGATGCAGACGGTGGATGCGCTCACCGGGCTTTACAACGAGCGCCACTTCTACCAGATGATGGAGCGCGAGTTCGACCGCGCGGCACGCTACAACGTGCCGCTGACACTGCTCTTCATCGACGTTGACCACTTCAAGGACGTCAACGAGACGTACGGCTATGAAACCGGCGACCTGCTGCTGCAAGAGATCTCCCGCATCATCATGGAGAACATGCGCTCCACCGACTTCGTCAGCCGCTACAGCGGGGAGCGCTTCGTGGTCGTGCTGCCGGAGACGCACTACAAGAACAGCGACATCATGGCCAACCGCCTGAGGCGGTTCATCGAGAACAACAGCTTCTTCATACCGAACACCAACGTGTTCATCAAAGTCACTGTCTCTGTCGGGATCGCGAGCTATCTCGATCACAAGCCGGCGAGCCTGGCGCAGTTCATCGAGTTCGCGGATACCGCGCTGTACTTCGCCAAGCGCATGGGCCGCAACCAGGTTGTGGGCTATACGTACGTGATCAACATGATGATGGGCGAGACCGATCACCACAGCTGAGATGCGCAACGCGATGAAGCAGAGTCGAAGAGCAGCCCTCGCCCTGCTCTGTGCCGTGCTTGCTTTCAGCCCTGCCCTGCCCGATGAACCGGCTCAGGACCAGGGCACAAAGGAAGCTCCGCCGCCCACCATTCCCTCCCTCGAAGAAGTGCGGGCACAGAAGGAAGCTGAGGTGAGCTACATCCCCCTCGACCTCCACTTCCGCATCGGGCTCGTGGGGGACCATCCCATCGAGCTGCAGACCACCACCGGGCCTCAACTGCAGATCAAGACGCCCCTGATTCTGATCGACCCGGCGACTGGCGAGAAGAAGAAGTACGCCGAGAACTTCCCGACACGCGTTGTGGCCAGCTCTCCGAATGGCGTGTGGGTGGTGGGCGTCGCGCCCAGCACCGGGGTTGAGGGCAGCTCGGGCAGCCGCGACAAGGAATGCGCCGTCAGCCTGAACCTCAACGAAAGCAAGATCAAGATGATCGTTGAGTTCCCGCGCTTCAGCAACTTCCAGGCCCTGTTTGCGCCTAACAGCAGCGAGGAGATCTACTACTGCGCGAACGAGCCCGGGGCGGTGAACCAGATCGTCCGCTACAACCTCTCCTCGGCGAAGCCTGAGCCGTTGCCCGCGGAGGGCAACCGCTTCTACCTTTACGGCTTGAAGACAAGCCAGCCCCAGGGCATCTGGGTGCAGGATCCGATGCGGACCGACGACTACCCGGTGCTCAGCCTGCTTGACCTGGCGCGCGGAGACGTGCTCAGCACCGTGGAGTTTCCCGGCGCCCGCGATGTCTTCGTCAGACCCGGCGGCGACACGCTGGTGGCTGAGGTAATGGATGGGGCCGAGGGGTCCTTAGGCTACTACGACAACAGCGACCAGTCGTTCCATCAGGTGCCCCAGCTGGTCCTCACCCGCCCTTCCCTGAAGTGGGCGCACAAGAGCCTCGCCGTCGTGGCCAAGGAGACAACCACCGCGCGCGACCGCTTCCTGTGGATCGACCTGGCCAGCGGCACCGCCCGGGAGCTGTTCTCCGCCTACTTCAAGGTGGCTTTCTGGGACATCTCTCCCGACGACGATGCGCTCGTCTTCGTCACCGACTCCCGCGACAGCCCGGTGGTCTTCGTCATCCCCACCGACCCCAAGGTCGGCGTGATCAACCGCATCCCGCTCCACGACGTGCGCAACGTGTCCTGGCTGGGGTGCCTGTATCCTGCCCCGCAGCGCGGAAGCTGGCTCCAGCGCCTCCTGCCCTTCTAGGCCGCCCGGCCTCTCAGCCACGCCTACGTCACCCGGCCGCCCCCCGCTGTTCGTCTTACCGCCAAGGAGCGATGGAGTACTATCGTCAGGCCGATGCGTGCTTCCGAGCTGAGCCGGTTGCTGGACGGGGTCGTGGATGCCGCGCACGCCGCAGGGGAACTGCTGGCGGGCCACTTCGGGCGGCTCGGCGCCAGTCACATCCGCGCCAAGTCGTCCCCGGTGGACCTGGCCTCCCGCGCCGACGACGAGGCTGAGCACCTGCTGGTCAGGAAGCTGGGGAGCCTGCTGCCTGAAGCCGGGTTCGTCGGCGAGGAATCGGCGGATGGTGGCTTCCCGGCCACTGCTCATTGCTGGGTCGTGGACCCCCTGGATGGCACGTCCAACTACCTCGCCGGCCTGCCGATCTGGTCCGTGTCCATCGCGCTTTGCAGCGAGGGCCTCACCCCGCTGCTCGCCGTTGTGCATGCGCCGCTGCTTGGCCTCACGTGGACGGGGCGGCGCGGCGGCGGGGCATGGGCGAGCGGCCGGCGGATGCACGTGCGCCGCGACCCGCCGGGAGGCGGGTTGGGCAACGCGATGATCGCCACCGGCTTCCCCTACGACGTGCAGGTCAGCCGCCGGGGCACGAACATCGGCTACTTCGCGCGCATGCAGCGCCACTTCCACAAGATCCGGCGCCTGGGCTCCGCGGCGATCGACCTGGCCTACGTGGCGCAGGGCGTGCTGGACGGGATGTGGGAGCTGAAGCTTATGCCGTGGGACACCGCCGCCGGCGCGCTGCTGATCCGCGAGGCGGGCGGCATGGTGGAGCGCATCCGCGGGGGCGCGTACACGCCGGGGGACGGCGACCTGCTCGCCGCGGCCACGCCGGAGCTGCTCGCCCTGATGCGCAGCGTGCTCGCCGGCGGGCGCTAGGAGCGCAGGATGATAGAATTGGCGCAGTATCCCGGTCGCTGCAGGTGCCGCCATGATCCGTGCCTATACCACGAACGAGACTCACGCGGCCGCGCTGCGCGCCGCTGCCCAGGCGAAGAGCTACGAGGTTGAGATTGAGGCAGCGGTTGACGTTGCCGAGCTCGGGGCGTCCGTCGACCGCTTCCAGCTGCTCGTCTTCGACCTCACCGTGGCCGCACTGAGCGCCGAGTCGGTGATGCGCGCCCTGGATGCGCTCGACCCCGACAGGGTGCCGCCCGTGCTCTACCTGCTCTCCACCCCCGCGGACATCGCGCTCATCGCCCAGACAGGCAGCATTATCAACCAGGACTACAGCTTCGTGCCGATCCACCCGCCCAACCTCGCCGACCGCCTCGAAGTGCTCAACATGCTGGGCGCGCGGCGCAAGCTGACGATGGAGTCGGCCATAACCGACCGCCTGACCGGCCTTTACAACCGCAAGTACTTCATCCGCCGCCTGGAGGAGGAGCTCTACCGCTCGGCGCGCTACCAGTACAACCTGGGCTCGCTGCTCGCCGAGGTGGATTTCACCTCACCTAAAGGCAAGCTGAGCGAGCAGGCCGCGGACGACGTGATGCGCGAGATCGCCACGTTCTTCAAGGAGCGGCTTCGCAAGTCGGACATCATCGCCCGCTACAAGTGGGACAACTTCGCCTTCCTGCTCCCGGACATCACGCCCGAGGACGCGATGCTCGTCGCGCACGACGTCAAGGCGAAGCTCGAAGCGCTGGCGGTGCAGAGCGCAGGGCAGCGTCTGGCGCTGAGCGTATCGGTGGGCCTGGTGTGCTTCCCGGTAGAGGGGCTGGGCACGGCGGTGGAGGTGATCGGCGCCCTGGAGGACGCCTGCCTGAAGGCCAAGTCGGAAGCCGGCGGAGTCGCCGCTCACGCCTAGGGAAGCCCGCCCTTTTTGCCACGGTTTCGAACGCGGCGCATGTCAGCCACGTTATAATACTGACGTACGTTCCCCTACGGTGAGGTGGGGTTATGCGGACTCTTGGGACCATCATTGCGGGACTGGGGTGCTCCCTCGTCCTGCTTGCGGCGGGATGCAGATCTGGTTCAGTCGTTGGACCACCCAATCCCCAACCTCCTGCGTCTGCCAGTAGCTGGAGCATGTTCGGCGGGGACGCGCAGCACACGCACCGGAGCCCCCACCGGGGACCGGAGACCGCGAAGCTGAAGTGGGCCTTCCGCACGACCGGATCAGGGTTCGCATTCAGCGACCCCCTGGTTGGACCGGACGGAACGATCTACGTCTCCGTAGGTCCGGAAGTCCGGGCGATGAACCCAGACGGTACGGTCAAGTGGTACTCACCCGCTTGCTGGCCGGCTTACGCACCCGTGCTGGCGGGCGATGGCAGCGTGTATGTCGTAGACAAGGACCAGAGTCTCTACGCGCTGAATCCCGACGGTTCGTTGAAGTGGGTGTTCACGACGGTTGGCGACGAGCTGTCCGCCCCGGTTGTTGGAGCGGGCGGGATAGTCTATGTGGGGAACTCCATCAACCTATACGCCGTAAACGCTGACGGTTCACAAAGGTGGGTACTGGCTACGGATGGCGTCCTTCGCTACCCTGTCGCCGTCGGCGTGACTGGCGTGGTCTACGTGATCAGATACGGGAGCGTACTCGCGATCAACCCGGACGGTACACAGGAATGGGTGTTCGGCGCAGGGGGCGCTGATCTTTCCTGTCCGCCAGTCATTGCCCAAGATGGAACCGTGTATGCAGGATGTAGCGACGGCAACCTTTACGCCGTTGGCGCCAACGGTTCAGAGCTGTGGGCATTTCCGACAGGTGGCGCTATATCCTCGATTCCGGTCGTCGGGACTGATGGGACTGTCTACGTTGGAAGCAGCGACAAGAACCTCTACGCTGTGAGTCCGGCAGGATCAGGGAAGTGGGTCTTTGCGACAGAAGCTGATTTGCCCAACCCTCCGGTTCTGGGAGTAGGCGGCACACTTTACCTAGGAGGTAATGATGCCATCAACTCCATATTGTTCGCCATCAATCCGGACGGCTCTCAGAAGTGGGCCTACTCGACGGGGGGCGACCTCCCAAACTCGCCAGTTGTCGGAACCGACGGCATGGTCTACTTCGGGAGCGATCGTGACCACAACTTACACGCTGTCAGTCCTGACGGCACACAGGAATGGGAGTTCACGGCGGGCTACTTCGTGTCATCGGTGGCTGCAATCGGAGCTGACGGTACTGTCTACCTCGGTCAAGGCCCGCTATACGCGATCAGTCCAGAGGGGTCGCTGAAGTGGTCCCGTCTCGGAGGGTCGATTGTTGACTCATCTCCCGCGATCGGGTCGGATGGAACAGTGTACTTGGGAAGCGACGACCACTGCCTTTACGCCGTCCACGTGGACGGCACGCTCAACTGGACGTACGCTACGGAAGATGGAGCGCCATGCTCCTCGCCAGCACTGGGACCAGATGGCACGGTCTATACGGAAGCTGAGAAACTCTACGCACTCAGTGCCAGCGGCACACTCAAGTGGTCATACGCCGGGGCGGGGATGGAGTATCCGGCAGCAGTTGGAGCTCTGGGCACGGTGTACATTGGGTCTCACGCCATCAACGCAGACGGGGTACTTGGGTGGTCGTCCCTGATATTCGCCTCTTCGGCCGCCGCCCCTGCTCTTGGCCCAGACGGCACAGTGTATCTGGGAGGCGAAGACAGCAAGCTCTACGCTATTAGCGCCGACGGCACTACGAAGTGGGCTTGCGCCATGGTGACCGGTGGCGTTAGCTCGTCGCCAGCGATCGGAAGCGATGGCGCGATCTATGCGTCTACTTCGAACGGCTGGCTGTACGCATTCGACCCAAACGGCACCGTGCAATGGGCCTATGCTGTTGGGGACTCTGAAAGCCCACCCGCTGGATTCGTATCCTCACCTGGCATAGGCCCGGACGGCACCGTGTATGTGGGGAGTGACTTGCGAACAGTCCACGCCTTTACTCCAGACGGCATCCTGAAGTGGGTCAGAGCCACAGCAGGCCGCGTCTACTCCTCTCCGGCCATCGACGCCGCTGGGACTATCTACATCGGCTGCTGTGATCACAGGCTCTACGCGCTTAATCCAGATGCCTCGATCAAGTGGACTTATACCGCGGGGGGCGAGTTGTTCTCCTCGCCAGCCATCGGCCCTGACGGTACGGTCTATGTCGGCAGCCGCGACGGCAGGCTCTACGCCTTCGGCCCGGGAGAGCCATAGGCCAGCAGAAGCAGACGCTGCGTGCAGCGAAGGCCCGACTCGCGCGCTCTGCACAACCCGCGGTACACTTTGCGTACCGTGCCCGCGGGCGATGCGCCGTGCGGGCCGAAGGAGGACCATCATGCGCTGGGCTGTTTTCGGGATAGCGGCTGCGCTATTCGTGTCAGTGCAGGCGGGGGCCGCGCGTTCGGCGGATGCGGAACCAGGCTACCACGCCAAGTTCGTGATCAGCATGAGCCTGGGGCAGGAGTTCTTCTCGCGGCTGGCCAAGGAGACAGGCAAGAAGCCCTCCGAGCTTGACTCCATGGGGTTCGACATTGCGCCTACGCCGGGCAACGCGTATTTCACGGCCACGAAGATGCGCACGGACATCGAGGCGGGCGGGGCGGGGATGGTCAGCTCCCTCGTCGACAGCGAGTCTCGCGAGTTCTTCCTCCTCGACCACAGCCGCAGAATCGCCTGGCGCATGGACCTGAGCGAGTACGCCAAGACGCTGGGCGACAGCGGAGGCGCGCTGCTCGACCCGGAGCGGGCGTTCAGCCAGTGGGACGACACGCTCGCCTATCTCAAGAGCATCCCCGGCGCGAAGGTGCGCGACCTTGGCAAAGGCACCGAGGCGGGGATGGCCTGCCGGGGCGTGCGCGTCGAAGCCCGCCTCGCCGACACGCTCAAGGCGCAGGGCGTGACTCCGCTGCCCGACATGCCCGTGCTGCACGACTTGAGCGGCAACTGGAGCGGCGAGTTCTGGGTGGCTGAGGGCCTGCAACTGCCGCTTCGGATGAAGATCAACATCCTCGGCATCGAGCTGACATGGCGGACGGAGTCCGTCGACAAGGTAGCCGATCTGGGCCCGCTGCTGCGCGTCCCACCCGGCTACCGCATCGAGCCGCTCCCCACCGAGCCGCCCGGGCAGCCCGGCGAATCGACGCGAACCCAGGTCTAGGAGGCCCGGCGGATTCTGCGGCGCCATCGGCTGAGGCCGGTCTCGCTAGTCGGGTAGCTGGTAGAAGTAGACGCGCGCTCCGCCGTCTCCCACTGCGCAGACGAAGCCGCCGAAGGGCGAAAACTCGAAGGCCGCGGTGGGGATATTGGAGACCATCATCTTGCCGTCGCTCGCCCGCTGCAACCCGAGCAGCAGCTTGCCTCCAGCGCCCTTCACGCCCAGCTTCGAGCCGTCGCTGAGGAACCCCATCCAAGTGCCGTCGGCGGACTGCTCCAGGCTGGCTCCGGCGTCGCCCAGCGCCAGCCGCGCCAGGCGCAGCGCATCATCGTGCGGGCCCAGCAGCCAGCAGAGCGTATCCCCGGCCGCGCCCCGGCTTCCCGGCTCGCCAGTGTGGTAGACGAGCAGCTCGCCGCTCGCCAGCGCCTTCATCGCCAAGCCCTTGGCGCGGGCGTTGAGGACCCGGCCCTGGGGGTGAGCAGGGTCGAGCAGGGCGATCACCTCTTCGCCTGGGTACTGCCCCTGGAATCCCCCGCACCGCACTGCCAGCGCACCGCGCTGGGGGATAGACGCCACCTCGCTGACCAGGTCCACGTTGTCCTTGAGCGCAACACCGGAGAACGACTCGCCCTGCAGGCTGAGCTTGCCGATGCTGTAGCGCTGGTCAGGGAAGAGATACGGCTGCGCAACGAGAAACAGCTCCTGGCCACGGTTGTCCCAGGTCATCTGCGCGGTCCAGAAGTCGGACGGCACCTGATGCACGCTTACTGCCTTGAGCTCCGTCCCGTCGCAGCGGTAGACGGACAGCTCGGGGCGCGTCAGCGGGTCGCTGGCCTGCTCCAAGATTGCCAGGGCATTGCCGGCAGGCGCCATGCTGAAAACGGGCCCCGCGGCGCCTGCGCCCGTCTTGTGCAGATTGCTGAAGCTGCGGGGGACGCCGATGACGGAGAGCTCGCCCGTCGCGACTTCCAACCGCCGCAGCGCATAGCCCTCCTTCGTCTCCACAAGGAAGACGACGGAAGTCGCCGAGAACCAGGCGATATCCACGACGGACTCGCCCTTGGGAAGGTCGACGCCAAGCGGCTGGGCGCGCGTGGGCGTGGCGGAGGCCAGCGCCAACGCAATCACCACCGCGAGACACATGCCTGCCCGGCTGGGCATGGCCGGCATAAAAGCACATCCGCCGTTCCTCGTCAAGTTGACTGCGCTCCCGGCCCGCCCCATCCCCTCGCGGCGCTCAACTTAAGACGGCGCGCCGCCGATAACCCTGGTGTACCCCCCGGCGGAGGCCTGATGTCGCGTTTCGATTCCAACCTGCGGCTCCTGCGCCAGGCCAGCGAGCCCCTCGCCGCGCGCATGGAAGCTTACCACGAGCAGGCCGGTGAGCCGACGCAGATGGCGGGCTTCTCCCTGGAGCCGTCGCGCAGCGGCGTGCCCACGGTGCGGTACTCGGCCGACGGCCAGAGCTTCTTTCTGCACAGCCCCTACGACCCTCTGCGCGAAGCGGAGCAGTTCGCCTCGCGGGCGCTGGCGGACGAGACGGAGGCCAACTTCGCCGTGTTCTTTGGCATGGGCCTGGGCCACGGCGTACTGGCCGCCATCCGCGGCCTCCCAGCGGACAATCGCGTGTTCGTCTTCGAGCCTCACTGGGAGCTGTTCTACCTCGCCTTCTGTCACACCGACCTGAGCCCTCTCCTCACGCGGCCCCTCACCACGCTCACCTGCGAGCCGAGCGTCCAGGGCGCGATGATGAACTACCTGAACCTGTTCGAGCTGGCCGGCTTCCGCGGCGTGCGGCTTATATCCAACCCAGTCTTTGACCGGCTGCCTCAGGCGCACTGCTTCAGCGAGCTGGCGCAGCGCGTGCGCTACGAGATGACCGTCGTCAGCGGCAACGTCCAGACGCTGATGGTCATGGGCGAGATGCAGCAGACCAACATCATCCTCAACTTCCCGCACATCCTCGACAACCCCCCCTTCCGCCATCTCCTCGGCCAGTTCGCCAAGCGCCCGGCGGTGATCGTCTCCGCCGGCCCGAGCCTGGAGAAGAACGTCGATCTGCTCCGCGAACTCGACAACCGCGCGCTGATCATCGCGGTTGATACGTCCACCAAGCCGCTGATCGCCAAAGGGATCAGCCCGCACGTCGTGGTCACGGGCGACCCGCAAGAGGCGAACTACCGCCACCTGAAGGGCGTGGACCTGCCCGGCACGTACCTCATCACCGAGCCGCAATGCCCCATCGCGACGCTGAACAGCTGGACGGGACCGAAGTTCATCTGCAGCTTCCACGACAACGCCATGCAGTGGGTGGACCGCGTGCTCGGCGACCGCGGGCGGGCGCAGGTGTGGGGCAGCGTCGCGGTGATGGCCTACGACGTGGCGGTGAAAGTGGGCGCCGACCCGATCGTCTTCATCGGCCAGGACTTAAGCTTCCCCGGCGGACGCACCTACGCCGGCGGCACCTTCTTCGAGACCGAGGACAAGATGGAGATGACCGTCGATGAGCTGGCCCGCGACGGTGCGGTGCTCATCGACATGGTCGACATCTACGGCGAGCCGGTGAAGACTAACCGCCAGATGTTCGCCTACTTCAACTTCCTCAAGAGCCGCTTCGAGGATCCCGAAGTCAGCAGCCGCCAGATCATCAACGCCACCGAGGGCGGCATCCTGCAGGGCCCGCACATCGACGTGATGCCTCTCCGCCAGGCCATCGAGCGGTACATGCTCTCCGATTTCGACGTACGCGGCACGCTCGCTGACCTGCATGCCATGGGCAACGAGCTGAACCTGAGTAACACGCTCATCGAGCTCGACACGCTGATCGCCGGCTTCCGCGATGCCTACGACGCATGCGCCAAGGGCTTAGACGGAGTGCGCCTAGTACTCGAGGCGCTTGCCGCCGACGACGGCTCACTCGCCCGCAGGCGGGAGATCGCGCAGCAGTACAACCGGATGGTCTCAATGCGCAAGGCGGTGAACCGCAACCCGGAGGCGGCGAGAATGATCGAGATGGCCAACCAGGCGGGGATCTACAGCTTCGCCCAAGGTGTCAAGGGCCTCAACGCGGGCAGCGACGCGTTCAACCCCGAACGACTTAAGAGCGCCTGCTACCACTATCACACGTTGTACATCACCACACGCGACGCCATCGCCCACCTGATCCCGCCCTTCGAAGCAGCCCGCGAGGCCGCCCGCGCCCGCGCCCGCAGCCCCATCACCGTCGGCGCCTAGCCGCCGTCCAGCTCGTCCCACAGCGCCACGGCGCGCCGCAGGTGCGGGATGCAGATCGAGCCGCCCACTACGAGAGCCACTGCAAACGCCTCCTCCAACTCAGCCGTGCTGACACCACTGTCGTGGCATTGCAGCACGTGGTAGCTGATGCAGTCGTCGCAGCGCAGCACGAGCGACGCCACCAGGCCGAGCAGCTCCTTCGTCCGCGCCGACAACGCGCCGTCCCGGTACACCTGGCGGTCCAGACTGAGAAAGCGCTTCATCTCCCGCCCCGCGTAGGTCTCAAGCAACTCCTGCAGCCGCTTCCGCTCAGCACCGAACTGCTCCACTCGCGATGCGCGCATCTTCTGCTCCTTCTGCGTCTTCTTCTGTCTACCAGGCGCGGTGCGGTAGGCCCTATGGCAGCGGTATGCGCTTGCGGGTTTTCAGCTCGGCGACGGTGGCCTCGGAAAGCCGCTTGCGCACAAGTGCGGTGACTTCCGTGGACAGCGCGCCGAACAGGCACTCCCGGCCGTCGCAGAGCGGCGGGTTGAGCAGGCATCCGCCCTCCCCGATCGGCCCGTCGATAGCCTCCAGGATCCAGAGCAGGCTCAGTTTCCTCTCGGGCTTGGCCAGCATAAAGCCTCCCTTTGGCCCACGCACTGCCGCCACGTAGCCCGCGCGCGCCAACTGCTGCATCACCTTCGAGAGGTGCGCACTCGAGCACTGGATCGCCTCCGCCATCGCGCGCGTCTGCAGGGGACGACCCGGGTTCTGCAGGAACAGCACAGTGGCATGCAGCGCAAGGGTCGCCGCCTCGGAAATCTTCAGTACGCTCGGCATGTACCCTCCTCCGTCAATAGGAATTCAGGTACCACTATGATACTACTGCCCCGTCCTGCTGCCCCTACTTGGCGGTCCCGCTGCTACGCCGCGGTCGCTAGGAGCATCGCCGGATCGCGGCAGGGTGTTGACAACCGCCTGCTATAATCACCCCTACTACCGCCGGGCCGCCGCGCCCGAGCTTCACAAGGGGTTTCAAATGGAATCTGCCACATTAGCTCGTTCTTCTGCGCCGGATCTCACCGTTCACGGCCTGCGTAACATCACCCAAGTGCACTACAACCTGACCAAGGCCGAGCTGTACGAGCATGCCGTCAAGCGCGGCGAGGGGCTCATCAGCAGCCACGGCGCGCTGATGTGCGACACCGGCAAGACGACCGGCCGTTCGCCCAAGGACAAGTTCACCATCGACCAGCCGAGCATTCATGACGACATCGACTGGAACGACTTCAACCAGCCCAAGGATCAAGCCACCTGGGACCACATGAAGGAGCGGGTGGTGAAGTACCTGGAGGGCAAGGACGTCTATGTCGCCGATGCATTCTGCGGTGCGGAGAAGCGCTTCCGCATCGGCGTCCGGGTCATCAGCGAGAAGCCCTTCCAGAGCCTGTTCACTCAGAACCAGTTCATCGGCCTCGACCAGGCCGAGGATCCGCAGGACTACCGCCCGGACTGGGTGCTGATCAGCGTGCCGAAGATGAAGGCCGACCCCGCCAACGACAACAGCCGGACCGACGTGTTCGTGCTCGTCAACGTCGAAGCGCAGATGGTCCTGGCGATCGGCACGGACTACGCCGGCGAGATCAAGAAGGGCTTCTTCTCGCTGATGAACTACCTCATGCCTATCCGCCACAAGGTGCTGAGCATGCACTGCTCGGCGAACATCGGCACCAACGGCAAGAGCGCGGTGTTCTTCGGGTTGTCCGGCACGGGCAAGACGTCGCTCTCAGCCGACCCGGAGCGCACGCTGATCGGCGACGACGAGCACGGCTGGTGGGACGCCGGGCTGTTCAACTTCGAGGGCGGCTGCTACGCGAAGGTGATCAAGCTCTCGCCTGAGGGCGAGCCGCAGATCTACCAGGCCTGCCACACCTTCGGCACCGTGGCGGAGAACGTCGTGTTCGACCCGGTGACGCGCGTCATCGACTTCGACGATGGCAGCAAGACGGAGAACACTCGCGCCGGCTATGACCTGCGCATCATCGAGAACTCGGCAAGAGACCTCAAGGGCCCCGTGCCCAGCGACGTGATCTTCCTCACCTGCGACGCCTTCGGTGTGCTGCCGCCGATCTCGCGCATGACCAAGGAGCAGGCGATGTACCACTTCCTGCTGGGATACACCGCGAAGGTGGCCGGCACCGAGGTGGGCATCACCGAGCCGCAAGCGACGTTCAGCACCTGCTTCGGCGCGCCGTTCATGATGCTGCGCCCCAGCGTCTACGGCAACATGCTGATGGAGCGCATCGAGAAGCACGGCTGCCGCGTCTGGCTGATTAACACGGGCTGGAGCGGCGGCGGCTTCGGCGTCGGCAGCCGGATGAAGATTCAGTACAGCCGCGCCATGCTCCACGCCGCCCTGGACGGCAAGCTGGACAAGGCGCAGTACGTCACCGATCCGGTCTTCGGGTTGCAGGTGCCGGCGAAGTGCCCCGGCGTGCCCGACGAGGCGATGATCCCGCGCAACGCCTGGGCCGACAAGGCGGCCTACGACGCGGCGGCGAAGAAGCTGGCAGGCATGTTCGTGGAGAAGTTCAAGCGCTACGAGCCCTACGTCAGCGCCGCAGTGAAAAGCGCTGCGCCTAAGGCTTAGTAAAACTGCCGCAGGCGCGTTGCATCATAGCCAGCGTCACCTCGGCGCTGGCAGCGCTACTGGCCGTACAGCCCAGTAGAAACACCGCCTGGCGACTGGTTCTGGAGCTGCTGCTGCAGCTTGGCGGCTTCAACCGCCAGCTTGGCTTGCGCGGCAGCCTGCTGCGCTTGCTCAGCCGCTTGCTTGGCCTGGGCCGCGGATCGCTCAGCCTGTTGCATCGCCGCTTGATCCTGCTTGGCTTGTTCAGCGCGCTTTGCAGCTTCAGCTGCTTGCTGCGCGGCTTGCTGAGCCTTGGCAGCGTCTTGCTCCTTTTGCAGTTGCTCAGCCTCCAGGGCCTTGAGGAGCAGGTCGAGCGCCTCGCTGGCTGCGTCAGCCACCACCGCGGATGCCGCCGCGCCGCCCGCCACCGCTGGGGCCGTCCCGCTGGCCACGGCAGGCTGCGCTGAGCCGGCGCTTGGCGCATCCGGCGCGTTCCCCTGGGATGGGCTAGGCGACTCGCTGGCGCCATCGGTCGCCGCGCTCGGCGGCACCACAACCCCTGCCGCCGCTGGAGTCGCCTCCGCAGCAGCATCTGGTGGCGCAGCGCTGACTAACGTTGCATCCGGTGTGCTTGCCAGCGCCCGGGCAGCGTCACTCAGGCTGAGAACGATCTCGACAAACCCCTGTTCGCCGCTCGTGTCGCCGACGCCATTGGCGTTGCTACTCGCGGTGCTCGCTGTGACCGTGTTGTTCACGGCGTTGCTGCTGTCCTCCGCTGTTTGCGCAGAAACGATGGCGGATGCTGCTGCCTGGCCGGCACTGGGATCAGCAGCAGATGCAGCCGGCGCCGTGGTTCCGTCGGGCTCGTCGCTCGCAGTGGCGGAGGTCGGTGCAGCTTCCGAGTTGTTGGTAGAGGCTGCCGCAGCCATCATCTGCAGGCGATGCAGCAAATGCCGGTAGACGCCCAGCGTTTTCGCCGACATTCCGTAGCCGCTGTTGCTGTCCTGGCTGACCTGCTGCCCGGCTTTGAACCGGTCCAGCCCGGCGTAGTCCGACAGGAACTGCAGCAACTGCGTCGCCTGGCCGTTGGCATCGATCAATCCCAGCCGCTTCAGCATGTCCTGAGTCTTGTCGTCCAGCTTGCCGCTCAAGTCGACCTGCGTCTGGTCTTGCGCGCCCATGCGCTCGGCCAGGTCGCTGAGCAGCTGCAGCACGCCATCCTTGGAGTAGGTGAAGTCCTGGCCGGTGATCTGCTGTTCGCCCGCCTGAACGCCATCCGGCAGGCTCACCTTGCCGTCCGCGCCGATGTGCAGGCTAAGACTGAAGTTGGAGCTGGCATCCCCGCCGGCGCTGGTGGTCGGGTCCGTGCTGTTGGCGAGAGTGATGTCCAATGTCGAGGACCCGTCCGGGTTCGTCGACCAGCTGAAGGTGAAGGTACCACTCCCGCTGAGCTGATTCCCAGTAAGCACGCTGCTGTCCACCGCTGCCAGCTTGTTCTCCTGGGAAACAGCGTTTCGCGCGTCGAGGTTCTGTCCCGGATCGCTTCGCTCCACGCTCTCGCGATGGCGCACGAGCGTGCTCAGCAGTGAGGTGATATCGAGCAGACGCATTGAGTCCATGGCACATCCTCCTTGAATGCGCCCTCCCGCCAGCTCGCCGGGCCGCTCCATGGCCCCGCCAGCGCAAAGGCAAAGGCGGCAACCCGCCTGCACTACAAGATGTCAGAAAGCGACTGCTCCTGCGTCAGTGCCCCGCCTGGGCGGCCTGCCCGAAATACCTGGCCGGTCCCGAGTGCGTAACGCTCACGCCCATCCACTTGGGCCCATCGCTTCTGCAGCGGCTGAAGACCACTGCTGGCGTGTGTATCGGCAGCTTTCGCGCAGGCTTTAGCTTCTCGCGGGCGCATTTCTAAGCCTCGCCCAAGTAGTCGCTTCCTCAAGCTGGCCTGTTGCGTCAAGTAGCTCGGCGCGCTATCGCCGGATCGCCGTCAGGGGGAACGGTGCTCCTGGGCGCGGAGGGGCTCGAACCCCCGGCCTTCTGGGTGTAAACCAGACGCTCTGACCAGCTGAGCTACGCGCCCGCGCCCGGATTATACCTGGCAGGCCACCCGCCCCGGTGCTATACTCGGCTCTGAGGAGGAGGAGCAATGGCTGGACTCAACCGCGTCATGCTAATCGGCCACGTCGGGCGGGACGCCGAGGTGCGCTACACCCAAAGCGGCCAGGCGGTGGCGAACTTCACGCTCGCGACCAACGACGTGAGCGTCGACCGCCAGACGGGCGAGCGCAAGGAATACACCGAATGGCACAACGTCGTCGCCTGGGGACGGCAGGCGGAGATCGCCGGGCAGTACGTGAAGAAGGGTCGCCAGCTCTACGTCGAGGGACGCCTGAAGACCCGCGACTGGGTTGACCCCCAGGGCATCAAGCACTTCCGCACGGAGATCATGGCGCAGAGGTTCCAGCTTCTCGGTCGCCGTGATGATGCGCCGCGCGAGGACTATGAGACCACCGTGGCCGGTGCGGGGGCGGGTGCGGCACGCGCTGCGGCGAGCGCACCCTACGACGAGTACGACATCGGCGACCTCGGGCCGCCCTTGGACATGGACGACAACCCTTTGAGTAGCCCAGGAGACTAGGCGGCGGGCCGGGTAATGCGCGGGTTCCTCGTAGGGCTGATCGTGACGGTGATCCTCGCCGCGGTTGTCGCCTACGCGCTGTGGGAGCAGGCCGGCAACCTGCCCAAGGGCTCGCTCGCCCGCAAGCTGGGCGAGGAGATGCGCGCCAAGCCGCCCGAGCCGGTGCTGCGCAAGCCGGTGGACTACCACATACTGCAGGACCAGGGCGGCATCCCCTTGGCCGAGGCGCAGCGTGCCGGGCTGGTCGCTCCTGCGTATGCCTACCTGCGCGGGCTGGCTCCGGTGCAGCAGAGCGACGGCGTCGGACAACTCGAGGCCGCGACCGTGCGGGGAAAGCGCTACGAACTCGGCTACCGCTTTGAGTCGCGCCCACCGGAGAAGCAGTACCTCGAGTTCAACATCGGCGGCAAGTGGCAGGAGCTCGACTTCGGCTTCGGATTCGACGATGCCCAGCCCAGCGACCCGACGGGCAAGCTCGCCATTGAGCTTACGGTGGAGCTCGACGGCCGTGTGGCGTACACGTCGCAGCCCCTGGACACGAACAAGGAGCCGGTGTTCACCGGCCTGGACGTAAGTGGCGTGCGGCGGGTGATCTTCTGCGTCCGCCGCATCGGCTACAACAACCTCCTCGCCCCCGTGCTGCTTGACCCCTTCCTCAAGGCTGGCGGCTCGGGCACAGCACCGGGGGCAGGCGGTGCGAAGTAGAACAGCTTGCCCCTAAAGGAGCGTCCTTAGTGCGATGATGCAAGCCTGCCGCTACACCCTAGGCGCATTCCTGCTGCTGGCCCTGCTACTGCTTGGCGGGGCGAAGAAACAGGACACGTTGCGCGCGGAGTTCGCCGGGGAGTTTGTCATCTCTACGGCGGGCCTGGGCGGTGGGGCGGCCGGTAGCCCCGAAGGCACGGCGCAGCCGCCAAAGGAGATCAGGATCCCTGCCGAGGGCACGTTGATCTGGGCTGACCCAATGCTGCGCCTGGACGCGACCCAAGGCCTGACGCAGGAAGCGACGCGGCTCATCGTTGACTTCGACGCCGGCATGGCAACGCTGCTCTACCCCGACACGCTGAACGGCTACCGCATGGACCTGAAGGGCTTGGACAAGGCGGGCTACCTCAGCCTGGCCAGGCAGTACCTGAGCGGCGACCATAGCGGCGCGCCGGAGGGCTACACGCGGCGCGAGCTGGGCAAGGAGACGGTCGGCGGCAAGCGCTGCACGCACGTGCGCTGGACGAAGGAGGGCGGGCGGCAGGTGGACTGGTGGCTCGACTCCCACGATGACCCGGTGCGCGTCACCGCCAAGTCCGAGCGCGGCAACGTGACGATCAACATCAAGTCGCTGAAGCGCGGCATTCCGGTGCCCAAGGCCACCTTCGCCATCGACAAGTCCTACACCATCGAGGAATCCAAGCAGCCTCCCGAGGGCACCCTGCCCCCCGTGTAGCTATAATCACGCCGTGCGAATCCCCCTGGACGACGACGTCAAGCGCTGGTACCAGGCGCACGTGAACGCCGGGCTCTTCAGCCTGCTCAGCTTCATGGGCCTGGACACGAGCGAGGTGGAGGCGGAGGGGTGGCTCGTCCGCACCGCCGACGGCCGCGAGTTCATCGACTGCCTGGGCGGCTACGGCTCGCTCAACTTCGGCCACCGCCACCCGCGCATCGTTGCGGCGGTCAAAGAGCAGCTTGAGCGCATGGCGCTCTCCAGCAAGCTGCTGCTCAATGCCCAGCTCGCCGCCTTGGCGCATGAGCTCGCCGCCATTACCCCGGGCGAGCTTTGCCGCGCGTTCTTCTCCAACAGCGGCACCGAGGCGGTGGAGGCGGCGCTGAAGCTCGCCCGCCTGGCCACTGGCAAGCCGGGAATCATCAGCGCCCGCGCCGGCTTCCACGGCAAGACGCTGGGCAGCCTGTCGTCAACCGACCGCGAGGCGTTCCAGGCGCCCTTCCGGCCGCTCGTCGGGCACTTCTCCATGGTGCCCTTCGGCGACGCCGGCGCGCTGGAGAAGGCCATCGACGATGAGACAGCCGCGCTGATCCTCGAGCCGGTGCAGGGCGAGGGTGGGATCAACGTCCCGCCGCCGGGCTACCTGCCCGCCATCCGCGAGATCACGCGCAGCAAGGGCGTGCTGCTAATCGCCGACGAGGTGCAGACAGGCCTGGGCCGCACCGGGCGCAACTTCGCTTGCGAATATGAGGGTGTGGCGCCGGACATCATGGCACTCGCCAAGTCCCTGGGCGGCGGCGTGATGCCCATCGGTGCGACGCTCGGCACGGCGGCTGTCTGGCGTCGCTTCGAGGAGCAGCCCCTCGTCCACACGAGCACCTTTGGCGGCAACGAGCTGGCCTGCGCCGCGGCGCGCGCTGCCCTCGAGGTGCTTGTCGAGGAGCGGCTGGCGGAGCGCGCGGCTGCCACCGGCGAGCGCTTCCTTGCTGGGCTGCGACAGCTCGCCTCGGAGTTTCCGCAGCTCATCGCGGATGTACGCGGAGTGGGGCTGATGATCGGCATCGAGATGCAGTCCCAGGACCTAAGCGAGCTGTTCATCGCCGGCGTGCTGGAGCAGAAGGTGCTCATCGCCTTCACCCTCAACCAGCCAGGCGTGATCCGCATCGAGCCCCCGCTCACCATCCCCGCCGGCATTGTCGACGAAGTGCTCAGCCGGCTCCGCCAGGCGCTCGACACCGTGGCGCAGATCGTCTCGCAGTTCGCCAGCCCTTGAGGAGGCCCCTACCCGATGACGGACATCCTGAGCACCCGCCATATCCCGCACCCCGCAGACGTGGTCTTCGCCGCCGCCCACCGCATCGAGCGCTTCCCCGAAGTGCTGCCCGACCTGGACAAGGTGACCGTGCTCAGCGACGACGGCGCGGGCGCCGTCACCTCGCGCTGGCAGGGGACGATCAGCGTCGGCCCGCTGACCCGCCGCATCAGCTGGACTGAGCAGGATCACTGGGACGAGCAGGCGCGCAGCTGCACCTTCGACCTGATCGAGGGCGACATGAAGGTCTACCGCGGCACCTGGACGTTCTCCCCCGACGGCAAGGGGTGCCTGGTGGAGCTGAAGGTGCAGTTCGAGCTGGGCATCCCGCTCCTCGGCCCGCTCGTCAACCGCATCGTCGACCAGATCATCCAGCAGAACTGCGATGCGCTGCTGGAAGCTCTCGACAAGCTGAGCGCTTAGCCGCCGCCAGCCCGTCCGGCCAGTTATCCCGCAAAGGTGCCGACGATCGCGCTCAGCGCCGCCTCGCCCTGTTCGTCGAGATACCGCGACAGCCCGTCCTGGATCTCCCGCACGCACCCGGGATCCACGAACAGCCCTGTGCCCACCTGGATCGCCGTGGCACCGGCGAGTAGGTATTGGATCGCGCTGTCAGCGTCGGTGATCCCGCCGCAGCCGAGGATCGGCAGCTCCGGCAGAGCGCTGTGGCAGCGCCAGACGTGGTACAGCGTTGCCGGGCGGATCGCCGCCCCCGATAGTCCAGCGCTCGGGCGGGACAGGTGGCTGCGGCGAGTAGAAATGTCGATGCTCATCCCGCACCAGGTGTTGGCGATGGTCACCGCGTCGGCGCCCGCCCTGGCAGCACTGCGAGCGAACGGCACGATGTCCGCGACGTTTGGCGACAGCTTGGCGAAGACCAGCGCCTCGGTCACCGCCCGGCAGGAGAGCACCGTCGCCCGCAGCAGATCTTCGTCCGTGGCGAACTGCGTCCCGCTGTCCACGTTCGGGCAGGACAGGTCCAGCTCGTAGCCCGCGAACCCGGCCGGTGCCCACCCGCATTCACCCTCGACTTCCATCGCGACGCCGAGCTGCAACCGAGCCTGCTCGACCCGGCCGATGACCGCGGCGAACTCGGCGGGCGAACCGCCAACGACGTTGATGAAAAACGCATAGCCGCCCGCCTCTAGCATGGGCAGCATGTTCGTACAGAAGCTCTCCACGCCCGGGTTCTGCAGACCGATGCAGTTGAGCAGCCCCGCGGGCGTCTCGCGCAGGCGCGGCGGCGAATTGCCCTGGCGCGGCTCAAGCGACACCGCCTTGGTCACGATGCCACCGATGGTGCGCGGATCGACGATCTCCGCGTACTCCTCGCCGAACCCGCAACATCCGGAAGCAAGCAGGATGGGGTCCTTCAGCGCCACCCCGCGTGGCAGGCGCGTCGCTAAGCGTTCATCCGGCATGTGCCAAGCATAGCAGAGCCTGGGAGCGGCTGGGACGTCGCCGCCGCGCCGCGTAGATGGGCGACCCATGTTCTTTGGTAGAATGACGCCAGGGACGCGCCTTCCGGCTGGGTAACATCCGGCTTGCCGGGGGGAGGCTCGCCCGGTTGTCGACTGCGTCTGGATATCACATGCAAGAACCCGAGATACTCAGCGGCGGGAGTGCTGCCTTGTCGGCCGTGCAGGCGATTGTTTTCGACCTCGACGACACGCTTCTCGAGAAGTCCGAGTGGATTATCCCCGCTATGGAGTTCGCCTCCTCTAAGCTGGGCCTCGACCCCGCGCGGGTCTGGGAGCTGGCAATCCAGTATGTGCAGGCCCATGGCTGTGCCGACGCGGGGATCTACAACCACGTCCTGCTCGAGTGCGGTCAGAGCGACTCGGCGATGAACATCCGGGCCTTCGTGGCTTGGGCCAACCAGTTTGAACCGAAGTCCGGCGCGCTGAGCCTGCTGCCCGGCGCCCGCGAGGCGCTTGAGTTGCTTGGCAGGCGCTACCGCCTCGGCGTAATCGCCGACGGCCCCGTGGCCTGCCAAAAGGCCAAGCTGCGCGCCACCGGCCTGGACCGTCTCGTGCACACGGTGGTTTACAGCGACGAGATCGACGGCATCCGCTCGCGCCGCCCCGACCCACGTCCCTTCCGTGCCATCCTAACCGAGCTCGGCACCCGCGGGCCCCAAACGACGTTCGTCGCTGACAACCCGCTCAAAGACTTCCAGAAGCCGCGCGACCTCGGCTTCATCACCGTGCGCGTGCTCACCGGCGAATACGCCAACCACGACTACCCTACCCGCGACCACGGCGCGGACTATGACCTCTCGTCAGTCGCCAGGCTGCCCGACCTGCTGGCAGGAGTCACGCTGCCCCGCTGTCCCTCCGCAGCGCTGCAGAGCGCATCCATCACCGCCACCGACGGCCCGCCCTCGACGCCCGCAGGCTCTCTCGGCTCCTGATTGCCCTCCCTGCCCGCGGCGACCGTCGGCCCGCTGGCGTGGGGCGCGAGGCGGAGGAGCGGAGGAAAAGACCCGCCTACCCCTTGCGCCGCGGCGCGCAGTTAGTTATACTTATCGTTCGTGCCCACATAGCTCAGCTGGCAGAGCGCGTCCTTGGTAAGGACGAGGTCACCAGTTCGATCCTGGTTGTGGGCTAGGTTGGCAACGGGCCCTTACCGGGGGGTAAACCGGTAGAGCAAATACTCGAGGAGTGCCGAAATGGCTAAGCCGAAGTTTGAGCGTACCAAGCCCCATGTCAACGTGGGGACGATCGGGCACGTGGACCACGGCAAGACCACCCTCACCGCGGCAATCACCAAAGTGCTGTCGCTGAAGGATTCCAAGCTGGCCAAGTTCACGAGCTTCGACGAGATTGACAAGGCGCCGGAGGAGAAGGAACGCGGCCTGACGATCAACACCGCCCACGTGGAATACCAGAGCGACAATCGCCACTATGCGCATATCGACTGCCCCGGCCACGCCGACTACATCAAGAACATGATCACCGGCGCGGCGCAGATGGACGGCGCGGTCGTGGTCGTCTCCGCCCATGACGGCGTGATGCCGCAGACGCGCGAGCACATCCTGCTCGCCCGCCAGGTGGGCGTGCCCTACCTCGTGGTCTTCCTCAATAAGGTGGACATGGTGGACGATCCCGACATCATCGAGATCGTCGAGGAAGAGATCCGCGACGTGTTGAAGAAGTCCGAGTTCCCCGGGGACAAGATCCCGATCGTCAGGGGCTCGGCACTCAAGGCGCTGGAGACCAACGACCCCAACTCCCCGGAGGCGAAGTGCATCCATGAGCTCCTCGATGCCCTGGACACCTACATCCCGGAGCCGGTGCGCGACATTGAGAAGCCGTTCCTGATGCCGGTGGAGGACGTCTTCACGATCACCGGCCGCGGCACCGTGGCCACCGGACGCATCGAGCGCGGCAAGATCAAGGTCGGCGACAAGGTGGAGATCGTCGGCATCCGCCCGGAGAAGCGCGACACGGTGATCACCGGCGTGGAGATGTTCCGCAAGATCCTCGACGAGGGGATCGCCGGCGACAACGTGGGCCTGCTGCTGCGCGGCATTGAGCGCACCGGCGTGGAGCGCGGGCAGGTAGTCTGCGTGCCCGGCAGCATCCATCCGCATACCAAGTTCACTGTCAACTGCTACATTCTCAAGAAGGACGAGGGCGGCCGACACAAGCCCTTCTTCAGGGGCTACCGCCCGCAGTTCTACATGCGCACCACGGACGTGACAGGCTCCATCGACCTGCCCGAGGGCATCGAGATGGTCATGCCCGGCGACAACGTCATGTTCACCGCTACGCTGATCCAGCCGGTGGCGATGGAGGAAGGGATGCGGTTTGCCATCCGCGAAGGCGGCCGCACGATCGGCGCCGGCGTGGTGGACAAGATCATCGAGTGAGCGTGGCTCACGCCTCAACTCCCACGGCCAGCGGCCCTGGCCAGTGAAGACGGTGGACAACGATGGCGAAGAAGAAGGGCGACAAGCGCATCCGGGTGATACTTGCTTGCGGCGAGTGCTCCAACCGCAACTACTACACGTCGCGCAACCGGATCAACACCACGGCGAAGCTGGAGCTGAACAAGTACTGCCGGACTTGCCGTAAGGTGACGGCCCACAAGGAGACGAAGTAATGGCTCGTCTTAGGCCCATAGTTCAATGGCAGAACACTGGTCTCCAAAACCAGGAATGGGGGTTCGACTCCCTCTGGGCCTGCCAGCTCGCCGTAGGTGAGCGGGAGCAATAGCGATGGCCGAGGAGAAGCGCACGCTGAAGACCCAGGACGCCCGCCAGGCACCGCCTCGCGGCGCGGGCCGACCCCAGCGACCGGCTCAGCGTAAGCCGCCTCCAGCGGACCGGCACCCAGGACGGTCCGCCATCCGTGACTACTTCCAATCGCTCAAGTACGAGTGGCTGAAGATGACCTTCCCCACCCGCAAGGAATGGGTGCAATCCACGGTGGTCGTCTTCCTGTTCACGTTGGTCCTGATGGCGATCATTTCGTTGTACGACATGCTCATGTCCCTGTTTTTCAGCAAGTTCATCCTGCCGCCCACCGGGTAGCAGGCCCACGCCGGTTCCAAGGTACGAGCAATGCGGTGGTACGTCCTACATGCGATGAGCGGGTCTGAGGACAAGGTCGCGCAGACCCTGCGGCATATGAAGGATCTGGGCAAGCTCTCCGACGACGTGGACCAGATACTCGTGCCCTATGAGGCGAAGCTCGAAAGCTACAAAGGAAAGAAGCGCACTGTGCAGCGCAAGATGTACCCCGGATACGTGCTGGTGCGGATGAACCTCACTAACGACAACCGCCATACCCTGCGCCAGGTGCAGGGCGTGATCGGCTTCATCGGGGCGGCGGACTCGCCCCAGCCGCTGACGGACTCGGAGGTGGCGTCGATCCGCGCGCGCATGGACCAGACCGAGCCCGAAGTGGAGATGGCCTACAGCATCGGCGACACGGTGAAAGTCATCGCCGGGCCGTTCACCGAAGCGATCGGCAAGGTGCGCGAGATCGAGCCGGAGCGGCGCAAGGTGAAGATCATGGTCTCGGTGTTCGGGCGCGACACGCAGGTGGAGCTGGACTTCGAGCAGGTGGAACAGTTCGAGCCCGAGGAGCCCGCCTCGGCGGCCAAGTAGGAAGGGTAGAAGAGTGCCATGGCTAAGCCAGTAAAAGCAGTCGTGAAGATCCAGATCGAGGGCGGAGCGGCCAAGCCTGCGCCCCCGGTAGGCCCGGCCCTGGGCCAGCATGGCGTAGGAATCATGGACTTCGTCCGCGAGTTCAACGCCAGGACCGCTGACCAGGCGGGCGAGGTCCTTCCCACGGTGGTCACCGTCTACGAGGATCGCAGTTTCAGCTTCGTGGTCAAGAGCCCGCCCGCGGCCACTCTCCTGAAGCGTGCGGCGGGAGCGACCAGCGGCTCACCCGTGCCGCACAAGCAGAAGGTGGCCAAGGTGACCTGGGAGCAGTGCCGGGAGATCGCCCGCAAGAAGATGGCCGACTTGAACACCACCGACGTCGAGGCGGCCGCGCACTCAATCGCCGGCACGGCCCGCAGCATGGGGTTCATCGTAGAAGGCCACCCCGCCGGGCGGGACGACGCCTTCGTTGTGACACCTCTGACCGAGGCGGCAAAGCCCAAGGTCGTGACCCCCCTGGGCGAGACAGCAATGGCGAAGAAGGAACCGGAGCCGAAGCCGGCTGGCGGCCCCCGGCCACGCGCACGGTGAGTGAAGGGAGACTCAATGAAACGTAGTCGCAGGTACGTTGAGCAGCGCAGTACGCTGGGGGAGGCGCGCCGGGTGGTGGACCCCGTGGCGGCGATCAAGCTGGTGAAGGAGCTCGCCCGGGACTGGGAAAGCATCGACTTGGACATCCGCCTGGGGATCAACACCCGCAAGCCCGATCAGAACGTCCGCGGCACAACCATCCTGCCCAAGGGCACCGGCCGGGACCCGCGCGTCGTGGTGCTGTGCAAGGAAGACAAGGCGCAGGAAGCGCGGGAGGCGGGAGCCGACCACGTGGGGCTGGACGAGCTGCTCGACAAGATCAGCGGCGGCTGGCTGGAGTTCGATGTCGCAATCGCCACGCCGGACGTGATGAAGAACGTCTCGAAGGTGGCCAAGATTCTGGGCCCCCGCGGGCTGATGCCCAATCCGAAGAGTGGCACGGTGGTCGTGGACGTCAGGCAGGCGGTGTCCGAGGCCAAGGCCGGAAAGGTGGAATACCGCGCCGACAAGACCGGTATCATCCACTCCTCGGTCGGCAAGGCGCACTTTTCGGCGGACGACCTGCGGGAGAACCTCTTTCATCTAATGGACGCCATCATCAAGGCCCGGCCGAGCAGCGTGCGCGGGCAGTACGTGAAGAGCATCTACCTGTCGGCAACCCAGTCGCCAAGCGTGCGCCTGGACCCGTCGGCATTCCAGAGCTGAGGCGCGAAATGAGAAGGGAACAGAAAGACGCGAAGATCCAGGATTACCAGGCGGCGCTGGACACCGCCAGCTTCGCCGTGCTAGCTGAGTTCAGCAAGCTCTCCGTGGCCACCATGGAGAAGTTCCGCCGTGACCTCACCGGCCTGGGGTACAAGGCCCTGGTGATGAAGAACACGTTAGCGCGCATCGTCTTCGAGCGCCAAGGGCTCAGCCAGGTGTGCGAGTACATGGTCGGACCCAGCGTGCTCGTCTTCGGCAGCGGCGAGGCGAGTCCGGCGGCGAAACTCCTGGCCCGCTTCATGCGCGAGAACCCCTCCGTGGTAGTGAAGGCGATCGTCTTCGACGGCGGCACGTACCCCAGGAGCGAGTTCACATCGTTCATCACGATGCCGACCAAGGACGAACTGCGCGCCAAGCTGCTGCGGGTGATGCTCGCGCCGCTCTCCCAATTCGCGCAGATTATCTATCCGACTCAGCGGCTTGTCACAGTGCTCGGGTCCTTCAGCGACAAGCGCGGGAGAGCTGAGTAGACCGGAAGGTAACTAGTCCCACCAGGAAGAGTGAAACGCCTGCCAGCGAGGCAGTGCTTGGAGTAGACAATGGCTAGATCAAAGGACGTATCGGAGGATCAAATGACGGTAGCGGAACTGAAGGCAGCCGTGCTCGCGCTGTCTCCGGAAGAGCAGCAGGAGTTCTTGCAAGGCGTGCTTGAAGAAATGCCCGTCGTACGCATGAACACGCTGGTGAAGCACCTCGAGGACGCCTGGGGCGTCAGCGCGGCAGCTGCGCCGATGATGATCGCTGGACCCGCCGCCGGCGCCAGCATGGGCGAAGCCGCCGCCGAGACGGCTGTGCAGACGGAGTTCGACGTTCTGCTCAAGGAGATCGGCGACAGCAAGTTGGGCGTGATCAAAGTGGTGCGCGAAATCACCGGCCTCGGCATCAAGGAAGCCAAGGGAATCGTGGACGCGGTGCCCAAGGCGATCAAGGAGAAGGTCTCAAGAGCTGAGGGCGAGGAGATCGTCAAGAAGCTTTCAGAAGCGGGAGCGCATGCGGAGCTGAAGTAATGCAGCAAGTTGCCAGGAGAAACGCCGCCGGGATCGACAATCCCGGGGGCTTCGGCTGTCTGGACTGACTTAAGGGAGACACGAAGTGGCTCAACTGATTGAAACTCGGCTGTTGCTTAGCGGGGAGGAGACCCAACCCCTCCCTAACCTTCTCGAGGTGCCTGTCAAGGCTTTCGAGTGGTACTGCTTTCACGGCATCCGCGAAGTCTTCAGCGAGGTGTTCCCCATCGTCTCGAACGACGAGAACTTCGAGCTGAACTTCAACAAGTACGAGATCATCCTCCCTAATCAAAGCGTACGCGAGTGCTTCGACGATGACTCAAACTACAACGCCATTCTCCGTGGAGTATTCAGCTTCCATAACAACAGGACCGGCGAGATCAAGGAGCAGGAGGTCTTCATCTGCGAGTTGCCGTTTATGACGCGCAACGGCACGTTCATCATCAACGGCGTCGAGCGGGTCGTGGTGAATCAGCTGGTGCGTGCGCCGGGACCGTATTTCTCCGAAGGCGAGAAGCGCACCGCGAACGAAGAGGCGTACATGGTAAAGCTGATCCCCTATCGCGGCGCCTGGCTGCGCTTCGAGTACGATGTGCGCAGCGACAGCTACGTGGTGCGGATGGACAGTCCCCGGCGCGTGCTGAAGCTCCCGATCCTCGATTTCTTTGCCGCTCTAGGGTTGCGGTTCGACCAGGAGGCGGGGCTGATCTACATCCCCGATACGGAGATGGCGCGGCACGGGTTGTGCTACAGCTTGTGCCCGGATCCCTACATCCATTTCGACGAGGCGCTGTTCGGCAGCGGCTGGGCGATTTGGGACCAGCGGGTGAAGGGCAAGCCTGCCCGCAGTGGCGCCGTGTTCCAGCAACATCGGGAGGCGCAGATCGAGATCTGGCGCAAGCTGCACCCCACCGATCCCTTCAGCGACGAGGTGCTGGAGGAGATGCTTCCCAGCCGGTTCTTCGACCCCAAGCGCTACGACCTGGCGCGGGTCGGGCGCCACGTGATGAATCACAAGCTCGGCCTCAACGTGCCGTCAAGCATGCGCTGCCTCACGCTGGTTGACATGCTGCAGGCGTTCAAGGGGCTGGTGCATTTGATCACGACGAAGTACACGGCGGCACGCGCAGGGGAGAGGACGGCGCGGGCGCGGGCGGAGTACGAGGACTACGAGGGCTTCGCCCAGGAGATCATCGCGCGGGCGAACAAGGCGAACTTCAACCCCGGCCAGCGGGATTTCCCCCAGGAACGGGAGCTCCACCGGCTGTACTACGAGGAGAACTCCCAGAGCATCGCGACGTTCCTGGCGAAGAAGTGGCAGCCCAAGTGCGAGGAGCGCACCCGTCTGGAGCACGAGCTCAGCAAGCTCACCGGCCGCCTGCGCGTGGAACGCGACGAGTCGAGGCGAGGCGCGCTGCATGCCTCCATCGCGGCGCTGACGGAGAACCTCCAGAAGTGCGTCGATAGCCAGCTCAAGCTCCTCGCCGAGGACAAGGCGCAGCACGGCTACGATAACTGGCTGGCCAAGCGCCAGGGTGCCGAGGATCTCAAGGAGCGGGTGGCGACTTGCGTGCGCGACCTGCACGACGACGTGGACCACCTCAACTTGGAGAACCGACGCGTCGAGCACGTAGGCGAGCAACTCGTCTCGCAGTTCCGCAAGGGCCTGCTGCGCGTGGAGCGCATCGTGCGGGAGAAAATGATGCTCCCCGATGCCGAGAAGGAGTCGCCCAAGACGCTGATCAACACGCGGCCGATCATCGGCGTAATCAAGGAGTTCTTCGGCTCGTCCCAGATGAGCCAGTTCATGGAGAACACCAACCCGCTCACCAGCTTGACGCACAAGCGCCGCTTCAGCGCGCTGGGGCCGAAGGGGCTGACGCGGGAGGCGGCGCGCAACGACTTCCGCGACGTGCACCACAGCCACTACGGGCGCATCTGCCCGATCGAGTCGCCGGAGGGGCCGAACATCGGGCTGATCAGCTCGCTCTCGTGCTATGCCCGGGTGAACGAGTTCGGGTTCATCGAGACGCCCTACTGGCGCGTCGAGAAGGGCAAGGTGCTGGACGAAATGGTCTTCCTCTCCGCGGACCAGGAGCTGCACCGGGCCATCGCGCCGTCGACGACGAAGTGCGACCGGCACGGCAACATCCTCGAGGCGGTGCTTTTCGCCCGCCGCCAGGGGACCTTTGAGCAAGTCGCCGCCGACGAGGTGGACTTCCTCGAGGTCTCGCCGAGCCAGTTCATCTCGGTCACCACGTCCCTCATCCCGTTCCTCGAGCATGACGACGCCAACCGCGCCCTGATGGGCAGCAACATGCAGCGGCAGGCGGTGCCGTTGCTCGCGCCGCACACGCCGATCGTCGGGACCGGCAACGAGCGCAAGCTGGCCGAGGATGCCGGCGGGCTGGAGATCTCGCCGTTCTGCGGCGAGGTGACCTACGTCGACAGCAAGAAGATCGTGCTCCGCAAGGGCATTGTCTACGACCGCCAGACGGGGGAGGTCCTCGACTTGCCGAGCATGGAGCGGATCGAGGGCGAGGAGGTGCTGACGCAGAGCAAGTTCGACTACATGTTCGAGCCGCCGGAGGCGCGGCACGAGCTGGTCCGGCGGCTGCCCTACGAGGACCGCGCCTTCCGCAAGCTTAGGAAAAGCAACGAGCACATCGAGACGATCTGGCTGCGCAAGTTCCAGCGCAGCAACCAGGGCACGCTCATCGACCAGCACACGGCCGTGCGCAAGGGCTGTCCCGTGATCAAGGGCGATTTGCTCGCCGACAGCGCGGCCACCCAGCTCGGGGAGTTGGCGCTGGGGCAGAACGCCCTCGTCGGCTTCATGAGCTGGCGCGGCTACAACTTCGAGGACGCGATCCTGGTCTCGGAGAAGCTGCTCAAGGACAACTCGTTCACGAGCATCCACATTGAGAAGCACGACTGCGAGGCGCGGCAGACCAAACTCGGGCCGGAGAAGATCACGCGCGAGATCACAGGGCTGCACGAGGAGTACATCGATCGCAACCTCGACGACCTCGGGATCATCCGGGTCGGCGCCGAGGTAAAGAGCGGAGACGTGCTGGTGGGCAAGATCACGCCTAAGGGGGAGAGCGATCTCACCGGTGAGGAGAAGCTGATCCGCGCCGTATTCGGCGATAAGGGCAAGGGCTACAAGAACACGCCCCTCAAGGTGCCACACGGCGAAGACGGGGTGATCATCTCGACAAGCTACGCCAGCCGCAAGGATGGGCACGAGCTGCCGCACAATGTCGTAGAGATGGCCCGCGTGCACATCGCCAAGCGGCGCACACTGCAGATCGGCGACAAGATGGCCGGTCGCCACGGCAACAAGGGCGTGGTGTCCAACATCCTCCCCGTGGAGGACATGCCTTTCCTCCCCGACGGCACGCCGCTGGACATCATCCTCAACCCCTTGGGCGTGCCGAGCCGGATGAACATCGGGCAAGTGCTGGAGACCCATTTGGGGCTCGCCTGCAGCCAGGTGGACATGTCGGACGAGGCGACGATCGCCAAGATGCGCAACCACCCCGCCACGCAGGTCTACGACCGGCACCACGCAGATATCGCGGGGAGCATAAAAACGATCACCTTCCGCGAACTGGACAGCCCGCTGAGCGTGAAATGCCCCGTGTTCCTCAGTCCGTCCGAGGACGAGATCCGCTGGATGTTCAAGCTGCTCAACATACCGCTCGACGGCAAGACCGTTCTCTACGACGGCGTGACCGGCGAGCCCTTCAAGGAGCGCGTGATGGTTGGGGTGATGTACTTCATGAAGCTCAACCACCTGGTGGACGACAAGATCCACGCCCGCTCCACCGGGAGCTACGCGCTGATCACTCAGCAGCCGCTGGGCGGCAAGGCCCAGTTCGGCGGGCAGCGCCTGGGCGAGATGGAGGTCTGGGCGCTGGAGGGATACGGCGCCGCCTATTTACTCAAGGAGATGCTCACGGTGAAGTCCGACGACGTCTCCGGGCGGAACAACACCTACAAGGCAATCGTGGACGGCCGGATCATCCCCGAACCGGGCATCCCGGAGAGCTTCCACGTGATGGTCAACGAGCTGAAGAGCCTCGGGCTCGACGTAACCGTCAACTACAAGGGCGAAGACGGCAAGCGCGGCTCCGCCCAAGAAGACCGCGCGCCGCTTGGCAGAGGAGATGGTTTTATTGATAAGTGACACCGGTAGACCCGCTCGTTCAGGGTCGAACACGATTCAGAGCATCCGCATCGGGCTGGCCAGCCCTGAGCGCATCATCTCGTGGAGCCACGGCGAGGTTAAGAAGCCCGAGACGTTCAACTACCGCACCTACAAGCCGGAGAAGGACGGGCTGTTCTGCGAGCGCATCTTCGGGCCGGTGAAGGACTACGAGTGCGCCTGCGGGAAGTATAAGAAGAAGCGCTACAAGGGCGTAGTCTGCGAGCGCTGCGGGGTGGAAGTGACGAGCAACCGCGTGCGCCGGGAGCGCCTGGGCCACATCCGCCTTGCCAGCCCGGTGGCGCACATCTGGTTCACGAAGTCGATCCCCAACCGCTTCTCCGCATTGCTGGCCATCAGCGGCAAGGAGATCGAGAAGGTCATTTACTTCGTCAGCTGGGTGGTGGTGAACTTCGACCAGGACTGGCTCACAAAGAAGCTGCCCGAAGTCGAGGCGATTGTCGACCAGTACATCGAGCACCTGGACAGCGAGCACCGTGAGCTGCGCAGCATCAACCAGCTGAGCTTCTTCGACTTAGCCAAGCAGGGAGACGTGGACAGCGCCAAGAAGCGCGAGATCACAATGCTGGCCAAGGCCCTCGGCGATAGTCCAGTGCCGGAGCATGACGGCAAGTTGGAGGAGCGACTGGAGGGGGTCAAGGAGGTGCTCCTCACCCAGGAGCTGCTCAAGCCCTACATGCTGGCGGAGACCGTCGTGGATCGGGTCTCGGCGGAGGTCCTGGCCAAACCCAGCGACCGGTTCAACTTCGCCTTGCTCAGCAAGCTCTTCTATCTGGGCAGGTACGAGGCCACGGTCGAGAACGTGGAGCTGGCGATCGACTCCCGCAAGCGCATCGAGGAGATCCGCGAGACGCAGATGGCGCTGGGGGGGGATCCCAAGACTGGCCGGACCGGCGCCCTGAATCTGCTCAAGCAGGTCCGCCCCCTCGACCGCCTCAACGACCAGGATCACGAGGACTACAACACGCTGCGCCGGGTGTGCCTTGAAAACGACATGGGCGACCTTGACGAGCACATCCACATCGGCATCGGCGCGCAGGCGATCCAGGAAGCGCTCAAGGGCCTGGATCTGCAGCTCTTGGAGCACGATCTGGCAGCGGAGCTGGAAGGCGCCACGTCGCAGAAGCGCCAGAAGCTGATCAAGCGGCTCAAGGTCGTGCGCGCCTTCCTCAACAGCAGCGAAAAGCCGGAGACACGCAATCGCCCGGAATGGATGATCTTCACCGTTCTCCCGGTCCTGCCCCCCGAGCTGCGGCCGATGGTAGAGCTGGAAGGCGGGCGGTTTGCCAGCTCGGACCTGAACGACCTCTACCGCAGGGTGATCAACCGCAACAACCGGCTGAAGAAGCTGATCGACATCCGCGCACCGGAGAGCATCCTGCGCAACGAGCGGCGGATGCTGCAGGAGGCGGTGGACGCGCTGGTGGACAACGGCCGCAAGGGCCGGGCGGCGGTGAACGTCAACAACCGCGCGCTGAAGAGCCTTTCCGACATGCTCAAGGGCAAGCAGGGGCGCTTTAGGCAGAACCTGCTCGGCAAGCGCGTGGACTACTCCGGCCGCAGCGTGATCGTCGTCGGCCCGCGGCTGCGCTTGCATCAATGCGGGTTGCCGAAGTACATGGCGCTGGAGCTGTTCAAGCCCTTCGTGCTGAACAAGCTGATCAACCCCGACGACCCCAACCAAAACATCGCCCAGGCGCGGCGCACCCTCGAACGGGCCGAGGACCCGAAGGTGTGGGACGCGTTGGAGGAGATCACGCGCAACCACCCGGTGTTGCTCAACCGTGCTCCCACCCTGCACCGCCTGTCGATCCAGGCTTTCGAGCCGGTGCTGATCGAGGGCAAGGCGATCCAGCTCCACCCGCTGGTGTGCGCGGCGTACAACGCCGACTTCGACGGGGACCAGATGGCGGTGCACGTGCCGCTATCCACCGCCGCCCAGGCTGAAGCCCGCATCCTGATGCTCTCGGCCAACAACCTGCTACAGCCGGCGGACTTCAAGCCGGTCGTCTCGCCCACCCACGACGTCGTCTTGGGCCTGTACTACATGACGCAGACGGTGGAGGAGCCCGCGGACGAACGCCGGGTCCCGGCGTTCATGTCCATGGCTGAGCCGCTCCTCGCCTACCAGCATGGCGCACTCAGCCTGCAATCGCCGGTCAGAGTGCCCATTGACCAGCCCGTGGCCACGGATGCGGACCTCGTCGAACAGCCGGTGCGGATCGATGGCCTGGCGACGACCACCGTAGGGCGGCTGATCTTCAACGAGACTGTGCGTGAGGTCATGGCCGAGATGCTCCCGCCGGAGCAGTACCCCCTGCCCTACTTCAACTTCGTTGTCGACCGCAACGCGCTGTCCACCATCGTCTCCCGCGCCTACGAGCATGAGCACGGCGGCCGTCGGTTCGCCGCACACCTGGTCGACGAGATCAAGGACCTGGGCTTCGAGATGGCCACCGTTTCCGGGCTGACCATCGCCACCAGCGACATCGTCGTACCCAAGGAGAAAGCCGAGATCCTGGCCAAGGCTGAGAAACTCGCGGGCGAATACTGGACTAAGGCCAAGGAGCGGGTGATCACCGCCGTGGAGAAGAACCGCGAGGTGACGCGCATCTGGGACCAGGCCACGAAGGAACTCACCAAGGCGATGCGCGACAACTTCGACCGCCTCAACAGCGTTTTCATGATGGCGGAGTCAGGCGCGCGCGGCAAGATGGATCAGGTGCGCCAGTTGGCGGCGATGCGCGGGTTGCTTGTCGGCCCCTCCGGACGCGTGCTCGACTTTCCGATCAAGGCCAACTTCCGCGAGGGCCTGTCGGTGTTCGAGTACTTCATCTCCACGCACGGCGGGCGCAAGGGCTTGGTCGACACCGCGCTGAAGACTGCCGAGTCCGGCTACCTCACGCGCCGCCTGATCGACGTGGCCCTGGATGTGTCAGTGACGGAGCACGACTGCGGCACGACCGAGGGTATTCCCATCGCCTTGTCGCAGGTCGATACGCTGCGCAAGACGCAGAAGGCGCTGCTGGGGCGCGTCGTGGCGGAGAACGTGATCGACTTTGCGACCGGAGAGGTCGTCGCTGCGATGGGCCAGGAGGTGGACAACGATCTGGTGAAGCTGCTCTTCGAGCTGCACCCCAAGCAGGTCACGGTACGCAGCGTGCTGACCTGCCGCACGCTTGGCGGCGTCTGCGGGAAGTGCTACGGCTGGGACCTGGGAGGCTACGACAGCAAGCTGCCGGGGCATCGCCTGGCGGAGGTCGGGGAGCCGATCGGCGTCATCGCGGCGCAGTCCATCGGTGAGCCTGGCACGCAGTTGACGATGCGCACCTTCCACACCGGCGGCATCAAGGGCCAGGACATCACCCACGGCCTGCCGCAGGTGGAAACGCTTTTCGAGGTCCGGGGTGTCAAGTCACCCAGCGTGCTGGCCGAGGAAGATGGGGAAGTCACCGGGATCACCGAGTGGATCTACGACCGCGTGACCATCCAGAGCGCCGACGGCATCCGCGAGAAGACCTACGAGGTGGAGCACCCTTACGACGACCGGCTGCGCGTGCGCTACCGCAGCAAGGTCGCCAGAGGCGATCAACTCGATATCGCCGGCAAGGCGCAGGCGGAGTTCGACGGCGAGGTCACGGGCATCTTCACCGGCAAGCACAAGACGTTCTGGCGGATCAAGATCACCAGTCCCGATGAGACCGAGCGGGAGTACGAGACGCCGCATGAGAACCGGCGCCCGCGGGTAGCCGTCGGCTCGGCGGTGAGGCGCGGCGAACAGCTCTGCGAGGGCGACCTGGATCTGCGCAAGTACCACCAGCTGATGGGCGACCTGGCCACGCAGATCTACATCACGCGCACGATCCAGGAGATCTACGAAGGGCAGAACGTCAACACCAACTCGAAACACATCGAAGTGATCGCCAAGCAAATGATCCGCTTCGTGGAGATCGTTGAGCCCGGCGACACGGACTACTTCGAGGGCGACCTGGTGGACCGCAACTACTTCCTGCGGCTGGGCGAGGAAATGACGGCGCACGGCAAGCGGCCCGCGGTCGGGCGCAGCCTGCTGCAGGGAATCTCCAAGAGCAGCCTCTCCACCGAAAGCTTCCTCGCGGCGGCGTCCTTCCAGGAGACGACCCGCGTGCTCACCGAGGCGGCGATCGAGGGCAAGGTCGACCCCCTGCGCGGTCTCAAGGAGAACGTCATCATCGGCGGGCTGATCCCGGTAGGCACGGGCCGTGCGGCCCTCGACATCGAGGAGGCGACCACCGAGCTGGCCTTCCCGGATCTAGAGCGCGCACCGCGGGTAGAGCGCGAGCGCTTCGTCCTCTAGGCCCCGCCTGCTCAAGGGCGGCTCCCGGAGCCCGCGGACGCAGGCCTACGGGCCGGGTAGCGGCATGACGGCGGATACGTCGCGGGCCCGGGCGCGCACCCGCATGCGGCCAGACGGTCTATAATTCCTGACGGTGCAGCTTACGCAGATCAGCCGCTACCGGATCACCGGCGAGCTCGGCAAGGGCTCGATGGGCATCGTATATGAAGGGCGGCCCATCGAGGGCGGCCCGCCGGTCGCGATCAAGGTCTTCTACCCCGACACGCAGCTTCCCCCGGAAGAGACCGCCAACCTGCTGGAGCGCTTCGAGCGCGAGGGCTCGGCGCTGGCGCAGCTGCATCATCGCAACGTCGTGCAAGTCATCGAGGTGGGCGCGGAGGGTGAGCACGAGTACATCGTGATGGAGAAACTCCGCGGGTTCAACTTGAAGGAGCTCCTCGCCTTGGGCACGCGCTTCACCCTGGCGGAGATCCTCGACATCATGGATCAGCTGCTCGCCGGCCTCACCGCCTGCCACCGCGCGGGCGTGATCCACCGCGACGTCAAGCCGGCAAACCTCGTGCGCGCGCCGGACAAGGTGATCAAGCTCACCGACTTCGGCATCGCCCGGGTGATCACCGACCAGACGCTTTCGCGGGCGGGCACCATCGTCGGTACGCCAAACTACATGAGCCCCGAGCAGATCCGCGGCGCCGTCGTTGACCAGCGCACCGACATCTTCTCCAGCGGCGTGCTGATGTACGAGCTGCTCACCGGCCGCAAGCCCTTCGACGGCCCGGACGTGACGGCCATCATGTACAACGTCACCAACGTCCAGCCGCCCTCACCCCGCTTCTACAACAGCGCCCTGCCGCCGGAACTGAACGAGGTGATGCAGGCGGCGTTGGCCAAGGACCCGGGCTATCGCTATCCAACGGCGGACGAGTTCGCCCGCGTGCTGCGCGATCTGGCTGAGGACCTGCGCAGCCGGGAAGGCGGGGAGATGGTGCTCGACGCGATTCCCGCAAGCCCGGATGCCGACGCGGCGGACCTGGGCACCGGCGCTCCCTTGGCGGCTCCCGGCACGGCCCAGCCCGGGACCGCTGGGGCCCTGCCCTCTCTCATGGGCCCAGGCAGCATGACACCGGGCACCGTGTACTGCGTGGACTGCGGCGCGGCCAACGACGCGATGCACGAGTTCTGCGTGCGCTGCATGCGGCCGCTGCTCAAGCGCGACATGGTCATGCAGCTCGCCGCGCGCCAGGCCCGGATGCTCCACCGTCTGCACCGCGGCGACTACGTCTTCCTCACCTGCCTGAGCACGATCATGGCAGGCGTCGCGATCCTGATCATCTACTTGTTCTTCCGCGGCATGTTCTAGCCGCGGCGGCAGCTCTCATCCCGCGATCTTCCAGGCGCTGGGCTGCGCCCCGCCGCCCAACCACGCCCGGAGCTGATCGCGGTAGGCGCGGACAAGCTCAAAGGCCTTGCGCCTCTCGGCGTTGTACGCGTTGACGCTCTCCGGCGACGCCGCCGACTGCGGCAACTCGACGACCGAGTCGAAGCCGTAGCTGCGCCCTTGATACGTCGCCTGGTAGGCCGGCCCATCCTGCGACGTGTTCAGGTACTTCTGCGGGTCCGCCTGGATCGCCGCCCGCGTCTCCACCACCCACTCCAGCCATGCCAGCTCGTCGCTGAAGAACGGGTGGAACTTATCTGGCGCTGCCAGGTATTTGGACGACGCCACGTCGAACTGCCGCACGGCGTGATACTCGAAGCCGCCGGCCATGCCGTCCAGGCTGCGGGCGGTGATCAGCTCGTAAGTGCCGTCGTCGTCCAGGTCTGTGCAGTCGAACCAGCCGAAGAGCGTCGCCGCGTTGCCGGTGTCGATGGCGTGAACGCTGCCGTCGGGGCTCACCGCAAAGGCGCAGATGCGGGCGTCGGGGGCGCTCGCGCCGAGCGAGCAGAGGACTATCAGGTCCCCCTGCTCGTCGCCGCGCGTGCACCACACGCAGATGCGGCCAACGATCCCCTCGCTCAGCGCTGGTTCGATGGCCAGGCGCTGCGGCTCCCCATCCTTGACGAGCAGCGCCAGGCTAGTGCGCGCCGCGGCGCTGCGGCGGTTTCCCGGCACGCCACTGCGGGCGACGGCCAGCGTGCAGGTCCGCGAGCTCTTGGGCCACTTCAGCTCAACCAGATCCAGGCTGGCGGTGTCCTGGGGCAGTACGGCTGCAAGGGCATAACCCGCCTGGTCCTCGATGGGAAGCAACTTGACGCCGATGCGCCGCTGCACGCCCATGGAGAATGGCGCCCCCTCGAACTCCACCGTCTCCTGCACCGCCAGCGCCCATGGCCGCCATGCCAGGGCCGTCACGCAGACGATGGCTGTAGTGATCAAGCGCATCTTGGACACTTCACACGAATTGTACACGCCAGCCGGCCATGCCCGAGCGCCTGGTCAGCTGGACACACGGGACAGCCCTCAGCCGCCAGCCTTGACGCAGTCCACCTCGCCGATGTCCACGTGCTGAGCGCGCGTGTCCACCAGCACGGCGTCCAGAATCGCGGGGTCGAGCTCGTAGAGCCTGCCCGCAGTGCGCACTGTATCGCCGAGGGGGTCGAAAACGTGGTTGCCAGCGCCATCGAACCGCTCCTTGCCGTTGTCGACGCCCGCCACGCAGCAGCCTACCGCGAACAGGCCGTTCTCGATCGCCCGGGCGCGCAGCAGAGTCGCCCAGACGTCGTCCCGCTCCCACGGCCAGAGCGCCGGGCAGACCAGCAGGTTGATGTCGTGCCTGAGCTTGAGCGCGCGCGCCTGCTCCGAGAACCGCACGTCGTTGCACGTCATGAGCCCGATGCGCCACAGCCCCCACTCCAGCGCGCAGTAGCGCTGTCCCGCCTGCCACATCGTGTGCTCGCCATTTGGGCGGAAAAGGTGCACCTTGTCATAGTGCGTGACGGCGTCTCCCGCCAGGTACACCCACAACCGGTTGCGCCTTTCCTCGCTGACCGCCCCGAACACGCACAGCATCCCGGGGCATGAAGCTGACGCCTCGGCGAAGGCGCGGTGCATCAGCGGGAGCTCCGACTGCCCGTGGTAGCCGGTGAGAAACATCTCGGGAAAGACGATCATCTCGCAGTCGAGGCTGGCCGCCTCGGCGACGTCTGCCTCCATCCGGGCCAGGTTCTCCGGCAGGGCGGCCACGAAGAACCGCGGTAGGTACACGCGCATGGGCCCATTCTAGCCCCCTGCCCTATCCAGCCGGCGGTTATAGTTATGGCGTGCTCCTGCTTGCCCTGACAAGCTGGTGGGACCAGACGCGGCAGACCGTGGGCTTCCTATTCAGCCCCAACAACCCGTTTGTCCCCTGGATGCACATCTACGACCTTGGGGCCATCCTCGTCCATCTAGCCATCGTGTACTGGGTGTACCGCGACGCGCTCTACCGCTACAACCGAGGTGCGCCGTGGGCCGTCCTCGCCGCGGTGCTCCCGCTGGGCGGCTGGCTGTTCTACCTGCTCTACCGCCAGAGCCAGCTCGTGGAGTTCGACCGCCAGGACGCGGAGTGCTTCGACGAAGCTGAACACGAGTGGACCGATTACGACCAGTACCGCAAGGATCAAGCGGCTACCCTCTTCCGCGACATCCGCTCGCTGTGGCGGCGGCAGGAGGGCGGCGGCTACAGCCCCTGGGTGCGCATGTCGCGCCTGCGCGAGCTGCGCCCTGCGCTCTCACCCGAAGAGAAGCAGGCGCGGCGAGAGGAGCGCATCAGGCGTAGGACTGAGCAGGCCGCGACGCGGCGCCAGCGCCGCCTGGACAAACACGAGCGCAAGCAGCTGCGCGTCATGCAGAAGCGTGAGCGCCAGACGCTGGTCGCCGCCCACGGCTTCAAGTACCGCGTGAGCGACAGGCGCCGGCGGGGCGTGCAGCGGAAGCTGGAGCTGATGCAGCGGCTGAAGACGCTGCCGCGCGAAGACCCTTTGCTCGAAGAGATGATCTACGAGATGGACTACGAGGGCGCGCTGCGCGCGGCGCACGACGGCCTTGCGATCGCGGCCGAGATGCGCGACGCCCACGGCGAAGTGACGTACCGCAGCTACATCGAGCGCCTCGAGAAGCTCCTAGCGGGGGATGACGACGTGCGGGCGGACGGCGCTTCCGGCGGCGCCTAACGGTGCCGGCGCAGCGCCGTGGTACCATTCCCCGCCATGATTCCATCCGAGATTCGCGTGCGGTGGGAAGCGGCGGTCGTCGGCCGCAGCTTCCAAATCGAGCAGGCCGCCTCCCGCTTCGCCGATCTGCTGATGGTGATGGCTGACTTGAACGGCCCGCAGGGCTGCCCCTGGGACCGCGAGCAGACGCTGGCCAGCCTCCGCCAGTACGTGCAGGAGGAGGCGGGCGAGGTGTGCCGCGCCGTCGACTCCATCCTCGCGCTGGAGGATGAGCTGCGCGAGCGGGCCGGTATGCCCAAGGCCGACCCCCGCGCGCCGGAGGACGAAGATCGCGCCCGCACGCCGACCAAGGGGCAGTCCATCGCCCATCATCCACACCGCAGCGACTTCAGCCCCGCCGCCTCCGCCTCCGGGGCGCCCCTGCCACCCCTCTCAGCGTCCGACGCCGAAAGGCTCGACGCGCTCCACGCCGAGCTGGCCGCTGAGCTGGGCGACATGCTGCTGCAGTCGGCTTTCATTGGCGACATCCTGATCAAGATGAGCCGTCCCGGCGTCGAGGGGAGCCTGCTTAGAATCACCGAGAAGCTGATCCACCGCCACCCCCACGTCTACGGCACAACCGACGTCAAGGACAGCGCCGAGGTGCTCGCCAATTGGGAGCGCATCAAGCACGCGGAGCGCGCGGGTGGCTGCTGAACCGCGCCTCAGCGCTTACGTCTCATGGGTATAATGGCTATGAACCACGGTAGGACGGCAAACCTCATGCGCTTTCCCCCTCTCTTTGCGCTCGCGCTCACAGTGTGCCTGCTCGGCGGGCCGGTCACTGCGCCGGCTCAGCAGGGCCCCGCGGCCGTCAAGGTTACGGCGGCGAGCGTCCATGACCGCGAGATCCTGGTCGAGCTCGACCTGTCGCGCGGCACGAAGTCGGTCAGCGCCTTTTGCGCCTCCACCGGCGTCGAGTACATCCGCTCACTGCCGCTATCCTACGCCACCTACGAAGTGGTGCGCGTTCCCGCGGGCCGTGACTACGCGGACGCGCTGGCGGAGCTTGGGCGCAGCCCGCAGGTGAAAGCCGCCGGCCCAAACGTGATCAAGCACGTGAGCGAACTCGTTCCTAACGACCCGCTGTTCCTCAATGGCGCGACCGGCACGGCAATGGGCCTGACCGACCCCTACGCCAAGGACGACCAGTGGGGGCTGCTGAACATTGACGCCCCCCGCGCCTGGGACTTCACGACGGGCAGTCCGAGCATCGTCGTCGCGTTGCTAGACACGGGCGTGAACTTCACCCAGGAAGACACGGCGAAACGCTTCTGGACGAATCCCGACGAGGTGGCAGGCAACGGCGTGGATGACGACCACAACGGCTACATCGACGACGTCCACGGCTGGGACTTCGCCGACGGCGACTCAAACCCGACGGATTCCGTCAGTACCGGCCTTTCCCACGGCGAGGCGACCGCTTCGATCATCGCCGCGCAGGGCAACAACGGCACTGGAATGGCCGGGGTAGCCGGCGGGACATCGCTGTCGACGGGCGTCCGCATCATGGCGCTGCGCGTCGGCACCGAGGACAACATCCCGGTCTCGGCGGAGATCGCAGCGCTGGACTATGCGCGCACGAACGGAGCGCGCGTGGCGACGATGAGCTTTGGCGGTCCGACGGGCGGCACGATCGAGGAGGACGCGGTCAACCGCGCCTGGAACAGCGGGCTATATGTCGTGGCTGCCGGTGGCAACGTGGGCGCGGGCAACGGCGACCTGATAGACCTGCCGGCCGGGTTCGCGAACTGCGTCGCCGTCGGCGCAACAACGATCTTCACTACCCAGTTCGTTGGCCCGTCCACGAACGTAATCCTCGAGACGCACGCCGGCTACTCCAAGACTGGGCCGGAGCTGGAGATCTGCGCCCCCGGCACCCACATCATCGCCGCGCGCAACAGCACCACCGGCTATACCGATTCCGGCGAGCAGTTCACGGGCACATCAGCGGCTACTCCGTTGGTCGCCGGCCTCGCCGCCCTGGTGTTCAGCGCCAAGTCCAGCCTGACCAACGCACAGGTCCGCGACGCGATCAACAGCACCGCAGCCGACCTAGGAGATTCCGGCAGGGATGAGACCTTCGGCTTCGGGCGCATTGACATGTTTGAGGCGCTGCTCAGCGTCGTCGGGACTACGCTGCACGGCGACACCAATGGCGATGGCGTGGTGAACGAGAACGATGTCCAGCCGATCATCGAGCACTTCGGCGCGCGCTCCGGCCAGGCGGGATACGTGGCACGAGTGGACGCCAACGACGACGGCGTGATCGACGAGCTCGATCTGTTCACAGTCGGACGCAACTTCGGCAAGACGAGCTAGCCCGGCAACATTCCCTCAGGCAGCTCGCACGTCACCGGCAGCCGCGGATGCTCCTGCACATACTTCGCCGCTCTCTCCACCGCCAGCTTCACGGCGCGGATCATCTCCTGCTGCTGCTCCACGGGCACGTAGAACACCGTGTCGATGCTGTGGCGCACGTAGCGCGGCGGGAGCTGGTTCAGCGCCAGGCAGGCAACGTCTTCCAGCGCCCCCGGTACGTCAGCCAGCGCCGAGTTCCCCAGTTCGGAGATGATCTGCTGGACAACCAAGCGGTAGTAGTAGTTCTCCGCTGAGTCGAAGTCCACATAGCGCATCGCGCGCCTCCCTCGGAGAGCATCGCGCCTATTCTACAATCAGCCCCGGCAGCCCCGTCTCCGCCTCAAGTACCCTGTACATCCGCACCGGCTCCCCCACCACACTGAGCGCTCCCTCCAACGTCAGCCCCACGCCCGCGCTGAACAGGTGGCCACCGAACACGCTGAGATCCTCGTTCGCCAGCATCGCGTGCAGGTGCGCCATCGGCTCGCCGTCGCGCAGGCTCACGTTGCCCTGCAGCGCGAGAAGCTCGAACCGCCCGGGGATAGCGCGCCGCTCGTACCGCCCCTCACCCACGAAGTAGCCCAGCTCAGGGTCAGCCAGCATGCCGATGCCGGAGACGACGAACCCGCCGTTCACGCCGTGCTGGCGGCATAGCGCGATCAGCGCGTCGTGAACGCTCTCGCCAGCCGCCATGCGAAACGCAATCGTGTCGCCATACCTGCTCGAATACATGCCGCGTCCTTGGAGGAATTGAGGGAAGTATACCGGACCTGCGGCGCTGGCAGGCTAGCCCTTGAGGTCGGTAATCGCATGCTCGTGCCCCCGCAACGCGCGCGCGCCCTCAGCAAAGCTCTTCACGGCGCGCAACGCCCGGCGCGTCCGGGCAAGCTCGGCGCTGGTCCTGCGCGCCTCATCCGCCAGCAGTCCGGCCACGTGATCGCAGGCTGCGGCAAGCGCCCTCAGCCGCCCCCAGGCGGCGATGTCCTCCGGGTGGTGGCCCAGCAGGGCGATGAGCGTCGCCACCCGCGACTCAAGCTCAGGTAGAAGCTCACCCGCGCGGACCCCCCCGATGTCGGCGAGACTCGACTGAAGCTGCCCCAGTAGCTCCTCCACGCGGTCAAGCTGCATTGCCGGGTCGATGCGCACGCTTCAGCCCACTACGTCCAGCGCCTTCCGCTGCTTCGCATCCTGTCGCGGCGCAGCATCCGCCTGCGCCGGTCCCTCACTCGAAGGTGCTTCCGGCGCCTCGGCGGAGCCGTTGCCATCCCCGATCTCGAGCAGTGGAACCCGCGGAGCCTCGCCAGGCTTGCCGCCGAACGCCTGCTGCCACGTCTCAGCCAGAGGCCCGATCACACGCAGCGCGTTGAGCAGCGGGCCGTCGGCCTTCTGAATGTCCGCTTCCTTCAGCTCGTGCAGCACGTACTCGTAGCACTGGTCCAGCTTGGCCGCGATGTCGCCGCCCTTGTCGTGATCCAGCGTGGCCATCAGCTCGGCGATCACCGCGTAGGCGCGCAGGATGTTGTTGTGCGCGTCCTCCGGGTTCTTGGCGGCCACGGCCCTCCGCGCGCGGTGGATGAAGCGCAGCGCGCCGTCGTAGAGCAGGGTGACGAGCTTGACCGGCTCGACTGTCGTGACCGAGCTCTCCTGATACGACTGCAACGAGTCGCTGACCATCTCAGCGTCCGCTATATCGCTTATCGGCACGCCCGCTCCCCAGTTGAGGAAACGAGAAACCCCCGCCCCGAAGGGCGGGGGTCTACTTCCTAGTGAAGAGCGACTAGATCGCTCCATTCAACTGGTCGAGCAACGCCTCCCAAGTTCCGGGAGGATCATAGTCGACCCCTCCCGAATGGTAAGCCCTGATGTACCCGTCCCGGTCAATCCAGATGTTCTGCGGATAGCCCGTGCTGCTGGAGTATTTGAAGATCCCGGTCCACCGCATGGCCGCACCACCGCGGCAGTACCCATGCAGATCGAGCAGCGAGTTCGACGTCATGTGGTCCTTCAGCGCGTCATAGCCGTCGTCAGCATCAAGCACCACGTAGAAACCATAAGACTTGTAAGCACCGGCCCACTGGTTCATAAGGGGTAACTCCCCTTGGCAGTATCCTCACCAGAGACCGAACAGGTTAAACTGGACGACGTTGCCAACGCCTCCAGAACCCGAGGTGTAGTAGGACAACGGCCGCCCGGCTGCGAAGCTGGCGCCTCCGGCATTGATGGAATCCATCCCCGGCACATCACTGAAGTCAACGAACTTCCCGCCGTTTCCTAGGGTCGTCTGTATCGGCTGGGTAGTGACGTACATGTCGATAGTCTTAGAGTCGTTGTTCGGGCCGCGCTGGACCGTAATCGTCAGCGTGACCTTGCCGAGCTTAGTCGCGGCGACGGGATGCCACGTTGGATTCTTGACACTTGTACTGCTGAATACCCCCGCGCCGCTCCAGGTGTAGCTATCGGCGACCGCGGGGGTCGTCGTCACGTCCAAATTCGCCGGCGTTTCCGTGCCCGCTTGCAGGTGAGTCGACTTGTCGGTGGTCACCGCGTCGATCTGGATCGGCATATCTAGGCTTGGTGCACAGCTGGCCTCGGCGCACTGCGTGCTCTCGCAGCCGCTGGCGACCGACGACACGCAGTAGTGGTAAGTGTCGCCAGCAGTCAGCCCGGTATCCGTTTGCGTGAAGGGCGGGGCGCCCATGCCGGGGATCTGATCCACCAGTACGGTGAAGACCGTCTCGCCTGGCGCCTTCCGGTACAAGCGGTAGCTGGTCGCGCTGTTGTCAGAAGGCTTGTTCCAGCTGATGTCAATCGCCAGGGACTGTGTCGTCGAGGGCACTACCGCGAGGCCTTCGGGCGGACTCGGCATGGTTGGGGTCGCCGTCGCCGGCCCGGCCCAGTCGCTTGTCAGCGCTGTGAAGTCCCTCGCGCGGACCTGGTAGTCGTAGCTCTTGTTCTCCAGCCCGCTGTCAGTCCAGCTGCTCGCGCTGGCCAGGGCCTGATGCACGTCTGCCCAACTCCCACCACCGGTCTCCTTGCGCTGGATGTCGTACCAGCCCACATCGCCGCTCGTCGACTTCGACCAGGCCACTTTGATCTTGCCAACGCCGATGGTGGGACCGGCCTGCGCCGTCAGCCCCGTAGGCGGGTTCGGCGGCCCGGGCTCATCTACCACCGGCTCGATGACGTTGGACACCGGCCCAGGCGAGCCAATGTCGCTCCCGACAGCCGGCCGCACCGAGAACTTCGGCTTGCCGGAAACCGTGAGCGAGAACTGGTACGCCACCGGGATCTTCTTACTGGGCGCGGGGTCCGGCCGGTTGACCGTCATGCCGCTGCCGTAAGGCACACTCCCGGTGCTCCCGTCCGTGTACAGCTTGTACCCGGTGATCTGGTTGTCGAAGTTCTGCGCGATCGCCGCAATGTCCCCCATGGTGATCGTACCGTTGCCATCGCCGTCCACCATCTGCGCCCAAACCGGATCGCTGGCCCCGCTCACGCTGACGTTGTACAGCGCCGCGATTGGCGCCAAGTCAGACAGGCCGACCATGCTGTTGTTGTCATAGTCGCCGCAGTTGCGCTCAGTCCAGCCCAGGGTGACATTCAGGCCGCTCTGGCTCACGATGTGCAGGTCGTCCACCTGGTTGCGCGGCCCCTGCGGCGCCTGTGAGGCGGCGCGGGCTCCCACGAACGGCTCGCCACGGAACCAGACCGTCGCCAGCAACCCGTTGCCCGCCGCAGGCTTAGCCCCGCCGGACTCAACCTGCACCATGCCTACCGGCACATCGCCCGCGAGGTCCGTCACGGCCAGCGTCACCAGCTCCTCGGGGGTGCCAAGGAAGTCTCCGATCTGCACCCGATCCGGGCTGTAGCTCCGCGCGTCGTACCCCACGTGCACATACGCAGCGCGCAGGTCCGCCGCATCATGAGCGTAGACCCGCACCACCGCCCCACTTCCTTCATCCTGCACCTGAATGCTAGGAGTGAAGGTCCCGATCCCTTGATCCGCCCTGACGGTGAACGCCCGCGCAGCAGTCCGGTCCGGCAGCGTGTTCACCCCCTGGTTCAGCGTCGAACAGGCCGCGGCAACCACGACCAGCCCAACCAACACCACCCAATGCAGCTTCGTCGTTCTCATACTTCACCCGTCCTCTGGTTTGCGATACGTCACAGACTGCGAAACCCAAAAGCCAGACCCACGAAAGTTAATGGGGTACTCCTGCGTAACTGTACCATAAGTTATCGGTGCAGGCACGAGACGCCTGAGCTAACACACACTCTCATTCAATAGTCCAACCTGGACTATCAGAATCTGAACGTGTAATCGAGACGCCAGCCACTGAACTCCGGCTCCTGCCGGCACACGCCTCCCGCGCAAACGAAGCCGGCGCGGCGCGCTCCGTAGGCCAGGTTCACCTCCTGCCGGGAGTCCGGCTGGAGGCGCAGCTCCCACAGACGCCACGCGCTCTTCTTGCCGCTGGGGACGTCCCCACCCGTAGTCTCCCATGTATAGATGAGATTCAGCTTGCTCTGGAAGGCCACCTCACCCTCAACGATGTAGTCGATGTGGGGCTTGTAGTAGTTCGCCGTGAGCCGTTCACGTTCCATGAACGTGCTCGCCGTCCAGTCGCCCGTCAGCTGATGGTTCAGCGTCAGCCGCTGGATGTTGTGCTTCTCTAGGTATGCATTCACGTCCCAGTACTCGCCAACCCACGTCGTCTTGCCCTGCGAAGAACTGGTGTAGATAGTGCTGAACTCCGTGTAGGGCATGTTGTGCTGATGGCTATTGCCCTGAGCGTAGGTCCAGGCGAATTGCGACCCGTCGCTCGAAGGGCTCCATGCGAACTGGGCGGAGTAGCCTTTGTCGTCGCCTGGATTGGCAGTCGCCTCCTCGTTGTAGCGCCTGAGGGGCGGCAGCACGCTGAACGGCTGGCTGAGCCCCTGGTAATCCTTGTACTCCGCGCTGACGGCGTAGCCGTCGCGTCCGAAGCTGGCGTTGGCGTAGTAACCCTTGCCCTCCAGCCCTAGACGATCCCACTTGTTCGAGGAAAACGCTTGGGGATCGCGCTCAAGCCGCACCGTCTCGGCATACGCCATGAAGTCGCCGTGGCGGAATGTCGCGTCACCGCCGTACAACTTATAGGTAAGGACGTTACGAGCCTGGGGCGAATAGCTGGTGTCGGGAAGCTCGACCTCGACCGCGTTCGCGCCGACGGCGAGATCGTTGCCGAGCGGGGCATCAACCCGGGCAGCGCGCACCTCGCTGTTGCGCGGGCTCTTCCGGTCCTTCCGTGTGCCCCACAGCGCGGTCACCTCGGCATTGCCGAGAGTGGTCTCCACCTTCGTCCCCTCGGCCTGGTTGTCCCACTCCACGGTGCGATCCTCGAACATGTTCAGCGCCAGGCCACGCCCGAACAGCGCCCCGAACGACCCCACGGTGACCTTGGTATCGCCTTGGCGGTAGCGCAGCTGGACCTTTTGCAGGCGGAACGGGTCGTTGACGTAGGGGAAGGTGTTGAAGTCCGTGGCGCGCAGGAAAAGGTCCCAGGCTTTGTAGTTGAGCCCCAGCTCAAGCTCCTTCTCCCACTTATCCACTCCCGACACGTCGTCGCTGCTGTACCTGAAGAAGGTGCGGCCGTTGTAACCAACACGCGGGGCGGGCGAACGGCGCAGGCTGCCCCGCTGCCACACGTCGCTGGGCGGGTAGGTCCCCTCGTCCACACTGCCGCCCGGCTCGAAGAACTGGGCGATTGCCTCTTCCAGGTTGTCGCTGCTTTCCGGGTGGACCTGCTTGCGCGCTTGGGCGAAAGCCTCATCTGAGCTGCCGACGACCGGGTCCGCCTTAGCCCAGCAGACCTGCAGCGCCAACACGGCCAATGCTAGCGCGATGACCAGAAGTCTCCACACGCCTTCCGCTCCCTGACCTTGGTACTACTTTGGCCCGGCCAGACCCGGGCTTACTGCCTCCCACCCCGCCTTCCGCCTTACTCTATCGCCGGGCCGTGATTCCCATCGCGTGCACCCGCCTGGCACCGCAGCCGCTACTCCTCGAGCTCGGAGCCTTCGACTTTCTTGCCCGCGAGAAAGTCCTTGATCTTCTGCTCGATCTCCTTCTCCTGCCCAGCTTTGTAGGCGTAGTGGCTCAGGATCAGCTGGCCCTCCGGCGTGATGATGAACGTGGCCGGGGACGACTTCACGCCGTAGTCCTTGCTAGTTTCCAGCTCCGGGTCGAGCAGCACGAGGAAGCTGTAATCATGGCTCTTGAAGAACGGCTCCACCTGCGCCTGGGTCAGCGAGGTATCCCGGCTGATGATCACCACCTCCACGCCATCGTCCGCGTACTTGTCAGCATAGTCCTGCAGATGCGGCAGCAACTCGTTGCACGGCTTGCAGCCCACCTGCCAGAAGTCGATGACGAGCAGGTTGCAGTTGTCGAGCAGGTCGCTGAGCGAGTGCTTCTTGCCCTTGAAGTCCTTCAGCTCGAAGTCCGGCGCATCAGCGGCCACAGCCAGCCGGACGAGCGCGAAGCACAGGGTAATGACGACAGCGGGCAGGATACGACGCATGGTTCCTCCTCGGCGCGGGCTAAGTTTACCATTCCCAACACCACTGGACGCAGTTGCGGGATAGAATGTTCCGGTCGGCGCGGCGCCCGCAAGCGTTCGATGGCAATCCATGCGGACGCCCTGCGGGCAGTCAGAACGGTACCCAAGTGAAGGTAGAGCATGAACATCGGAGTACTCACAGGCGGTGGCGACAGCCCGGCGATCAACGGCGCGATTCGGTCGGTGGTGCGCCGCGCGCATCACGGCGGCCACACCGTGTTCGGCTTCGAACAAGGCTGGCGGGGAGTGGTGGAGGACCTTGGCCGGCCGATCGGCGAGAAGGACGTCTCGGGGATACTGCCGCGCGGCGGGACGATGCTCGGCACAAGCCGCACCAACCCGCTGAAGATGGAGAAGGGCCTCGAAAAGCTCAAGGCGACCCTCAAGCACCGGCGCATCGACGGCCTGATCACCATCGGCGGCGATGATACGAACGGCGTGGCCCGCCAGCTCTGCGAAATGGCGATCGTCCGCTGCGTCGGCATCCCCCAGACGATCGACAACGACATCCCGGGGACGGAATTCTCCATCGGCTACGACTCGGCGCTGAACATCGTGACTGAGGCGCTGGACCGGCTGCACACGACCGCCACCAGCCATCACCGAGTGTTGGTGTGCGAGGTCATGGGGCGCGACGCGGGGTGGCTGGCGCTGCTGGGCGGACTGGCCGGCGGCGCCGACGAGATTCTAATCCCCGAGGTGCCGTCCAACCTGGACGAGATATGCCAGCGGCTCCGCCAGCGCACCGAGCGGGGCAAGCCGTTCAGCATCGTCGCAGTTGCGGAAGGCGCCAAGGTGGAGGGTCTGGAGACGCCGATCAGCCAGGACTCCTCCGTGGACGCCTTCGGCCACGTGAAGTACGGCGGGATCGGCACCTACGTCGCGAGTGAGATCGAGAGGCGCACCGGCTTCGAATCCCGCACCACGGTGCTGGGGCACCTGCAACGCGGCGGCGTGCCCAGCGCCTTCGACCGCGTGCTGGCTACGATGTTCGGCGTGCGGGCGGTGGAGCTGCTCGAATCCGGCGCGAGCGGCGTGATGGTGGTGTGGCAGGCCAGCGAAATCCGCGCCGTGCCGTTCCAAGAAGCGCTGTACAAGACGCGGCTCTGCCCGGACCAGTTTATCAAGCTCGCCGAGCTGTTCCGCTAGGAGGCTGGCTGCGGACTCATTGTCGGGCCGGGCAGGACGAGCGGCGACTTGGAGTTCAGGATCCCCGCTCCCAGGCTGCCCAACGACAGCAAGATCTTCGTCAGCTCCTCCACTGTAACATCCACATCTTCGACGTCAGCGCAGGGCACGACGAGGTTCTGGCCCGAGGCGGGGATCGGCGTGGACGGGAGATACACGATGAAGTGCGGCACGCCGTGAATCACCACGGGGTCGGGCGAGGCGAGCATGCCGAGCACATGCACGTTGCCGATCCGCGCCAACACGACGTTGCTTAGGGCGGAGGCAGCATCGCCGTCCTTGCGGTTGATCAGCGCCACGATCTGTTCGACGCTCTTGTAGACCTTGTTGATGAACGGGATGCGGGCGATGATCTGGTCCACCAGCCGGGTGAGGCGCTGGCCAGTGACCCGCCGGGCAAGCCACCCGATGCACCAGATGAACAGAACGACGATGGCGATGCTCAAGATGTAGGAAAGCGCCAGGCTTGAGGAAAGCGTCGTCAGCCACATGCCGAAGGGGCTTTGCGGCCCCAGCCAGGCGTTGAGCTTCCCCATGACGAACCCGATCAGGGCGACCGTGATCAGCAGCGGCAGCAGTGCGAACAAGCCGGCGATGAACGTGGCGGTGAAGCGGCGGATCATGCTGGTCCTCCGAAGTCGAACGGATGGGACGATTATACGGGGCCGGACCGCACCATGGCGGAGGTGTGGGCTTTAAGATGAAGTGCAACACTAAGGCCCAGGGCGGAGCGGAGCGCTAGCTGTCGTACTTGTTGACGATCGGCATGCGGCGGCCGATGCCGAAGGACTTCTCAGTCACGCGCAGCACCGGCGGCGCCTGCTTGCGCTTGTACTCGCTGACGCGCACAAGCCTGAGCACCCGCTCGATGTCCTCTTGCGTGTAGCCACGCGCGGCCAGCTCCGCCGGGGAGAGGTGCTCCTCGATCACGCCGTCAGCCAGCGGGCCGATGCGCTCGTAGTCGAAGGGATCGACCTGCCCCTCCCGCAGCTCTGCGGATGGCGGGCGGGTGAGCGTGCGCTGCGGGATCACGTCTGCGCCGCAGCGCGCGTTGTAGTACCGCGCCAGCGCATAGATCTCCGGCTTGCTCACGTCGCCGATCACCGCCAGCCCGCCGCACATATCGCCGTACAGCGTCGTGTACCCCAGGGCGTATTCCGTCTTGTTGCCAGTGGACAGCACCAGCGCGTTCTGGTCGTTGCTGATCTCCATCAGGATCTTGCCGCGCTCGCGCGCTTGCAGGTTTTCCACCGTGAGGCTGGCGCGGTAGTCGCCGAACTCCCGGCGGTAGCGCGCCATCGCGAGCTGCACCGACTCCTCGATCGGCATCACGTGAAACTCGATGCGCAGGCTTCCCGCCAGCGCGGCTGCGTCCTCCAGACTCATCGCGGCGCTGTAGCGCGACGGCATGGCCACGCCGATCACCTGCGAGGCGCCCAGCGCCTCCACCGCCAGGCAGGCCGCCAGCGCGCTGTCCACGCCGCCCGACAGGCCGATCACGGCGCGCGCGAAGCCGCACTTGCGGCAGTAGTCGGCGATCCCCAGACAGAGCGCGCTGAACACCTCCTCCTCGTGGCTGCGCGACGGCGGCTGCACCTCGGGCGCGGGGGTGGTCGGCATCGTGTCCACCAGCACGAGCGCCTCAACGAACTGCGGCCCGAGCGCGATGAGCCGGCCCTGCGCATCTACCGCCAACGACTCGCCGTCGAAGATCAGCTCGTCCTGCGCGCCCACGAGGTTGCAGTACAGCACCGGCACATGATGCGCCAAGGCGTGGCGGCGGCAGAGCTCGATGCGCGCATGGCGCTTGCCGTCGTGGAAGGGCGAGCTGGACAGATTGATGATGAACTGGGCGCCCGCCTCGACCAGCGCGGGCACCACTTTCGTCTCGTACCCCTCGTCCCAGATGTCCTCGCAGATCGTCACGCCGATGGCCGTGCCCGTCACGCTGACGGGCGAGTTGGAGCTGGCGGGGCGGAAGTAGCGCCACTCGTCGAACACGTCGTAGGTGGGCAGCAGCGTCTTGTGCACGACGCCCGCCAGCCGCCCGCCGTCAATCAGCCCCGCCGCGTTGTAGAGATGGCCGTCAGCGTCGCGGTCGACGAAGCCGACGAGCGTGGGCAGCGGCAGATTGCGGACGAGCTCATCGTGCAGCACCCTGAGCTGGTCGGAGACGAAGTGCTGCTTGAACAGCAGGTCCTGGGGCGGGTAGCCCGTCAGGGCCAGCTCGGGCGCGACGAACAGAGCGCAGCCGGCCTTACGCGCCTCCGCGGCGCGTTCAAGTATGAGCCGCGCGTTGCCCGCCAGGTCGCCTACCGTCGTGTTGATCTGCCCAAGCCCGACCAGCATGACGCGATTATAGGCGGGGACGCGGTCTTCGCCATCGCCCTGCTATGCTTGCTTTGTGCACGGCGCGGTGGCGGAGATCACCTGGGGCGGCCTGGCCTGGACGGCGCTGCTCGTGCTCAGCGCGATCGTGCTCTCCCGCGCCCAGGGGCTGGGGCTGGAGCAGCGGCTGCTCATCGGCTGCATCCGCACCGTGGTGCAGCTCGTCGCCATCGGCTACGTGCTGAGCTGGATCATCCGCGGGCAGCAGCCGGCCTGGATCGCCGCGGCGGTGACGGTGCAGCTCGCCCTCGCGGCGTGGACCGCGGGGAGCCTGCAGAGCCCGCCCCTGCGCGGCGCACGCGCCATCGCGCTCGCCAGCCTGGCGCCGGCGTACCTGGCGGTGATCGCCGTGCTGCTGCTGCTCGTCATCCGCCCGCAGCCGTGGTGGGATGCGCGCATCATCCTGCCGCTGGGCGGGATGCTCATGGGCAACGCGATGACGGGGGTGGCGCTGGTGCTGAACCGCTTCCGCGCGGAGGCGGACGCGCGGCGCGAGGTGATCATCGCGCGGCTCGCGCTGGGGGCGACCTGGCGCCAGGCGGTGGCGGCGGAGCGGCGCAGCGCGGCCCAGGCGGCGATGCTGCCCACCGTCTCGGCGCTGTTCACGGTGGGACTGGTGTCGCTACCGGGCATGATGACGGGGCAGATCATCGCCGGGGCTGACCCGGTGGGCGCGGTGCGCTACCAGATCGTCGTGATGTTCATGCTCGCCGCGGTGGTGGGGCTGGCCAGCACAATCGCGCTGGAGTTCGTCACGCGGCGCGGCAGGTTCGAGGCCGCACCGCGCCGGGCTGGATAGGGCTAAGGCGCGCGCCGGCTCGACTGGCGGCTAGGGCACCTGGACGTAGCGCAGGATGTAGTCGCCCCAGTACTTGAACGGCAAGAGAGTGTAGAGGTTGGCAAGGCGGTAGCCGGTTTTGATCTCCACGCGGTCTCCCACCTGGATGGTGCTCGGGTCGAAGTTGCGCTCGAACTGATTGTCGCCAGGATTGACCAGCTCCTCGAATCTGGTCATCTCCGAGAAGCGCATCAGGATCGGCTCGTCGGGCAGCGGCATGCGCAGGTCGCCGAGCTGCACGGCGTCCACCAGCGTCATCCGCCCGTCGGCCTCGTTGAAGCCCGTCACCGTGGCCTCGATGTCCACCGGCTGGAGCTGGCCACTCCCGCCCGGGTACACATCGTATGTGTCGTAATCCACGCGCTGCTCAAGCAGGGCGTTGCTCACGCTGTCGCGGTCGGAGTCGGCGAGCGACGCCTCGTCGGCCAGGCTGCCGTTCGAGTCCGTGTCCACACTGACGAAGCCGTCCTTGACGTCGAGCCGCACGACGGTCACCTCCGGCGGGCCGACCTTGATCTGCTGGACGGTCGGCTCGACGAAGTAGCCGCCTTCAGGGTTGGGAGGGAGATCGATGCTCGTGTCGATACCCAGCTGGTCTGTGCCAGCCGCGAGCACGAATGGCACGGAAGTGACCACCTGATAGCTACTCGTAGTGGCAACCCCGGTACTCAGATTCACGACCGGCGAGTAGACGATGTCGAGCACCAGCTGCTTGTCCCGCGGCAAGTTGTCGAAGAACACGACCCCGGGCGGGCCTTCAATCGGCGGCACGATGGGCATCCGATCGGGAAAGTCGCCGGGGGCGACGATGCGCAGGAAGTAGCGCCCGTAGCCAAACGGCCCACTGGACCCGACGACGGCGAGGTCGTTTAAGTCCAGGCCGGTGATGTTCACCTGCGCGCGCACGTCCAGGTAGTCGACCACCACTTGGTCGCTGCCCGAGCCCTCGACGCCGTCGTGATCCACGGACACGACGCTCCAGTCATCCTGGGCTTGACCCGCGAGCTCGATGGAGTAGTACGGCGGCAGGCCGAACCGCTGAAAGCTGTCGTGCAGCACGGACGGGAGGCCGCCGCCTGGGGCCTCGATAGGCTGGCCGTTGCGCTTCACGACGTATCCGGAGACTTGGGACTTGAAATGGCTGCCGATGGGCGTAATGTCGGCGAGGTTGATCAGCCCGTTGCCGTCGCCGTCTACCCAATAAGCGGTGTTTTCCCGCGCGTCAGGCGCCTCGCGGTCCACACTGCGACCGAAGCCAACCGCAATCGGCGTCAGGTCTTGCAGGTTCACCTCGCCATGGAAGTCGTAGTCGCCGCAATTGACCTCGGTCCATTCCAGCCGGACGTGGCCGGGGTCCAGCTCTGTGACTGAGAGATCCGTTACGACGTTGTCAGCGCCGATCGGTGGCATGCTGGCCCTCCGCGCGCCATGGGCCAGCGTCAGCTCCACCGACACCGCGCCTCCCCGGAAGCTGGCGAGCGGTACGACGCCCAGGTCTGCGCCGTCACGCACAGGTGCGCACAGGTGAACCGTCAGCGAGTCGTTCGTCCACTGCTCGGCGACGATGCGGGCGTCAGACGGCAAGGCAATGTGCAGCATGCACCCGGCACGTTCGAAACTGGCGAAGCGGATCGCCAAGGCATCTCGCGAGGACGACCAGTCGACTCCTTCGAGGCTGGTGCCATACAGGGGCGACAGCGCTACTCCCTGGCCGGCTAGCGGCGCCCCATGGCCGGCGCATCCTCCCACCCCCGCGAGGATACACGCCAGGACCACTAGGCTAATCGCCCTCATCGGTACAGGTCCTCATACGACGTCGCCCCGCTGCTCAGCAGCCCGGGGTTCTCGATGCAGTCGGCGATCACGCTACACAGCGCTTTCACGCCTGTCTCGATCTCCTCACAGGTGGTGCGCGAGAAGGCCAGCCGCAAAGCGTTCGTGTCCAGTCTGTCCGGCATGCAGAAAGACGCAGGTAGAAATTCGACACCCGCCTCCCTGGCGATACCCAGCAGGGGCAGCGACATGACCTGGTCCGGCAGATTCACCCACACGGAAAACCCGCCTTCAGGGACGCGGAAGGTACACCCGTCAGGCAAGTGCTCCTTAAGAGCCTTACACATCACATTGCGGCGCCGCTTGTACTCCTTCACTGATTTGCGCAGGTGCTTAGCGAAGTGGCCGCGCAGGATGAACTCGTAGAGCAGCGCCTGCAGGAAGAAGCTGTCGCCTGCGTCAGCCCCTTGCTTGGCCATCACTAAGGGGAAGGACATCGGTGCTGGCGCAGTGATCCAGCCGATGCGCAGTCCGGGGAGGAAGCACTTGCTGAATGTGCCGATGTGGATCACATAGCCGCCAGGATCCAACGCCTTGAGGGGCGGCTGGGCCTCACCTTCATAGCGGAGGTGGCGTCCCCAGTCGTCCTCGATTACTGGAACGCGATGCCGTGCCGCGAGACGCAGCAGGTGCTCCCTGCGCTCGGGCGACATCGTGACCCCCATCGGATTGTGATACGTGGGCATGGTGATCACTGCGCGTACCTCGCCCTGAGCGAGGACGCCCGCCAGATACTCAGTGTCCATGCCATGCTCATCTACCGGAACCGGGACGTAGTCTATCTGCTGCGCGATCAGCAGGTTGATGATGCCTGCGTACGTTGGCGACTCGATGGCCACCTTCTGCCCAGCGCGCAAGATGCGTCCAAGGATCAGCGCCAGGGCACGGTGGAAGCCGCTCGTCAGGATGATGTCATTCTCGCCCTCCGCCATCGGGACGCCTGCGAGGGCCATCTCCTTTTCCAAGTACTCAACGAGCGGCTGGTACCCCTGTGCATGGCCGCGATCAAAGAAGAACTCCTTCGGGTACCAGAGCATGTTCGTAGCAATCTGCTTAATACGCTCGAACGGGAACAGCGCCGGGTCGGGACTGGCAAGCGTGAAGCGGATCAGATCGCAGGCGTGCCGCTTGCTATGAGGCATGACGAAGAACTCGCTGCGGAAGTAGTACGGCTCCCAGCGCATCGGGGGCAGCTCGGAGAGCGGCCCGCCCATCTCCTCCCGCGTGCGCAGGTTGACGCCTGTCACGACGCCGGGCTGGGCGGTGATGAAAGTGCCGCTGCCGTGGCGGCTCTCGATGATGTTCTCCGCGGCCAGCGCCTCGTAGGCGCTGTAGACCGTCTTGACGGACACACCCAGGCTGCGCGCCAGCTGGCGGACGCTGGGGATCTTCGCGCCCGCCTCGAGGAGACCGTTGCGCACGAGGTCGGAGATCTGCCGATGGATCTGCTCGTAGGCGGGTTCCTTGCTGCTCTTGTCGATCGTCAGGTTCATGCGAGCCACTACATTATTACCCAAAGTGTGCTAGGCGGGGGGGACACTTCTGCCTCATTATCGAGAAACTCTTTTGGCGCAGGGAGGCCCCCCGCACGAGCGGCCCGCCCAATCATGCGAAGTGTTCACCTCAAAGTGTTGCCCAAGTGTGTAGGCCGGAATGGCAATTCCCGGGGTACAGTTATGGCGAGCCAGGTCCGGCGGCAGCCCTAAGTGAGCGCCGGGCGGGAAGCGGCTCCTAGAACCAGCGAAAACCAACCAGTTTGCCACAGAGTGTAGAGGCGGCCAGCCGGCAGAGCCGCCTCTCTGTTTTCCAGCCTGGCCTACTCACGGGACCCAGCAGTGAGTTTCAGACGGCGCTCATGGCGCCGATTGGCTGCGGCTCGCGCTTCAGGTGCACCGCGCGGTGCGTATAATAGCTGCCCCGTCTGGGAGCCCCCTGCTACGGAGCGAACAATCATGACCGTGCCGCTGCTTGACCTGAAGGCCCAATGGGCGGCGATCCGCGAAGAGGTGATGGCGGCGATCGAGCCGACGCTTCAGTCCGCGCAGTACGTGATGGGCCCGCCCGTGAAACAGCTGGAGGAAGAACTCGCGGGCTACTGCGGCGCGCAGCACGCCATCGGGTGCGCCAGCGGGTCGGACGCGCTGGTGCTGGCGCTGATGGCACTTGGAGTGGGCCCGGGCGACGAGGTAATCGTACCGGCGTTCACCTTCTTCGCCACCGCGGGTGCGGTGAGCCGCGTCGGGGCGACGCCGGCGTTCGCCGACAACGACCCGCAGACGTTCAACCTGCTGCCTTCCGAGATCGAGCGGCTGGCTTCGCCGCGGACCAAAGCGGTTATCCCGGTGGACCTCTTCGGCCAGGCGGCGGACATGGATGCCATCCTGGAGGCAGCCGTGCGACATGGCCTGGCGGTCATCGAGGACGCGGCGCAGAGCATCGGCGCGCGGTACAAGGGCCGCCGCATCGGCGAGATCGGCGCCGACGTCATCATCCTCAGCTTCTTCCCGTCGAAGAACCTGGGCTGTCTGGGTGACGGCGGGATGTGCCTCGCTAACGACGGGGACCTGGCCGAGCGGATGCGGGTGCTGCGGGTACACGGGGCGAAGCCGAAGTACCACCACCGCGTGATCGGGATGAACTCGCGTCTGGACTCGCTCCAGGCCGCGGCGCTGTCGGCGAAGCTCAAGCACCTGGACGACTGGCACGAGGGGCGCAGGCGCAACGCGGCGTACTACGACCAGACCTTGGCCGGCGTGCCCGGCGTGAAGACGCCGGCAATCCCGCCCGATTGCTGGAGCGTGTACAACCAATACACGATACGCATCGCCGGCGGGCGGCGCGACGCTGTGATGCAGGGGCTCAGGGAGAGGGGTATCGGATGCGAGGTGTACTACCCCATTCCACTGCACCTGCAGGAATGCTATGCCCATCTGGGCGGCAAGCCGGGAGACCTGCCGAACGCCGAGCAAAACGCTGGCGAAGTGCTGAGCATCCCCGTCTACGCGGAGCTCACTGAGGATCAGGGCGCTGAAGTGGTGGCGGCGATCCGCGAGCTCTGCCCGACCATCCAGGCCCGGAGCTAGATCCGGCGGATCTTGCCGTTGAGTCCCAGCGGGCCGGTGGCGTTCTTGGCATCGAAGACCAGCCGCGCATGCTCGACCACCCAGGAGTAGTCGATGCCCTCGTGCGCCGTCGCGATGAGGACGAGCGCGCTCTCCGCGAGCAGCTCCGCCGTGAGCGGCTGGCTTGTGAGCGTCAGGCCGTCCACGCGGCAGCTCGGGACGTGCGGGTCATGATACGCGACGTCAGCGCCCCTGGCCATAAGCAGGCTGATCAGGTCTAACGATGGCGACTCGCGCACGTCGCCGATGTTCTCCTTGTACGCCACGCCGAGCACGAGGATGCGGCTGCCCCGCACCACGAGACCGTGCTCGTTGAGCTGGTCCATCACTTCGCCGATGACGTACTCCGGCATGCGGGCGTTGACCGTGTCGGCCAGGTCGATGAACAGCGCCTTGTAGTTCAGGTGCGTCATCTTCCAGCTCAAGTACAGCGGGTCGATGGGGATGCAATGGCCGCCGAGGCCGGGCCCCGGATAGAAGGGCATGAAGCCGAAGGGCTTGGTCTTGGCCGCCTCGATCACTTCCCAGACGCTGATCCCCAGCCGCTTGCACATCATCGCCAGCTCGTTGATGAAGGCGATGTTCACCGCGCGGAAGCTGTTTTCGAGCAGCTTGACCATCTCGGCTACGACGGGCGAACTCACGGGGTAAACCCTCTCTAGCGCGTGGCCGTAAAGCTCCACCGCCCGACGCGTGCACTCGGGTGTGACGCCCCCGATGATCTTCGGCGTGTTGCGGACGGTGAAATGCCTGTTTCCCGGGTCGACGCGCTCAGGGCTGAACGCCAAGAAGAAATCGCGGCCGACCCTCAGCCCAGTCTGCTGCAGCACCGGCAGCACCAGCTCCACGGTCGTGCCCGGATAGGTTGTGCTCTCCAACACGATGAGCTGGCCTTTCCGCAGTCGCTTCTTGATCTCGCTGGTCGCCGCCTCGATGCAGCTCACGTCAGGAGTCTTGCTCTTGGACAGCGGCGTGGGCACGCAGATGCTGATCGCCTCGCACTCGTTGAGTCGGGAGAAGTCGGTGGTGGCAGAGATAAGCCCCTGCTTGACGTAGGTCTTCAGCGATGCCGAAGAGACGTCCAGGACGTAGGACTCGCCATGCAGGATGGCCTCGACCTTCCTCTGATCCACGTCAAAGCCGAGCACGTGGACGCCGCTCTGAGCGAAGGCCTCGGCCAGCGGCAACCCGACGTAGCCCTGGCCCAGGATGCCCAGGCGCACTGTCCCGTCGAGGAACGGCCTCAAATAGTCGCTCACCGCGGCCTGCGTTATGACAGCCTTGTCCATTTCACTAAGGCGGAGCATTATAGCTCGCGCGGCGGGCAAGCGGGGATGCCAGTGGCGCCCGGCGGCCCTACCGGGCGACGGCGCTTCGGTAAACGGCACCGGTAGGCGGTGCTACAATGCGCGGCGCGAGGAGCCATGAGCTCATTCTTCGCCCACGAGACGGCCGTCATTGACGAAGGCGCCGAGATCGGCGCTGGCACGAAGGTCTGGCACTTCTGCCATGTCTGCAGTGGCGCGCGCATCGGCCGGCGCTGCGTGCTGGGCCAGAACTGCTACGTCGACCGCAACGTGAGTATCGGCGACAACGTCAAGATTCAGAACAACGTCTCGGTGTACACCGGCGTGAGCATCGAGGACCACGCTTTCCTCGGCCCGAGTTGCGTGTTTACCAACGTGATTACGCCGCGCAGCGCCTTCCCGCGCACCGACCCGGCGAAGGACTACATCGCCACGCAGGTGCGGCGCGGCGCGAGCATCGGCGCCAACGCCACCATCCGTTGTGGCATCGAGCTGGGCGAGTGGTGCCTGATCGGCAGCGGCGCGGTGGTTACGCGCGATGTGCCGCCGCACGCCGTGATGGTGGGTGTGCCGGCGCGGCAGGCGGGCTGGGCGTGCATGTGCGCTGGCGTGCTGAAGCAGCGCGACGGCGACGGGCGCTGGGTGTGCCCGGAGACCAACTGCAATCGCGAGTACGAGATTGCCGGAGGCGCAGTGAAGCTGGTGCACACACCCAGCTACGCGCGTCCGATGGTGTCGTTGGACTGATTGGGACAGCCTGGTGAGGTAGGACTGCGAATGAGTGAAGCCGTCAGAATAGGCCTGGTGGGAGTGGGCAACTGGGGGAAGAACTACGTTCGCAACCTGGCGGGGCTTTCGGCGCTGCACGCCGTGTGCGACACGGACGAGACGCGCCTGAGCGACATCGCGCGGGCTTATCCAGGCGTCAAAGCCGCGGCTTCAGTCGAGGAGCTCTGCCAAGGCAGCAGCATTGACGGCGCGATCGTGGCGACCGACGCGACGAGCCATTACGCCGTCGCCAAGCAGCTCCTGGCCGCTGGGAAGCACTGCCTGGTGGAGAAGCCGCTGACCATCGAGCCCGAGACCGCGCTGGAGCTGTGCGAGCTGGCGGAGAGAAACGGCCTGGTGCTGATGGTCGGGCACATCCTGCTGTACCACCCCGCCGTGGAGTACATCCGCGCCATGATCGAGCGCGGCGAGCTGGGCGAGGTGTACTACATCACCGCGATGCGCACCAACCTGGGAGTGATCCGGCGCAACGAGAACGTGATGTGGTCGCTGGCGCCACACGACGTGAGCGTGGTGCAATACCTGCTGGGGGGCGACCCGTCGATGGTCAGCGCCACCGGCCAGGCCTTCGTCCAGCCTGAGCAGGGCGTGCACGACGTGACGTACCTGACGCTGCACTTCCCCGACCGGCGCATCGCCAGCATCATCAGCAGCTGGCTCGACCCGGAGAAGGTGCGGCTGATCAAGGTGGTGGGCAGCGAGCGCATGGTGGTCTTCGACGACATGGACCCGCGCTACACCCTGCAGGTGCACGACAAGAGCGTGGACTGGCAGCAGTTCAACGAGCCGGCCCAAGGCTCGTCGCTGAAGGTGCGCACCGGCGCCGTCCGCATCCCGTTCATCCGGCAGACCGAGCCGCTGCGGGCGGAGTGCGAGGAGTTCGTGCGCTGCATCCGCACCGGGGACAGCCCGCGCAGCAGCGGACGCCAAGGCTACGCTAACGTGCGCATCCTGGCCTGCGCCGACGAGAGCCTGCGCCAGCACGGGATGCCCATCGCCACCGGCCTGTAGCCGGGGGGGCGGGGGAGGCACGTTGGCGGGGTGACGATTCGTAGCCGGCTGCCACGGGCTGGCTTGGCCCGGTATAATCACTGGCCCCGGAGGAGTGGCCGAGCGGTCTAAGGCGGCGGTCTTGAAAACCGCTGGGCGGAAACGTCCCGGGGGTTCGAATCCCTCCTCCTCCGAACGACCCGATGTGGTAATATCCATTTGGTAATGGGTTTCTCGGGGGTTGGCAATGCGCCAGTCTCATATAACGGGGAGGCCGGCCGCCAGGCCATGGCTGGCTTGGACAGCCCTGCCTAACAGCGTCAAGAACCCGCTCCACATCACCTGCCTGCTCAGCCTCGTCTGCCTGCTCAGCACCTGCGCGCAGTTGGCGGCGACAGGTGGGCCGCAGCGGCCGGCGCCAGGGCTGGAAGCTGGGTCAGGCTTCGGGCTGCCGAGCCCGGCGTCGATCAAGCTCGCGGGGTACACGGATGGAGACTTGCTGCGCCTGGGCAAGAACTACGGCGCATCCTACCCGCACAACCGAGTGGCTGCCGTCGCCAACGCGGCGCATTTCGCTCCCGACTGGCATAAGGGGGGTAACAACGCCGGCCTGGCCTACGCCACCTACGAGTTCCTCCCGGACGGATACGCCGGGGAGGAGACGATCCGCTTCACCTGGAGCCAGCCTGGCGCGTCGTTCGTCGACGCGTGGGTAGGCCTGTCCAACTTCAGCAAGGGCCGCTGGGACTGGTTCCCGATGCCTGAGGCCCAGGGGCAGGAGTCGGTGCTGGCGGTGGACTTCGCCAAGTACGTGCAGCCAGGCGATGACCGGATGCTCGTGGTGACGCTGTTCACAGGGATCTACGCTTGGACTCTTGGGCTAGTGCGACTCGGCGTGCCGCCGGCGACCACCCCCTGGGTGCACACCTGGGGCGGCGAGGCTGGTCTGTCCGGTGCCGGCCAAATGGCTACCGACGCCTCCGGCAACGTGTACGTCGCAGGCAGCACAGCGGCATTCGGCGCAGGCGGGAACGACGTGCTGTACATGAAGTACTCCCCTGACGGCACGCTCCTGTGGTCGAGAACCTGGGGTGCACTAGGATCAGATAGCGTGGGGCCGATCACACTGGACGGCAGCGGCAACGTCTATCTCGCGGGATGCTCCAGCAGCTTCAGTAGCGATGGCTCAAACGCACTGCTGCTGCTTAAGTTTGACGGTACGGGCAGGTTGCTTTGGCAGAAGACATGGGAGCGGACGGGGGAAACACTTTATGCGATGTCTGTAGGCCTGGACGACCAGGGCAACATCTACATGGCCGGCGACGTCACCCGCGAGAAGCAGTACCAGGGGAATCCGGTATCACAGGACGATCCATTCGTTCTGAAGATCAGCGCCGGCGGCACTCCCCAATGGGGAAGAGCCTGGGGCGGCGACCACTCGGACTTGCCATACGGAGGTTGCACCGACGCGGCAGGGAACACCTACGTGAGCGGGTTCTATTGGATGTACGATGGCGTCAACGAGCAGGTGTTCCTGCTGAAATACGACGCAAGCGGCGACCTCGATTGGCAGAAAACCTGGGGCGGCGATTTCTCTTGCCAGGGCGCGGGCGTGATCCTCGACTGGTCCGGCAACGTTTATGTCGCTGGCCAGACCTATGGGTCCACCCAGAGTGCTTACGATGCGCTGCTGCTCAAGTACTCGCCGACGGGCGACCTGCTGTGGCAGAGGGCATGGGGCACGGATGCCAACGAAGCCGCGAATAGCATCGCCATGGGCCCTGGTGGCGAGCTCTATCTGGCCGGGACCATCTACCGCGCCGATGACCTGCCCGATCTCCTGCTGATGGAGCTGGACCCGAGCGGCAGCCTCATCCGGGCCCAGAGGTGGGGCGGCAGCGGTCGGAATGAGGCCTGGTGCGCGCTTTTTGTGGATGCCCTGTACGTGTGCGGTAATGCGCCGCAATCCAGCGGGGTGGCGTTCTCCGACGTTGCGCTCTCGCCGACCGACAGCATCCAAGGTTCGGGGGCTGACATGACCGACAGCTCGGACGTGCTGAGCGGGACATGGAAGGACGTGGTGGGCACACTTACGGACCAGGCCGGCACCCTGGACGAGCCAACTGGCCAGGAGTACAACGTGCTGACAATGAAGGTGGCGCCTGCGACATAGGGGCGTGCGATAGCTCGCCCAAATGCCGCCTGGAAGGCGGCGCTCCCAAGGAGCGGCTGAACCCGCCCCTATAATTGCAGTCCTAGACGCATGCGCATCTACGCCGCCGCCGCGCTGTTCTCCCTCGCCGTGGGGTACGTCCTCGCGCACTTCCTGGTGCTGTTCTACAACCACTGGTACTTCGCCGGGTACTTCTGGCTCAAGACCGCACTACTTACGCCCGTAATCGCGGTGGCGTACTTCGTCGTGCTACTCGGAGCATGGCGCAGCCTGTGGGCAGCGCTGGGCTGCTGGTGGATCGGCTGCTACAGTGTCGCGGCGTACTACGCGGGTGGGATGGACCTGCGCCCCCTGGGGTTTACCAGCGTGCTCGACCTGGAGGCGGCCTACGTCTGGGCACCGCTGCTGGCGGTGGCGGCCTACGCAGCCTGGCGCGCGGCGGCCACGCGGCGCATCGCAGCACGGGGGCAGCGGCTGACAGCGGCGGTGCTTCGCGAACGGCGCCATTTTAGGCGCACTCAAGGCGTGATACCGCCGGAGGACGTGACAAGCATCGCGCTGTGCATCCTGGGCACCGCCATCGCGCTGATCGCCGCGGCTGCAGTGCCTTCGCAGCGCGCGCTAGCCGCGGATGAGCCGGTGCGGCAGTACGCCGACCGGCACACCGAGCTGAAGGATCCCGCGCAGCGGCTGTGGCCCACGATGCCCGACTTGCCCGGGACTTACCCCACGCCCATGCACCTGCGCGCGCAGGAGACGTTCCTCATCGTCATCGAGAACAAGATAGGCGGCGCGATCTACGCCCTGAAGCCCGCACCACCGCTGGCGTCCACCCCGGACACGCCGGGGGCGCCTGCTCAGACCGCCGAGTCGCCCGCTCCATACGTCGTGCTGCCCGCGGAGCCCGCTGAAGCGCCCTTCCCGGGGCATGCGTCTCAGGCGCAGCAGCCGCCCGCCCAGCCTGCCGGGCCGCCGCAGCGGACTGAGCTGGGGCATGTGCTGGCGCCGGTGACCAAGGTGAACCCGGAGGGATTCACCGCCGCGGGCTGGGCCGAGCCCGGCACGGTGTGCGCCAGCGCGGTGAACGCGATCCACATCAAGACCGCGCACGACTACGACACCGGCCGGGCGACGATCTTCAGCCTGCTGCCCAAGGAGCTGGGCACTGTGAGCGGCAAGCAGTACGCGAGCTACTTAAGCCCCTCGAGCTCGCTGATGACCGACATCCCAGGGGGCACAGGGCCGTTCGGCGGCGAGTGGGCGCCGCTCGTCGGCAGCGCCCTGCTCGTCGCGTCGGGCGCCGACCCCGCTGCCGCGCAGATGGCCCAGCCGGGCTATGTGCCCCGCGAGGGTGACACGCTGGTCCTGCGCGTCGAGCGGCGCAAGTACAACCCGGAGTGGATCGAGTTCGAGAACCGCTTCGGCGGCATCATCTGGGTGAAGGAGCTCGGCCTCGACGCCTATCCCATCGGCCAGGTGCTCAAGCCGGTGGTGGGCGTGGGGCGCTTCCTCGGCTCGCAGTACGCCGACGTGGGGCGCATCCGCGCCAGCCACCCCGGCGTGCTGTGCATCAGCACGTCGCCGATGGGCGAGATCGGCGGGTTCCAGATCCTCCCCCGCGACCACGCGATGAGCGCGGAGATGGTCAACGCGCGCGCCAAGACGCAGTGGATGGTGGTGGGGCCGCTGTGGGCGCTCGATGCGTCGTGGGAGGGCCTGCCGCCGCTATTCACCGACTACTTCTACCCGGCGTTCACTCCCGCGCTGAACCCCGACGGCAGCATCAACGAGGACGTGCACGGCGCGGCGGTGTTCCTCGACCGCTTCACGGTGCGCGGGCGCTACAGCGACGCGGCGGACCCGCAGGCGTATGAGCTGCTGCGGCCGGTGGTGGGGCTGGATAACCTGGCGCTGCGCAACCTGACGCATATACGGGTCTACTTCCCGCGGAGGTAGAAGCACCGAGGTGAGGATTACTCAGCGGGCAGGTCTACGTCGAGGCTCACGCGCGCTAAGGGCGGGGGCTGGTACGCGATGGGATTGCCGAAGTTGTCAACGTCGTTGGCCAGGGGCGGAACTGGCAGGTCGATTGAACTCGCCAGGGCAAGCCTGAGGGGGGGATCGGCGTTGGTCTCGCCAAGCTGGTACACGGAGACGGTGCAAGTCCCCGGATCGAGGTAGCCCAGGAAGCACTCCACGCTGCGGTCAAGGCGCAGGTCCATGGGCAGGATGAAGTAGGTAGCCATGCTCCGCGACCCGCTCGACGTGCCGACGCGCTCCCCTACCACGACGATGTCGCTGCTCCAGTTAGTCGCGCCCACGAAGCGCACCGTGGCGAGGATGCGGCCTTGACGCAGCGGATCGTCGTAGCCGTCTGAGCCGCGGGGATCGGCAAAGCGCGGGCAGAAGATGTCTACCCTGGGAATCTCGGTGTCGGGCCGAAGCTCAAGCAGGTCTGTGCTGGATATCAGGCCACCGACGCGCAGGTGCGGATCGCGCCAGCCAGGGTCTAAGTCAAGGGGCGGGGGGACATGTCCCGAGGCGCCGAAGTAGAAGCTATCAATCGGGACCTTGCTGAGCTTGTAGAACACGCGGCCAAACTGGCCAGCAACGGTTGGCAGGTGGTATGCCGCCGACAACTGGTCGATGCCGTCCCCGGCACTGCCATAGGGCGTGTACAGCCCCAGCTGCAGCATTGCGTCCCCCATGGAGTTACCATTCACCAGCAGCTCGCCGCTCACCTCGCAGTAGGGCGGCGGCCCGAGCAGGCCCCACTCCTCCTGCCGTCCAGATACCGCTGGAGTCGCAGCGTCCAGCGTGAACGGCTCCCCGGTGCTGAGGTAGCGGTAGATGAGGAATCCGCCTCCATCAATGCACGAGTATTCAGCGTAGAACAAACGCACGCGGTATGTTCCCAGGGACACGTCGGTGAACTCCAAGGGGATGCTCAGAGTGCCCTGCTGGGCTGAAGACGGCTGCAACCACTCTTCGGGCAGCTCTCGCACAACGTTTGCGGCGCCTTCGCGAAAGAGACCCACTCCAGCGTGCGCCTGCCATCCCGAGTAAATCGGCGGTGCCACCTGCTGCGGACCCTCGGTGTAGATGGCCAGTGACGGCCCGCGTAGGACGAAAGCGCCGCTAACAGCCCCCGGGCCCCTCTCCTGCGGAAGCCGGGGCGGCCACGGATTGCCCCCGTCGCCACATCCAACCGCGCCTGCGGCAAGGACTGAAGCGACGGGCACCAGCCATGCTATCTGAGGAGAAAGGACCGCTCCGATGCGGCGACAGCTGGCTCTCATGGCAATGTCACCTCCACGACGAGGCCGTCAATCTCAAGCCGGTCGGGCGAGAGGTTCGCAGCCTTGGGTAATTGCACCAGCAGCTTCTCGCTGCCCACTGCGTCGCCCAGCTCGTGTACCGTGATCTGGTACAGCCCGTCGTCGAGCCAGCCGAGTTGGAACGGCGCCTCGCCGGTGGCCAACTCGGATGGGAGAACGAACCAGTGCGCATGGCGGAGGGAGGTGCTCAGCTCGTAGGGCGGGAGGTCAGTGACCGACGGGTCCGGCCCGGCCGAGACAACCAGCACGTCGGTTGGCGCTCCGCCGCTCACATGCAACGTGCCGCGGATGACGCCGCGGTCGTAGGGCCGCTGCGCCTCCCAGGCGGTGTTGGCAGGGAAGTCCACTCCTGCCGCGTCGGGCGCTGCCTCGGAGAGCACAATCTCTCTTGTGCCCGCGTGAAACGCGTCATCGCGGTCGCGCAAAGAATACCCCGCATAGCTGACGGTGTAGGTCCCGTAGGCTAGGTCAGGCACGGTATAGGCCACCCAGCCCAGGTCACCGAGTGCATCTGGCAGGTAGACGAGCGTGTCCCCGCTGTTAAGCCCGGGGGGCAGGCGGCTCGGTTTGAGGGTGACCTGCACCTCGTTATAGTTGGGTGGGTTGCCGCAGACCAGGATCCGCCCGCTGATGCTGCCGTAGGGCGGGGACCCCGTCAGGTTGTAGGCGATATCGAGCGTCGCGGTTGACGGGCCCGGTGGCGTGAGCGTGACCTGCGGTCCGCGAGTAAGTATCGCCACTGACTGCCATAGCTCTTCCGCCCCTCCGTTGTTGCTCATAATGGGCATGAACAGCGCCGTCTCGTAAGTGCCGAAGGGCACCAGGTACTCGCTAACATCGAAGTGGAAGTTGTAGGGCTGCGCTTCTACCGGGTAGCCATAGCCTGGGTAGATCAGGGACCCGTTGAAGAGCGGCATCTGCGAGCCGGGGGTGAACAGGCCGAACCATACCCCTGGCGAGAGCGGGTTCACCCCGTCGTAGCCGCCGTGCGCGGGCAATGGACCAGTGAAGTCCACCGTGCCTTCGAGGATGTTGAACACAGCCACGATCGGGCCTGGAGAACCTCCCTTGCAGCTACCCATTAGCGCGAGCACTACCAGAACAAGCAGCCAAGTCCTAAGGCGCATAGACCACCCCTACCGAATGGCATCCGCGACTCCCCAACTGATTATACCCGCACTGCGCGTGGTGAAGCCCGGCTGGGCGCATCACAGATTGGGGCGGCGACCGGGAAGCCGCCGCTACAATAGAAGCGTGTTCTCCCGCGTCCTCATCGCCAACCGGGGCGAGATCGCCTGCCGCGTGATCCGCGGCTGCCGCGAGATGGGCTGCGAGACGGTGGCGGTGTACAGCGACCCGGACGCTGAGGCGATGCACGTGCGCCTGGCGGACATGGCGCGCCACATCGGCGCCGCGGCGCCCGCGGAGAGCTACCTGCGCCAGGACAAGCTGCTCGCCGTCGCGCGCGAGACGGCCTGCGAGGCGGTGCATCCGGGGTACGGCTTCCTGGCGGAGAACGCCGGGTTCGCGGAAGCGGTGGTGCAGGCGGGGCTAGCATGGATCGGGCCGCCGGCGGCGGCGATCCGCGCGATGGGGCTGAAGATCGAGGCGCGGGAGACGGCGCGGCAGGCCGGCGCGCCGGTGATCCCCGGCTATGAGGCGCAGGACGACTCCGATGAGGCGTTCCTGGCCGCGGCGGCGGACATGGGCTATCCCGTGCTGGTGAAGGCCAGCGCGGGCGGCGGGGGCAAGGGGATGCGCATCGTCGAGGCGCCGGAGAAGCTGCCCTCCGCGCTCGCGGCCTCGCGACGTGAGGCGGGCGGGGCGTTCGGCGATGCGAAGGTGTACCTGGAGAAGCTCATCGACCGCCCGCGGCATATCGAGATCCAGGTGCTGCTGGACAAGCACGGCCATGCGGTACATCTCGGCGAGCGCGAGTGCAGCATCCAGCGGCGGCACCAGAAGGTCATCGAGGAGACGCCGAGCACCGTGGTGAGCGCGGAGCTGCGCGCGCGCATGGGCGAGACCGCGGTGGCCATCGCGCGCCGCGTGGGCTACGAGAACGCCGGGACGGTGGAGTTCATCCTCGCGCCGGACGGCAGCTTCTACTTCCTCGAAATGAACACGCGGCTGCAGGTGGAGCACCCAGTGACGGAGCTGGTCTACGGCGTGGACCTGGTGCACTGGCAGCTGCGCATCGCGGATTGCGAGCGCCTGACGCTCAGGCAGGAGGCCGTGATCCCGCGCGGGCACGCCATCGAGGCGCGGATCTGCGCGGAGGACCCGGAGGCGGGGTTCCTGCCGCAGACAGGCAAGGTGCTGGCGCTGAGCGTCCCGGCGGGGCCGGGGGTGAGGCTGGACAGCATGCTCTACCCGGGGTGGGAGGTGAGCGCGGACTACGACCCGCTCCTCGGCAAGCTCGTGGCGTGGGGCGAGGACAGGCTAGCGGCCATCGCGCGCATGGCGCAGGCGCTCACGGAGCTTCGCGTGCTCGGTGTGACGACGAACCTGGCGTTCCTGCAGAACCTGGTGACGCATCCTGCGTTCGCTGAGGGAGCGACGGACACGGGGTTCATCCCGCGGCACTTCCCGCACTGGGCGACGCCGCCCGCACCAATTCCGGCACAGCTCGCCGCGGTCTTGGCGCTGGCCCTGGCCCGGCCCACGCGCAGCGCGGCACAGCAAGACGGCAGTGTCGCAACTCCGACGCCGTGGCAAGCCTTGGGCGCGTGGAGCAACACATGAGGGAGCTGCTGCAGATCAACGGCGAGGCGGTGGAAGCGAGCGTGCTGCCGGGGCAGGAAGGTGCGGCGCTAGTCAGGCTGAGCGCCGAGGAGCACGCCCTGAGCGCCGTGCGGTGTGGGGCCGGGGAGGTGGAGTTCGACTGGCAGGGACGGCGCTACCGCTTCCACGCCGTCGCCACGCGCGACACTGTGCTGGTCACCGACGGGCAGTCGTACTGGCGCTTTGCGCGCGTGGAGGAAGGCGCGGCGGAGAGCGGCGGCGAGGAGGCGGGGACGCTGACGAGCCAGATGCCGGGCACCGTGCTATCGCTGCTTGTGGCGCCGGGCGCTGCCGTGACCAAAGGCACTCCGCTGCTGATTCTCGAAGCGATGAAGATGGAGCACGAGGTGTGCGCGCCGGCAGAGGGGCGGGTGGAGGGCTTTCCGAAGCAGCCGGGGGAGCGCGTGATGCCCGGCGACCTGCTCGTGGAATTCACGCGGGCGGAGTAGTGGCGCCTACTGAGGCACAGGCCGCGCCAGGGTGATGCTCAGTCGCCGGACGCCCGGCAGGCCTTCGCTGAGCCACGTGTAGAGGCGCTCGTGGCACGTGACGAGCAGCACCTGCGTCGAGCCGGCGAGCTCCGCGATGTAGCGGAAGACGAGCCGCGCCTGCTCATCGTCCAGCCCCGCCAGCGGCTCGTCGAGGATCAGCGGCAGGTCGGTGCGGCCCGAGGCGGTGCGCGCCATGGCGAGTCGCAGGGCGAGGGCGAGCTGCTGCTGCACGCCTGCGGAGAGGTGGGTCCACAGCTCAGCGGCGGGAATATTGGCGGGCGCGCCGTCGACCGACAGATGCAGTTCGAGGTTGCCGCTGATGCGCGCCTCCCGGACGCCGGGGATCGGCGCGGCGGCGAGGGCCTGCCTGAGGGCGCGATCGACCTCCGGCGCCGCCTCCTGCGATGCGCGGCTGACCAGCGAATCGAGGATGCTCCCTGCCATCTTGAGCGCGATGTCCCAGCGATCCACGTCGACCTGCCGGCGCTCGGCCCCGGCTACGCGCACAGTGAGGTCCGCCGCCTCGCGGTCGATGCGCCCGAACTTGGTCAACTCGTCGCGGAGCAGGTCGTAGGACTTGCGCAGCCGCTCGCGCTGCGCCTCGGCGTCGGCGCGCGCCTGGACCACTTCCTTGAGCCGGGCGCAGACGATCTCGAAGCCCTGTCGCGTGCTGGCCAAGCCTGACAGGCGGTAGCGCTCAGCCTCCTCCAGCGCCTCCCACTCGCGCTCGAAGTTCTGCGCGTCGAGGACCATCCCCAGCCCCGACTCGTCGAGCACGCTGAGTCGCTCCTCGGCCTCGCGGCGGCGACGGGCGCTGTCCGCCAGGCGGCGGAAGGCGGCAAGCGCATCGGCGACGCCCACGGCAAGCTGCTCTTTCAAGCCTAGCGGCTCCAGCACCGAAGAAAGCTCGACGAAGCAGCGTTCGCGCTCGCCACGCAGCCGGGCGACATCGGCGCGCTGGGCTTCTACCTGGGTGGCAAGCTCGCTCAAGCTGCTCAGCTCCGTCGCCGCACCGGACAGCTCGCGGAGTTGGGCACCGAGCCATTTCATGTCCACGCTTAGGGGCGCAAGCGGCAGGAAGCTGGCGATCTCCAGCCAGGCGGCGTTGAGGCGGCGGTTCACCGTGTCGCGGTCCCGCTGGGCCGCCTGCAGCTCGCGCATCTGGATGTCGAGCTGGCCGTACTCGATGATGTTCTCGACGAGTCTGTCCCACGCCAGGCGGTCGATGCCGTACAGGTCGATGAACCGGCGGCGCTTGCGGTCCTGCACTCCCAGGTTGCCCTGCTCTGCCTCGATCGCCGGAAGGACCTTTTGGTTAAACTCCACCCCGGCAGGGCCGGTCAGCCGCCGCCTGCGCCAGACGGGCGAGATGAGCAGCGCAGCCGTGGCGAGGATCAGCGCGGTCATGCAGTACCCGAACCAGGCGAACTCGTACATGGCCGGCGAATAGGCGAGCATCAGCGGCGCGGCACCGAGGGCAAGGAGCAGCCCAAAGTAAAACGTCCACGGCAGCGGGGTGCGCATCAACACTTGCAGCTCAGCGCGCCGCTCGCGCAGTCCCGCCAGGCGCGCGTCAATTTCCAGCTCCTCTCTCTGCCAGGCCATGATCGTCGTGAGGTGGTCGTGATGTGCGCTGAAGAGCTTGTCCAGCTCACTGTAGCGTTCACGTTCCTTCACGGGGACGCGTGACTCCAGATCACTGCACAAGTCGATGGCCCGGCGGAAGTCCCGGTAAGCGCCATCCACCTCCGCCGCGGCGTCGCGCAGCTGGCGGGCGCTGTCGATGCGCGATGCGCCCTCCGGCGCGCCCCGCAGGCGCCCTTCCTCGGCGCGGAAGCGCTCCTCCAGGCGGGCCAGGCCACCTTCCTCTGTGCGCAGCTCACGCTCGATGGCCTCAAACTGCCCGGCGAGGCGGTCCACATCGTGCTCCTGAACGAGGGCGGCCCGCAACTGCTCTGGTGTCAGGCCCGGCGGCAAGTCGCCCACCGGCGGGGCGGCCGGCCGGCCCACACGCACCAGGTAATAGCTGCGGGCAAGCTCAAGCTGCCGCGCCTGACGCCCCAGGCTGGCAAGCACGCGGTCCTGCTGCTCAAGCTGGGCGCTAAGCGCATCGCGCTGCTCGATCAGCTCCTTGAACTCCACGAGCTGCTGTTCAAGCTTCGTCCGCTCGAGCTGCAGGAGGTCCAGCTCCTTCACCACGTCGTGCTTGAGCAGCTTCAGCGGGCGAGGCTCGGTGCTGCCGTCGAGGATGAACAGCGGATTGTCGATCTGGGCGAGCATGCGGTCGACGGTGGCGAGCTGGGGGTTCTCCACAAGCGAACCGAGGTCGGAGGTGAGGATGCGGCGCAACGCGCCAGGCTGGAGCGGGTCGAGGATCGTCTCCTGGGTGGCGGACAGCGAGCTGCGATACGACTCGCGCCCGAGCCCGAGAAGCTGCTCGCCCAGGTTCCACTCCCCTGCCCTGCTCACCACGACGCGCTCAGGCAACGTCTTCTGCGTGCGGTACTCGGTGAGGACCACGCTGTAGTCCGCAAAGCGGGCGGTGATCAGCAGCTCCCCCGGCCAGCCGCGCAACCCGGGCTGGACGACGATGCTGCCGCCCGGCGGTCCGCCGCCCCACGGCGTAAAGCGCCTGATCAGCGCGGGGTCGCGGGCGACGCGCCGCCCCGGAGGTCCGTAGAGCATCCACTCCAGGAAGGTGAGCAGCGTCGTCTTGCCTGTCTGGTTCGGGGCGACCCACAGGCATAGCCCCTCCTCCAGGCGCAACGCCTGCTCGATGCGCAGGCAGCCGAAACTCACGGCCTTGAGCTCGTTGATCCTCATGGCCCAATCTCCGCCGGCAGGCCTTGCCCGGTGAACAGCAGCCAGCCGACGCGCCGGGCAAGCTCATAGATCGCCGGGTCGAGCTTGCTCTGGGCCGCCTCCGCCGCGCACCGGCTGAAGTACTGGCTGAGAAGCGAATCCTCGGGCAGCGACTGAGGATTGAGCCCGCTGAAGAACCGCACCTGGCCGAGGTCGGGCTCCAGGCAGTAAAGCGCACCTTCCCGCGCCTGGTTCAAGGCCTGCTGCAGCCGGTCGCGGGCGTCCTCATGCAGCTGGCCGGCGACCGCGACCTGCAGTAGAGCCCCGTCCGCGCCGCACCTGCCGATCTCCTGGAAAACCCCGGCCAGCCGCGACGGATAGCTCTCCGCATAGGGCACGGGGAGCTCGAAGCTGCGGCGCAACCAGCGGTGCATCGCGCTCTCCTGAAAACGCAGGCGCGCGCCGCCGGGCACCAGCTCACCCAGCAGAAAACCCCCCGGGCCCATCTCGTCCCAGTCCAAGCACTGCGGCGTCCCGGCGTAGGCGGCGACAGCCAAGCCGCCCTGCAACACTTCAAGGTGCGAGTGCAGATGGCCAAGCGCTACATAGCTGTAGCCGGTATGGGCGAGCTGCGGCGCGGTGATCTCGGTGAGCGGCAGCCGTCCGCGGTTGCCCTCGCCCTTGCCCACCAGCGGACGCCCATCGTTGGCGCCGCTCAGCGTGACATGCAACAGGAGCACAGCCGACTTGCCAGCAACGGGATGGAGCAGCGTGTCCGGGTCAAAGTCCTGGGGGCCCTCGCCAACCTGCATCCCCCGCCCCGTCACCGGCACGCCCCCGACCTCCACCATCCCCCAGTCGCTGCTGGTGAACACCGTAACGTTCGGCGGGGCCTTCACCGCGGCGTACGGCGAGGCGAGACTAAAGGCATCCGAGTTGCCGGGCGCGATGAGCACTCGCAGCTGCTCATAGCGCTCCGCATGCTCGTAGGCGAAGGCCAGGCAGCCCTCGGGATCGACGCCCCGCAGGTCGAAAAGATCGCCTGGAATGAGCACGGCCTGGCACCCCTGCTCCGCGGCCTGACGCAGGCATGCGGCCAGCGCCTCGCGCGACGCTAGGCGCAGCGTGTTCGCCAGCCACGGCTCAATCCCCGACAGCCGCGCCCCTAGATGAACGTCACTGATCTGGGCAAAGCGCCAACCCATCCGAAACCTCCCGCAGATTCGCCGAAGAGCGCGGCGGCGCCGTCTGCTCCCTGGATGCTCGCCCGCTGCACCCGCGCAACGTGATTCTAGCTGATCTTCCGCGCGAATGGAACGCCGCTAGGCAGGGACCACCTTGTAGCCGTACATCAGAATGCCCGACTCGCCGTCCTTCTGAATGCGCCGGAACTCGATGCGCACCCTAAGCCCGGCCTCCACCTTCTCCGGCGAGCAGTCCACGACTTGGGCGGTGAGGCGCGCCCCGTCGTCCATCTCGCAGATGGCGAGCACGTACGGCGTCTCGTCGGAGAGCTGGTCCGGCCCGATGTGGATCACCGTGTGAGTGAGCACCCTGCCCTCCTGCGCCACGGTGTGGGGCTCGAGCTTGCAGTTGCACCAGGGGTCGCAGCTGCGCCGGGGGGGGAAGAACACCTTGGCGCACTCCTCGCACCGGACGGCCTCGTAGCGGTAGCGCTGGGGAGTCTCGCGCCAGTAGCTGGGAACGAACGCCATCTCAGACCACCTCCAGGATGTGCACCACCGTGCTGCCCCCCGAGCCGCCCATGTTCTGCGCCAGGCCGCGCTTGACCCCCGGCACCTGGCGGGCTCCCGCCGCGCCTCGAAGCTGGGTTACCAGCTCGTGAATCTGGCCCACGCCCGTCGCCCCGACGGGATGGCCCTTGCTCTTCAGCCCGCCGCTGGTGTTAATCGGCTTCTTGCCCGTCCGTGCGGTCTCGCCCGCCCACGTCGCCTGTCCCGCCGTGCCGCGAGGGAAGAACCCCAGCGCCTCGATGACGCACAGCTCGGCAATGGTGAAGCAGTCGTGCACCTCGGCGAAGTCGATCTGCTCCGGGCCGACGCCCGCCATCTTGTATGCCCGCTCGCAGGCCGCCACCGTCGCACTGAACTCGCAGAAGTCCTTGCGGTCGTGGAGCGCGATGTGGTCCGTCGCCGCGCCCACGCCGGAGATCTTCACCGGCGGCTGCTTGCTCAGCTCGTTGGCCATGTTCAGTGGGCAGAGGATCGCCACCGCCGCACCGTCGGTGATCGGGCTGCAGTCCATCAACCTCAGCGGATCTGCGACCATCGTGCTCGTCATCACTGCTTCCAGGCTGAGCTTCGAAGGGAACTGGGCGTGCGGGTTGAGCGCGCCGTTGTCGTGGTTCTTCACCGCCACCTGCGCCAGCTGCTCGCGCGTCAGGCCGTAGCGCCGCATGTAGTCGCGCGCGACCATCGCGTACAGGCCGGGGAACGTCGCGCCCTGGTAGACCTCGTACTCCGCGTCCGCCGCCGTTGCCAGCGCGTAGGTCGCGCCGCCGCTGCTGACGTCGGTCATCTTCTCCACGCCGCCGACGAGCACGATGTCGCTTAAGCCGCTGGCCACCTCGATGAACCCCGCGCGCACCGCCATGCCGCCCGAGGCGCAGGCGCTCTCCACGCGCAGCGCGGGGATCGGGCAAACGCCCAGATAGTCGGCGAGCAGGCTGCCCAGGTGCTCCTGGCCGATGAACAGCCCCGGCGACATGCAGCCCACGTACATGCTGTCGATGCGCTCCACGCCAGCGTCGCGGATGGCGTTGAGCGCCGCCTCCACGAACAGGTCGCGCAGGCTGCGCTCCCAAAGCTCGCCCCAGCGCTGGATGCCGATGCCGATTACTGCTACGTCTCGCATGGTTGCTCCTCGTTCCTCCGGAGTCTCAGTGCGCCCGCTTGATCTTCTCGCGGTACTTCGCGTACTGCCCGTAGGACAGGTAGACCTTGTTCTCGTCAAGCTGCGGCCGCGTCTGCCGGCACAGCGCCTGCACCTCGGGCAGGCGCTCGGTGCAGCGCCAGACGAACCCGTCGCTGCCCGCGCCGCTGCCGTAGCTGACCATGAAGATCAAGTCGCCGGGCTTGGCGATGTCGAGGATCGCCGTCAGCCCAATGGGCGAAGCCCCACTGTACGTGTTTCCCAACCAGGGGGTGAGCAGGCCGGTGCGGTGCTGCTCATCGCTGAATCCGAGCTTCTTGGCCGCGGTCATCGGGAACTTGCCATTAGGCTGGTGGAACACGCAGTGCGCGAAGTCCGCTGGCCTCATCCCGGCAAGCTCCATCAGCGCCCGCGCGCAGCCTAAGACGTGCTTGAAGTAGGCCGGCTCGCCGGTGAAGCGCCCGCCGTGGCTGGGGTAGAACTGGTACTCGCGGCGCCAGAAATCCGGCGTGTCGGTGCAGAAGCTGTAGGTGTGCAGGCACTCGGCGACGAGCTTCTCGGTGCCCAGGACGAACGCCGCGCTGCCAGCCGAGGCGCTGTACTCCAGCGCGTCGCCCGGCGCACCCTGGCTGGTGTCCGCGCCGCTGGCCAGCGCGAAGCGCATCTCGCCCGCCTTGACGTGGCTCATCGCCACGAACATCGCCTCCGTGCCCGCCTTGCAGGCGAACTCGAAGTCCGCCACGTGCACCGCCGGAGTCGCCCCGATGGCCTCGGCAACCACCGTCCCGGAAGGCTTCACGGCGTAGGGATGGCTCTCACTGCCCACGTAGACCGCGCCAATCTCGCGCCCCTCGATCCCCGCGCGCCTCAGGGCGTCTCGCGACGCCTCGACGGTCATGGTGATCACGTCCTGGTCCGGGGAAGGCACGCTCTTTTCGTACATCACCAGACCGCGCCTGTAAGCCTCGGCGTCGGCGCCCCAGACCTCGGCGATCGTCTCGAGCTTGATCCGGTTTCGCGGGATGTACGCACCGTATCCGGCAATTCCAACCATCAGCCAAACTCCGTCAGTGAGATGTGTTCGAAGTGGTGAGCCCGCCGCAGCGCTTGCACCGCCGGCAATCCAGGACTAACGATACTACCATAGGCGACGCCGCATCTACGCAGGCTAGAATCCTGCCATGCACACATTGCCCCGGCTCATGGCGGCCGCCCTGTTGGCCACGCTAATCGCCGCTCCGGCCTGCCGCCGCCAGCCGGCCACTGCGCCTCCCGCACAACGCGTGGCGATTGTCTTCTCGGCCAGCGAGAACGACCCTTGGACGGCGGAGATCCTCAACACCATTGGAGCGGGGCTCGGCTTCGACCCGTGGAGCAAGTCAGGCACTTCCGGCCCGCTCGACACCTACGGGCCTTACACCGCGGAGGACGGCGGGCGCAAGGTGCAGGTCAGCATCGCTATGTGCGGCCTAGCGGGCGTGGGTGATCTGGGGCAGCAACGCGCCGTCGCCCAGGAGGTGATGCGTTGGCTTGCGCAGTGGTCTCCCGACTTCGTGTGGCTCGACGGCGACCAGATTCAGTTCCTCCTCGGGCGCAGCCTGGGCGACACCTGCCCGCTGATCATCACCGGCGGCGTCGGCGCCCGCGACGCCTATTTTGACCAGGACCAAGCGGTCACCGGAGCCTACCGCCGCCACAGCCTGCCGGGCGCCCTCGGCCAGATCTGGGAGCGCCGCCACGACGCCAAGCGCTTCGCCTTGCTCAGCGACGACTCGCCCGTCAGCCTCAGCCGTGTTCACGAGTTCGAGCAGTACAAGAGCGCCTTGCCTGAAGGCTGCTCCCTGGACACGATCCCTCCCGTGCGCAGTTGGGCTGAACTGCGCCAGGCGCTGAAGGCACTCAAGGCGGATGGCGCGGTCGTCTGCGGCATGGGCGGGCCGGACTGCGCGCCGGCGTTGCGCACTCAGCCCTGCCCGCGCGACCTGCTGCGCACTGTGAGCACTCCCATCGTCGTGCTCGGCCCGTCGGCAATGGACGGAAGCGGCGCGATCGTGGTGACGCTGAAGCCCTCGGCGCACGCGCAGGCGGGCCTGCGCTGCCTGGAGAAGGTGCTGAGCGGAGGCAGCGCGGCAAGCATCGCCATCGTCAGCCCGGATGACATGGGCGTGTTTATCGCCGAGCATTAGAGGGCGGAGTAAGCCGCCAGACTAGAACAGTTCAACGCGCGCGATTGCGTTCGCCACACCCAGCAGCACGTACGCATCGTACTTGCCACTGCTGCCCGCCCGCGGCGTGACCTCGACGTTCGCACACCCCGCCAGCAGGTGCGGATCGATGGACAAGCTGAACGGCCCGGGATACGGCCCGGGATTCACTTCATCTGTGGCTGGGTCCAGGACGTACAGCTCATCGGTGTTGAAGCTCGTCGCAAGAACCCAGCGGCCATCAGGCGTGTACGCCACGTCGGAGATGAACGTGAACGACGCCGTGAGCGTGATGGGATTGGCCGCCCCGCGCAGCACCTGCATCGCTTGGAGGTCCACCCTGTACAGGCCGCCATCGAGCGAGTTGCCGATGTAGGCCGTGTGGCCATCAGGGCTCAACGCGATCCGCCCCGCGCCGACCAGCCCCAGGTCCAGCGCGTCCTCATGCACCAGCGCTCCCCCCGCGAACGAGTACACGTCGAGATAGCTGTCCGACTGAGCATGGGGCACGAAGCTCTCATCGAACTGAATGTCGCCGGAGGACACAACGTACAGCCGCTGGCTCTGCGCATCGTACGCGGTGAACTGCGGGTTCAGGCCGGTGGTGATGAACTCATGCGCATCGGGCGGAGCGCCGGGGGCGGGCGTATAGTCGAGCCAGCGCAGCTTGCCCGGCGCATAGGTCGTGGGCGCGAACGTCGCGATCTCGCTGCACGGCAGGAAGATCTGCCGCCCCACAACTGCCGGCTGGCTGGGGCATGGAAAGGCAATGCCGGGGTCGCTGAGGGCATAGTCCAAGTCCGGCGCGTAGAGGCGAGTCAGACTCGACGCGTCGAGCGGCACAACCGTGTTGCTGCCGTTGCACACCACGGCCAGAAAGCCGTCGGCGCCGATACCTAGGTAGCTAGGCGACGCGGCCTGGGGCAGGCCGAACTGGCCCGCCCCCTCCCCCGCCGGCGTGTAGCGGGTGACCGTATTGTCCAGGGCGTTGGCCACGAACAGCCAGCCACCGAAGTACAGCATGTCGTTGGGTCCAGAGCCGGTGCTGCACACCCGGGCCGTAACGCGCGCGTCCAGCGCGGTTGCGGTGATCACAGCCTGGCGCTGAACACCGCCCCGGAGATAGCGCACAGTCATTGTCTCAGGCAAGGAGTCGAATCGCAGGCGGAAGCTGCCGTCGGACCGCACTGTCCCTGCCATGCTCGTGCCGTCCACTTGCACCTCCGTCGCCGGATCCGCGGCGCCCGGAGGTCCCCATAAGACCCCCTCCCCCCCCGCCGTACGCACGGCGACAATCTCCCCGATAGGAAGCGCCGGCCGGGCCGCACCGGACCCACAGCTCGAACCGATCAACGCCAGCAGCAAGACCGCAGTGAGAAACAGTCTCGTCATAGTTCGACCTCGTAAGTGAGATACACCGCCCGTCCGGGCAGCGGGTAGTTCCAGCTGTCGCGGGCCGCGCGGTCAAAGACGTTGTCCACGCGCAGGCTCAAGCGCCCGCCGTGCCAGTCCCGGCCAGCCTCTACCGCGCAGATCGCCCGCGGCTTGATTGTCAGGCTGCCGAACAGGTCGGCAGGAATCCGCCCCGTGTAGTCCAGCGACAAAGCGGCGCGCCATGGCCCGGAGCTGCGGGACAGGGCCGTCGTGGCATGCACGCGCGCGCGCCCGGTGAGCGGCACGCCTGAGGCGTATTGCGCCTGGGCGAGCCAGGTACCCGAGCTCCGCCACTCCCAGCCCCCCGCCAGCGCCTTATCGTAGTGCGCCTCCGCGCCGGCCACCTGCGCACGTCTCGTGTTCACCGCCTGCACGAGATAGGCGCTCACGGGGGCGAAGATAATACTCTCGTAGTACCGGCTGCCGAACAGCGCCGCCTCCGCCTGCGTGCCGGCGGTGGTGTGACGCACGCCGAGCTCGGCGGACAGCGCGCGCTCCGGCTTCAGCGCGGGGTTGCCCTTCACCGACCCGGTGCCGCTCATGTACAGCTCCGCGAAGTCGGGGAAGCGCACGGCGTAGCCCGCCCCGACATATGCGGTCGCCGACCTGCCCAGGGGGCGGCTCACACCCGCTCGCAGTGCAGGGAGCACGCCCTCGTCGCTCGCGCTGAGCAGCGACGCATCGAGCTGCCAGTGATTCGATGCTGCGATTGAGTCCCAGGTGCGGTGCGCGTCCAACCCCAGGCGCAGATGCTCGCCGTATTCGCGGCTGGTGACGTAGTCGCCATACGGCTTAAGCCCCCACCGGCCACGCTGCAGGGCGAGCGTGCCCAGCGCGTACTCAGCGTGGAGCCGCGTGTCCTCAGTGGCCAGCGGGCCGCTGTGCAGGTACGGCTCGGGATCGTGGAATCCGGTGTGCTGGATGAGGAACGCGGCGCGCCAGTCACCACCGGCAGCCTGGGCAAATGCCGCTTCCTGCCGGAGGCGGGCGTGCAGCGTGGGGAACTCGGCACTGCCCGGCACGCCGCGGCTGTAGGCCCGGAGACCGGCTCGCCACGCCACATCCGCAGTGCTCCAAGAGCCCAGCAGTGCAAGCTGGCGACTGTCGTTGTTCTGTCGAGTCGCCATCCCGCCGCCCTGCAGCCGGAAGGCATAGTCGTTGCGCGCCTCGCCCAGGCTGGCGTACCACGACGACGAAGGAGCGCCGAGGGACAGGCCAAGCTCCTTCACTCCGAAAGTGCCGACAGTCATCTCAGCGCTCGTGCTCATCTGCCTGCCGCCAGCGCCCTGCCCTATCTCGTCCATGTGTTCAGCGAGCGGCAACAGCGATGGCGCTGGCGCCGGCTTGGCCGGTGACGTGCGCGTGACGATGTTCACCACGCCGCCCAGCGCGCCCGCGCCGAAGCGCGCCGCCTCCGGCCCGCGCAGCACCTCGATGCAGTCGATGGCGCCGACCGGGATGGCATCGAGCTCCGCCTCACCCGCGGCTAAGGGCACGCCGTCGAGCAGGACGAGCGCCTGGTTGCCCCGCGCGCCGCGAATCTGCACGCTGCTCGCCTGCCCCACGCCGCCGAGCATGCGCACGTCAAGGCCGGGGACCGCTTCGAGCACTTCCCCGACAGTATGCGCGGTGCGCAATTCCGCCGCGTCGATCACGGTTAGCGCGCGCGTGTCGCCAAGGATTGCAGCAAGCGTGCGGCGGCCCAAGACTTCGGCGACGCCTAGGTCGACCTCGCCGGAGGCTCCCCCCTCCGGCGTCCCTGCAGCCTCCTCCGCCTCAGGCGCGGGCTCATCGCTCCCTACAACTTCCACCGCCTCGCCGGTCGCGAGGTCCGTGCCTGGCTGGTCAGACTGCTGCGCCCATGCTGGCTGCACCGCGAGCAGCGCCATCCCTAGGCACAGCGCGACAGCCAGTCGAACGCCGCTCATAGCGCCACCCGCTGGCTGCGCAGCACGACGAACATGAAGAACGGCGCGCCGAGGAGGCTGAGCAGAATCGAAAGCGGGATCTCGCGCGGCTGATCCAGCACGCGCGCGGCAACGTCAATGTAGACGAGCAGCACCGCGCCGCCCAGAGCGGCGAGCGGCAGTAGACGCGCATGGCGCGCGCCGGTGAGCAGGCGCAGCACGTGCGGGACCATCAGGCCGAGGAAGGCGATGACGCCGCAGAAGGCGACGCATGCCGCGGCAAGCAACGTGGATGCCCCGAGGATCCCTGCGCGCGCGGCAGCGATGTTAACGCCCAGGCTGGCCGCCTTCTCCTCGCCGAGGAGCAGCGCATCCAAGTCGGGAACGAAGTAGAAGGCGAGCGCGATGCCCACAACGACCGCGGGGATGAGCAGGACGAGCTCGCTGTAGCCGACGGTGGCGACTCTGCCGAGCAGCCAGGTGATAGCCTCGCCGGTGCCACCCGGGCCTGCCCGCAGCAGCACCAGCCATACGAGCGAGCCGGCAAGCGTGCCCAGAGCCACGCCGAGCAACAGCAGTGACATCACCGAACCGCGCGTCCAGCGCACGGCGAAGATGAATAGCACCGCCGTCACCGCGCCAGCCCCAACCAGCGCCGCCAACCCGACGGGTACCGGCCCGTCCACGCCCGCCGCGCGGCCGAGCACCGCGCCCAGCGCGCCCCCGGCAGACACGCCGGTAATGTACGGCTCAGCCAGCGGGTTGCGGAACAGCGTCTGCATCAGCGCACCGCTGACCGCCAGTGCCGCCCCCGCGAAAACAGCCATCAGCAGCCGCGGCAGGCGAAGCTGATAGAGAATCACCTCCTCGGTGGCACTCAGCCCGCGACTGAACTCGGCGATACCAACGTGCCCGGGGCCGCTGAGCAGCGACAGCACGGCGGCCACCACAAGGGCGCCAGCAAGGATGAGCCAGATGAGCGTCAGTCTCACTGGCTCTCCTTCCCGCCGGCCAAGGCGGTCTGAACTTCCGCCAGCGCGTCAAGGATGCGCGGCCCGGGGCGCAGGAGCACGTCGGAGTCAAGGACGAGCACGTGGCCGTCGCGCACCGCCGGCAGCGTGGACCACACCTTGTCGTGCTCCAGCTCGCGCACCAACTGAGACCGCTTCTCAGCCACACTCTCCTTGCCGCTGCAGCTCGTCGCGGTGAGCAGCCACTCAGGCGCGGCGCGCACGACGAACTCGGCGCTGACGGTGGGCCAGCGCTCCCTACCGCTGGGCAAGACGTTCATCCCACCAGCGCGACGGATGAGGTCATTGAGGAAGCTGCCGGGAGCGCAAGTCATGCTCAGCTCTCCCGGGTAGCCGAAGAACACCCGCGGCCGAGGGCGGTCGCCCACGTCCGCTGTGAGCTTGGCGAGACGCTCCCGCCAGGTGGCAAGCTGCAGCGGGACCGGAGCGCCGTCCTGAGCAGCGACACGCCACAGGGTATCCATCTGCTCCGCAATCTCTGGCAGACTCGCCGCTTCGCGCAAGGCGAGAACGGTGATATGCGCAGCCCGCAGTGAGTCGACGAGGTCGCGGCTGTTGCCCTGGTAGGCCACGACGAGGTCAGGGGCGAGCGCCACGATGCGTTCGACGCTGGCGTCGGCGAAGCCACCGACGCTGGGGACAGCCCGCACGTCCGGCGGGTAGTTGCAGAAGTCGCTGCGTCCGGCCAGCCGCTCGCGCAGGCCGAGGAAGCAGAGCATCTCGGTAACGTTCGGCGCGAGGCTGACGATGCGCCTTGCGTCCAGACCACAGGGAACGGCCATGCCCGTGGCGTCGTTGTACGTACTACCCGCGGCCATGGCGAGCGTAGGTACGATGCTCAGAACCAAGGCGATGATAATGAGACTGCGTCTCACGGATGCACCTCCTCCAGGCCGAGCCAGTCCGCCGGACAGGCGTACAGCTCGCTCAGATGCGCCGGATCGAGGACGGCCGCGGGCGGGCCGCCAGCCACGACGCAGCCCTCGCGCAGCAGCACCGCGCAGTCGGCGTGGACGCGGGCAAGAAAGACATCGTGGAGGGCGGCAACAGCAATCAGGCCGCGCCCGGCGGCCAGCACGCGCACATGCGCCAGCACCTGGTAGCGCGCGGGAGGATCGAGGAAGGCTGTCGGCTCGTCGAGCAGCAGCACCTCCGGCTCCTGGGCCAAGCCTTGGGCGATGAGCATCCGCCGCCACTCGCCGCCGGAGAGAGCGGAGCAGGGTCGATCCGCCAGGGCAGTAAGGCCCAGCGCGGCGAGGGCGTCTTCGACGGCCATACGATCCGCTGCCGCTGCATGGAAGCGTCCCACGAGATGCGGCTGGCGGCCGAGGGCGACCATTTCGCGCACGGTGAGGGGCAGGCCGTCCGGCGAGACTTGCGGGACATAGGCGATGCGCCTGGCGCGAACGCGGGCGGTCATCGCGGCGAGCGGCACGCCGTCGAGCTCCACGGCGCCTGCACTGGGCCTGAGCAACCCCGCAAGCGCGCGCAGCAGCGTTGTCTTGCCGGCGCCGTTGGGGCCAAGCAGGCAGGTGAGCTCACCAGACGCCATGACGAGCGACACGTTGCGGATCGCGATGGTGCGGCCGTAGCCTGCGGACAGGGCTGCGGTGCGCAGCTCAGCGGCCATGCGTGCTCCCGCCAGAGCGCGGGGAGCGAAGGGGGACCTGCGAGGATCCCATGCTTAACTCCAGAAGCGCGGATTTGCCAACCGGTAGGTCTCCTGGCTCGGTTTCATCGGGCGCTCCCGCCTTCCCCGGCTGGTCCTGCCAGCCGAGTGGCCTATCGGGGGCCCTCCACCTTACAGTGGCTGGTACCGCGGCGGCATCTCACCGCCTTCCCTTAACCGGCGGGGGGAGTATAACACAGTGTCCGGTATAATCTCGCGGCCTCATGGCGAAGCTGCTTCTGTACAACCCGTGGCTCTCGGTGGCGTTCATTTCTTGGATCATCGCCCAGGTGCTGAAGGTGTTGCTTAACACCTGGGCCACGCACCGCGTGGACTTCTCCCGCCTGGTGGACAGCGGCGGCATGCCGTCCAGCCACACTGCCCTCGTCGCCGGCCTGTCCACTTCCGTGGGCATCACCCAAGGCTGGCATTCGTACGCCTTCGCCTTAGTGCTGTGCTTCTCGCTGATCGTCATCTACGACGCCACGAACCTGCGGCGCAGCGCGGGGAATCATGCGGAGGTGCTCAACGAGCTGGTTGCGCAGCTACTGAAGGGGCGGATTCTGCGAAGCGAGTTCGTGTTTCCCCGGCTGCGCGAGTTGCTTGGGCACAACCCGTTTGAGGTGATCGTCGGCGCGGTGCTGGGCATCGGCATCGCGCTCGGATTCAGCGCGCTGGCGCCGATCCCCACCCGCTAGCAGCGATGGAGCTGCTCGACTACCTTCTTGCAGCCGAGCTAGTTGCTGATGAGCGCGCCGGCCGCGGTTTGATCCTGCGCGGCGACGTGCTCGTCAACGAGCGGCCGGTCACATCGCCGCGTGCGCAGGTGCCTGCGGAGGCGGTAGTGCGCCTGCGCCGGGCGGCGGCGGAGACGGAGCTGCGCGGTGCGCGAAAGCTTAGGCCGGTGGCGGAGACGCTGGGCTTCGACTGCAGTGGCAAAGTGTGCCTCGACCTCGGCGTGGGCAGCGGCGGGTTCACCCAGGTGCTGCTCGAGCGCGGGGCGTTGCGCGTGTACGCCGTGGACGTGGCATATGGGATGGTGGCGCTGACCATTCGCGGCGACCCGCGCGTGATACTGCGCGAGCGGACGAACGCGCGGTTGCTGAGCCGGCGGGAGGTGCCGGAGGACATCGAGCGCGCGGTAGGCGACCTGTCGTTCATCAGCTGGGCGGCGGTGCTGCCCGCTGTCGCAGGGCTGCTGGCGCCGCAGGCGGAGCTGCTGCTGCTGGTCAAGCCGCAGTTCGAGCTCGCGGCGCGGGGGCGGGGCGGGATGCTGGCGGCGGGCCTGGTGCGCGACATGGAGGCGGTGAGGGACAGCCTGGCGAGTCTCTATAATACATGGCAGGCCCACGGTCTCAGTCCGCAGGCGGTGCGGCCCGCGGCCGTGCGGGGCGCGAAAGGCAACCAGGAGTACTTCGTGCATCTGAAGCATGGAAAGGCGCCTCCAGGCGAGCAGGCGTACGGCGCGTTGTGCGCGGCGGCGCTTGCGGAGGCCGCGCCATGAAAGTCGCCTTGCAACTTCATCCATCGAGGATCACTGAGCAGATGCTCAACGAGCAGGTGCTGCCAGCGCTGACTGCCCTCGGGATATCCAATGAGAGACTGCCCTTGAAACACGATGACCAAGTGGCGGTCGCGGCAGACACGGATTTCATTCTCGCGCTGGGCGGGGACGGGACGTTTCTCGCCGGGGCGCGGCTGGCGGCGCGCCACCGCCTGCCCATCCTCGGAGTGATGGTCGGACGCGTCGGGTTTCTCTGCAGCGTGACCTTAGAGAACATGGCGCAGGCGCTTGAGGACATTGCCGCGGGGCGAATGCCGCTTGAGGAGCGCTGCGTGCTGCGCGGACGGGTGCTGAGGGACGGCGTCGTGCGCCACGAAGGGCTAGCGGTGAACGACATCGTCGTTTTTCGCACCGGCAGCGAAAAGATCCGCGACTTCACCGCGCGGCACAACGGGCGGCTGATCGCCAACTACCGCGCCGACGGCGTCATCCTGGCCAGCGCGTCCGGATCGACTGCGTACACGCTCGCCGCGGGGGGGCCCCTCGTTCATCCCGCCCTCGACCTGTTGGTAATGACTCCCGTCTGCGCGCACTCGCTGTTCACCAAGCCGCTGGTGCTGCCGCCGGCGGAGAGCGTGGTCATTGCCGGGCGCAGCGGGAGCTACCCGCTGGAAGTCTCGTACGACGGCCAGCCCCGGATGACGCTGGAGGAGGGGGAGGAGGTGCATGTGAGCAGCGTGCCGGACGCGCTCAAGGTGTACCGGCCGGCGGAGTATGACTTCTACCACGTGCTCCGGCAGAAGTTCCAGTACGGCTATCTCTACGGCGGCAGTGATGGTTGAGCGCATCGCGGCACGGGACTTCTCGTTGCTCAGGGCGGTGGACATCGAGCTTGGACCGGGGCTGACGGTGATCACCGGCGAGTCGGGAGCGGGCAAGACGCTGATCTTCGACGCGGCAGTGTTCGCGTTGGGCGGCAGGCCGCACCGCAGCCTATTGGCGAGCGGGGCCAAAAGCTGCACCGTGGAACTCGCGCTGCGGCTGGATGAGCGCCTGGCGGCGAAGCTCGGCCGGCCATGGCGCCCGGGGGCTAACAGCCTCAAACGGCGCCTCAGCGCCGGCGGCCGCAGCCAGCTGATGCTGAACGGCGAGACGCTCGGCGTGCAGCGCGTGCAGGAGGACGGCCAGCGGCTGATGGAGATCACCGGGCAGTTTGAGAGCCAGGTGCTTTTCGACCCGCGGGTGCACCTGACGCTGCTGGACAGCTTCGGGGAGGCCGGCCTGGCGCCAAAGCTGGCAGACTATCGCGGTGAGTACGCCCGGTTGCGCGAGGTGCGGGCGCTGCTGGCCACGCTGGAGAAGTCAGCGGCGGAGCGGGCGCAGGAGGTGGACTTCCTCAGCTACCAGGTGCATGAGCTGGAGGCCGCTAAGGTGCAGGCAGGGGAGCGGGCTGATGTGGAGGGGCGGCAAAGGGTGGCCGAGAACGCCGCCAATCTCATCAGTGCCGCGGGCGAAGCGGGCATGCTGCTGGGCGGCAGCGAGAATGCTCCGGGGGCGTACGACTTGGCGGCCCAGGCCGCGCAGCGCATCGCTGAGATCCGCAGCCTCGTGGGTGATCGCGGGGTGATTGACGCGGGCGAACTGGCCGCCGATCTCGAAGCGCTGATGGAGCAGGCGCGCGATCTTGCGGGACACTGCTCGGACATCGCCCAATCCCTAACGCATGACCCGGCGGAAGCGGAGCGGCTGCGCGAGCGGCTGGACGAGCTGAACCGCCTGGAGCGCAAGTACGGACACGGCGCCGATGAGCTGCCAACGCTGCTGGAGGAGAAGAAGACACGGCTGGCCGTGCTCACTGAGCCAGCCGCATCGCCCGAGGCGCTAGCCGCCGAGGCGGCGGAGCTGAGCAGACGCGTGGAGAGCTTGGGTGGAGAATTGAGCACGCTTAGACGCAAGGCAGCTGAGCGGATGGTCAAGGAGACGCGTAAGTACTTCAGGCAGCTCGACTTTCCGCAGGTGGAGCTGCAGGTGGACTTGGAGCGCGCAGGGCAGCCCGGCCCGGATGGGCTCGACACGGTTGAAGTGCTTATCACGCTCAACCCCGGCGAGCCGCCGCGGCCGCTGGCGCAGGTTGCCTCGGGCGGCGAGGCGTCGCGGCTGCTGCTGGGCCTGAAGGCGGCGCTGGCGGGCCGGCTGGGGTTCGGCGCGATGCTGCTCGACGAAGTGGAGGCCGGATTGGGCGCGGACACCGCAATGCACGTCGCCGACGTGCTGGCCGAGCTGGGGCGGCATCGCCAGGTGCTGGCGATCACGCACCTGCCCGTGGTTGCAGCCCGGGGGGCGGCGCATCTCGTGGTGCGCAAGGAGCTGCAGGCCGGGCGGAGCAGCGTCGTCGTCGAGGCGGTGGCCGGGGAGCGGCGGACGGCGGAGTTGGCGCGGATGCTCGGCGGGACGGGCAGCGCTGAGGAAGCGGCGCTCGTCGCGCGGATGCTCACGCAGGGCTAGACCGGGGACGCCTCAAGGGGCGAGCAAACGCGAACGGCTGAAAGCGCGTCCCTAGACTACGCAGTGCTATCATCAGGCTGCCCGGTAGAGGCATGGAAAGGCGGAGAAGACTGAGGGGCCCTTGGTGGGCGACGCTCGTCGCGCTCGTGCGGCTGCTCGTCGTGACCGCGCTGCTAATCGGGGGATACGCAGGTGTCCGCTATGTCTTCTGGCGATCCGAAGTAGAGGTGTCCGCACTAAAGAACCGCCCGCAACCCCAGTACTACGCTCAGACCGGCAAGGTGCATATGGTCGTGGTTGACGACCAGGGCAACAAGTCGATGGAGATCAGCGGGCAGACGCTGAAGCTCACCAAGGACCAGCGCACGGCGATCTTCACCGGCGCCAAGGCCGACTACTATGAGGCTGGACTGGTGTCGCTGCACATGGAGGCGGGACACATCGAATACAACATGGTCACCGAGGACTTCACGCTGACTGAAGGCCTGCACATCGAGACCAGGGACAGGATGGTGGTCGACGCGGATGAGGTGGACTGGCGGCGGGCCAAGGTGCCGAGCGGGCGCGGGGCGCAGATGCCTTCCTTCCGCTTCCCCAAGGGCGTGAACGTGGTGAGTCCCGAGGGCAACCACCTGCACGCCGACTACATGCAGGCGGATCGCGAGCTGATGTACATGGAGTATGTGGGGCACGTCGGCGGCGACGTCCAAGCCCTCGAACAGACGGAGTTCATCACCGAGCGCGGCTTGACGAAGTTGGAGGAGCTGAAGCTCAAGGACTTCAAGAAGCTCAAGTTCGAGGCCGAGCAGGTGATCTACGACAAGCGCAGCCAAGTCGTCCTGGCCACCAGCCGCTTCTACGACCGGCCCTTCGTCGTCCGCGACTTCGACGGCCGCATCGTCCGTGTACCCACCTACCAGAAAGATCCGGAGCAGGTCACCTTCAGCAAGGAAGGCATCACGATCCGCGCCAACCACCTCGAGGCGCACATCGGCGAAAAGTGGGTGGAAGGCGTGGGCAACATCGGCATGATCGTCCCGGCGAGCGAGCCGAAGGAGGGCGACGACAAGGCGCTGAGGGTGGCCAAGCAGCACGAGGCGCGCATCGGCTGCGAGGACGTGGAGTACTTCTGGGGACGCGACTACATCATCACCCATGGCCGCAGCCGCGTGGAACAGGAGGACCGCCTGGCGATGGCTGACCAGGTCGTGTACTGGGGCGACCAGAAGATGGTCCTGCTGGACGGGAACATCAACGTCGTCCAGGGCAGCGGCCAGTGGATGGTGGAGAACGAGCTGATCGACGTGGAGAACCACGACCTGCGCCGGGCCGTGACTGCCTACACCGAGCTGTCCGCGGACCGCGCGGTGGTCTACCTGGACAACAACGACTTCATCGCCTCAGGCAACGTGCGCGCGCGGCAGGACGAGCGCGAGACCTTCGCCGACACCATCGTGTACCAGGACACGATCAAGCGGCTGACGGCGAAGGGCAACGTGAAGTTCCGCGACAAGGACGGCCAGGGCTTTCTTTGCGCGGCGCTGGTGTATCACCATCAGACGAAGTTCATGGAGGTGAGTGGCGGCGCGAGCGCGACGATCCGCTTGCCGGCCAAGTTCGCCAACGACATCAATCGCGCCATCGCCCGCTCTCGCGAGCAGGAAGCCCCGCCGGGGATCACCGATCAGCCGGTGCCAGAGCCGATCAGCCATCGCAACCCCAACGAAGGGTCGGCGGTGGCCCGCGGCGTCCCGCCACCTCCCGGCAGTGAGGAAGCCGCGAATGCCCTGGGCGTCCCAGGGCGCGGCCAGGACTTCGTCGGCCCGCTGCCCCCCGAAGGCGCAGAGAAGGTGGAAGGGCTGAAGGAGGCCAAGGAGCTGTTCATCCCACTCGGCAAGGATGACGAGAAGACCAAGCCGGAAGACGGCAAGGACGCCCGACCTCCGGCGAAGAAGGGCGCGCGGTGATCCGCCTGGCGAGCACAACTGCGCGCAAGGCGATGCTCTTGGCCCTCGCGCTTGCCGCCACGCTGCTTGCCATCGGGGCCTCAGCGCCGGAGCAGGGAAAGAGCGACAGGCAGCGCAAAGCTGACCAGCCGCAGGGTGAAGCGGTGGAAGTGATCACGCCGGAAGGCACACCGCCGGCGCCCGGGAATGAAAACGTAGCAGAAGCAGATGCGGCCAAGACTAAAGCGACTGAGACCGAGTCGCAACAGGCCCGTGCGATTGAGTCTCCGGCGAAGGAGAGCGAGCACGTCCCGACGAAGGGCCAGGCGACCATGCCCGCGGGTGCGGCTAGTGCGGCGGCTCCGGCAGAGCGGGAGGCTGGCGCGGCGGCGGGGAACCTGGCGGAGACTCCCGGCAGGCCCGGTCCAGTGAACGGCGCAGAACCGGGCGGGCCAATCTCGGGCACGGCTCCGCTGAGCAGCGCTACTGGCCAAGCCGCGCCTTCCGGGCCGACGTCCATGCCGCCGGGCGTGCCCAAGATACCCCCACTGCCGCCGGGGTTCCCGAAGTTCGCCGAGAAGCAACCGGGAGCCGTCCCGGAGATCCCCCCGGGCGAGCTGTTCGTCCAGCCCTCCGAGCTGCCACCGTTTGAGACGCAGCTCGGCCGCAGCACGCTGCCGGACGAGGAGGTGTCCGGGCTGCTGATGGAGCAGACCGAGAATCCTGGCACCGGCCTGCCCCCGAACTTCGCGCGCATCGTGGTGCCCAGCGGGACCATCCAGGGCTCGACGGAGAGCAAGCAGTTCCACATCGAGGGCGGGCTGATCCTGTACTACAGCAACGTGGCGATGAGCGGCGACATGGCCGATATCGACGAGAAGAACGAAACGGCAGTCATCCACGGCAACGTACAGGTAGTCGACCCGAAGTACACCCTGAAAACCGACGAGCTGCGCGTGCAATTCCACGACAAGGTATTCGAGGCGGCGGGCTTCGTGCAGTTCACCAAGCTCCGCGAGGAGGCCAAGGCGCAGCCGCGTCTCGACTTGCCGAAGAAGGACCGCGTGCGGGAGTACTTCGCCGCGCAGCAGTTCGAGCTGTACTGCCAGAGCCTGATGTACAACTGGGAGACGAACCAGATGACGGCGCTGGGCGGCGTGCGCGCCGTGCACCCCTTCTTCAACGGCACGATGGAGCGGATGGACTACGACGACGACACGAAGCAGTACGAGATGAGCGGCTCGGTGGTCCTCGAGGTCACCAACTACGACTGGGTCTTCGCCACGAAGATCGCCGAGGACAAGGATGAGAAGCGGCTGCACGCGCTTACCCAGGGCAGCACCAAGATCACCTGCGAGCGCATGGCCTACTCGGAGAAGACAGGCGTGGCGCAGTTCTACGGGTTGCCGGGGACTGAAGTAGTGCTCGAGCAGCCCAAGCGCGGCGTGCGCGCGGCATACATGGAAGTGAACGACACGACGAAGGACTTCTACGCCGAGGGGACTCCCGAACGCAAGGCCGTCTACTCCCAGGAGGAGGGACAGTGGCTCTACGACGCGGAGATCCTCAAGCGCGACGAAACGCCCAAGGAAGTGAGCGACCGCCTCGACCACCCGCTCACGGCGCAGGCCGGGTCGATCACCTACAACTTTGACCGCAAACGGGTGGAGATGCGCGGCGGCGTGCGCGTGGAGGCGGGAAGCAGCGTCGTCCAGGCCGGCGAGCTGATCCAGGACGAGACGGCGAAGTTCTTCCTGATCAAGGACAACGTGCTGATCACTCAGGACCAGGACAACCAGGTGTATGCCGCGCAGGTGTACGTCGACACGGACAAGGATGTGTACACCTTCGTCGGCCTCGTGCAGGGCAAGGCGAAGTCTGGGGAGCTGCCGGCGACCGAGCAGGGTGAGCAAGGGGCTGCGGGCGGTGCCGCTGGCGGAACGCCCATCCAGGCGGGGGTGTTCCAACAGCAGGGCACAGCGCCTCCTACGGGGGGTGCGGCGAACGTCGCTGAGGGCGGGTAGCCTGCTAGAATGGCCCTGTGGACGATCCTGCCGCGCTGCGGCAAGTGCTAGCCAGGTTCCCCACGGTGCGCGCCGCGGTGATCGGCGATCTGATGGCCGATCGGTTCATCTACGGCGAGGCGCGGCGGCTCAGCCCGGAGGCCCCAGTCCCTGTAGTGCACATACGCAAACGCACGATCCAGCCCGGCGGGGCGGCGAACGTGGCGAACAACGTGCTCAGCCTGGGTGGCAAACTGGCGCTGTTCGGCGTGCTCGGTGACGACGAGGCCGGGCGCGATGTGCACGGCATCCTTGAGCAGCGCGGGGCGGACCTTAGCGGCGTGCGGTTCGAGGCCCGGCGGCCCACAACTGTGAAGACGCGCGTCGTGGCCCAGGCCCAGCACCTCGTGCGCTTCGACGAGGAGGAGACGGGCCCCATCGATGGCGAGGTCTCCGCCTGGCTCCTCGACCGCCTCAGCGCCCTGGCCGGCACCCTGAACGTCGTGGTCTTCAGCGACTACGCCAAAGGCCTGCTCGGCCAGGACTTGGTCGGGAAGGCGATGGCCCTGTGCCGCGAGCGCGGGTTGCCCGTCGTGGCCGACCCCAAACCGGCAAACATCGGCCTATACAAGGGCGTGGACGTGATCAAGCCTAATCTAGGCGAGGCGCTGCGCTTGATCGGCTGGGAGCAGGAGCCGGGCGAGGACGACATGGCGGCTGTCTGCCGACGGGTGCGGGAGCGCTCAGAGGCGCGGGGGGTGATCGTCACTGCCGGCTGGCGCGGGATGTACGTCCTCGATGAGCACGGCTTCGCGCACATTCCGGGCACGCCGCGGGAGGTCTACGACGTCGCCGGGGCGGGAGACAGCACCCTTGCGGCGATCGCCCTGGCGCTGGCCTGCGGCGCCAGCCTGCACGACGCCGCGCACCTGGGCAACCTAGCCGGGGGCATCGCCGTCGAGAAGCTGGGCATCGCGACAGTGAGCGCCGAAGAGATGCTCGCTGAGATCGAGGCGGAGCATGAGCACGCTTAGCCCGGAGCTGTCTCAGCGCCTAGCGGAGTGGCGCGCCGCGGGCCTGCGCGTCGTGTTCACCAACGGCGTGTTCGACCTGCTGCATCCCGGCCACCTCGCCGTCCTTGAAGCGGCACGGGCGCTGGGCGACGTGCTTGTCGTGGGGCTCAACAGCGACGCCTCGGCGCGCACCCTAGGCAAAGGCGAGGGCCGGCCGGTGCTTGATGAGACAGCGCGGATTAGGATGCTCGCCGCGCTGCGCTGCGTTGACGCTGTCGAGCTTTTCAACGAGCCCACGCCGCTGCGGCTGATCCGCGAGGTGCGGCCGGACGTGCTCGTCAAGGGGGGAGACTATTCGGACAGGGAGGTCGTGGGCCGGGACCTGGTCGAGGCGGCGGGCGGACGCGTCGTGCTCCTGCCGCTGCTGCCCGGCTACTCGACGACGGCGCTCCTCGAACGCATCCGGGCACTTGAGTGAGCATCCTCAGACAGCTCGTCCAACTCATCATCCCCACGCGCTGCGTTGCCTGCCAGCGCGTCGGCGCCGAGGTGCTCTGCACGGAGTGTCGAAGCGGCCTGGAGCTAGTGGGCGAGAAGCGGTGCCTGCGATGCGGGAGAAGGCGCGAGACGACCTTCGCCAGCCCCGATTGCGGGGAGTGCTTCGGGCGGCGCCTAGGCGTGACACGCGCGCGCAGCCTGTACGTGTACAACGCGGTGGGTCGCGCGCTACTTGCAGAGTTCAAGTACCGTGGCCACCTGGGCGTGGGGGAGGTGCTCGCCGGACAGCTCGCGGCCTGGCTCAGCCTCGGCTGGCAGGCGGTGTTCGACGAGGTGGCATGCACCTGCGATCTAGTGATCCCCGTGCCGCTGCATCGCTCGCGCGTGCGCACCCGCCGGTTCAACCAGTCTGAGCTAATCGCCCGCGTGGTGTCCAAAGCGCTGGGTCTGCCGTGCATGCCGGATGCGCTGGCGCGCACACGCGAGACGCCCACCCAGGTGGGCCTGACAGAGCACCAGCGGCGGGAGAACGTGCGCGGCGCATTCGATGTCCTAGATGCGAGACGGCGTCTCGTAGACGGCAGGCGCGTCCTGCTGGTGGATGATCTGATGACCACGGGAGCCACCCTGGCGGCCTGCGCCGGGGCCCTGCGCCGCGCGGGATGCGGCGTCGCTTATGGGCTGACGCTCTTCAGCACGCACCTCGCCGTCGAGCCGCCGCAGGATGTAAGCGCGCCCACGGCAAGGCAGGTATAATCCCTGCATGCGCGTCCCCGGCTTAGGAGTCTTGCTTGGCGCTCTGCTGCTCGCCGCCGCAGCCTGCTCGATCATCCAGGCGTCGCAGACCGAGAAGCGCGTGGTCAAAGCGCTGGCCGCAGACCAGCGCACGGCGGCCTACCAGTTCGACGTGAGCTGCGACGAGCAGGGTACGGTAGTGATCACCGGCACGCTGTACAGGCCGGAGGAGATGGCGGTGGTCACCCAGATCGCCAGGGCGGTCCAGGGCGTGAAGCAGGTCGTCAACCACTGCGAACTCGAAGAGCCGGGAAGCACGCTGTTCCTCGATGACACCATCACCGCGCCCTACCTGCCATAGCGAGCAGCTCCCTCCCCCGCACTGTAAGCTCAGCGCACGTAATGCTGCAGGTTACCGAACACGGCCACCGCGTAGTCGTTCATCACGCGGTACATCCAGGGGCCGAAGATAACGAGCGCAATCCCGGTAAGGAAGATCTTCGGCACAAAGGTGAGCGTCTGCTCCTGGATGCTCGTCACCGCCTGGAAGATGCTGATCACGAAGCCCGCGGCAAGGCTTAGCGCCAGCGCCGGGGCCGCCAGGAGCAGCGCCGTCTGCACCGCCCGGCTGCCCACCTCGAGGAACGTCAGCTCCACGCCACTATTGTAACAGCCCGCGCGGCCATCCCCTGACGTTATAATCGCCTGCCCGCGGTCCCGTAGCACAATGGACAGTGCAGCCGCCTCCTAAGCGGTCGATCCCAGTTCGATTCTGGGCGGGACTGCACCTGCCAACCATCAGGCGGCGCCGCGCCTGCCGGCAGGGCGCGCAACGCCTCTCACCCAGCGATGCATCACAGGCCACGATGACGTAGCCATCCTGTCACGCTAGGACTTCACGATATGTGGTTACCACCGACCAGGATTCGTGATATTTGGTGATACAATAACCACATCAGGAGAACTGGTGGCCCCAGATGACACGACAACCCTTTGAATCAGAGGCTGATCACGTTAGAGTATTGGCAGGCATCGGCATCGCTCTTAGGGTGCTGAAGGCCAAGTTTGGAACTCAGCGTGGGATTGCGGAGCACTTAGGAGTACATGAGAACACGCTGAGCCGCTGGAAACGGGGGGCTGCCAACGTCCCGGTCGGCAAGCTGGTCGAGTTGTTCGAGCTTGCCGGGGTGAGTATGGACGAGGCATTTGGCCTCCATGGGCGGGTAGGCGAGAAGCCTGGGAGTGCAATCACTCCTCTGACCGACTCGGATTACATCATCGAGCGGGTGCTTGCTGCTGCGTTACGCTTGGCGGGGGGCCCACAAGCCACGAGTCCGTCGCCGGCTGTGCTGCCAACCGCGAGTCAGATCGGGAAGGCAGAGCGCGAGCGCGCCATCAAGGTCATTGCGCAGTTCGCCTCGGCTGGGCTGGCTTCAGGCAAGGGGAGCGACGCATGAGCACCTGGCATGAGGAGTGGGCGGGCGATCCCTCCGCTCTCAAGAACTGGTTCCGTGCGAAGCGCGGGCAAGCCGACGCGGCCCGCGATGCGGGCGATGACTCCGCTGTCCACCGCTATGCCCTAGAGCTTGCCGAAGCCGCTCCGTACTTGACGGAGGAGCCCATGGCAAGTGAATACGACCGCGCGCTGATCCAGCTCCTTAACAAGGAAGCACAGATCCGGCTCAATGTCGTGGACTTCGCCGGTGCAATCCGGTGCCTTGAGCACGCTCGTGCACTGCTCGAGGCGATGTCGAGGCGCCAAGCAGCCATGGGACGGCCGCCGTGGCCCTGCAGTGTTGAATGGCAGTTACTGCTGATCTGGCTGGCGGATGCGAAATGGAAGGGACCCAAGAGCACCCGGGACGCGGTCATGCTGCCGCTTGAGATGATCGAGCGGAGCGAATTGCTTGAGGAGCGTGTCCTGCGCCACTTACGCGAGAACCCGACTACCCCCGAGAACAGCGCAGCGCACATGCAGAACATCGCCTGGTGCGGCGTGAAGCAGCTTGACATGGCTGTACGGTACTGCCCCGCCCACTTGCCTGGGATGAAGAAACGCTTCAACGACCGCAATGACGGGCTGCTCGACGACAAGTCGATGCCGTTCTATTGGGACTTCCGCATCGCCGAGGGCTGGTGGGAAGGGACTGCCAGCAGCAAAGAGCTGACGATGCTATTCGCCCAACGTCGCGTTGCCCTACGCCGCTTCCAGGGTCCCGTCGGCTACCTCGCGGACTTCGACCGCTCCTCGGATGCCGAACTGAAGTACCTCAAGCTGCACCCCGCATCCAAGCTGAAACGCACGCTTACGGCGTCGCGGAGTACCACGCCGGGTCATTGATGACGGCGCTCAGCCACTCGTCGTCTTCAGGAGTGGCGGGCGCAGCTGATTGCACCTGCTGCTGAATCATCTGCATCAGCTTGGGCTTGTCCACGGCAAGGTTCGTTCCGTGATACACGCCACTCAGGGGGATACTCGGCGCGGGGTCAGGGCACACACCGAAGTTGCAGGCAGCGCAGTGCGCATTCCACGCGTTGATCACCTCAGTAGCGTTCTGTGCAGGCATACCTATCCTCCAGGAGAATGCCTACATTGTACCTGTAGAGCTGGGATATCGCCAGCGCTTGGCGCGAACTCGCGCCGGGTTGCGGCGGAGCTGCGATAGTCCAGTAGGTGCTGGGAACGGAGTGCCGAAGGGGGGACTCGAACCCCCACGAGGTTGCCCTCACTAGGTCCTGAACCTAGCGTGTCTGCCATTCCACCACTTCGGCGCGGATATGAATCATACCGCGCACAGATAGGTTCGGCAAGGCCGGCAAGGCTCGCACTCGTGCAGGGCTCACCTAGCCCCGTGCGATGCCTCAGCCGCCACTAAAGCAGGACAGCTCGGGCGGCTATGATCGGGGAGTGTGGATGATGGCACGTCCTGACTGCGACGGGGGGAAACGGGCGTGCCGGTAGAAGGGTCGCAGTCCCCGCCGACAGGAATGCGCTCTCCCCTGCCGCCAGCGGCGCCGTTGCCACCCCCGTCCAGCCTGGACGAGAGGCTGCGCAGGCGGTTGGCGCGTCTACACCGCGCGCTGAATGCCGCTCAGCTCCTTTGCGTGGTGCCTGCGGCACTAGGCACAACATGGATGGCGCTACTCGGAAGCCTGCTGCTTGCCATTTCCGGTGCGACGTCTGCCGGAGCGCCGTATCCCGGTGCGTTGCCCGACGCATGGTACGTCGCCGCGCTGGCCGCAGGAATCGCCTTTGCCGCGGCGCTATGGGGGATACTCGCCTGGGCCGCCAAAGGCTCGTTTGACGCCGGGCGGCGCTGGGGCTGGCGCGAGATGGCGCTGACGACACTGCCGCTCGTAGTGTGCGAGGAGCACTACGCCCGGCAGATCCTCGAGATCATGGAGACAGTGCCGATGCTGCGCTGGGTGAGCCCTCCGCCGCCACGGAGGCTGGAGCAGCAGCTCGAGTTCGCCGCCTGCTACCACCGGGCGTACCAGCGCCTGCGCTTCGGCCCGGGGCGGCTGGATACAGGCACGGTCTGGCTCGGCAGCCTACGGTGGTTTCTCGGCCAGCGCATGTGCTGCTTCTGCGGCTGCATGTCCGCCCCGGGGTGGCTGATCCTCCCCCTGAGTGTTCTTAGTATTCTTACGACTGCCCTCTGGGGCCTCGGGGGGTACATCTACCTCTATCGCCTCGGCGTCGAGGCAGCGTTCGTGGAGTACTTCCTGGAGGAAGGCGCGCTCGGCGGATGGCACCCAGAAGCTGGGCGAGGCGCAAAGACCGCGAGAGTGGTAGCGGTGTAGAGAAGTAGGTTACAGTGTGCAAGTGGACGCACGCAGGTCCAGGCATCCCAGATCGGCGCCAGCGCCTCGGCCGACTGCGACCATGAATGAGCGGCTGCAGGCGTACCGCCGCCGGACGCTGCAGCGGTACCACGGGGCACGGTACGCCGCACTCGCCCTTGCACTGGCCTGCGCGGTCCTGCTAATCCCAGTTGCGGACGGCCTAGTAGTACCTAAGGTACTCGCGCTCGTTCCGAGTATTGAGGGCGATCCACAGGTCGAGGTAGGGCTGACCGCGCTTTGCATAGTTGTGGTCGGCGTCACATTCTGGGCCCTGCTGGAGGAGATCCTCAGGCGCCTCGTCTTGCGGGCCCACCAGCGCACGCTGGGGGAGCTCCGGGGAGGCAATCTCGCGCTCACGATTTGCAGCGAGTACTACATCGCCATGGTTTGCGAAGTGCTCGACGCGACGCCTCTATTGAAGTGGATCAGCCCGCCGCCGCCACACACGTTTGAGCAGCTCATCGAGTTCGGCGCCTGCTATCATCGAGCTTTGCAGCGCCTGAGCTATGGCCCGGGACACCTAGGCAAGGGAGCGGTAGCCAGGGGAAGCTGGCGCTGGCTCCTCACCCAGGCCTTCTGGGACCCTAGAGTACGCAGGTACGGTCCGTGGTGCTTGCTAGGCGTCTTCCTCTTTCCTCCACTGGCTTTCCTTCTGGTCCTCATGGTGCCCATCTTGTTCGTCCTTGTATGGCCGGCTGGCGGCGCCATTGCGCAACGTCTGGGGATCGAAGGTGCATATGTGGACTTCTTCCTGGAAGAGGGCGCGCAGCCGGATGAACGTTCTCCCGGATGCTAGGGTAAAGACAGGGCATGGAGTTCACGCAAGCCTATCCGTATATGGCGACGAGCCTGGTGATGCTGGGCTTTGCGGTGCTGCTGCTCATGGCGCGGCCCGCCGCCCGCGATGCGGCGGTGCTCTCAGGGCTGCTCAGCATGCCCTTCGCGCTGTTCAGCTTCGAGTTCGTGGGGGTCTACTGGCACCCGCGCACGGTGGCGTATTGGCGCGTCACTAGCCCGGAGGACCTGCTGTTTTCGTTCTGCACCGGCGTCATCGTTTGGTCGCTTGCGACATGGCTGGGCACTCCGGCGCCCGTTGCGGAGATTGACGCCAAGCGGCTGATGACGCGCTATCTGGCGCTGTCGGCGCTCGGCGTCGGCACCGGCTACTTCTTCAAGTTCTTCCATCCCATCGGGGTAATGAACTCGGCGATGATGGGCATCGGGCTGGTGGGAGTGCTGATCGCATTGTGGCGGCGCGACACCTGGCGGCTGGCGCTGGGCGGGCTGGTGGGCTTCGGCGCGTTCTACATCGGGCTGGGCGCGCTGATCAGTGTACTTTGGCCAAGCTTCGTGGGGCAGTGGCAGAGTGGCGAGATGCTGCGCTTCAGCGTGCTCGGGCTGCCGGGGTACGAGCTCGTGTGGGCGCTCGCCTACGGCGCGGTGTGGCCGCTGTTCATGGCACACTGCCTGGAAGTCGGGCCGCCGATGGCTGTCAGCGACGTTGACACCGCCTGCCCCGACGGTATAATGCATCTCCCGCCGGACCAAGCCTGAGCCCAGGCGGCGGGAACGGCAGGAGGATCCGTGGCCAACACGAAGACGGCGAAGAAGCAGCTTCTCAATACGAAGCGCAACCACCTGCGCAACCAGCGGTACAAGACGACGCTGAAGAACGCGCTGAAGACGGCGCGCGCGGCGATCACCGCGGGGGCGGACCCCGGCGCGGTCCAGGAGGCGGTTAACAGCGCCGTGAAGACACTCTACCGGTCGGCGAGTAAGGGCGTGATCAAGCGCCAGAACGCCTCGCGGCGCGTCAGCCGGATCATGTTGGCCTACGACCGCAAGTTCCGCGCTAGCACGGGCCCAGCCCCCAGCGCCTAGCTGGCCGCCCCCCCGCCAGCCCAGCCGCAGAAGCAGCTCCTGCCGGATCGCTCCTACGGCCCCGCCAACGTCATTTCCTGAAGCTCCAGGGTCTTGCCATGCGGAAGGACGCGTAGCTCGGCCTGCGGCAGGAGGATATCGCGGGTCGCGCGGATGCGGGTTGTCCCCGGCGAGACGACAACACAGCTGGCAACCTGGGCCAGGCTCGCCAGCGTGGCGTCGTCCATGTCCGGCCAGAGTTTGCGGCTGACGATGGTCACCGGCTGAACGCCAGGGCCGGAGGCCTGGGTGTCCGGCCAGGCGGGAGGCGGCTGGTCCCACAGCAGCTGGACCACTCCCGGGGCGAGGGACAGCTCGGCGCCGCACGTCCGGCCGCCGTCGGTAATCCAGGCCATGTCCCAGGTGGGCTGCACGCTCGAACCGGGGCTCAGGCTCTTGCACACCGAGAGGTTGAAGGGGTTTCGGGATGGTGGCTCGTCCAGCCAGACGACCCCATCCACGCGGTTTATCCCGCGCCAGCGGATGGCGGAGTCCACCGTCTCCGCGTTGTGCGCGCGCGCCAGGCCGGCGCTGCGTACGAACAGAATGCAGCTTCCCGTGTACGGCCGCCAGATGTACGCCTCGCTGCCGGACAGGCAGAGCGCGGCGAACTCCGGGCGCGGGATGGCCAGCCAGCAGAGCACCCCGGCGATTAGCACCAAGGTGAGCACTCCGCACGCCGCTTGAGACATAACGTGGCCTGCCGCCCCCAGGCTGCGGCGCACCTTGGTCCACTCGCCTGCGACAATGAGCAGCAGGTAGTACGCCGCGACCCACCACAGCGGGGCGGGTGGGACGGCCAAGTCGCTGCCAGGCAGGCGCGCGAACAGCCCCGCGACATGGTCTAGCAGCCAGCACAGGGCGAACGTGAAGTAAGTGAGCGCTGGCCCCACAAGGGGCAGACTGCCCAAGCCGAGGCTGGCCAGACCGCCGACTGCCAGCAGCACGAAGGATAGTGGAATCGCGATGAGGTTGCTGATCAGCCCCCAGAGCGAGACTTGCTGGAAGCTCACGGCGAGGATCGGGGCTACGAAGAGCTGCGCGCCACCGGTAGTGATCAAAGTCTGGAACAGCGCGCGCAGGCCGCGGGCGAGGCCGGCGACGAGCGGGAAGCCTGCGCCCGCCGCGTAGATCAGCCCGAAGGTCGCGCCGAAAGATAGCTGGAACCCCGGGGAGAACAGCGTCAGCGGATTGACAACCAGCAGGATCAGCGCCGATTGGGCCAGGGCCGTCATGCCGTCCGCCTCGCGCCTGAGCAGGCGGCCCAGCAGGACGCAGGCGCCCATCACCAGCGCGCGCACGATGCTCGTCTCGAAGCCCGTCACGGCGGCGTAGAGAATCACGGCGGCGAGGGTGAGCACAAACTGCACCAGCCTGAGCACGGCGGCGCGCCAGCCGAAGCCGGTACTCAGCCGCCAGGAGAGCAACACGAGGAGCAGGATGAGCAGGCTCACCTGGGTGCCTGAGGCGACGAGGATGTGCGTCAGCCCGGCGCGGCGGAACCGCTCCTGCGTCTCCTCCGACAGGTCCGTGACCTTATCCCCGTAGACCACGCTGATCGCCAGCTGGCCGTAGTCCGGCGGCAGGCCATGTGCGAGATTGCCGGTCAAGCGCTGCTGCAGCCTGCTCACCCACCACAAAGCGGGCGGGCTATGCCCGGCCAGGCGGGTAAGACAGTCTGCGCTGGGAGAGTACGTCGTGAGCGTTGTGCCGCGCATCAACAGATAGCGCCGGAAGTCGAACTGGCCATGATTAACTGCCGGCGGCTGCTCGCGCAGCGTGGCCCACAGGCGCACGCCGTCGCCCACGCCCAGCTCGGGCATCGCGTCGCACTTCACGTAGGCGAAGCACAGGCCGTCAGCCGGCCCCTTGACCCCCGCGACCTGCTCCACGTGCAGCAGGAACCGCAGGTGTCCTGCCCGCAGCTTGGGCGTGCTCACGACGCGCCCGATCAGCACGCGCGGCGCATTACCGGCGTAGTTGCGCAACGGGGCCGTCTCAGGCAGCCTGATGGACAGCGAAGCCGCAAGGTACCCCACGACGAGCAGCGCCACGTATCCGGGAAGGATGGCGACGGGCGATGGCTCATCACGCCAGACCCACCAGAGCACCAGCAGCCCGATCACGGGCAGGGCGAGGAGCACGCGGTCCGCGGCCAGCATCTCCGTGGGCAGGGGCCACTGGTAGCCGACGGCGATGCCTAGAGCCAGCACGGCGAAGAGGTGGAGGTAGGCGCGTTGCCGGAAGCAAGCGAACATCGCACCTCCCTGGGCTGGGGTTTACGTGGGCGGCGGGCCGTGGGGCGACAGGTAGTTCAGCAGGAAGCCGTCGATGATCGTCGAGTCCAGGCCAGGCTGCGCCCTGAGCAAGTCCGTGCCGTGCGCCTGGCCTTCAAACGCGCGCATGGTCACCGGCGCGTCCTTCACCGCGGCCTGTTGCAAGGCTAGAATCGCGTCATAAGAAGCCTTGTCACCCTTCGAGGCGGCAAGGAACAGCGGGCGCTTGTCCAGACCAGGCATCGCCGGCAGAGGCTTAAGGCTGCGGTAGTCGAGGCCGGGCGACAGCGCGACAACCGCCCGCACCCGCCGGTCGCTGCCCGCGTACATCAGCGCCAGGTTGGCCCCGATGCTCGCGCCGATGATCGCCACGCGCGTCGCGTCCACCGTCTTCTGCGTGGCGAGGTAGGCATGCGCCGCCGCGACGTCGTTGAGCATCGCCTGGTAGTCGCTGTCGCGGAGCGCGTCAAGCGGCACGCTGCGCCCTTGCGCATCGACAGTCTGCCCATGTCCGCGCAGGTCGATAGCGATCACCGCGTAGCCCTCCGCCACGAGCTTCCCTGGCATGTCACCCCAGCTGCTCTTGTCCTTCGCACGCTGGTGCAACAGGATCACCGCGGGCGCGCTCTTCTCATTGCCGGTGGCCGGCCAGAACCACGCCGCGACACGGTAGCGGTCGCTAGTCGGCAACCATGCGAACTGGGCGCCGACAGGCGCAGGCGGAGGAGGCGGGGAAGTCACCTCGGTGGCACCGCCAGTGCCCGCCTGGCTGGCGGGCGTCGGCGCGGGCGCGGTGGTACGCCCCGTCTGCTTCGCCTGCGGGCACGAGGCGCTGACCAAGACGGCCAGCAACGACAGGATCAACCATGCAGTCAAACGCATGGCGTGATTATATCCCCGCGGCGACGCGGTAGCGGCGGCAACCTTGCCGCCGTCACGCCGGGCAGCTGGGAGCCGCCCCTACCGTTAGGGGCCGCCCTTGGGCGGCCCGCTCTGCGCCACGAACGCGCAGCGCCTAGGCCAGCAGCTCCGCGAGGCGTACGCGGACGACAGCCGCAGCTTCCTCGACCTTCGAACCGTCCTTGCCACCCGCCTCGGCGAACTCCGGCCGGCCCCCGCCCCCACCCTGGCACAGCTTCGCGCCCACGTTGACCAGCTCCGTCGCCTTCAGCCCCCGCGCCACCGCCTCCGGGCTGAGCTTGCACGCCAGCGCCGCCTTGCCCTCCACGCGTGCGGCGAAGAACACGACGTAGCTGTCCGGCCACAGTCCGCCGGCAAACCGCTCGACGAGATATTTCACGTCCGCGCGCTCGGGCAGCTCGACCGCCACGCAAAGCGTCCTCAGCCCGCCCTGCTCAACCATCTGCGCGGTGAGCCCGTCAATCATCCCCGAGACGGCCAGCTCGCGCCGAGCCTCGACCGCCGCCTGCTGGGCCTCGCGGTACTTCTGCTCGATGTCCAGCAGCTTGCCGAACACCTCATCGCGCCACGCGTCGCCCTGCTGGGCGTACGCTGCCAGGTCCGCCTCGCCCGCGGGGTTGGGCAGCGGGCGCTTGTAGTGCTCGCCCAGCCGGTCCACGGCCTGGCGCGCCGCGGCGACGTACGCCAGTGCCTTGTACCCCGTCAGGCCGTACACGCGGCGGATGCCGCTCTGCACGGACTCCTCCTTGGCGATCAGGAACAGCCCGGCCTGGCTGGTGTGGTCGAGGTGCGTCCCGCCGCACAGCTCGCGGCTCACCCAGCCCTCCATGCTCTGCGGCTCACCATTCCCAACGCTCACCACGCGCACGGTCGCGCCGTACTTCTCATCGAACACGGCGGTAACGCCGATGCGCTTCGCGTCCAGCAGTGGCATCTCGTCCCAGCTCACCGGGTGATCCTCGAGGATCCAGCCGTTGACCAGCTCCTCGATGCGCCTCAGCTCCTCCGGCGTGCAGGCCTGGAAGTGGCTGAAGTCGAAGCGGATCTCGTCCTCGTCGAGCTGGCTGCCGGCCTGGCTGACGTGCCCGCCGAGCACCTGCTTCATCGCCTTGAGCATGAGATGGTTCGTCGTGTGGGGCCGACGCAGCCCATTGCGCCGCCGCGCGTCCACGACCAGCTCCACCGCCCCACCGACCAGGAACCGTGGCTGGCCGAGCACGAGATGCACGCCGCGCACCGCCGTCGCCTGAGCGGGCCATTCCTGACCCGCCACGCGCACCCAGCCTGTGTCCTCTGGCTGGCCACCCGCCGCAGCGTAGAACGGCGTACGGTCCGTGGTCAGACGCAGCCCCGGGGCGGGTCCGCCATTGCCCATAGGGGCGACCAGTGGCGCCAGCTTGCTCACATCGTCCAGCTCCTCCACTGCCAGCACCTGCGCTACCGCGTCCATGACGCTGTATCCCAGGAACTCGACTTCAACACCATGTGTCTCTTGTTCGCCCATGTCGCCCTCAAACTTCGCCGCGCCGCGCCCCCGCTCGCGCTGCGCGGCCATCTCGCGCTCGAATCCCGCCTCGTCCACCGCCACGCCCTGCTCCTGGCAAAGCTCACTGGCGATGTCGAAGGGAAAGCCGTAGGTATCGTACAGCTCAAACAGGAACGCCCCGGGCATCGCCCCGCCTGACGCCTGCACCCGCGCCAGCCGCTCACCGAGCCGCCCGTAGCCCGTCTCCATCACCTTGAAGAACTGCCGCTCCTCCTTGTCCAGCCACGGGAGGATCATCTTCTCGCGGTTCTGCTCCAGCTCGATGTAGTGGCTGCCCATCCGGGCGATGACCAGCCCGGCGAGGCGCGTGATGAACGGCTGGCGCACGCCCAGCCGGAATGCCTGGGCGATGATGCGGCGGATCAGGCGCCTGAGCACGTAGTTGCGCCCGATGTTGCCCGGCGTCACGCCGTCTCCCAGCAGGAACACCGCCGTGCGGATGTGGTCAGCGGCCAGCCAGTAGGGGTTGAACCCGTGTGCGTCGAGGTGGAACAGCTCAACCGCGTCAGGCGTATGCCGTGCCGCTCCCGCCACGACTTCGGCGAAGCCGTGGATGAGATAGTCCAGCGCGTCGGTCTTGAACACCGTGTCGACGTTTTGCATGACCATCGCGTAGCGCTCAAGCCCGCCGCCGTAGTCGACGTTCTTCATCGGCAGGTCGCTCACCGCCCCGTGCTCATCGCGGTTGAACTCCATGAACACGTCGTTGCCCACCTCGACAATGCGCCCCGCCTTGACCAGCGCCTCGAAGCGCGCCGGGCCCACGGGCTGCCCGTCGGGCGCGAAGTCCCAGAAGTACTCCGTGTCGTATCCCCAGGGGCCGACGTCCCCCGCCTCCCACAGGTTGTCCTTGTCCCCCAGCGCGAGCAGGCGCGACTCCGGCCAGCCCATCTCGCCCAGCCACAGCTTGCGGCTCTCCTCATCGCGCTCGTGGTGCGTGACGTACAGGCGCGCCGGGTCCATGCCCAGCCAGGCAGGGCCGGTCATCCACTCGATGCTGTACCGCATCGCCGCGAGCTTGAAATAGTCCCCGAAGCTCCACTTGCCGAGCATCTCGAAGAACGTGTTGTGGCGGTTGGTGTGGCCCACCTCGTCGATGTCGACGGTGCGCACGCACTTCTGGCTGTTGCAGCAGCAGGGGGCGGGGGGCGCCTCCTGGCCGAGGAAGTAGCGCTTGAGCGGCGCCATGCCGGAGTTGACGAGCAGCAGCGACGGGTCGGCGACGGGCACGAGCGACGCGCTGGGCAGCACCAGATGCCCGCGCCTAGCGTAGTAGTCGAGGAAGCTCTGCCGGATCTCGCTCAGGAGCATAGCGGGATATTATAGAGACGCGTGCCGCGGCGCCTCCTATCCCGCCGGGCGGTAGCGGCCCCAGACTTGCTCCAGCGCCTTGACGATCTCGCCCTCCGTGGCGCCGCAGCGCAGGGCGGTCAGGACCGCCTCGCAGTAGCCCTGCTGCTCGCCGCGCGCTGCCATGTCGGTCAGGCGGCCGCAGGCGGTGGCCCAGGGGGCCATGTCGCCGGCGGCAGAGACACCGCCGCTACCGGTACGAAACTCGCTCGGGTTCTTGGCGCGGCGCTCAATGTATTGCTCCAGGCGGGCGCGCTGCTCGGCCTCGGCCTGCTCGTCGCGCGTCACTCGCGGCACGACCTCGTGCTCGTCCACGAACTTGTTCACGCCGATGATCACCCGCTCGCCGCGCTCGATGCTCCGCTGCCACTCGTAGGCCTCGCGCTGGATCTCCGCCTGGGGGTAGCCGCGCTCGATGGCGGCCTGCATCCCGCCCAGCTCGTCGATGCGCGCGATGTACGCCTCCGCCTCAGCCTCGATGCGGTCAGTTAGCTCCTCGACGAACCACGCCCCGCCCAGGGGGTCGATGGTCTCGGTTACGCCGCTCTCAAAGCCGATGATCTGCTGCGTGCGCAACGCGATCTCCACGCTCTGCTCGCCGGGCAGGGCGAGCGCCTCGTCGTAGCTGTTGGTGTGCAGGCTCTGGGTGCCGCCGAGCACCGCGGCGAGCGCCTGCAGCGCGACGCGCACCGCGTTGTTCAGCGGCTGCTGCGCGGTGAGCATGCTCCCCGCGGTCTGCGTATGGAAGCGCAGCATCCAGCTCTTCGGGTTCTTGGCCCCGAAGCGCTCGCGCATGATCCGCGCCCACAGGCGCCGCGCCGCGCGGAACTTGGCCACCTCTTCGAGGAAGTTGTTGTGCGCGTTGAAGAAGAAGCTCAGCCGCCCGGCGAAGGCGTCCACGTCCAGCCCCGCCTCCACCGCACGCCGCGTGTACTCGATGCCGTCGGCCAGCGTGAACGCCACCTCCTGCACCGCACTGCACCCAGCCTCGCGGATGTGGTAGCCGCTGATGCTGATCATGTTCCATTCCGGCAGGAACTTGGTGCAGTAGCGGAAGCTGTCCACGGTGAGCATCATGCTCGGGCCGGGCGGGAAGATGTACGTCCCGCGCGCCATGTACTCCTTGAGGATGTCGTTCTGGATCGTCCCGCCGAGCTTCTCAAGCCCTGCGCCCTGCTCCTCGGCGATGAGCTGGTACATGAGCAGCAGGATGATCGCCGGGGCGTTGATCGTCATGCTCGTTGTCACCTGGGCGAGGGGTATGCCGGCGAACAGCGTGCGCATGTCGTCCAGCGTGTCGATCGCCACGCCCACCTTGCCCACCTCGCCCAGCGCCATGGGGTCGGTGGAGTCATAGCCCATCTGCGTCGGCAGGTCGAAGGCGACGGACAACCCCGTCTGCCCGCCACTGAGCAGGAAGCGGTAGCGCTCGTTGGTGGCGTGAGCGGTGCCGAAGCCGGCGTACTGGCGCATCGTCCACAGCCGCCCGCGGTACATCGTGGGCTGCACGCCGCGGGTGAAGGGATACTCGCCCGGGAAGCCGAGCTTGGCAACGTAATCGCCCTCTCCTCCCGTCCAGGGGCCGCAGAGCTCGGGGAAGTCATAGCCGCTTGTGGAGCGAAAGCGCTCCTGGCGCTCGGGCGACTTAGCGCGGGACTTGGCGTAGGTGCCGTCGTGCCAGCGCCGGTAGGCGTCGATAGGATTGGTCATCGTCGGTCCTTGCTGCTGGCCTGGGTTGTCCGTACCAGGGCGGCCGATTATCCCATGAACCGCCGCCCGATACGCTGGCGCTGGCGTCGGCATCGTGCGCGATGCTCCGCGGTAGAATGCTCGGTTCCAGCCACAGCCTCCGGTGCGGACACTGCCCGGAGGCGGCGGAGGTAAAGGTGACTCCAGAGCAGATCATGTTGGTCGAGGCGTCGTGGGAGGAGATCGAGCCCCTCGCGCCGCGCGTCGGCGAGGCGTTCTACCTGCGGTTCTTCAGCCGGCACCCGGAGACTCGCAGCCTGTTCTCCACGGACCCTGCCGAGCAGGGCAAGCTGCTCATGTCCATGCTGGGCGTGGCGGTGAAGATGGCCGGCGAGCTTGATGCCATCGGCCCGCTCATCGCCGACCTGGGCCGGCGCCATAAGCGCTACGGCGTGACTGCCGGCCACTATGAGTCGTTCCGCGAGGCGCTGCTGGACACCTTCGCCAACGTGCTCGGCGGCGCTTGCACTCCCCAGGTGCGCGAGGCGTGGGCCGAGCTGGTGAACACGCTCTCCACGCGGATGCTCGCCGTCAGCGAAAGATAGCCTCCCTCGATGATTCTTGGAACAAGGCGCCTCGGCTCCAGTCTAACCACCAGGCTTGCTCCAAGCGCCGGAGCATGCGATACTGGCCAAGAAACGCTGTGACGATCTTTCAGTACAGTTTGGACGATGAGTTCGAGTTCGCGGCGAAGATGCCCGAGGAGTTTTTCGTCAAGGCGATGAGCTCCACGCGGCCGCTGTTCATCACTGACGACTTCATCGCCCGCATCGCCAACACGCCGCCGGATGAAGTGGTCCGCGAGCTCGTGCACGACCTGAAGCGGGACCGAGACCCTGACGAAACCGACGACGTCCTACGCTGGTACTACTTGTTCATGGACTTCGCCACGGACTTCCCGCGCCTGATGGCAATGCTCGGCCACGCTGATCCGGCCGCTCCCGCTGAGAGCCCTGACTAGCCCGTCCACTGCGGTCTCACCCCGGCCATACCGCCCACCAACTGCCCTCCGCGAATTGGTGCTGCACCCATATCATGCAAGCCAGTCAGCGCTCGTGTATGGGTATCTGGTTGAATCTTGGCAAGCCGAGGCGTGGGCGGACCTACACCCGCACTTTCTCCACGACCTCGTAGAACTCGAGCACGTCCCCTTCCTCCGGGTCGGCGCCGGGCAGGTCAATCAGCAGGCCGCACTCGAACCCGCTGGACACCTCGCGCACGTCATCCTTGAACCGCTTGAGGCTGGACAGCGTGCCCACCTCACCCAGAAGCTTGCCGGCGCGCTTCAGCCGGAACTTCGCGCCGCGCTTGATCAGCCCGTCCAACACATAGCCCCCGGCGACGGTGCCGTTGCGGTCCGACTTGAAGATCGCCCGCACCTCCGCCCGCCCCAACTCGTGCTCCTCAAACTCCGGCGCCAGCAGGCCTTTCATCGCCAGCTCGATGTTCTCGGTCACCTTGTAGATGACGTCGTAGAGCCGGATGTCCACATGCTCACGCTCGGCCAGACGCCGCGCCGTCAAGGATACGCCGACCGTGAACCCGATCACCACCGCCCCACTCGCCGCGGCGAGGTTGACGTCGGTCTCGTTCACCTGTCCCACGCCGCTGGAGACGACATTGCAGTGCATCCCCTCCACCTCAAGCTTCTTAAGCGCGTCACACAGAGCTTCCTCGCTTCCCCCGACATCCGCCTTGACGATTAGGTTAAGCTCCTTCGTGTCACTAGCCTCGGCGACGCTGAAGAACTTCTCCAGGCTCATCCGGCCGGTGGACCCTGCCACAGCCTTCACCCGCGCTTCGTCCTGGCGCTGGTCGGCGATCGCCTGGGCTTGCTTCTTATTAGCAAACGCGTACACCTTCTCGCCGTTCTCCGGCGGGTTGGAAAACCCGAGGATCCTTACCGGCACGGCAGGAGTGGCGCTGGCAAGCTCCTCGCCACGGTCGTTCTCCATGCGCTTGACCCGCCCGACATTCACGCCGGACAGGATAAAGTGGCCCTTGCGGAATGTCCCCTGCTGCACAAGCACGGTGGCGACAACGCCGATCCCCACGTCCACCTTGCTCTCGATGACGACTCCGAAGGGCGGGGCGGCTGCATCCGCCTTGGGATCGACCAGCTCGGCAGTGAGCAGGATCATCTCCAGCAAATCGTCGATGTTCGTCCCTTTCAGCGCGCTGATGTTGACGAACACCGTGTCGCCCCCCCACTCCTCCGGGACCAGCCCGCGCTCGCCGAGCTGGGTCTTCACACGCTCGGGGTTGGCGTCCGGCTTGTCGATCTTGTTGATCGCTACGACGAGCGGGACGTTAGCCGCGCGGGCGTGGTTGATCGCCTCGATCGTCTGAGGCATCACACCGTCATCGGCGGCCACGACGAGCACCACGATGTCCGTTACCTGCGAGCCGCGGGCGCGCATCGCGGTAAACGCCTCATGCCCCGGGGTGTCGATGAACGTGACGTGCTTTCCCTTCCGCTCCACCTGGTACGCGCCGATGTGCTGGGTGATGCCGCCCGCCTCGTCGGCGACGACGTTGGCCTTGCGGATCGTGTCGAGGAGCTTCGTTTTGCCGTGGTCAACGTGGCCCATGATTGTCACCACCGGCGGGCGCGGCAGAAGCCGCGTCGAGTCGACGACCTCGAAGTGAACCAGCTCACCCTCCGGTTCCTTCTCCAACGCCACGACGTAGCCGATGCCGAAGTGCTCGGCGACAAGCTGGACCTCCTCGACGGAGGCTGCGTAGTTGATCGTCGCCATCACGCCAAGCTCGTTCATCAGGTAGCGCACGATCTCCGCGACCTTCACGCCGCAGGCACCCGCCACCTCGCGCAGCGTCATGCTGCCTGCGACCTTGAGGTGGGGCACCACTGTAGGAGCAGCCTCGCCGTGCTTGCCCGCCACGCGGAATACGCGCTTGCGGCTGCGCAGCCGCTGCTCTTCCTCAAACTCCCCGGATTCCCTAAGCCGCCGCCCCCCCCCGAGCTCCACCGGTACCTTGCGCCGATCCTTGAGAACGCGCCCGCCAACGCCCCGCTTCTCCGCTGTTGTTGTTGCTGCGGGCTGCTCCTGCCGCGCGGGGGCCGGCGCAGGAGCTTCACGGCGCTGGCGCAGCCGCATCGCCTCGTCCGGGTCGGGCATGCTGAGGATCTTGGGCCCGCCGGAGAGGTCCGGCCTGGCTCCCGCCGCAGGTGCTTGCACCCGGGACCGAACCTGCGATGCCGGCGCATCCCGGGTTTGGGCTGCGGGCGCTGCAGCGGCGGCAGGAGCGGCGATGCGCTTCCTTTCCGACGGCTTCTTCGCCACCCGCGGCGGAGGGGCAGTGGCAACCGAAGCCTCAGATGGTGCAACGGCGACGGCTCGCTTCGCTCCGAAGAAGTCCTTCGAGGCCGCCTTGCGCACGACAGGAGTCTGGAGATCCAGGCTGGATGGCTCCTCTAATTGCGCGGCGCGCGACCGTCCACGGACCCTCGCCCTGACGGGGGCGCCTGCCTCAGCGGCCGATCCCGCGGCTTCCCCGCCCTGCAGCGCGTGCAGCTTGGCCACGACGTCGTCGTCCACCTTGCTCATCACGCCGAAGCCCGTCGCCGCGGTGTCCACCCCCACCTGGCGCAGCAGCCCGAGCACCTCGGCGGTGCTCTTCACGCCGAGCTCCTTCACCAGGTTGATAACCGACTTGGCCATGATCATTCACGTGGTCCGACGCCGAGCGCGCCGCGCAAGCGGCGCGCAGCATGAGCGAACGCGTAACGCAGGCGCTCGACCTGTCGTGCGTCAAGACGAACAATTATCTTATCATACTTGGAGCGCTTGAACGGGATCTCGCCGCGCTTCGCCATTGCGTCAAAGCAGCCCAAACGCGGACACAGGTACACGCTGCGTCCAGGACGGCGCTGCGCGCCACGTTCGACGATCACCACCCCCTCCTGGACGAGCTGAAGCCTGACGAGCTCCTCCTGGGGCAGGCGCTCCCTGCAACCTAGGCACATGCGCAGCGGACGATGGCGCTCAGGGCCTACACCGAGCGGGGAATCGCGCATCCCCCCTCCCACTTCCAAGGGCCCCCCCTGCACACGCGCACTACGATCACCCCTTGCTCTCCTCCGTGTCCTCCACACCCTCCTCACTTTCCTGCCCTTCCACATCTCCATCCTGCCACGCCTCAGCAGCTTCATTGTCCGCAGGCAACGCCTCCACCACGGGGTGGTCATTGCCAGGCGCCTCACCCAGGGAACGCGGCGCGGCCGCTTCGCCCCCTTCCTGCGGCTCAGCCGCCTCGGACACGCTCTTCACGTCCAGGTAGTAGCGCGTCAGCCGCGTGGCGAGCTTCACATTGCGCCATCCCTTGCCAATCGCCAGGCTGATTTGGTCGTCGGGCACGATCACCACCGCCCGCCGCTCGCTCTCGAAGATCTCCACGCTCATCACCTTGGCCGGGCTCAGCGCCTCAGCGATGAACTCGAAGGGATCGTCGCGATAGAGCACCAGGTCGATCTTCTCGTCGTTGAGATCGTGGCTGATCGCCGTGATGCGGATCCCGCGGCTGCCGATGCAGCTGCCGACCGGGTCCAGCTCCGGCAGCAGGCTGCGCACGGCGACCTTGGCGCGGAAGCCCGGATCGCGCGCGATGGCGACGATCTCGATGTTCCCCTCGCGCACCTCAGGGATCTCGTTCTTCATCAGCGCGCGGATGAGGTCCATATGCGTGCGGGAGAAGACCAGCAGCGGCGCCTTGCGTACGTTGCGCACCTCGACCAGCAGGCACTTCAGCCGGTGCCCGGCCTGGGGACGCTCCCGCGGAATCTGCTCCTTGTAAGGCACAATGCCCTCGATCTTGTCCGGCGTCTCCACGTACAGATCGCCACGCTCGTAGAACATCACCGTGCAGTTGATCAGCTCAGAGAGCCGGTTGCCGTACAGGGCCAGCACCTTCTCGCGCTCGGCGTCGCGGATCAGCGACTTGACCCGCTGCTTGAAGGCGTGCACCGCCAGGTTGCCCAGCTCGGTGATGTCCGTTTCGAGTAGGATCGTGTCGCCCACCTCGGCGGCGGGATCGATCTCATTCGCACCTGTCAGCGCAATCTCCAGCTGGGGATCCCCGACCTCCTCGACCACGCGCTTTGTCAGATAGGCCTCGATCACGCCGGTGTGCAGGTTGATGTCGACTTCGAGGTTCGGCGTATCGCCGAAGCTCTTCTCGTAGGCGGCGTGAAAGCCCTCCTTGAGCGCCTCGAGGATGCGCACCCGGGGGACGCCTCGCGCCGCTTCGATCTCCTGGATCGCGGCGGAGAACTTCGGGTCGAGTCTCATTTGAAGCTCCACTGCGGTACCAGCCGCACGCACTCGACGCTCGCCCGCTCGATGCGCAGGGCCTCGCCGGCGCCGTCGTGGGCGTCGGGGGCGATGACCAGCACGTCGTCGCTGAAGCTCGCCAGCTCGCCCTCGATGGTCCGCTTGCTCGGCCCGCTGTGAAACGTCACGCGCACCTTCGCGCCGAGGAAGCGCACGAAGTCCCGCTCGCGCTTCAGCAGGCGGTCGATCCCCGCGGACGACACCTCGAGCGACCCGTTCTCACCGTAGAGGCCCTTCTGCTCCAGGAACAACACGACCTGCGGCGACAGCGCGCCCAGGTCGCCCAGCGTCACCGGGCCGTCGTCGACGCGGTCGACGAACAGGCGAAAGAGCGTGCGCGCGCCGTGGTGGGCGCTCTGCAGGTCCACCACCTGGTAGCCGAAGTTGTAGAGGAACTCGTCCAGCTCGTTCTCCAGCTGCAGCAGGTCCGTGTACATAGCATAAAAAAGGCCACGAAGTGGCCCTGGACCAGGCTAACTTGTCGCGATAATCATAACACAGCCGTGGCGGCGGGCAGCAGGCAAGAGGCAGCATGCAGAACGCGGTAGGCAGACGGTGATAGGGGCGGGGCACGGTTCCCGCCAGGCGCGCCGTCCCGGCCCCGCGCCACCCGTAGCGGCGGCAGCCCTGCCGTCTGGCCTCTTGACAGGCGGGGGCGGGCTCTGCACCCGCCCCAACTACCACGCGAATGAAGCCCTGCTCCTAGACGATTTCCAGCTTGAACCACTCTACGCAGAACTCGGTGTCTCCTACCTTCGTGTAGTCGTCCGTGCCACACGCGGTGAGCGAGAAGCGGATCGTGTCCCAGTAGCGCACGTCAGAAACGGTGTGCTCCACGACTCCCCACTGGTTGTCGGCCAAGCCTCCCAGCTTGTCACCGCTGACGTCGGAGTTGCTGACGCCATCAGTAAGGCAGAACTTCAGGAACTTGAAGCGATCCTTGTTGTTCACCCTCACCCGTGCCTTGATCGTGCACGGGATGGCCTCGTCGCCGCCTCCCACCTTCGGGCCGAGTGAGCCGACGCCTACCATCGCCCCGTGGGTAATCGTCCCCCCGCTTTGCGTGGATACCCAAAAGTGCCGGAGGTGGCACGCGCCTAGGACCCACGGATCGCCGGAGGTACCAGTCCAGCCGAAGCCAGTGACGTTCGTAGTGGTCACTGCCGTCGGCCCAGCGCCTATGGGGAAGTCGCCCTTTACCCACGCTATCAAGTACGAGCCAGCCGCCGGGGAAACCGGGCCTCCCACGGCCGGAAAGAAGTGAATATCCATTATCGTAATGTCCTCCTTGCCTCTCCAGTATTGGAGACTGTCGCCTCTTCGGGCGTTGCACGTTCATCGATCCATGCGGCCTCGATAGCCGCCAGTGATCACCTCCTTTCTCAGTAGTACATGGCAAAGCGGAGCTGGGCGGAGCTGCCGGTTTCCCCAATGCTCGAGGTGTACGCGACCGCCAGACGTCCGGCGAATTCCAACAGCGCAACACTCTGCTGCATCACGCCAAAGCACGCGTCTACGTCCACAGTGACCGGCAGGCCCCAGTGCGCCCCCTCTGCGTCGTTCGACGCCAGGAAGCGCAGCTCACTTGTATCGTTCATCATGAACAACACCCCCGGCCGGCCGTCGGCAACGATCAGCGCTAAGGGTCGTCCAGCCTCTACCGCGAGAACCTGCGAGCCTCCCCATTGGCGGCCATCCACGTCGAGCGCCCGGCAGTACTTCTCCTGCGACAGCCTCCCGTCGTGCCATGAGATCGCTGGCATTCCCGCGGCATCGATGAGGAGCGCGGGGTTGGAAACCGAATCACTTTCATTCAACTCGGGCTCCAGAGCATTGGTGGGAAGCCAGGATGCGCCTGCGGGGTCCTTGGCGCGCAGGAACAGCATGCTGCTCCTGCTATGGCAGGCCACCGCCGGCTTCCCGGCAACCATCGTCCAGCACAACTCCACGGGAAGGTTCGGGCTGGCCCGCCAAGGCTCTCCCCAACTGCTCCCGGCGTCGTCCGTGGCGAGGAGGATGTAGATGCCGTCGAGGGCACCTAGGGCGGCCGGCCTGCCAGAGAAGCAGATCCCCGGGAGGCCGCTGAGAATCACGGGCGAACCGGCGTCGGCATAGAACGGCATGTCCTCCGGGGGCAGCCAGGCGGCTCCAAGCGCATCTTGAGCACGCCGCAGCGAGACCTGTTGGGTGCTGGAGTCCCCAGGAAACTTGAGAACTGAAGGTCGTCCTCCCAGAAGGAACAGCGCCCTAGGAAACCCAGACTCAGCATACTCGAGCTGCACCGAGGCATGCCAAGACGTCCCCTCCGGATCGGAGGCTCGCTGATAGACAAGCCACGCATTCTCAGGTGGATCAGGTAAAACAGCCTTCCAGTAGCAGAGTGCTGGGTTGCCCTCGACCAGCAGCATGTAGACCTCAGACCCCGCGGGGCACTGCTCGGTTCCCATATGATCAGTCACCTCCGTGATGTGCCACTTCTGGGCTTCGCTGACGGAGACGCCCGCGGAGGCGAAGCTCGCCGCGCCGTCGTCGTCGGTGACCTGCACGATCGCGCTGAAGTTGCCCGAGGCGTAGTAGTAGTACGGCAGCTTCGCGGTGAGCCCGCTGTCGTACTCGAAGTAGCCGTCGCCGTCGAAGTCCCAGCTGTAGTCCACCACGTGCCCGTCGGTGTCGATGCTCCCGCTCGCGTCCCATTCCACCTTGAGCATCGTCGCGCCGCTGTTGGGCGTCACGATGAGATTGGCCTGCGGAGCCTTGTTCACCCCGGGCACCCGCACCACAATCTCGGTCGTCGCCACGTCCGACGCGCCCCGCGCGTCAGTCACCCGCACCATCGGCGTGTAAGTCACCGCCGCGTTGTAGGTGTGCTCCACTACCGGGTCGCCCCCGCTGCTAAAGAAGTTCAGCCCACCCACCACGCCGTTCCAGTCCCACTCGTACTTCGCGATCGCGTCGTCCGCGTCGGTGCTGCCGCTCGCGTCCAGCTCGACGGTCAGCGGGGCGTCCCCCTCAGTGGGCGTAGCCTTGATGTCCGCCACCGGCGGGTAGTTGTTCGTACCCCCCGTCCCCGGCACCCAGCAGGCGTCGCTCGGCGTGCCCTCCAGAGCCCCCTCGTAGGGCCGCACCCAGTAGTACTGCGCGATCTCCCAGGCGTCCACCGGAGATGAGAACTGCTTGCGCGCCGCCGCGGCCTCGCCCACTGCCTCTGCGAACGCCACCTCCCGCGACAGCAGCGCCCCCGGGTTGTTGGGGCGGTCGGGCGCGGAGGGCAGCGAGTTCAGCGAGTCAGCGCGGTACACGCGGTAGCCCTGCACCCTCGCCCCGAAGTTCGCCGCCAAGGGCACGATGTCGGAGAGCGTGATCTCGCCGTTGCGATCCCCGTCCACCACCGCCTGGATCGCGTCCTGGGGGAAGGGAGCTCCGGTGCCGGTGGACTCGCCGAAGTGCACCGCGAGGGGCACCAGGTCGGGCAGCCGCACCTCGCTGTTCTGGTCGTAGTCCCCGGGGCAGTAGTACCCCCAGCGGATCAGCCCCGCCGCGTCGTCGTAGGTCAGACGCGCCTGCGCACCAGCGGAGATGGGCGGGCTCAGCGCCAGCGCCGATGCCGCCTTCCCCGCTAGCGCCGCCCGCATCGCCGCTTTGAGCTCCGACCAAGTCTCCGCTGACACGCCCTTCGGACAGGGCATGGCGTCGAGCTGCGCCAGCGTGTTGTGCAGGTCAGGCACGGAGGCCTGACCTCCTGGAACTTGGAGCGCGGGCGTCCCTGCCTGCGTGTTGCCGCCGCACGCGCCAGAAAGCACGAGCGCGGTGATGAGGGCAGCGAAAACGAGGGATGCACGCCCTACTTCCCGAGAGCACATGGCTTCCTCCTTAGCCGAGTAGAATGTCCCGTACGCACCTAGGTTATACCGCGGGATCGCCATAACCACAAGGAAATAGCCCTCCCGCGCGCCCGTGGCGCCCAGCTCGCCCCTGGCGGTTAGAATACTCAGGGGCGCAGACGCGTCCAGGCAGATCGATGAGACTGATCCGCATCGTTGACCGCTACGTGTTTACGGAGGCTTTTGGCCTGTACGCCATCGGCTTCTCGGGCTTTCTCGGCTTCCTGCTGATCAACAAGCTGTTCCTCGAAGCGCCGCGGCTGCTCCAGCCAGGCATGCCAGCGATGGCGATCATCACGGTGGTGCTGCTCGAAACGCCGTACTTCATTACGCTCAGCCTGCCCATCGCCGTGCTCTTCGCCACGCTGATGAGCATGGGCCGCCTGGGCAAGGACAACGAGCTGATGGCGATGTTCACCCACGGCATCAGCCTCTACCGCCTGTTCATGCCCTTCTTTGCCCTTTCCCTGGCCAGCGTCATCGCCGCCTACGCCACGAACGAGTACCTGCTGACGCGCGCCGCCGCCACCCAGCAGCGCATCTACGCCGCGCACCCGATCATCAGCAAGAGCGAGTTCAGCGAGCCCGACCCGTTCATCACACGCCTGGACAACGGCGACTTCGTCGTCGCCAGCGCCTTCGACAAGAATCAGGGCCGCTTGACGAACGTGATCTACGACGACTGGGGAACGAAGGGCTCGGAGCTGGTCACCGCGCAAAACGCTTTCACAGTGGGCAAGGGCCTGCTGATGGGCGTGGACATGCGCGCGCCGGCGGTGGTTTACGACCACCAGAATCAGGACGGGCTGTATGAGTATCACCGCACCGAGCCGACGCAGAGCATTACGCTGGGCGCGGACTTAAAGACGCAGTTCACCGACATGAAGACGCCTCAGGAGCTCTCCCAGACCGAGCTTGCCGAGCAGTCGAAGATCAAGCGCCAGCGCGGCGAGAATCTCGCCGTGGACCTCACCGACTTCCACCTGCGCTTCTCCGGGCCGTTCGCGTCCCTGGCCTTCGCCCTCGTCGCCATGCCGCTCAGCCTGCGCGCGCCGCGCGACGAGCGCCTGCTGGGCCTGATCTGGACCTTCCTGCTCTGCCTCGCCTACTACGTGATGTACTTCACCTGCAAGATGATGGGCTACAACGCCCTGCTTCCGCCGTGGCTGGCCGCCTGGGCGATGAACATCGTCTTCGGCGTGCTGTCCCTGGGCATCTTCGTGAGCAGCCGGAAGTGAGATGCGCTGGCCCTGGACCAAGCGCGAGGACGAAGAGCGGCTCAAGCAGGAGCTGCGCCGCCGCGCCCAGGCTGCGTCCAGCGCGGGCTTGCTGCAAGAGACGCCAGTCGAGCTTCACGCGGAGCAGCCTCCGCAGGCGCGGCGCTTGCCATTGGAGGAACACCACACAGCGGCAGCCGCATCCCACCCTGCCCCGCCGCGCCCTGCAGGGCCCCTCCCCGGGATAACCGTCACTTACGCAGGGACGGACATGACGTGCTTCATCGGCCGCAAGGGTCGGGCGATTGGCTTCGTCCAGCGGCCCATGCCCCTGCACGCCCTGCCCGTGCCGCAGCCACAGGCTTACCTGGGCTACGACTTGACCTCGCACCGTGACTTGCGCGGCTGCCGCAGCGCCTTCGGCCCTCTTGCGCGCCGGGCCGCGCAGCCACGCGTCAGCATCGCCGGCCGCGTCCTCAGCGCACTGCGCTGGGTTTTCGTGCTCAAACCCAAGATCCTGATCATCGAGCGCTACATCTGGGGCGAGGCGTTCGGGTTCTTCCTGCTGGGCTCGATGGGCTTCACCTTCTTCCTCATCATCACCTCGATCTTCGCCCTCGGCGAGAAGATCTTCTCCAAGCACATCCCGCCGTTCACCATCACCAAGGTGCTGATCCTGCTCGCTCCGGCCTACCTCGTCCTCGCGATTCCCGTCGCCGTGCTTTTCTGCACGCTGATGGCGATGGGACGCCTCAACCGCGATAACGAGATCGTGGCCATGGCCACCAACGGCATCAGCCTGTACCGCATCTTCGTGCCGTTCATCGCCATCGCCGTGGTCGCCGGGCTGCTCACCTGGACGGTCTACGACCGCGTCGTGCCTCCCAACAACCGCGCCTATAAGGAAGTGCTGAAGGTGTTCTGGGACGCGCAGGTCGTCGACTTCATCAAGCCGGCGACGGTGATCAAGGCGCCCGAGAAGAAGTACTTCTACATCGACCACATCGACCGCACCGAGGGCATCATGTACGGGTTGCGCGTCTACGACTACTACGGCGAGTCGGGGCAGACGCGCAACTTCCCGCGTGTCTACGTCGCCGAGCGCGCGTGGATCAAGGATCAGCAGCTCGTGCTGGCGAACGTCAAGCTCTTCGAGCTCGCCTCGCTCACCGGGGACACACTGGTCAGCGCCAGCGTGCCCGAGGTGAAGATCGACATCAGCACCCGCTTAAGCGAGTTCAGCGTCCCGCCGCACCCCACCGAGCTGAGCACGAGCGAGCTGAGGCTGCGCATCAAGCAGAACGCGGATCGCATCGCGGCGCTGCCGTTCCCCGACCAGGTGCGCATCCAGAACCAGTTCCGCGACTTAACCGAGTACTATCTCAAGTTCGCCATCCCCTTCGCCTGCCTGGCCCTCGTGCTGGTCGCGGTGCCGGTGAGCCTGCGCGGTCCGCAGGACGAGCGCAACATGGGAGTGATTCTCAGCTTCCTGCTGATGATGGCGTACTACATCACGTTCTTCGTCTGCCGCACCCTGGGCAGCCGGGGCCTGGTGCTCGGCCACAGCGTGTTGCTCGCCCACCTCAGGGTGCTGCCGCGCGGGTTCAACCTGCTGCCGCCGCTCGTCGCGGGCTGGCTGCCAGTGTTGCTGTTCCTCGCCTGGAGCGTGTTCCTCATCGCCCGCGCCCGCAAGTGACGGGAGCGGCACACCCGCAGGAATCCAGGCCCCGGTTGGAGTTGTCTATCCGAAAGCGAGGTCGTGGCATGGGATGGATCGAGGCGAAGCGGCTGGGGAATGCAGAGGCTGAGGACGCGCACGAGTAATCCCGCTTCCCGGTTCGCCTAACGAGGAGTATTAGGTCACTAAGGTCTGCGATCCGCTTCGTCGCGCGCAGAGAGCTGCCGCAGTTGGCGAATGGAACGCTTGAGCCCGATGACGTATACTCCAAAGCAAATCAGGTATGTAACAAGAACCAACACCAGCCGAAAGGCGGGGTTCTGAGAGAACTCCCGTGCGAAGTCCCTCCCCAGGGCGATGAACATGGCGAGGTTCACCCGTCCATAGCCCAGATAGAGAGCAAAGACCAGGTACATGGCAAACACTGATAAGCTCATCAGCAGGCCGACGATGCCAACGCGTATCCGTAACCGCAATGCATCGTACTCAGCCTTGCGACGTCGCTCCTGCGCCCTGGCGACTAGCTCGTCATACTGCTGCAGAATGCTCTCAGCCCTGCTGTGCCGAGCCTCCGCCTTAGCAAACAGCTCGTCAAAATGGCGTGCATCCTCCGCTGTCTCGGGGCCGTCTTGTCCCACGTGCGCATTATAACCGCGCAGGCGACGGATTGCAGAAGCGCAATCGTGCCAGTTGGCTGGCCTACTCCGTCGCGATGTACAGCGGCTTGTAGATGCCGCCCTGGCCGGTGATGTCCACGACTTGCAGCGCCAGCGTGTTGCGCTCGCCCAGCTTGAGGTAACCCGTCAGGTCGGTCACGGTCTGCTTGAGCCAGACGCTCTCCTCGTGCACGGTGAAGCTGCCGTGCGTCTGCACCGCTTGGCCGTTGACCCATACCGTGTACGCGTCGTCCACGCCTTCGGCGATCAGCCGCAGTTTCAAGCCGGCCCAATCGGCGGGCACGTCGATCTGCTTGCGGTACCACGCCATGCCGTCGTAGTCGTACCCCAGCGCCTCCCAGGCGATCCCGGTGCGCACGTTATCCCAGCCGCTGTCGTCGAAGGTTGGCGACTGGTAGCCGAGGCGCTCGCCCTGCTGCTGCGGGTCGAGCTTGAACCGCCAGCCCTCGTCGAGCGCCATGATGCCGTTGGCGCGTGCCACCGCGAACTGGTTCAGGCGCGACGGCTCCATGCTCGTCTGCGGGAAGTCTTTCGGCCCCCCGTAGGCGACCCACTCGGTGGCGTAACGCAGGATCTCGGCCAGCAGCCACTGCCCGACGGGAGTGGCGTGGTCGAAGGCGCTGACGATGAGCAGCCCCTTGCCCACACGCGTGGCGACCAGCTGGTCGTATACCGCCACCTCGGGCAGGTCGTGCGTGTCGAAGAGGCGGACCAGCGGGTCGACCTCGTCCACGATGCCCAGGTCCTGGCTGGGGATGACTTGGCTCACGTTGCGCGTTAGGTCGTACATCTGCATTTCGAGGATCCAGTCCGTCACCCAAAGTGCGCGTCCCGTCCTGTCGAGCCACGCCCAGAGGCCCACCGGCGGGGCAAAAGGCTCGTCACGCCAATAGAAGTGAGGGTAGCAGCCGAATGCGCCGGGCCACTTGCTACCCAGCAGCACCACCGCACCGCCCGCCGCGGCGAAGTCCACCGCGCGATGCGTCAGCACGGACGTCAGGAGCACGCGCGGCTGGCCGGAGCCCTCCGCCGGCAATGCGACATCGCCCTCGGCGATGTGGCGCGCACCCGCCCAGCCAGCGGTGAGCTCCTTCATGTCGCGGTAGCCCTCGTCGAGCACCAGGCACGGCGGCTGCGCCTCAGCCCGCACCTTGGCTGCATCCCAATGCGACAGCTTCTCGCCGACCTCCTCGCCCACCTGCACCCGGCTCTTTGTCTGCGCGCTGTGCCACGCCCACTGCTCCGGCGTCCACCGCAGCCGCCCCAGGTCGTCGATCAGCCCGGCGCGCACCAGCGGCACGTCGCGCACGGTGTTGATCGTGTAACCAGCGTAGCGCGGCGAGCTGAACATCAGCTCCATCTGGAAGCGCCGCGAGTCCAGGGCGTACTGGTAGGTCTGCGGCATGAGGTAGTCGTGCACGATGTCCTTGCCGCCCAGCTCGCTGTTGTAGCGCGCGCGCAGCTTGGCCTCCCAGTCCACCACCGACTGGAAGCAGCGCGGGAACCAGTAAGGCCACCCGCCGCGCGGTGCGATGTTGGCCAGCGACGGCTCGTCGGTGCCACTCAGCCCTGAGGGCAGCGGCTGCCGCGGCGTGTGCACGAAGTCCGTGGGCGCTTTGCCCTGCACCGCGGCGTTGGTTACGGCGCCGAACAGCGCGTCGGTGTCGGGCCAGGTGCTGAAGATGATGCTCTCGCCGATGAGGAACGGCTTCGGCGGGCGCTTGGCCAGCTCGCCGGGCAGCATGTCAAGCGTGTAGCGCACCCACTGGTTGTTGCTGTAGTAGTTGTGCTCGTCGTACCAGTCGGCGATGTCGGGGTTGGAGAGCCAGAACCAGCTGGTGTTGTCCTGCGACGGCGTCTCAGTCATGTCCTTGCTCATGCGGTAGAGCTCGGGCATGACGTTGTGCTCGGCCACGCCCGCCTCGCAGCTCATGCTGCGCAGGATGATACTGGGGTGCGCACGGTCGCGGCGGAAGTAGGCCTCGAACTCGCGCAGGTAGGTGTCAGCGTCCTTGCTGTCGAAGGTGGCGTGCCACGTGGGGTACTCCTGCCAGAGCAGGATGCCCTCCTCGTCGGCGATGTCGTAGAAGTAGTCGGGCATGATCACCAGGCAGACCGTCTCAGCGTTGAAGCCCAGCGACTTGATCTGGCGGAACTCCTGGCGCACCACTTCCGGCGGCGGCGCGGGCGAGACGATGCGCGGATAGCTGCCCCAGTTCAGCGCACTGCGGAAGCTCACCCGCTCGCCGTTCAGCTTCAGCTCGTAACCCTCGGTGCGAATGTCACGGACGGCGAATGATTGGATTACATCGTCCCGGCCCAACCCGCTTTGCAGGTCAACGCCCACGCAGTAGCACACCGGCGATGCCGGACTCCATGGCTTCAGCTGCTTGCCGACATGACCATGGATAAGCACCTCGTTTCCGATCCCCCTCTGTACCTTTGCCGGGTAGAGCACAAGAATGTCCGCCTTTGAGCCTGCCGTCCTGAAGCGATTTCGTATGTCTTCCACCTGCACACCCAACCGGTCACGATGCTCATCCCACGGTCCCGAGAGCTGCACTGACACCTCGAGGCTATGCGTCTTCTCGTGAAACAGGGCACAGACGCCATCCGGCTCAATGCTCAGTGCGCCGGTGCCGTACATCCGCACGTCCTGCCAGATGCCGCCGTGATGCGGCATGATGATGCAAAGGAAGCCCTGGGTGACGTGCCCGGGAAGCTCGTCGACGTAGACCAGCAGCTCGTTGCTCCCCGGATGCACCGCCCGTGTCATCTCGATGCGCCATCGCGAGTAGTCGCCGACGTGGCCGCCCAGCCACACGCCGTTGAGCCAGACGCCCGCGGCGCAGCTCACCGCGTCGAACTCCAGCCACATGCGCCTGTCGCCGCATAGCCAGCCCTCAGGGAACTGGAAGCTCCGGCGGTACCACGCCGCGTAGTTGTAGTCGATGCCCAGGACCTGCTCCCAGGCGCAGGGCACGGTGATCGGCCTCCACTGCGCATCAGCGGGCGGCTTGGCGTTGCTGGGCACGACCTCCTCAAGTCTCGGCGCGAGCGTGGGGAAATCCGGCCGGTCACACTTCAGCGTGGCCGCTCGCAGCTCCGGCTTGGCCAAGTCGATCAGCGGCTTGACCGGCGCCACCTCCCACTGCCCACTGAGCGACACCGCGCCGGGCCGCTCATAGGCAAGCGCGGCGGCAGTGGTGGTAAGAAGAAATGCGGGCACGAGGAGGAGAGCGTAGCGAAAGTACCGCATGGGCCTATGTTAGCGCAGAGGCGAAGCATGCCTGGAACGCGCTAGTCGCTTTGCGCGTCATACATTGCAGCGCGGGAGGTGGGTGCCGGGCCCCTTTCGCCCGCCGTTGTGTTAAGCTTTGAGCGAGGTCAGATGCGCCAATGAGCGACGAGGACAGAATCACTCTGGGGCTAGTGAGGCTTAGGCGAGTGCGCCGCGCCCAGCTGGTGTTGGACCACGCCATGCGCGGGCTCTTCTGGGGGGCGGCGGTGGCGGCACTGGCCGTGTTCGCCACGAAACTCTGGATGCTGCCAGTGGGCATGTACTGGCTTGCGGGCGGCGCCCTGGGGCTCAGCGTGGCCGCGTTTGCCGTCCGCGCGATGCTGCTGCGCCTCACGCCGCTGCACGTCGCGGTGGACGTGGACGCCAGGCTCGGCCTGCGCGAGCGGGTGAGCTCGGCGGTAGCCCTAGGCATATCCACCCCCGGTGCCGTAGCAAAGAAGCGCCCCGACCCGTTCGTGCGCGCCATCGTGCGCGACGCGGCCCGCGCAGTGGAGAAGGCGCGGCGGGTACGCGTCTACCCATGGTCCTTGCCCCGGGCTTGGCGCTATGCGCTGCCCGCGCTGCTGATCGCGTGCGCGCTGACCTTCGTGCCGCAGCTGAACTGGTTTGTGAGGGAATCCGACCGGGCGCAGGCGAAGCTGGTGCGCAACGAGGGCCAGCAGCTGCTCGACCTGGCGAAGAAGCTCAATGAAGAGGCGAAGCGCACGCAGGACCCAGTCCTGAAGAAGCAGGCGCAGGAAGTGAAGCGCGTCGCCGACAAGCTCTCCAATGGGCAGATGCCGAAGCGCGAGGCGCTGAAGCAGCTGGAGAGCCTCAGCCAGAAGTTGCAGGCGCAGAATCAGCCGCCGTCGGGCGAGCGCAAGCTACTGGGCGAACTCAGCAAGCAGATGTCGGGAAAGGAGTCGACGAAGGACCTGGCGCAGACGCTAGGCAAGGGAGACCTGGAGGGCTTCTCCGCGCAGCTCAAGGACCTGGCGCAGAAGGCCGCGAGCGGGCAGCTCAGCCTGGCGGACCAGCAGGCGATGAGTGACTTGCTCAAGGCACTGGACGAGGCGCTGAAGTCGCAAGCCGCGCAGGACCCGTCGGCGCAGGCGCTGAAGAACAACCTGGAGGACCTGAAGAACGCCCTGGCCAAGAACCAGCAGCTCCGGCAGGCGCTGCAGGACGCGCTGAACTCTTTCAAAGACGCCCTGCAGAACCTCACCAGTCAGCTCAGCCAGAACGGGATGAACCAGCAGGCAGGCAAGCTGAACGAGCTGATGCGCAAGATGGAGAGCCAGCTCGCGCAGACCGGGACGCTCGATCCGCAGACGCTCAAGGACATGCTCAACTCGCTGAAAGACGCGCAAAGCGCCATCTCCAGCAACAAGCAGCTCAGCCAGCAACAGAAGGATGCCCTGGGCAAGGCCTGCCAGAAGGCGATGGGCTATCTCCAGTCCCCGTCCGGCAAGGAAGGCCAGCTGTCCGACGCCAACGGGCAAGCCGGCAAGAACAACCAGCAGCTCAAGGAGCCGCTCGACAAGTCTGGTGAATGCAGCGGAGGCGGCTGACAGAGCGGGATGGGCAGCCAGTTGGCTGGACAAATCGCCTCCCTGAAGGAACGTCTCGGCTACGGCGGCCTGCTGTCGCAAACCGAAGGCCAGGCTAACAGCAGCTGGGGACTTGGCACATCGCCATACGCCGTTGCGCCTACGCAGGCCCCATCCGGCGCGAACCAGGAGAACCGCCAGGGCGACAAGTCGCTGAAGGACACGGCGCCGACGCAGTTCGAGCAGCTCTACTCCGCCGAGAACTACGCGCACTCCACCTATGACACCCAGGTGAAAGGCCACCTCGACATCTCTGGCGTCCCACAGAAGGTGGAGGAGATCCGCAGCGCGCCGCAGTCGCAGCAGGCGCTCGTCGAGTATTCGAACGTCATCGGGGGCCTGGCCGACAGCGAGGAGGCGGCCGTGGAGCACGAAGAGGTGCCCCGCGAGTACCGTGAGCTCGTCAAGGAGTACTTCGACCAGCTCCAGAAGGACGCGAAGGCGGGAAAGGCCGCGAAGTCCGGCTCAGGGAATACCAGCAAGCCGGCTGGCAAGACGACCAAGGGCAAGAGCGGCAAGTAACTCCCAAGCTGGCTGCAGCGGCCCAGTGGGCGAATCCTAGTGCACCCCCGTGGGCGTCCGCGCTACTTGGCCGGGTTGAGCCCCAGCCATTCCGCCACTACTCTGATGTACTCCTCCGCCTGGCTGCGTTCCGGCGCTTCGGCGTACAGGCGGGCGAGGTGCTCCGTGCCGCTGGCACGCGCCAGCACCCATCCCGCCGCCGTGTGCAGCTTCATCCCGTCGCTGTGGTTGATCGACTCGACACTGTCCCCCGCCAGGATACTCAGGTTCACGAGGTCCTCCAGGCGTCGCTTGAGCTCATCGCTGGTCAGCCCCGCCGGCAACGGAATGTCGCGATGAACAAAGGCGGGACGGGCGAAGCGGCGGTAAAGATCGTCAACCATTTCGGAGAGCTGCGCTCCCGCCGCCTGGCGCGCCTTCAGCAGCATCAGCGCCATCAGCAGCGCATCGCGCTCTGGGAGGTAATGGCCGAAGCCGATGCCGCCGCTCTCCTCGCCCCCGATGAACGCACCGTACATGAGCATCGCGTCGCTGACGTGCTTGAAGCCAACGGGCACCTCGATCACATCGCAGCCGCACGCCCTGGCCACGCGGTCGATGAGCAGGGAGGCGCTGACAGTCTTCACGACCGCCCCGCTCATGCCGCGGTGCTGCACAAGGTACTCGATCAGGAGGCAAAACATCTCGTGCTGTTCGAGGACCCGCCCGGTCTCAGCCACCGCCACCAGCCGGTCGCCATCACCGTCGAACGCCAGGCCGATCGCCGCCTCCCCGTTCAGCCGCACCTGCTCAGCAAGCTCGCCCAGGCACTCAGGCCGCGGTTCGGGCTTGCCTCCGCCGAACAGCGGGTCAGGATCCACCCGCAGCTCGCCACTGACGTCGAACCACTGTCCAAGCAGCTCACGGTAGATCCCCGCTGCCGCGCCGTTCATGTAATCCACGATGAGCGGCGGACAGGGCCCCTCAACGCCGCCTGCCGCGCTCAGCACCGCCGCCCGGTAGTCACGGTCCATGTCCAGCACGCCGTTTTCGCGCGGCTGGGCGCGCTCAGCCTTGGCGCCGCCCAGGAACGGCACGCCCTCCAGCCGCTCCAGGCCGACGTGCTCAGCGTAGAACTCGATCTGCCTGGCCTCGGCGGGCACCATGCTCCCGCCCTGCGGCCCCTTCAGCTTCAGCCCGCCATAGACATACGGGTTGTGCGAGGCGGTGAACTGCAGGCCAAGGGGAGCCTTCAGTGCGTGAGTGGCGAATCCGAGATACGGACTGGGGCAGGCGCGTGCGCAAAGCAGCGGGGCAAACCCTTCACGTCTCAGCAGGGCGGATGCGTACTTGGCGAACGGCCGGGCGAGGAAGCGCGTGTCGTGGCCGATGGGCACCGTGGGCCCACGCTGCTCGTCGGGCAGCCTGCCGCGAAGGTAATCGGCCACACCGAGGATGATCCGGCCGACGGCCTCGCGCGTCAGGTCGTGCCCGATCACCCCCCGAAAGCCGTCACTGCCAAAGGATAAGCCCAAGGAACTCCCTCACCTCCGCAACGGGCGGCGCGCCCTAGAGCAGCGACTCCACCTCGCGCTTCAGCGTGTCGTAGTCCCGGAATCCGACGAGCTTCTTCACCTCTTTGCCGTTCTTGAAGAAGATCATCGTCGGCACTCCGGAAATCCCGAAGCGCTGGCTCAACTCCAGGTTGTGGTCCGTGTCCACCCCGTAAACATCCAGCTTATCTGCGAACTCCAGCGAGATGCGCTCGATCACCGGATGCAGCATCTTGCACGGCGGGCACCAGTCCGCGGAAAAGTCAACGAGAACCGGCCGTGCCGCCTGCTCAACCTTACCGGCGAACTCAACCTGCGATATCTCCTGCACGTCTCTCCTCCTTCATCGCCAGGGGCGCGATTATACACTAGGCGCTCCGGGCCGGATGACTGGGACCCTCAGCTCCTGAGCATACCCCATGGGGTATACGTGAAGTTGTACCCCTCGACCCCGGGAAAGCTGCTAACCGATGGCGGCATGCAAGGCGAAGGCGACGATAGCCGCGCCCAGGCCAACGGTGTAGTTGTCGTCGAGCTTGAGCCTCATGCTTTCCAGCAGGGCAATCGCTGCGGCGGTGAGCAGTCCTCCGGAGAGGAGCGCCGCCATGCCCAGCGCCGGCGGCGGCGTGTAGGGCACGGCGAAGCTCAGGCAGTAAGCAAGCAGCACCCCGCCGAAGCAGCCGATCATCCCCCACCAGGTCTTGTACTTGTTCCAGGGCACGGTGCGCGCGACTTTCGGGCCGGGGCCGACCAGCCCGGCCAGGCCGTCGCCGAGCGCCAGGGCCAGCCAGCCGAGCATGACGTAGCGCGGATAGCTGGGATCCCCCAGGCCGAGGCGGTCCAAGCAGAACCAGACCACGGCAAGGAGGAACAGCGTGCCGGCGAAGCTGCGCAGGCCGGTGATGACGTTGCGCCGCCGGTCGGCGGGCTTGCTGATGTAGCGCATCCACCAGGCGTGGCGCGGCTTGAGCCAGTAGGCTGCCACGAGCAGACCGATCGTGGCGGCGAGCACCGCCCAGCTCGGCAGGCAAGGCACCGCCAGCGCAGGCAGTCCGGCGGCGATGTGCAGCACCTTGCGCAGTGTGCGGTTGTACCCCTTGCCGGGATCCATCGGCGCATTCTCGCATACGCCGCGGCTGTACAATCCCACAGGCGTGCCGAATGTGACGTTCATCACTCGCGGCGACAAAGACTGGGGCCTTGGGCACCTGCACCGCACAACCTGGCTCTGCGCGGAGCTGTCCCAATGTGGACGGACGAACCTCACTGTCCAGGTTTTCTGCCGCGACTCAGCTCTAGCTCGGGCGTTCGCCTGGCCCTCCAGCTTGCACGTGCGCTTCTGCGGTGATCCGGCGGCTACTGCAGGGCAGGTCCTTCGTTCCGGCGACGTGGCCATCGTAGACTGGCTGGACAGCCCGGCTGCGGTGATCCACGGCCTGCGGGCGACAGGCGCCCACGTGGCGCTCTTCGACGACTGCGGCGAGGCCCGGGGAGAGGCGGATCTGGTGGTAAACGCGCTTCTCAGTCCGCTCGAAGCGCGCGAAGCGCAAGTGGGACGAGCGCGGGTGCTCAGCGGCGCCCGCTATATGCACTTCCCGCCGGAGGTGATCAAGCTGCGGGAGGTGGCAAGGGCGACGCAGCGGGCGGCAGCCACTGAGCTGGCCGCGCCCCTGCCCGGGCCCGCGGCTGGCGCGGAAGGGCCGCGGGCAGTGCTAGTGAGCTTCGGTGGGTCGCCGGTACAAGCCGCTATCGCGCTCGCGCTCGCGGGACTGAGAAGGGTCGCCTACGGGGGCAAGGTGATCGTCATGCCTGCACCGCCGCCCGCCGAGCTCGGGATGGCGCCTGGACCGGATAGCCCAGGCGAGCTAGACGTGGAGTGGGTCAAAGCTGGCCCGGAGTTCCATGCCATGCTCGCCGCCAGCGACATGGCGATTCTGGCCGGCGGGCTGACGCTGCACGAGGCCGCGCTCCTGGGAGTGCCTGCCGTGTGCATCGCGCTGAAAGAGCACCAGGCGGATTCTGGGCGCCGGCTGGAGGCGGCAGGAGCGTGCTTGTACGCGGGGCGTCTGGAAGACCTGACACCGAAGGACGTCGCTGTGCATCTCGCAACGCTCATATCGTCGGCGGAGCTGCGCGGGCGGATGGCGGCGCGGGGTATGGCGATCTACGATGGGAAGGGCCTACAGCGCACGGTGGACGAACTGCTGAACCTGCTGGGCCCGTGAGGGGGGATACCGCCAGTCACTCGCCCCCCAGACTGGGCCGCGCAGGAAAGCTGAGAGCCCCACCTCGCGGTGGGGCCTCGCCCCTCGTTTTCCGCCTAGAGCGGTGAACAAGCATGGTTGACGGTCCGGGGATAGCGCGCGGATAAGGTGTGAACGAAGTTCCGCCTTGCAGCCGAAACGCCCCGGGCCGCAAACCACATACTAACACATTGTCCCCACAAGCGCAACGTCCACCATGGACCGCAGACCGCCCACGCCGTGGTGATAAAGTGTTCACATGCCAGGGCGTGGCGCTGCGGGCGTGCGGGATGCGGCATGGTGGACGCGCACAGGTCGCGCGCTGGCGGCCGTGGCAAGGGAGTTGCAGGCGGTGTGGCAGCTCGCCCGCCGCGAGCGCCTGACGACGCTCGTCGGCATCCTCTTGGCGCTGCTGCTTGCCGGCTCCATCCTGTTCTACATTGCGGAAGCAGCGGGCAACCCGCGGGTGCAGAACCTCATCGACGCGCTGTACTGGGGGGTAATCAGCGTCACGACGGCGGGCTATGGCGACGTGGTGCCCTTGACGCCGCTGGGCCGGGCAAGCGCGATGGTGATGATGGTGTCGTTCATGGCGCTGATGCCACTCGTGGGCGCGACGGTCACATCGATCTACGTATCTCGTAAGATTAAAGGGGAAGCTGGATTGGAGAGGATCACGGCGACTGGGCACATCTTGATCTGCGGCTGGAACAACAACGGCCCGGGGATACTCACCGGGCTTACCGCGCGCGGGGAGACGCGTACGGTGGCGATCGTCGGCGACCTGGCCACGGACCACTTTGAGAACTTGGTGGAGGCGTTCCCCAAGCTTGACCTTAAGTTCGTCAAGGGACCGTTCACCAGCGAGGCCGTGCTGCAGCGCGCGAACGTCCGCCAGGCGGCCACCGCCTTCGTGCTGATTACCTACGGCCTGGAGAACATGCTGCGCAGCGACGAGGTGGCGGTGCTGGCAGTGCTGACGCTGCGGGAGCTGGGGCCGAACGTGCACATCGTGGCCGAGTGCTTCGCCTCGACCTACCGCGGGCACCTGCGGCGGGCGGGGGCGAACCGGGTGATCGTCTCGGGGGAGCTGGACGGCTTCATGCTCACCGCCGCGGCGCTCTCCCCGGGGCTGGACACGTCGCTGCGGGACGCCCTGACCTTCGGACTGAGCAATGACCTGTGGACCGTGGCGATACCTCCTGAGTTCGCCGGTAAGACATATTTGGAGCTTGCGCAGCACTGGCTCAATGAGCGGTGTTGGGTGCTGCTGGGCCTGATCCGCGAGCGGCGCAAGTTGGGGATCCACGACGTGCTGGGACACGAGACGGGCAGCATTGACGAGTTCATCTTCAAGCGCTTCGAGCAGGCGGGCCGAGGGATGGGCGGCGCGCACCACGTCCACTTCCTCAACCCCGGGCCAGACCACGTAATCGATCCGGGGGACACCGCGATCGTCATCTTCCCTCCGGAGGAGAGCAGTGACTCAGCTGCTTAACATCGAGAAGTGCGTGAGGAACCTCCGCGACGTGAACCTGTTCCGCGGACTCGACGACAAACGGTTGGCAGCCGTTGCCGAGCACTGTGAGTTCGTCGAGATCAGCGCCGACGAGTACCTCATCCGCGAAGGAGCCAAGGCGGAGCACCTGTACGTGCTTCTCACCGGCGAGATTGCGGTGTCCAAGCAGTTGTCCTTGCCTCATCTGTCCAGTTTGCAGCGCACCGACCGCATCCTCAGCCGGCTAACGGGCGAGAGACATCCCGTGCTGGGCGAAACCGCACTGCTGGGAGAGCCGATCCGCCGCAGCACGGTGCGCTGCACCGCCGACTCGGCCCTGTACAGCATCGATGCGGCCGGCCTGAGACAGCTGACGGAGCAGGACGCGGAGATCGGCCACCGCGTCTTCGCCCACCTGAGCGAGATGCTGCTTGAGCGATTGCAGGCGGCGAACAACGACGTGGTCAAGCTGTCAGCGGCGCTGGTCTTCGCCCTCGAGGAGTAAACGGCGATAATGTCAGCAATGGCTGAGGCCGTGCGAATCACTGGGCTCACGAAGACCTATCGTCGCATGGTGCCCTGGTCGCAGCAACCGGTGCACGCGGTGGCCGGGCTGGACCTGAGCATCCCGCGGGGCGAGATCTTCGGCCTGCTTGGGCCGAACGGCGCCGGCAAGACGACGACGATCAAGATGCTCGCCGGGCTGATCACGCCAGACAGCGGCGAGATCGCGTTTCCGGCCTGGGGGCGGAGGCCAGCGCTGGGGGCGGTGCTCGAAGGCAGCCGCAATCTGTACTGGCGCCTCTCGCCCTGGGAGAACATCCGCTATTTCGGTGAGGTCAAGGGCGTGCCTTGGCGACAGCTCAGGCGGCAGGCGGACGAGCTGCTGGAGCTGTTCGACATCGCCGACAAGCGCCACCGCCCGGCCCAGACGCTATCCCGCGGCCAGCAGCAGAAGCTCGCCGTGGTGCTGGCGTTCCTCGGCAATCCCGACCTGCTGCTGCTGGACGAGCCGACGCTGGGCCTAGACGTCGCGAGCTCGCTGACCATCCAGCGGCTGCTCATGGAGCTGTGCCGCGAGCGCGGGCTGACGATTGTCGTCACTACGCACCAGATGGACGTCGCCGAGGCCATCTGCCGCCGCGTGGGCATCATGCGGGAGGGTACTGTGGCAGCCTGCGCGCCGGTGGATGAGCTGCTCGATCTGTTCCGGCGCCAGGACTACATGGTGCGGCTCCCGGCGGGGCTGTGGCCGACCCTGGAGGGCGAGCTAGACGGCTTCGCCTACGAAGTGATGCCCGAGGAGCGGCCGGGGCAGGTTGTCGTGCGGTTCAAGTTGGGCTCGGCGCAGGGCGTGTATCCGCTCGTCGGCGTCCTCTCGCGGCACAACGTCGAGCTGCATGACTTTCACCAGGAGCAACCGACGCTGGAGGATGTGTTTCTCTCCATCACGGGGACCGCCCCGCGGGGAGAGGGGCGATGACCCGTTGGCTGAAGATCGCCCGGGCGGAGTTCCTGCGGGACATTACTACCGCGCTGCGCTACCCCGTGGAGCTGTTCACCGGCGTCTTCATCCTGTACATCCTGTTCATGGGGCTCTACACCGGCGCGCGGATGCTCGCCGGCCGGCAGGTGCTGCAAGGCGACATGGACGCGCTGATCATCGGCTACACGATGTGGTTCTTCGCCGTCCTCGCCATCAACACCATGAGCACCGACATCGAGAGCGAGGCTAGGCAGGGTACACTGGAGCAGGTCTGCCTGCACGCGCCGAACTACCTCGGGCTGCTGTGGGTGCGAGCCGTCATCCAACTGGCGATGGGCGCCGGCATGGTGGTATTCCTCAGCGTGCTGATCCAACTCACCACACGGCACTTCCTGCATATCACCTGGAGTATGGTTCCGGCGCTGATCATCGTCGTGGCGCTGAGCGTCATCGAGCTCTGCGGGGTAGGACTCATCCTCGGCGGGCTGTCGCTGCTGTTCAAGCGCATCGGCCAGCTTTCCTCGGTGGTGCAGTTCGGCCTGTTCTTCCTGGCGTACACGCAGGTCAATACCCTCCCTGGCTCATGGCCCCAGGTGCTCTCCCACCTGCCGCTCGTCCGCGGCGTGGCATTGCTCAGGCACCTGTGCACTCCCGGCGGCAGCACGACGCAAGCCACTGGCGATCTGCTGCTTCTGCTGCTCGACACGGTGGCGTACGCGGCGGTGGGCTCGCTCGCCTTTGCCCTTGCCGAACGCGCGGCCCGGCGGGCCGGCACCCTGAGCCACTACTAGCCCGCGGCAAGCTGGAGCAGTGCCCCCGCCGGCCTGGTGGGAGCGCAGCGCGCCTAAGTTCCTGACGGCTGATCCTCGTAGGGAACGAACAGCGCGAACAGGAGGTAGAGCACCAGCATCGCCAGGCCGGAAACGCTGAGGATCACCACCGACACGAACACCAGCCGCACGAGCAGCGGGTCTACGCCCAGGTGCGCGCCGATACCGGCGCACAGGCCCAGCAGGACGCCACCCTGGCCGCGGCGCAGCCGGCACAGGCGCGGGCTGCGCTCCACCTAGATCTCCTTGATGTCCGGGCGGGGCAGAACGAACAGCGTGCGCTTGCGCCCTTCGCCGCGGCTCTCGGTAGTCAGATACGGGTGGTTGGTGAAGAACGAGTGCACGAACTTCCGCTCCTTGGGCACCAGATCGCGAATCGGGCGCTCGCGATGGTCGCGTTCGATGTCGCGGACGACGCGTCGGATCACTCCCTCCAGGTAGGCCTGGCGTTTGCGCCGGTAGTTGTCCACGTCCACCGTAATGCTCACCCAGCGCGGGAACTTGCGGGAGACGATCTGACCGATCAAGACCTCCACCGCGTTGAGCGTCGACCCGCGCCGACCGATGTAAGTCCCGGAGCGCCGACTGTGGACGATGATGAAGAAATCCGTGACCGCCCGGTTGGTCTTGACCTTGATCATCGCCCGATCGTCAATCATCTTGACCACCGGATAGGCCAGCTCATAGATGCGGTCCATCACCTGCGCGCGCGGATAGGCGAAAACACATTGCTCGCCGTCCTGCTCCATCTCCTGGAAGTACAGCTCGCGGCCCTCGGCCTCCTTAGAGAGCTGCTGCTTCAGAGCTTCCACGTCGGCGCCTGTAGCGCTGAACCGGTCAATGCCCGGCGGCTGCCTCAACTGCTCATCGCTCATCTCTTCCTCTTTTTCCTCCGGGGACGCCTGAGCACGCCCGGCACAGCCGTTTCTGCGGCGCCCAGGTCGTCCGCCTGGTTTATTGCAGTGTCATCTTGCACGGCCGACCCGCCTCCACTTGCCGTGAGGGCGGTGTCCCGCATGGAATCCTGTACCTGCCCACCGCGCACTTCCGTTTGCGTTCCGCGCAGGGGCGGCGGCGGGCGGCGCACGAAGGCCTTCATCTCCTTGGCGTCGAAGCTCAGCGCCATCCCCCGCGGCAGTATGGTGTACTCCAGCGTCATCAGCAGGTTCTGCACGGCGAAATAGAGCAGCGCGCCCGCGGAGAAGATGAACGCGAAGACAAAGATCATCAGGTTCATCATCCCCATCTGCTTCTGCATCTGCTGAGCCATGTCCGGTTGCTGCGGCTTGCCGTCCCGCGACTTCATCTCCACCTTGAACTCCGCCTCGAATTCCGGGTGCGGAGCGTTCACCCGCCGCATCACGCGCTGCATCAGCAGGCTGGTCGCAGCATAGACGACGACCAGCATCAGCGCCGGCCAATACCAGAACCCTCCGCCGAGCAGCGGGACATCGGGCGGGATGCGGAAGATCTGGTGCTGCAGCCCCAGCCGGTTCACCGTCACGTCGATGACGTCGGCCAGGTCCGGGCCGAGCCCGAAGCTCCGCGCTGACGTGACGTTCACCGGGAATAGAAGCTGGATGCCGAGGAAGCTCTTTCCAGCGAAGAACGGGTCATATAGCGCGCGGTAAACGCCGAAGAGGATCGGCAGCTGGATGACCATCGGCAGGCAGCCGGCCAGCGGGTTGATCTTGTAGACGCTGTACAGCTCCATCGTCTTCGCGCTCTGATCGTTGCGATTCGGGTAGTGCCGTTGGATCTCTTTCATCACCGGCTGGAGCATCTGCATCACCTTCATCCCGCGGATCTGAGTCCGAGTAAGGGGCAGAAGCATCACGCGGACGACGATGACACTGAGGATCACGGCCAAGCCATAGTCGTGCACCAGGCCCCCGATCGTCGTTATCAGAACCATGAACACCTGGCCGAACATGCCGGTGATGCCCAAATAGTGGGCATAGTCGGGCGCCAGGGTGCCGCCGTTGGCCACGGCGCGTGCGATCACCTCGTTGCTCTGCCAGAGCAACGCCAGCGGCAGCGCGACGAACGGCCAGGTCATAGCAGCGGGTCGTAACCTCCCCTGTTGAATGGGTTGCAGCGCAAGACACGCCAGGCAGCCAGCCACCCGCCGTGGATCAGCCCGTAGCGCCTCAACGCGTCGATGGTGTAGCGGGAGCAAGTTGGCGTGAAGCGGCAGGTCGGAATGGTGATCGGTGACACGAAGCGGCGGTAGAGGCACACCGCGCCGATCGCCCCCATCGCGGGCAAGCTAGTGAGAAGCCGCCAGGCGCCTCTAGCAGTCAAGCGGTGCCTCCGCAACCCCCAGGCCGGCCAGCGCGCGCGCAAAATGCTCGGCGAAGTGCGAATAGCCCTCCCCGGCCTCCGGGCGGTTGGCCAAGACGACCAAGTCGTGGCCTGCCGTGAGGTGCCCTTGCCAACGTCTGAGGAGCTCGCGCGCCCAGCGACGCACTCGGTTGCGCCGCACCGCCGTGCCGACGCGCGTTGTGACCACGATGCCGAAAGCCCCAGCGTCCTGCTCGCCCGGGCAGGCGTAGACCGCCAGGCCGTCCGAGCGGCGCATGGAGCCGCGGGTGATCACCCGCCGGAAGTTCGGCCGCCCCTTGAGCATCGGTAGGCCCACTAGACCGTGAGACGGGCTCTGCCTCGCGCCCTCCGGGCAGAAAGCACGCGCCGCCCGCCCGGCGTGCTCATGCGGTGGCGGAAGCCGTGACGGTTGGCGCGCCGCCGCTTCTTCGGCTGGTACGTACGTTTCATACATCCACCCTTCAGCTATGTTGCGATGTTGTACGGGCATTCCTGCCCGCCCAGGCCGCAGCCCGGAATGAACGTCCGATCTTAACATATCCTGCGTCCGTCGCCGGATTCTTCATCCAGGCGCTAGTCGCTGCCCGGCTGGCTCCGCCGGCGCACCGTGGTAATGGCCCTACAATCTCTCCGTGCCGCCGTCGCCGTTCAACGAGTTGCTGTTCCTCGGCTTCCTCATCCTGGACATGACGATGGTGGTCGTCGTCTACCGCGTGTTCGGGCGCGAGGGGCTGTTCGGCTACGTTGTGCTGGCGATCATCGCCTGCAACATCGAGGTTCTCAAGCTGGTGCAGATGTTTGGCATGACCGTCACCCTGGGCAACATCCTCTACGGGAGCCTTTTCCTAACCTCGGACATCCTCGTCGAGCTGTACGGCAAGCGGGAGGCGCAGCGGGCGGTGTGGCTCGGGTTCTCCGGCCTGGTACTGATCACGGTGTTCATGCAGCTCGCCTTGCTCTTCCGGCCCGCGCCAATCGACTCCGCCCAGCCGCACTTGGCGGCGATATTCGGGTTTCTGCCGCGCATCGCCGTGGCCAGCCTCACAGCCTACGTCCTGAGCCAGCTCACCGACGTGGCCATCTTCTGGGCGATCAAGCAGTGGATGCGCGACAAGGCGCTGTGGGTGCGCAACAACGTCTCGACGCTGTTCAGCCAGGGGCTGGACACCGTCACCTTCACGGTGCTGGCGTTCGCGCCGATGCCGCTCATCGGCCGTGTACCCGGCTTCGAGAACTGGCAGACCATTTGGCAGGTCGCCTGGACCACCTACGTGATCAAGTTCATCGTCTCGGTATTGGACACGCCGTTCGTCTACTGGGCGCGCCTCGTCGGGTGGCGCGTCTACGGGCTTCAGCCTACCCGGGCCACTGGATCGCGGGTCTTCTGAGGACACCCGCGCCGGGGGCTGCCGCCAGGGCCGGTGCTATACTCGCCCTGAGGAAAGGCGGCAATGCGTAGATCGATTCTGCGGGCGCTTCCCCTTGCTGGCGGCGCTCTGTCCTCCCTTCTGCTCGTGCTCACGGCACCTATGCCGCTCGCGGCGCAGACCGGACGGACGCCGCTGCTCAACGTAGCAGACCACCAGCTTGAGCAGGGCGATTTGCTGCTCGTGCAGCTCTTCGACGGCGAGGAGCAGTTCGAGTATACGGCGCAGGTTGACTCCGCAGGGGAAGTCATGCTGCCTCTCCTCGGGATGACACCTGCGCGCGGGCTCAGGCCTCGGGAGCTGGCGGAGCAATTGACGGCGGGCTTCAGCCGCTTTTACGTCCATCCCAGCATCGCAGTCCAACTGCTCAGCCTGGGCCAGTTCGACGTGTTTGTGTTCGGCCCCGACTTCCCCGGCCGCATCTACAGCCTGGACAATGGTTCGAGGCTTTCCGACCTGCTTGAGCAGATCATCGGTGAGGAGGAGACCAAGCTCGCCGCTCAGACCCAGCAGGGCGGATTGAGCCAGCAAGCACAGCCCTCCGGGGCGATGGAGCAGCAGTTGCCACCCGTTAAGACGGAGCAGGGGAAACCCACTTTGTCCCAGCGCGGCAGGTACCGCCGAATAAGCGTCATCCGCGGCGGATTCGACTTCGCGCTCGTCGCCAGCGGGGGCGCGCAGTCTAACAGCTCGTCGTCCGGCACCGTCGAGGCGCTCATCACCAGCTCGACCCCGGCCCAGAGGAGAACGGGCAGCCTTGCCAGTTTCACGAACTGGCGGCCGTGGATCGAGGCGCGCAAGTCGGATCCGAACTCCAAGGTGTGGGTGATCGACCCGCTGCGCATCACCCTGGAGGGAGAGCTATCCAGCACTAACCTGTTGCTGCAGGACAAGGACGTCGTGTATGTCCCATCTCCTGAGCAATTCGTGGACGTGACCGGCGTGGCGCTCGAGGGGCGGTACGAGCTGCTCGGCGGGGAGAACCTGGGCGATGTCCTGCGCCTGGCGGGGTCGGTGGACTACCCCAGCGACCTGGCCAACGCGGTTGTGCAGCGCTTCGACAACCGCGGGCGGGTGCAGCGCATCATCGTGAACCTCTACCCCGCACTTGACGACTTGACAGTGATCGAGCGCTTCGAGCTGAAGAACCGGGACCGGATCAGCATTGTCAAGCTCGAGAGCCGGGTCTTCGTGCTCGGCGAGGTCAAGAGCGCCGGAGCCTCCCCCTTCGAGGAGGATTCGACCGTGCTGGACTACCTCGCCCTGGCCGGCGGCGAGACCCCCGATGCCAACCTGGCGTGGATCGCGATCATCCGCCAAAGCCGCGACCGCCTGCATCCATACGAGGGCGCAGAGGTCATCCAGGTCAACTTCAAGGAGATCCACAAAGGGCTGCCGTACTGCGAGGATGTGAACCTGCTGCCCGGAGACGTGATCTACGTACCGCCGAAGGGCTATGAGTTCAAGCCGACCGAGATCCTCCAGGCAGCCGGCACAGCGCTCACCGCCTATTCTCTCGCCCGCAAGACGAAGTAGCAGCGCATCTTGGCGTGTGTGCTGGGCCGGGAGCGCACATCAATGGCGGCTGAGGCGCCGCAGCAAATCGAGGTAGGTGGCGGCCATCTTCCGCCGGTTATAGCGGACTGCGATCTCGGCGTAGTTCCTCTCCCCCATCTCCTTGGCAACGGTGGGGTGGTCCGCTAGGTACTGGAGCTTCTCGCAGAACTCCCTGGGGCCGTCGTTGGTTGAGGCGTAGATGCCTCCGCCCGCCCGGTCCTGGATCTCGTCCACCGGAAAGCCGGGGATGTTAAACACTACCGGCAGGCGCGCACCTGCGAGGTCAAAGAAGGCGTTGCGGAATACGCCGCGCGTGCTGTTGTCCCAATTCGTGCCCGGGCCGGTGTTGACGAAGCAGACACCGATATCCGCAGCCTCCAGAAATGCGGGCACATCGGAGGTTGGGATACGGCCCATGAATCGCAGGTTGGTCAGGCCGCGCCTGGCTGTCTCGGCGATTAGGCGCGGGCGCTCCGGGCCATCCCCGAATGTCACGAACTGGATGTCGCGGCGGTGCTGCATCGCCTCCGCGACGTTGACCAGCTCTACGACGCGCTGCATGTAGCCGTGCTGACCGATGTAGACCACAAGCTTCTGGTCGTCGGCTAGCCCAAGCCCGCCGCGGATCTCCTCCCGTCGTGTGCCGTCAACCGTATCGAAGTCCTCCAGGACAACGCCGTTGGTGACCAGAGTGATGTCCTCCGGCGCCTTCAGACCACGCCGCACGAGGCTGTTGTTCATCGTCGGGACGATGGTGACGATATGGTCCGCGGCCCTGCAGGCCCGTTTTTCCAGCCACCCCAGGTATTGCACACCGGGGTGAAAGCGCGATGCCAAGCCAGCCTGAATGATGCTCTCGGGCCATAGGTCACGGATCTCGAGAACGGCTGGGACGCCGAAGCGCTTCTGCGCCGCAAACATCGGCCAGGCCACCCACAGCGGCGGCGAGCTGGCGATGATCACGTCGGGGCGCAGTTCAAGGCGCCGCAGTCGCGAAGATGCGTTGCGCGCCCACATGGCTTGGCTCCACGCACGTCCGGCAAACCCTCTATGATAGGTGTCTGGCTGGCTGACGTGCAGGACCCGCACTGGGCCGTCGGCTTCCTCGGCGAGCGCCCGCCCCTTCAAGTCCGGGTACAGCTGGCGCGTATGATGGTGCACCATGCCCGTGACCACGGTCACTTCCACCCCAGGCTCCTCCGACCACAACCGGGCAAACTCGTTGAAGCGCCGAATGCCCGAGTCACCGGGACGCAGGTAAAGCAGGTACAGCACAAGGATGTGCATAACATCGCCAGCCGCTGCCTGACGACTCATTAGTATATCCCCATCGGGGGGGAATCGTAACAGGGTGATATTATCCAGCGAGTGCCTCTGACTAGTGTTCTGCACATTGTGGGCGCGCGGCCGCAGTTCGCCAAGGCGGCTGCAGTCAGCCGCGCCGTCGCCAATCTCGGCCAGCAGGCAGGCAAGCAGATCGTCGAGCGCCTGCTGCACACAGGACAGCACTACGACGACGAGATGAGCGATGTTTTCTTCCGTGAGCTCAATGTGCGCGAGCCCGACTGGAACCTGGAGGTAGGCAGTGGCACGCCGGCCTACCAGACGGCAGCAGCCGTACAGGGCGTGTTTGAGGTCCTTGGCGAATGGCGCCCCGACGCCGTCATCGTCTACGGAGATACCAACGCCACGCTGGCGGGGGCGATCGCCGCCCTGCAGCGCCAGCTCCCCCTGGCGCACGTCGAAGCCGGAGTGCGCACGAGCAATCTCTTCCACGCGGAGGAGATGAACCGGGTTGTAGCCGACCGCCTCAGCCGCTGGCGCTTCTGCTGCACGAAGCACAATCGCGCCACCCTTGAGAAGGAAGGGCTGGGCGAGGGAAGCCACTTCTCGGGCGACACGATGCTGGACAACTACCGTCACTTCCTCCCGGCGATGGACACGGGCGCTCTTGAGCGGGAGAAGCTCCGCCCCGGGAGCTTCGTGCTGTGCACGGTCCACCGCGCCGAGAACGTGGACCATCAGCACAGGCTCAGGGACATCCTGGATGCAGTGATTGAGACCCAGCGAGACATCTTGCCGGTGGTTTTCCCCGTGCACCCGCGGACAAGGAAAGCAGCGGAGGAGCTCGACTACTCCTCGCGGCTGGTGGACGCGGGGGTCAGGCTGCTGGATCCCATCGGGTTCCGCTCTACGCAGGCGCTGTTGGAGAACTGCCACTTCGTGCTGACGGACAGCGGCGGACTGCAGCGTGAGGCGTACTTCGCCGGGCGGTTCAGCGTCATTCCGTGGGAGTACGCCTCCTGGCCCGAGCTGGTGGAGGCCGGCTGGGCAAACGTAGGCAGCGTCGAGAGGCAGCCCCTCGTAGACAGGCTGGCCAATGCTCCCGGCCCGCGCAGGGTGGAGAACAACGGGTTGTTCGGCGACGGACAAGCGGGCAAGCGAATTGTAGAGACCCTCATGAGCGATTCCGCCTAGGCGATGCGACCGCCTGCAAGCGATGTGTCTGCGGGGCAACTCGGGAGATACGCGGGCATCCTGGCGGCTTGGCGCGACCGCTTTCTTCTGCGGCCCATCGCGCGCAGCAGCTTCCTGCGCAACGTCACGATCACCGCGACCGGGTCGATCACCGGACAGCTAATCCAAGTCGCGGCTTCACCGATCCTCACTCGCTTGTACACGCCCGCGGAGTTCGGCGTGCTGTCCATGTACATGTCGGTCTGCTCGATCCTGGTGGCCATCGCAACCCTGCGCTACGACCAAGCCATCCCGCTGCCCCAGGATGAAGGAGACGCCGCGGATGTGCTTGCTCTGGCGCTGGCGGCGGTGCTCCTGGTGGCTCTGATGGGATGGGCGGGAGCGGAGTTCTTCGGCCCGCGCCTGGTCGCCATGACAAGCCAGCCGACTCTGGTGCACTACCTCTGGCTCGTTCCGCTCACCGTGGCCGGCGGCGGGAGCTATGTGGCCCTCACGCTGTGGGCGATACGCAAGCAGGCCTACCGCCGGCTGGCGATCACAAAGATCACCCGCAGCACCGGGCAGTCGCTGACTCAAGTCGCCCTCGGCCTGCTCCACGCGGGGCCACTAGGATTGATCATCGGCTTCGCCGTCGGCCAGCTCGGAGGAAACGGCAGCATCACGCTGGAGGCTCTGCGAACCGACGCCCAGGCGCTGCGCAGGATAAGCCTGCGTGGGATGCTGCGCGCAGCGCGTCGGCACCTGAAGTTTCCCCTCTACTCCTGCCCCTCGGCATTGCTCGTCGCAGTGCCGATGCAGATTCCGCCACTGCTGATCGCGCTGTACTACGGCGTGCACGAGGCCGGCTTATTCAACCTAGCCTCGAGCGTTCTGCGCCAGCCGGCAACACTCTGCGCGGAGGCTGTCGGGCAGGTGTTTTTCGGCAAGGCCGCGGCCACCCTGCGCGACCAGCCCTCGCAGTTGCCGAGGCTGTTCTTCACCACCGCCGGCGTCCTGTTCGCCGTTGGCCTCATCCCTACGCTCGCCCTGATACTCCTTGCCGTACCATTGGTACGCTTCGTGTTCGGCAGTTCCTGGGTGGCGGCTGGCGCGTACGTGCAGTTGATGGCCTTGGTGCTACTGGCTGGAGTCACAGTGTCAACCGTCTCGCCTATCATCAGTGTTACGCAGAAGCAGGACTGGCAGTTGGCCGTCGACATCATAAGAACCGTCCTGGTGCTGGCGGTGTTCTACGTCGCCCACGTGGTCCACGCCCGCCCGCTGACGGCGGTGGCTGCCTACACCGGCGTGCTGCTAGTCACCTACGGCTTGTTCTTCATCGTGTTCTCGTTGGCGGCCTTGGCTGGCGCCAGGCAAGCACGGCCCCAAGGGACTGGCGGCGGCACAGCCTCCGGAGTAGAGTGATTCGTATGATCTACAGGACTTTCAAGATTCTCGCTCTGCTCATTGTGAAGCCGATCTGTCGCCTGGCGTGGAACAAGAAGTACCTGCGGGGGCGGCACTTTGAACAGAGCACGCGCGGATGGCGTTGGGCCTGGCGCGGGTTCTGGCTGCAGAAGGTGCTTGGCTTCAACCGCCATGTGCCCTGGCCCTGCAGCCCGTTCATCCATGTCTTCCACCCGGAAGGGATCGAGTTTGACGTCGATGATCTAAACAACTTCCAAACATTCGGCTGCTACTACGCCAACGCTCCAGGCGGGCGCATTGCTATCGGCAAAGGCTCGTACATCGCCCCGAACGTCGGAATCATTAGCGCCAACCACGACCCACGGGACCCGTCGCAAATGCTGGAGCCCAAGGCGGTGGTAATCGGCAAGAGCTGTTGGATCGGGATGAACGCGGTCATCCTCCCGGGGGTGACGCTGGGCAGCCACAGCGTGGTCGGCGCGGGCTCAGTCGTGTCCACGAGCTTCCGCAGGGGCTATGGTGTTCTTGTGGGAGTTCCAGCGCGGGTCAGCTTGACGTATCCGCTCCCTGAGCCCGGCGGCGAACAGCGCGATGCCGAGGAGGCGCGGGGCGAGTAGTCCGAGAAGCGGGAGTTACCCTGGAGTTCATCACGAGCCAGGTCAAGCCTGGGCGGAGCGGCGATAATATCTGGCATCAAGCTGGGCCCTGGGATCGGGAATCATGCTATCTGGTGGTACCTAGCGAAGTGTGCGGCATAAGTGCAGTCTTCTCGCACGGGCATTCCGACCGTCTGGTCGCCCAGGTCAGGCGCTCGCTCGATCTCGCCGCCCACCGCGGACCCGATGGCTGGGGCCTCGTGTCTGGCGACGGCCGAATGGTCCTTGGCGCCGCAGACGAGGAACATGCCACCTGGGTCCTTGGACACCGGCGACTCTCAATCATCGACCTGAGCCCTGCCGGCGCTCAGCCGATGACCTACGCCGACGGCCGCCTGTGGATCACCTATAACGGTGAGGTCTACAACTACATCGAGCTGCGCGAGGAGCTGAAGAGCGCCGGGTACAGCTTCCGCACGCAGACTGACACGGAGGTCGTTTTGGCGGCTTATCACCGCTGGGGCGAGTCATGCGTGGAACGCTTCGTCGGCATGTTCGCCTTCGTGCTACTCGACCTAGGGGAGGGCACGGTCTTCGCTGCCCGGGATCGTCTCGGCGTCAAGCCCCTCTACATTTGGCCTGACGCCACAACAACGGTGATCGTCTCCGAGCCCAAGCAACTGCTAGCCTTCGAGCGCTTCTCCCCCCGCGCGGACCGCGATCAGGCAATGGACTACCTGATTGACGGCGCGCTTGGGCAAAGAGCTGACGGGTGCCTATTCGCCGGCGTCCGCCAGCTGCCCCGCGCGCACGTGCTTTCGTGGCCGCTTGACAGCCGCCCGGACCTCGGAAGCGCACGCCGGTACTGGGACCCACGTATCTACACTGCTGACATCTCCTGGGAGGATGCAGTTGAGAAGACCCGGGTGCTGTTCAGTGATGCTGTACGCCTGCGCCTGCGCTCTGACGTTCCTGTCGGCACTTGCCTCTCCGGCGGAGTTGACTCGTCTAGCATTGTCGGCATCGTCAGCCGCGATCTCGGCCACCGGCTGCAGGCATTCTCCAGCGTATTCACCTCTCCTGGTATCAGTGAGGAGCGTTACTTGGACGCGGTGGCCGATCACTGCAGTGTGCCTGTAACGAAGGTGCGCCCGTCGGTCGACGAAGCCGTAGACGACCTGGACGCAGTTGTCTATAGCCAGGATGAGCCATTCGGCTCGCTGAGCGTCTATGCCCAGTGGCGGGTGATGCGCGCCGCCCGAGCCGCCGGCGTGCCAGTGCTCCTCGACGGCCAAGGCGGCGACGAGGCGCTCTGCGGCTATCACGCGCACGTGTACGTGTACTTGCGGCAGCTGCTCGCGCAGGGACATTGGGCCAGCTCGGTTTCTCAGGCCTGGCAGTCCGGAACGCATGGCGATGCGCATCTGTGGACTCGCCTTGGGAACTGGGCGCAGCACATCACCAACAGACGGCAAAGCTCCGATGAGTGCCTGCTTGAGCACCTGCACCGGCACCGCGCGCACTTGACGAAGCCCCATGCGAAGTGCACAAACCTGAAGAAATACCAGCTTGCCCTGCTGGACTGGCTACTATCGGTACTGCTGCGCTATGAGGACCGCAATAGCATGGCGCACAGCATCGAAGCCCGCGTCCCGTTCGTCGACCACCGGTTCCTGGAACACTGTTTGAGCTTGCCCGAGGCTTTCTTTTTCCGGCGTGGGAGGACGAAGCGCCTGCTCGTCGGCGCTGTCGGGGATGCGCTTCCCCGGGCTGTGCGGGAGCGCCGGACGAAGCTCTCGTTCGACGCCCCCGACGACGACTGGCTCAAGGGGAAGCTCGGCCAGCACGTTGCCGCGCGGGTCTCGGCCTCGCCCCGTGCAGCGGCGGTCTTCGATACAGCCAAACTCAAGGATGCGTTTGAGGAGTACCGCCGGATTGGCAGCGGCCATTCGTCGCGGAAGCTGTTCAGAGCCGCGTGCTTCGTGCTGTGGCTGGAACGCTTCCAACTGGATGTGTGACCAGGGGCCCCCGCGACAGCTGAAGCCGGAATGGGGACTTGCGGCGGCCGTGGCGGTATACTTCTCGCCGCCGCTGGCGCTGAACGCGTGGCCGATGGTCATGCTCTCATGCAGCGCCTCCTTGGCAGGAGCGAGCTGTGTCGCGGGCGTTGACTGAAATCGGAGGCGTCTAGACCGAGACGGGGGCCGATGCTGCGCATCCTCTACGTTACAGCCCTCTGGGACGGCCTCGCTGACGTGCTTTACCGCGGCGTAGAGCCATGCGGCATGCCTGCCTTCATCCGTCCGCTGCGCGCCCTCGTTGAGCGCGGAGATCAGGTCGACCTCTTCGTGGGAACGCCCGTGCGCAGCTCGCGCCATAGCGGCGCTGGTTGGTTTGAGAGCATCAGGGTTTACGAGCGGCGCTGGGTGCCAGGGCACAGTGCAGGAACCCTCATGTCGCTGCTGTCATTCGAGCAGAGCTTGCTCCGCCACTTGGGCAGGACCAGGTACGACTTCGTCTATGGCCACGGGCCGCTGGGCACCGCCGGGGTCATCGCCGCCCGCCGGTTTAGCATTCCTTGCGGCCAGCGTCTCTACGGCACCTTCATGAGCCGCGATATCGCTGCTCCCCGCCCTTCCGCATGGCGCAGGTGGCGGGCATTCCTGCGCCACCCCCTGGAGTACATGGCGTACAGCCTGCCCAAGAGCTTCCTGCTGATTACCAATGACGGATCGCGGGGAAACCTCGTGTTTCAGGCCATCGGCCACCAGCGCACTGACCTCCACTTCTGGCTGAACGGCGCCGAGCGTGAACCGCAGGACGCCCGGCCTGTCGAGCTGCCGTTCCCTCATGGCACGCCGTACCTGCTGTACCCGGCGCGGATCGAGCCGTGGAAGCAGCAGCACTTGGCCATCGAGCTGCTGCGGACTCTGAAGTCGGAGCTCGGAATCACGTTGCGCCTGGTCTTCGCCGGCCATGAGGACGACGCGGCGTATGCAAGGCAATTGCTCGCCGCAGCGGATAGGGGCGGGGTGGCAGACCTGGTGGCCTCCCTCGGGCCTGTACCACTGAGCTCGATGCCGGCCCTTTACGCGGGGAGCCTTGCCGTTCTATCCTTCTACAGCGTGTGCAATCTCGGCAACGTGGCTATCGAGGCGCTGAGCAGCGGCTGTGCGCTGCTTTCCCTGGACGACGGCAGCCTCGACGGCATCGTCAGCCACGGCTCGTCCGGCTTCCTCGTGTCGGAGATGCGCCAGGCTGTGGCGATTGTGGCGCAGCTCTTGGCGGATCCCGGGCTGCGAGAGCGCATCGGCCAGGGGGCTAGGCAGTCATCCCGGGAGCACTTCCTGCCATGGGAAGAGCGCGTCGCGCGGGAGATCGCGCTGATCGACGGGGCGGTGGCTGCTGCTCACGGGAGGGCTCATGCCTAAGGTCGTGCACGTATCGGTCGTCAACCCGAGGCCCCTTTCCGACCCGCGCGTGTTCCTCAAGGAGTGCATCTCGCTGCGCAGTGCAGGTTATGAAGTCGTGCTGGTCTGCTCCGCCGAGCAGGACTGCACCTGCGAGGGCGTGCGCATCCGCGCCCTGCCCCAACCAGCAGGGAGGCTGAGCAGGATGCTGGTCACGACGCGTCAGGCCTATCACGCCTGCGTCGAAGAAAACGCGGACGTCTACCACTTCCACAACCCGGAGATGATGCCCTGGATGGCGAGGCTGGCGAGCGCGGGGCGGCGGGTCATCTACGACATGCACGAAAACGTCGTTAAGGACATCCTCACCAAGAGCTGGATCCATCCGTGGCTGCGGGCCGTGGTGTCACGCGCGGTGAACGTCGGGATGCGCGGATGGCTGCGCCGCATGGCCGTCGTTTTCGCCGAGGACTCCTACGCCAGCGACTATCCGTGGATTCACAGCGGGGTGGTCGTACGCAACCTGCCGCGCCTCGAGCATTTGCTGTCGATCAACCCCGAGCCGTCGACGGTGCCGCTGGTCGGCTATCTCGGGGGTGTCACGCCCGAGCGCGGGACGATGACGATCCTCGAAGCCTTGCACGTCCTCCAGAAGCGCGGCGTCAGCGTTGGGTTTGAGTGCGTCGGGCACGCCGAGGGCAAGTTCCAGGCCGAGATGGACGCCTTTGTGGCCGCGCATGGCTTGGAAGGAGTGCGGTTCCACGGCTACCAGCGGCCGCAGGACGGCTACCGCATCATGGCGCGCTGCCAAGTGGGAATTGCAGTCATCGCCGACATTCCGAACTTCCGCGACAGCTATCCGACCAAGATGTTTGAATACATGGCTCTAGGACTGCCAGTGATCGCGTCGGACTTCCCGCTCTACCGGCAGGTGGTTGAGGACGGCAGGTGCGGCGTCTGCGTGCCCCCCGGGCGGCCCTCCGAACTCGCATCGGCCATCTATGACGTGATCACCGACCCCCAGGCGGCCCAGGAGATGGGCAGGCGCGGGCGGGATTGCGTGGTTGAGCACTACAGCTGGCGGACAGAGGAGGAGAAGCTGCTTGGTCTCTACAGCGCTCTGCTTGCCGGGGCCAGTCCGCGCCTGACGGAGCTGCGGACTACGCGATAGCGCTCCGTCGCCCCAAGCATCAGCAGTCCCAGCGTGGCGAAGAGAAAGCGGTTCTCGTGGATATCGCCGGCCGTGCTGGCGTTGACAAAGGCGTTTGCGAACAGCGCAAGGGCGAGCAGGCTTGGCGGGCTGGCTCGCAGCAGCCGGATGGAACCCACCTGCCACAGGCCGATGGCCAGGGCGGTGCAGAGAAGCGCCAGGCCGAAGGCCCCCAGCTCGAACCAGACTTCCAGGAAGACGTTGTGCGGGTACATCCGCGCGTCCCCGAGGCCGAGCACGACCGGCCAGCTGGCGATCCCCTGGCCGAAGAACGGTCCCTGGTCCACATACTGCATGGTGTCGACGTAGGCCTGGTAGCGCGGGTTCCCTTGCAGCGCACCGAACCGCGCAAGGGTGTACGGCATCGAAATTGACATGCGGTGCGAGGTCAGGGCGAGCAGCAGCACCGCGCATAACAGCGCCGCGGCGATGCCCGCCTGCCACAGCACCCGCCGCGGCCCACCGCCAAGGCGTATGAGCGGGACGAGCAAGACTACGACCCCCAGCATGGCAGCCGCGAACGGCGTGCGCCCGCCGATGACGAGGAGCAGTCCGAGATAGCACAGGCTGACCAGGCCTAGGGCCAGCCGGGCCCACAGCACGCGGGTGATGTACAGTGCGTAGGCCAGCACCACGAGCAGCCCCGGCCCGATGACCCGCCCCAGCCCAAGGTAGTTGCTGCTCAAGGCCAGCACGAACGAGAGCGTGGTCCCGGAGTGAAGGGCGCGCAGAAAAGACAAGAAGCTCTCCACCGCGATCCAGAGGGAGAACAGCAGCATCACGCGGAAAAACCGGCGGTAGCGCACGGGATCTCCTGCGACGATCAACGCGCAGGCGGTAAGCGCCCAGAAACTGAGGAATGCGAAATAGGGCAGCTTGGTCTCCACGTAGATCAGGCTCGGCGTCCAGAGCATGCTCAGCACGGCGTAGGCCACCAGCCCGCCAAAGACCAGCACTAGGAGCAGCCGTTCGCTTCCCAAGGGCACGCCTTGGCGCAGCAGAATCCAGAACCCGCAAACCAGGCTGACCAGGAAGAACAGCAGCGTGAGGTCGATCGGTATCCAGGCGAAGCGGGGATCCGCCTTGTAGATGCCCGCGAACATGAACAGCACGAGCGCCGCCTCGAAGGAGAACACGGTTCCCAGCGCCAGGCGCCAGGGACCACCGTCGCCAGCAAGAGAGCGCCAGACACGGCGGATGCGCGTGACGCTGGGCGATACGGGCAGCATCAGCTCAGCTTGGCCGGCGCCACCGAGACGTGGGCCAGCTCCTCACGGGCGAGAGGTTCCCGCCCGGCCGAGAAGCCGGTGACAACCACGCCCGCGATACCCACTCCCAGCTCCCTCAAGTGGGCAACCGCGTCACCAAGCGCACTGGCGCTCACCGCTCCCTGCGGCACGCTGAGCACGGCGTGCTTCAGCAGCGGCTTGAGCGCGTCAGTGTTCACCCACATACTCGGCGCCGGCAGGCAGAGCAGAACCGGATCGAACGCCCCCGCCAGCGTACCGAGCAGAGCTTCGGCCTGCCACGCGGAGAAGGAACCCTCTCCGGGACGAAGCAGAGCCTTGCCCTCGGCCAACTTGACGACGAGATCCGCCGCCGGAGCTTGCTCCCGTGCGGCTTCAGCGAAGCCCTTCCCCGCGCCGTGGCCGAGAGCGCTGCTCATCGTCGCGTCGAGCAGGTCCAGGTCAACGAACAAGGCCGAGCGGACCGCCGCGGACCCGGTTCCGAGGTGCCACGCCAGGTCATAGCATGCCTGGCCGGCACTGAAATGCACGATCGCCAGAGGCGTACCTTCGCGCAGCAACACGCGCCGCAGGCGCCTGGCAAGCAAGGTGGCCTCCGAGGGCTGCCGCCACGGCCCACGCACAGGCTTGCCCGGGATCACAGCGATGACCGGCAATCCGAGCCCCAGCCTGAGCTCGCGCAGCGTGCGGAACCCTGCCCTGCCGGGCTCGACGACGAGCACCAGGATGATGGCAATCAGCGCCCCGGCGAAGCACCCCATCAAGCCGTTGCGCACCAGTTTGGGGCTGTCCTTCTTCGCCGGCAGCGGCGGCTCGTCGAGCAGGCGCACTTCCGAGCTGGTGCTGGCACGCTGGACCTTCGTCTCCGTTTCCCGCTGCTTGAGCAGCGCGAGAATGTCTTGATTGGCTTGGATATCCGCGGTCAGCAAACCCATCTTGCCGGTCGCCGCGGGCAGAGTGGCAAGCATCGCCTTGTGCTTGGCGATGTCCTTGTCTATCTCGCGCTCGCCGAGAATGATCCCATCCTTGGCCGAGAGAAGGCTCTCCCTGATCTGCCGGATGATGCCGTCAATCTGGGTGCGAAGGCTCTTCACCTCAGGGTGCGCGTCGGTCTTCGTCTGCCGCGCCACCTGCAGCTCCGTAATGCGCTGCGACAGCTCGGCGACCAGAGAGCTCTCGAGGCCAAGGGGTGTGGCCGGGGCCTGGATGGTCTCGTAGATCTCCTGCGGCGTCCGCGTTTCGATCATCCTGAGCACGTAGTCGATCTGGTTCAACTGGATGCGGTTGCTCGTCTTGGACTGGCTCAGGGAGGCGATGGTCTGGATGGCTATCCCACCCTGTGCACTGAGCTGGTAGAGCTGCGTCTTCTCCTGGTATCGCTGCAGCTCCTCCGTCAGGTCCCGCACGAGCTTGTCCGACGCCGCCTGCTCGGAGCTGATGAACTGAAGCAGCACGTCGTAGTCGCCGTAGGTCGTCTCGTAGTTGCGCTTGAGGTACTTGTCGAGGATCAGCTGCACGGCGCGCTGCGCCACGACCGGGTTGGGGTGGCGGTAGGTCACCGCGACGATGTTCGCCTTCGGCTCTTCCTCACCGATCTGCCCGACGGTGAGCGACTCGCGGTAGTCCAGCCAGGCGCGCCAGGCCGGCTTGATGGTCAGGTTGTAGCGGTCGCCCGCTCGATGAGCCGGCCCGAACACTGGCAGGAAGCTGTACCCCGGCATCTCGACGCGCTCCCCGGCCCGCCCGCTCTTACCCCCCGCCGTCCAGTTGCCGCTGCCGTCGGCGCTGATCCACAGCGTCTCCTTGGACAGCATGTCCGGGTCAAGCCGGACGTCCTTGATCTCCAGCCTGGTATAGCGCGCGCGGCGGGTTCCGGGGGTGGCGCGCGGCAGAAAGAAGTGCGCCAGGCGCGTGCTGAGGGCATCGGGACCGTTCGGATCCTCTGTATCAACCTGCAGGCCCAGCTCATCGATCACGGCAAGACCGATCTCACGACTCGACATGATCGCCATCTCGTCCTTGAGCGCCGGCGTAGCAGCCTGAGCGAAGAACGGCATGTTGCTGAGCGCGCTCGGCGTCTCGATTCCCTTCGTCAGCTGCAGCGTGCCGGTCGTGCTGTAGACAGGCTTAAGGAAGACCGAGACGGTGCCGAACAGCACCCCGCCGATGAGCACGCCCGCCACGAGCCAGTAGCGGTAGCGGCGCAGCACGTAGCTGAGCATCCGCCTTCCATACTCCGCATCGCCTTCTGGATCCCAGGAGGCCTTCGCGTCCTCACGCATGCCCGAGACCGCCTTTCTCCTACCCGGCGGCCTCTCCGGCCAGCCGGCGGCGCTCATTCTAACACAGCAAGGTGCCTGCCCGCAGAGCTCGTCGCGGCATGCGAAGGACGATGGCGCGGCCTTTCCTGCGCCGCAAGCAGCCGCGAGCCAGCCGCCTGAATCGGAGCGAACCGTCCTGGTCTGCTATGCTAGAGGATCAATGCTCACCCCTTGGCATCGCTTGCGGGAAGCACTCGCCGCCGCGACGGTTCGGCTTGGCGACGCGCGCCCGGGGCGCATCACAGACCTGCGGGCGAGCGCCTTCCTCTTTTTCTTGCACTACCTTGAGGAGCGCCAAGGCCGGACGGAGAGCCCGTTGCCGATCCTCGTCATCACCGAGACAACGGCTCAGGCCGGGCGGATGCAGCAGTTCATCACCGACGTCTCGCGGCTGGTCACCGACCGCGAGCCCGCGCCGGGCGACTTCCTGACGTTCCCCGACTTCGAGCCGCAGAACTTGTTCGAGTACGCCGACGCCTCCGTCGACCTCCTCGAGGCCCGCAGCGGCGCCCTCGACGCACTTCTGCGGCGCACCGCCCGCGTGGTCTTCGCCAGCTACAAGGCGTGCTGGAGGCATCTGCCCAGCCCCGGCGAGCACACGTCCCGCCAGCTCACGGTGGCCACCGCCGATGCGCCGGAGCGGCCTGATACGACGCACCGGATTGGCCGTAGCGAGCTGGCCAAGTGGCTCGTGGACCAGGGCTACCACCAGGTCACCACGGTCACCGGCACGGGCGAGTTCGCCGTCCGGGGGGGTCTGGTGGACGTGTTCCCGGTGGGCGCTGAGCTCCCCGCGCGCATCGACCTGTTCGGCGATGTCGTTGACGAGATCCACATCTTCGACCCCGCGACGCAGCTCACCGTCAGCAGCACTGCCCAGGTGCGCATACTGCCCGTGAGCGCAGCGGGCGTCCGCCTTCGCCAGGGCGGGGCTCTCACGTCGCTTGAGCAGCAGTGGCAGGACTACAGCGAGACGTACCAGGAGCTCTTGAGCCGTTCGACCTTCGAGCGCCTGGAGGAAGTCGTGCAGTCCGACCTGCGGCAGCTGGCGGACGGCATGACCACGCCGCGGGCGGGATGGTACGAGGAGGCGAGCGCGGGCGATGCCGCCACTTCGCCAGCGCCGGCGTCCTGCCTATGGCACTACCTGCCGGAAGGCGCGACGGTGGTGTTCCGCGAGGACAGTTTCATCGAGAGCGAGACGGCGAGCTACTTCCTCTTCTGGGAGAACCGGTTTGCCGACTGGCTGCGCAACGGACTGTCCTTCCTCGGCCTCGACTCGTTCTATTTCCGCCCCGCCGGCTCCATCGGCGAGACTGCCGCGGGACTGGCCGTTGGCCTGGTCGCGCTGGGAAGTCCCGCCCAGCCTGAGCACCTGCCCGTGCCGGTGCTAAGGCCCCTGCTAACGCACGCCTTCGCCGCGCCGGACAGCCCGCCGTTCCCCTGCGCCAGTGCCGGCCTGGAGAGCATTCCCGCGGGCCGCTGGGGGACATCGCGGCTGGCGGAGACGATCCGCAGCTACCCCCAGGGCGCGTTTTCCGCCAAGAGCGTCACCGGGGCTCCCCAGCAGGTCTTCGACCGCCCGGTGACGGTGCTGAGCCAGTTCAGTGCTCGCCTGCGGGAGATCGTCCACGACGCCGGCCTGCAGCCGGAGATCGCTAGCGCGATCCTGCCGGGCGGGTTCGTCATCCCCGGCGATCCGCCCTGGACGGTTGTCACCGACATGGAGATCTTCGGCGAGATCGCCGAGATCGTCCCGAAGGCTCCCCGCCGATACACACGCGAGGCCGTCCGCAGGCCCGAGGAGCTATCGCCGGGGGACTACGTGGTGCACATCGACTACGGCATCGGCCGCTTCGCCCAGCTCACGGACCGCGTACAGGGCGGCGTGATGAAGAGCTACGCCGAGATCGAGTACAGCGGGCGCGACCGCCTGTACGTGCCGGTGGAGCAGCTGGATCGGCTCCGCCGCTACAGCTACGACGGCACGGCGCCACAGCTGAACAGCCTGGGCCGCGAGCAGTGGCGCAAGACCAAGGAGAAGGTGCAGCGCGAGACGCTGGAGCTGGCGCGCAAGCTGCTAAGCCTGTACAAGATGCGCCAGATCCGGCCGGGCCACGCCTATGCCGCCACGACGGTGTGGGACGAGGAGTTCGCCGACGGCTTCCCCTACTCGCTGACCGAGGACCAGCTTTCCGCCTGGCGCGACGTGGAGCGGGACATGCAGGCGGAGAAGCCGATGGACCGCCTGCTCTGCGGCGACGTCGGCTTCGGCAAGACGGAAATCGCCATGCGCGCCGCCTTCAAGGCGTGCGTTGACGAGCACCAGGTGCTCGTGCTGTGCCCCACCACCGTCCTGGCAGACCAGCACTTCACGACGTTCTCGCGGCGCTTCCGGGCGTTCCCCTTCGTCGTGTCGGCGCTGTCCCGGTTCCAGACGAAGGCCGAGCAGCGCGAGATCGTGGAGCAAGCGCGTGCGGGGCGCATCGACGTGCTCATCGCCACCCACCGCGCCCTGTCCAAGGACGTGAACTTCGCCAGCCTCGGGCTGTTGGTCATCGACGAGGAGCAACGGTTCGGGGTCAAGCAGAAAGAGCAGGTCAAGATGCGCTGGCCCGCCGTGGACGTGCTGGCGATGAGCGCCACGCCCATCCCGCGCACGCTGCACATGTCTCTCGTCGGCGTGCGCGATATATCGCTCATCGAAACCGCTCCACCGGCGCGCAAGGCGGTCAAGACCTACGTCGGCGAGCACGACGAGATTCTCGTCCGCGATGCGCTGCTGCGCGAGCTGGGCCGCGGGGGCCAGGTGTACTTCTTGCACAACCGCATCGCCGACATCGAGCGCGTGCGCGACACCGTCGAACGCCTGACGCCCGGCGAGAAGATCCTCGTCGCCCACGGCCAGATCCGCGAAGACAGGCTGGAAGAAGTGATGCATGCCTTCAGCCTCGGCGCGTACAAGGTCATGCTCGCCACGACGATCATCGAGAACGGCCTGGACATCCCTACGGTGAACACGATTATCGTCACCGGCGCGGAGAATCTGGGGCTCGCCCAGATGCACCAGCTCCGCGGGCGCGTCGGCCGCAGCCCGATCCAGGCCTACGCCTACTTCTTCCACACGCCGCACCGGCTGCTCACCGAGGACGCGCGCAACCGCCTGCACGCCATCTACAACTACGCCTATCTCGGGGCAGGCTACGAGATCGCCTTGAGCGACCTGCGCATCCGCGGCGCGGGCAATCTGCTCGGCGAGGCGCAGAGCGGCCTGGCGCGGCAGGTGGGCTTCGAGTACTACTGCGAGCTCCTCGCCCGCAGCATCCGCAACGTCAAGGCGCTGGACGTGGCGGAGATCGAGGAGTGGGAGGACATGCCGGTGCTCGCCGAGCGGCCCGGCACGCAGCTCGACCTGCCGCTGCCGTCGTTCATCCCGGTGAACTACATCGACGACCCGGTGCTGCGGCTGGACATCCTGCGCCGGATGGCGGGGCTGCAAGGAGAGGAGGCGATTGACGCCTTCGAGGCCGAGCTTACTGATCGCTTCGGCGTCCCGCCGCCAGAGACACGCAACCTGTTCACCGTGATCCGCATGAAGAACTTGGCCAGCGACTTAGGCGTCGAGCGCCTGTCCTACGACCGGGCCAGGCTCGGCTTCCACCTGGAGTTCTACGAGGACGAGCAGCCGTGGTTCAAGCGCGCGCCGCTGCTCGACGGGCGCCTGGGCTTGAGCGCGCCGCGCGGCCTGGACATCGCCTTGCCCTTCGAGAGCGAGGCCGCCGCCCGCGAACTCACCGCGGTACTCGAACGCCTGCGGGACCTGCGCGCGCAGTCCCAGAATGCGCTGGCGCAGCTGCACTAGTCACGGGAGGCGCATTAGTCGCCACCAGCCCGTGAACGGCGTACCCGTTTGGGTTGTGAACTGGTGCCTTGCGCAGTCGTACAGGAGATTGCCGCCGATGGCAAAAACATCACCCCCGATGCAGCCGACGCTGCCAAGCACCTGGCCCCTAGGATAGCGCTGGGTATCCACAACTGCCATGGTGTCTAGATCGATTGCGTGCAGCCCGTCGCAGTTGCCTGACTGGCACACGGCCACGTTGCCTGCGTCGTTCAAGTCAAAGGTCGCAGACGGCTCGACCTGCACCCCAGTTACGGGGCTTCCGAGCTTGACTCTGTGGACAGACAGGCTAGCCTTGCCGCCGCTCAACCTGATGGTCAGCACTTCGGGCACCGAGTACATCAGGCCCCCTCCACGATTCTGGATCACGGTTGCCATGTACTCCCCGGCCTCTGCGGGAGAGCTGATATCGAAGCTCTCACCTACACCTGCGCAGACGAACGCGCCCAGATGCTTCGAGTAGACAATGTTCGCGTTAAGGCGCGCATCCTGGCAGAATCCTACTAGCTGGAAACTGGAGCGATCGATGATGGCGCAGCCTTCGTACAGCATTACGGCAAGCACCGGCCGGTCATTCAGCGTTCCGACAGCCATCTGGCTGACCAGCCCCCCGCCGTCCGCAGGCAACACAAGGCTGGATCGCTCTGAAGTATCTCTGAGGCTCATGCGCGTGAGTTGGGAGCGAACCAGTGAGTACTTGCGCAGGACATACAGCCACTGATCATCAGCGGCGACGTTGAAGGGCACCGCAACGTTGGGCTCACTTGCGGACACAGGATCGTGCAGCCTGATGACCTCGTGCTTGCCAGACGGATCGGAGGCATCTAGCCTGATAACGCTGGGGTCGCCGAAGTTCATCGTCGAGTTGGGTATCCATATGCTGCCTTCCGCAATAGTGAAGTCAAAGATGGCTGCATACCCCTCCCCCGTCCCGGGCACGCTGTAGAACCGGGTCGCGGCGCCATCCGCGCTGAACACGCATAGCGTATGCCAGCTCACTCCCACCCAGCGTGCAGCCTGGCCAGGGATGATTCCAGTGCCGTCCGCTGGGGTCTGCTCCCGTTGGCCCGCAGTAGGCGCCGCGTCTGGAATCTGCAGCGTGGAGCTCCTCACCTTGCATGAGGCCGGGAGCAGAACAAGCGCTGCAAGCGCAAGCAGGATGATGCGATTGCATCTCTGGCTTACCGGCTCGCGGAACCGAGTGTCCATGCAGGCCTACTCGCTGTCCAGCCCCACGCCGAGGAAACCCGGGGCTTCGGGAGTCCCCGCGCTGCGCACCCAGGTCTTGCCGTCGCCGGCGAAATCCAGCGGCTTCAGCGCGTCGAGGTCGGTGATGTCGCCTACAAACGTGTTCGACGCTTCATAGGACTCCTCGCCGGGGAGCAGCAGGTAGCGGTCCTTGCCGCCGCCGTCGATGAACAGCCCGAGCGTGAGCAGCCAGTCCCGCGCGCTGTTGCTCGTCTCGGCCTCCGATTCGCCGAAGGACGGCCCCTTGGCGATATACACGTCGTTGCCACCGCGGTCCCAGAACACGCTGATCGCGTTAACGTGGCTGACGCCCAGCGTCGTCCGCGCGCCCTGGTAGAAGTCGTCGCCACCGGCGTCCTCGAACCAAGCCAGCGACCAGTCGCGGCCGTGGCCGAGCGACTGGCGGATGCCCACGGTGTAGCGGTCGTTGCCAGCCTCGTCCTGCAGGATGCCGCAGGCGAAGTGCGGGGCCGACGCGAGGGAGTACTGCCCCGCGCGGTACACGTCGTCGCCGCCCTTGTCCACGAGCATGCCAATGGAGTACCAATATGCGTTGCCCTGGCCGTAGCAGTCGGCCTCGTAGCGGTCGTTGCCGCCGCCGTCGCAAAGCATGCCGAACCCGCCGGCCCAGCTGTGGCCTTCAGTGAAGTCGCCGCGCCGGCCGTAGGCCGAGCCCTGCACGAAGTGCACATGGTGATTCGCGCCGTATAGGCCGCCGTTGAAGTGGTCCACCATGTTGGCGTAGTAGCCGTCGTTCCCGCCGCAGTCGATGAGCATCCCGCAGCCCTTGGTGAACCCGTAGCCCTGTCCGTACTTGTACGTGTCGTAACGGTCATCGCCCGCCAGGTCCACCAGCAGCCCGGCTCCGAAGCTGCCGCTCGCCTGGGAGTTGCCATACGAGCTGTAGTGGTCGTTCCCGCCCATGTCGTACAGCACGCCGGTCCCGAAGATCCCCGCGCCCTCCCCGGCGTACGTCGTGCTGTAGGTGTCGTTGCCCGCGCAGTCGATCAACACGCCGTAGCCGAAGATGCCCGCGCCAAAGGCTGGCACGTCGTCGCGCTTGTTCTCATACACGTCATCGCCCGCCAGGTCGATACACACGCTGATCGGATGGGCGAAGTCGCGCGTACCGGCGCAGCAGGCATAGCGGTCCCGGCCGCCAGTGTCGATGACCAGCAGCGTGTCCTCAGGCAGCTCCCGGTCCGGCCCGGCACCCCTGAGAACCACCGCGCCCCAAGGCGTCTGCGCGCTGAACAGGAAGTGCTTGCCCGCCAGGCTAGGGTCCTCCGCCGGCATCAGCTTCTGCGCTTCCTGGGCGGCGATGGCCGTGAGCGTCGCGCCGGCGTTGACCAGGTTCCAATCCACGCTGTCGAGCAGGGACTCAATGAGCAGCACCTGGTCCAGGTCGTCCACCACCTCATTGCCCGTCATAGCGTCTTCCTCGGCGAACGTCGAGACGGAGTAGTCGAAGACGGTGCGATAGACGGTCTGCGGGTCGAGGCCGAGGCGCAGCATCGGCTTCACCAGACCCGCCTCGCGATAGCGCAGCGCCTTGGGCACGGTAAACAGGAACAGCGCGGCAGCCTGCCTGACCTTCAGCGGCACCTGCTCATACGCCGTGCGCCCCGCCGCCCCGCCGATGACCGAGTCGACGGGCAGGCCAGTAAGCTCGCTCAGCGCGGTGGCAAGGCACTCCCCCCCGAGCTTATCAACCCGCTTGCGTGTATCCGCCAGCGGATCGCCCACGAGGCCCAGGCGCACCCCGGCGTCCAGGCGGCTGTGCGCGCTCGTCACCAGCGTGCCCAGGTTGCCCGCGTTGGCCAGCAGGCCTGAGCTCAGCGAGCGCGTGTACGGGCTGATCTTCCACGGGTTGTCGCAGAACATGCTCAGCAGCTTGAGCTTGTAGCGGTCGCCGCCCCACAGCCCCAGGTCAGCGGGGTTGATGCGCACCTCTTCGGGAGTAAGGCCCACCTGCGAGAGGGCCCGGAGGAACAGCTCGCCCTGCTCGGGGAGATACCCGGTGGTCTTCGCCTGCGCACTCCCCACGGCGAGAATGATGGAGACTATCAAGATGACGGTGATCGCCCTGTTTCGCATGAGTCAATTGTATGCCGGGGCACGGTTTGCCGGCCGCGGTGTTATGATTCGCATTGGGCCCATTCACCGCGGGACATCGATGTGAGGTACGCACAGATGGCTAGACATGGACGCTCAGGCAGGCTTGCGCTGCCTTCACTCGTGGCTGCCTCAATCGGCGTCCTCGCCAGCTGCACCGGTGGGCCAGCGGGCCAGGCTTCTCCGCTGCCCGAAATCAAGCTCACGACTGCCGCGGCCAGCGACTGGCAGGCGTCCGACTTGGCCGTCCGCATCACGCCCGACGCAGGCGGCTGGTCGCTCAGTATTCACAGCCTGGCCGAGCGGCCTGCGACCGTGCTTCTGCTGGAGGCCGAGTTCCCTTCGCAGTTCACCGCGACCCAGGTGCAGCGCCTGGTCCCCCAGGGCGAGCTGGATCTCCTGGTCAGCGACCACCCAGGCGTACTGGCGCTCGGCGTTTACATGCCCGCGGGCCGGTCCATTCCGCCGGGGGACATCCTCTACGCCAAGCTCAGGCGCAGCGCAGGTGCACTGCGGCAGTCGAGCAAGCTGCCTCAGGGCGCGGCTGGGGCAGTGCCGGACCTGGTGGGCGCCGAGAATGGCACTAGCGGGTTCGATCTCAGCTGGGGCTACTACAGCACCGGCGACTACGACCAGAACGGTGAGGTCAACATCGCCGACTTGACCCCGATCGCGGGGCGCTTCAAGCAGTCGGCTGTGGACGGCGACCGCGATGGGCTGGATCGCCTGCTGGACGGCGACGGCAACACGGAGATCAACCTGGCCGACATCACGCCCATCGCATCCAACTTCCACAATCTCGTCGCCGGCTACCGCGTCTTTCGCGCGGACGGGCCCGATCCCCTAACCGCGGCGTCCACACAGGTCGCTGAAATCCCCTTTGACGGCAGTACTCTCCCCACGGACAGCCGCCGCCTGTTTCACACCACTGTGCAGGGTACTGACCTGGTGGCCGGCGCGTACTACTTCGTACGGCCCTTCGAGGGCGGCGTCGGCGAGGAGGGCTCACCGAGCAACGTGGTGCATTACTTGGCTCTTGCGGCGATGAAGTTCCGCCTCCCGCCGCCGGGCGAATCCGTCATGGACGGCCAGCAATGCCAGAATCCCAGCCTCGTGCTGTTGCCCGGTATTCCCGGCCTCAGCGAGGACGGCGCGCCGGTAGTCGTGTACACAACGCTCGGCGGCGGCGGGACTCCGCTGATGCTCGGCCACTATGGCAAGGACGGCTGGACCACCGAGGACATCAGCGGCGGCCACAACTTCGCAATGCCTAAGGCCGCCCTGCTTCCGTCTACCGAATCCGACCCGGGCGGGGGGATGCTCATAGCCTTTGACATCAACGGTCTCACGGTCGTCGACCGCCGGTTCAACGACCTGTGGGAACAAACGTCCAGCCAGGACGTGGGCGGAGGCAGCGGGGCTTTTTCCCGCCTGGCGTTCGATTGCGATCCGCAGAGCGGCGGCTTCGGCGTCGCCCACGCCTACACCGGCACCGGCACCGGCAGCGTCCAGTACAGCTACGCCGGACCGACGGGCGGTTGGACCACGGAGCCGGTCTGGACTGGCGACACGGTGGGCGGGCTGGCGTTCCGCTTCGACCCCGGCGGCGGCGCGCCGTGGCTGCTGTTCACGCACGGTACCTTCGTTACCTCGCCCACGCTGTCAATCAAATTCGGGCTTGAGCAGGCGCGGCGCAACGGGATGACGTGGACGATCTCGCCCGTGCCGTACCCCGATTCGCCGACGCAGGTCGACCTAGGCTTCCGCACCGACGGCACGCCGCAGCTCGTGTGCACTGCAGCCCGAGATTACACGATCAGCATCCCCTTGCTCGATCCGATCACGATCTCGCTGCTGTTCGACGTCGCCACGGCGGAGTACGGCGGGACATCCTGGAGCTTCAAGCGGGCATACGAGAGCACCTTCGGCTTCTCGCTGGGCGGCGGCCTCCCGCCGACAACTTTGGTGCTGGACCTCGATTTCGCCTCGGAAGCGGGCTGGGCGCAGCCTGACGAGATGCTCTACTCCCGTGCCGCCGGCACGGTGGACGTCGACCTCCAAACCCAGCTCCCCACGGGCGCTGCTCTCACCGGCACGTCGCTGTACATGCAGCGCGGCGGTGGCGGAACCTACGGCGAGTCCGGCTACTACGACGGCAGCCCGGGCCGAGCCTATAGCTGGGCGGTCAACTCACAGGGGCAGCCCACGTGCGCCTACGTCCGCGGCACGTCGATCAGCGCCCAAAACGTGCTAAACGGGAACTTCGCGGCGGCGGGCGAGCTGGCCTTCTGGCGGCCCTAGCCATGCCTCGGGCCCAGACGACCTGCCGCCTGGCGTATAATCCAGCCGAAAGTGGCTGCGGATGGTGTAGGATGCGGAACCGAGCTCTGTTGATTCTGGTTGTTGCGGCCTGCTCGCTCAGCGGAGCATGCGGGGGTTCTGGTGGCGGGCTGACCCCATCCACGCCCGGTGTCGACCTCTCCGCCACGCCGCACAGCCGCGCCGAGGCGCTGGCCCAACTTGATGCATTGCCCACGCCGCCGGGAGTGGACAAAAAGGTCTTCGCCGAGATCAAGGCGGCGATGCGCGCGATCCTCGAAACCGCCGACCCGGCGCGCTTCGTCTCCACGGCCCCGGTCGGGATGAAGAACCGCATCGAGGACCTGACAACCGGCATTGATGACAACGGCGCGAAGGGCCTGCAGTGGAACTACAAGAACGCGGGCGACTACGACATGAACCGCCAGGTGAACATCAACGACCTCACGCGCATCGGCGTGCACTTCCACAAGAGCAAGTCTAGCCCCGATTGGAAGACCGCGGCGCAATTCGCCGATGGCGACGGCAACGGCGAGGTGAACCTCGGCGACATTGTGCCCATCGGCATCAACTTCCTCCACACCGTGGCGGCCTATCGGGTTGAAGGCGCGGCTGCCACCGCAGGCCCCTTCACTCTGGTCGGCCAGGTGCCGTACAGCGCGGGCACTCCGCTGCTCGCCGGCATCCGCATGTATCACCACGTGCCGGCGGTGCAGTACCCCGTGTACCGCGTCGTGCCGATCGACGATGACGGTAACGAAGGGGAGCCGAGCAGCCCGTCCATCGAATTCCTAATCAGCGACGTGACACGCGTCGTCGGCGGTCCCGGCGGCCCGACGTTCCTGTCGCGCAGCGGTGACAATCTCAGGCTCTTGCTTCCCACTGGCGCACCCAATCCAATTTCGCCGGGCGACGTCGTGGTCGGCGCCGAACGCGGCGGCTACTTGCTGCGCGCGCTCGACGTGCAGCGCACAGGCGACGAGCTGGACATCGCGGGTGAGCCGGGGATCCTCGCCGATGTGTTCCTGCAGGGCGGGCTGGCTGACGTGCTGAGCGACCTAAGCCAAGTGCCGCCGGCGGTGTACACCTTCGACCTCAGCGGCCAAGTGCTGCACTCGGAGAAAAGCCTCACGGCGACGATTATCGGCGGGTCGGTGATGTTCCTGCCGCAGGCCGACGTGGCTGTGAACTACAACCAGTACGGCGGTGTGACGTATCTGCGCGGACTCGTGCTGGGCGGGCCGCTCGATCTCGACATGACTGTCGACCTAAACGCCGACAACTGGAGCGGAGACTTCCCGCCCACGCCAAACGACGTCCCCTTCTTCGAGCACAAGATGACCGGTCTCACGTTCAACTTCACCGCGTACCAGAACGACGTGCCGGTTACGATGGCGCTGCAGTATGACGTGTATGTCGGCATCCGCGGCACCGGCACGCTCAGTGGGTCGTACCTGGCGCACATCATCAGCACGTACGACAACATCAAGATGGGCGGCATCTACAACAGCCATGGCATCGAGGACTTCAACGAGTACACGCCAAGCCACGGCGCAGTGGAAGACCCCACGGTTGGCACCAGTGGGGGCGACTTCAGCTTCACCGCCTACGTGCGTCCCGAGATTCACACGCGGCTCTACGGCAACCCGGTGCCCGGCAACACGGAAGACCTGGCGCTGACGCTCGCCCCGCAGTTCACGCTCACCGGGGCGCGCACTACAACCCCGGAGGCCGGCTACGACTACGTCCTCGACGGCTCGATGGACACCAGCTACATGCTCGCGCTGCACCACATCGGGCTCGAGAGCGCGCAGACGAAGTCGTTCATCGGCCTGCACGATACCGTGCTCTCCGGCTTCATCCCGGACGCGCCACCGTAGCCGTAGGGACTCGCTTCCGATGTCGCCAGGCCGGACGTCAGGGGCGGGCCAGGTTCCCGCTAGCTGCCGAGGTCGAGCTTGAGCCCCGCATGGTCCTCCAGCGTGTCGTACAGCGGCTGCGCAGGCTCGCACGCCGCAGCCGGGTCGAGCGCCGCCGTCGCCGCCAGGATGCGGATGCTGCCGTTCGAGGGCAGCTTCAGCGTGCTTGCACCCGCAGGCAAATCGATGGCGTAGCGGTAGATGTACGAATAGCTGTACAGCTCATTCTGCCCGGCGGCGTCGTGGCGGTGGGAGCAGAACCAGGCCACCGGCGCACGCTTGATGAACCCGGGTGTGAGGCCGACTAGCTCAAACGGCCAGGTGAACGCGACTTCGGGGATCTCGCCCTTCCACACGCGGTTGTCCCACTGGCCGATGTACCCGCCCCAATCCTGGACAGTCAAGCTGACCGGCTCGCCGTCAAGTTCGAACTCCGCCTGCTGGTCACCGGATGCTGCGGCAAGGAGATACAGGCGGTTGTGGCGGCCCGAGGGCAGCGCGATAGTCTGCCCTTCGCACGCCACTGCGTCAAGCTGCCCACCGCCCGCAGGCCCGAGCTTGAACTCCATTCCGGCGTCGGCGAGTTTCTCGGGGAGCATCTCCGCCGCCAGGCAGCGCCCGTCAGCATCGAATCCGCTGCTCACTGCCTCGCCATCGCGCGAGGCGACGCTGGCGTTGAGCGGCAGCGTGAGCGGCGCGCAGCGTACCTGCGCTAGTACGGCCACCCGGCGGCCCAGCTTGATCGCGAAGCTGTGCACGCTGTAAGGCGTGAAGTCGACCACCAGCCGCCAGTTCTCGATCTTCGCCTCGCCCAGCGGCCGCTCCTGCCCGTCAACCTCCCGCGCTTCGGCAATTGGCGCGGCAAAGCCCACCTGGACGCCGTCCTGCGGCTCGCCGCTCAGCTCGACCAGTCTCACGACGATCTCATCGCCGTCCTCAGCCTTCTTCAGCGCCATCACGCGAATGCGCGGGTTGCTCACGTGGAGCGGGGAGAACGACTTGCCCAGAGCGCCCGCGTGCTTGGCGCAGCGGAAGGCCACCAGCGGCTGCTCCAGGCGCATCGCCTGCCAGTCCGTCTGGCCCTTGCGCCAGTCGCCGCTGTGCCCCGCCAGGCCGTAGGTGATCTCGTGCCGCCCCCAGTCCTGGGTGGCTTGGTCGGCGTAGTCCTCGCTGTGCACCCCTGGCGTGCGCAGCAGCGTCAGACGCAGGGTGTGGTCGTCGGGCTTGTCGGAGCCGTACTTGAACGGCGAGAGCACCGTCACCCCGTAGTCGCCCGACGCGTCCGTCAGGTCGAACCACTCATGCGACGGCACCTCGTACTTCTTCTCATCGTCGTTGCCGCGCTGAATCGTGCCCACCTCCAAGTTGTAGGTCGCCTGCGGGTTGGACGCGCTGAGTGGGAACACCGCCTTTAGGTTGCAGCCTTTGCTGCGCCAGTCGATGGTGTTGTGGAGCTCCACGCGCTCGCCGGCCTCGCCTGCGGCCAGGCTGATCATCTGCACGAAGCGGCTGCCCTCCGCCTCGCGCGACACCTCCAGGGCCACGCGCGCCGGGCCCTCCTCGACGACACGCACCTTCGCCGGACCGCGGAGAAAGGCGTAGGGCGGCTTCTGCTGGTCCGCCCAGTAGATGTTCCACGCCGGCCAATAGCCGGGCGCGTCATGAGTGAAGGCCAGCCGCGCCGGGGCCGACAGCAGCTCACGCTGCGCCTGCTTGTCGAACACACTGCCCACATCCCCGTTCGCATCCAGGCTGACGCGATAGCGGTGATTCTCCAGCGACGACTCGGTGACGTGCAGCTCCGTCTTGCCAGGGCTTTCGCTGTACATGATGCGCACGCCGTAGGCGCTGTAGCCCACGGACGGCACACGCGCCAGGAACAGCACCTTCGCCGCGCCATCGGCGGGCCCGACCAGCTGCGCCGGGACCTGCGCCCCATCGGGGCCGGTCACCTGCACCCCGAGGGGAGGCCGCCCGGAGTGCAGCGGCACGACGGCCTCGACCAAGTCCTCGCGCTCGATGGCCAGCGGGTTGTAGACAACCACCGTTTCGCCGCTGGCGCGAGTGTCCATCCCGGCAGTGATGGCGCCCACAGAGCTCTGCAGCACGTCGGCGAACTGGTTCAGCGCCAGCACCTCGTCGTTCCACGAGTACTCGTAGGCTTTGGGATGCGACGTTCCCGGCAGGATGTCGTGGAACTGCCCGCCTGCAACCAGCGTCCAGGCGGCGTTCAGCTTGCGCCGCGGATACTCCGGCCCGCCCAGCCACTCCGCTGCCACCGCCGCCCGCTCCGCGCTGTCTGCCAACAGCTCGTTCATGCGGTTCCAGCGCTTCATGTACGCCTCGGATGTGATCGAGCCGGCGGAGTGCTGCGTCAGCAACAGGTCTCCCTTGTACCGCGGCAGCTTGCCCTGACTCCCGAGCTTGATATCCAGGAACATCTGGTCCGCCCTGGAGGACACCACCCGCACCGGGCCGCCGCCGGCGATGGACTTCTCAATCCACTTGACCGACTCCTCGGTCGGCGCTCCGCCGACGTCCCCCGTCCCGTAGTAGAAGTAGTCGGCATATACGCCAGAGGCTTGGCCATCCCCGGTGATGCGCTTCAGCCATGCGTCGCTGTGCGACAGGTCCTCCTCCACCGTCCCGCCGTAGGAGCCGGGGTTGAGCGCCGCAATCACCGTTCGGCCGTCCGGCCCCTCCCAGACGCCGACGTTGAACGGGATGCCCACCGCGGAGCCCCAGGTCAGCTTCTGCGTGGAGAAGCCCTTGATGCCGCAGTGCGCCAGGACGCTGGGCAGCGAGGCGGGGAACCCGAAGCAGTCCGGCAGCATGAACTCCTCGCTGGCCTTGCCGAACTCCTGGCGGAAGTAGTGGTTGCCGTAGAGCACCTGGCGGATGATCGACTCGGCGGACGGGACGTTCACGTCGCACTCCTCCATCGACGATCCGCAGGGAAACCAGCGCCCCTCGGCCACGTACTGCTTCAGCTTCTCGTAGTCCGCCGGGTAGTACTCCTTCATCATGCGGTAGCGGTTGGCGCCGCTGAAGTTGAACACGTAGTCCGGGTACTTCTCGAAGAGCGCGAAGTTGTCGTGCAGCGTGTTCGGGATGTACTCGCGGATCACCGTCGGATAGGTCCAGCGCCACTGCGTGTCCAGATGCGCGTAGCCCACGGTGTACAGCGTGCAGCCCGTGGACAGGTCGGGGGTCAGAACCGAGCCTGCCTTAGCGCTGTCATCGGCGAAAGCGGCGGGTGCCGTCTCGGCAGCGAGAATGACCGTGCAGATCAGCAGCCAGTACCTCATGGCGTCACACCTCATCCTGATTGATCTCCAGTTCCCGTGCGAGCAGCGCAAGCATCACGCCCGCATCCCCGGCACTCCCCAGCGCTTCGCGGAAGCCCTCGTCCATCAGCTTGCGGGCCAACTTGGCCAGAACACGCATATGGGTGTCGCTTGGGTCGGATTCGCGAATCGCCAGCAGAATGGCAAACCCCACCGGCTTGCCGTCCAGCGAGCCCCATTCTACAGGCCGCGCGAGGCGAAGCATGGCGAGCGAATCGGCTCCCACGCCGTCCGACTTGCAGTGCGGAATGGCAAAGCCGTATCCGAGCCCCGTGGAGTACACGGCCTCGCGCGCCCAGAGCGCCTCCTCAAGCTGATCAGGCGCATCCGTGCGCCCCGCAACATACAGCAGGTCGGCAAGCTCCTTGATCACTTCTTCCTTCGTGCGCGAGTCAGAGTCGAGCACGATCAGCTCCTTGCTGACCAGCGGCAGGCGGACCTCCGTGCTGGGCAACTTGCCCAGCAGCGCGTCCACGCTCGCCGCGCTGTCGCAGGCCAGCGCCTGCTCCAGCAGCTTGCGGCACTCCGCAGAGTCCAGCCTTGCCACCGCGGCCTTGACGGCGGGGATCTCCGGAGCACTCAGGCTGAGCTCGTCCAGGCCCAGCCCGATCAGCAACGGGGTGTTGCGTACGTCGCGCGCCATCTCCCCGCACACCCCGATCCACTTCCCGCATCGATGCGCATCGTCCGCGGCGATCTTGAGCAGCCGTAGGAACGCCGGGTCGCGCACGTTGTGCAGCGCGGCGACCTGACGGTTGCCACGGTCCACCGCCAGGAAGTACTGGCACAGGTCGTTGGTCCCGATGCTGAAGAAGTCCACCACGATGCTAAGCAGGTCGATGACCAACGCCGCCGAAGGCACCTCGACCATGATTCCTACGCGCATGTGCGGGTCGAAACCCACGCCCGCGGCACTCAGCTCGCCCTGCGCCTGCGCCACCCGCGCCTTGAACCACCTCGCCTCCTCCACCGCGCTGACCATCGGCGCCATCACCCACACCGGGCCGAAAGCCGACGCGCGCGCTATCGCGCGGAGCTGCGCGTCGATCAGCTCGCCGTGCTCCGCATAGAGCCGCAGGCCGCGGTTGCCGAGAAATGGATTCTCCTCCCTGGGCAAGCTGAGATACGGCAGAGGCTTGTCGCCGCCGATGTCGAACGTGCGGATGATCACCGTCCGCCCCTGCATCGCCTCCACGGCGCGCCGATAGACCTCGAACTGCTCGTCCTCGCTGGGCGGGGTATCCCGCTCCGCAAGCAGCATCTCCGTGCGGAACAACCCGACGCCTTCCGCGCCGTTCGCCAGCGCCGATGCCGCCTCGGCGTCAGTGGCGATGTTCGCCGAGACTTCGACGCGGCGGCGGTCGCGCGTCATCGCCGGCGCGTCAACTCCACAGGCATCGCGCCGTTTCCTCTTCCGGTCCCGCTCCATCTCGCGCTCGTAGAAACGCCTGACCGCGGGCGAGACGGGATGAAGCACCACACCGCGGTTGGCGTCCACGCTCACTTCCTGCCCTGCCAGCTGCGCAAGTGCATCCTGCACGCCGACCACTGCAGGTATCCCGAACGATCGCGCAAGGATTACAGCATGTGAAGTCGTCCCCGCGCCGGCGAGCACCAACCCCCGCAGGAAGCGCCGGTCCAGCGCCAGAAACTGCCGCGGCGCCAACCCCGCCGCGCAGACAACCGACGGCTCGGTCAGCATCACCTCCTCCGCTGCAGCGCCGCGATAGCCGAGCCGCTCCAGCAGCTGCGCGCCGATATCCTGCAAGTCCACCACGCGCTCGCGCAGATACGCGCTCCCCGTCGCTTCGATTCTCGCAGCAAACGACTGCACCGCCTCAACCACAGCCTGCGCGGCCGTGCGCCTGCCCTTGCTGACAAGTTCGTTCAACTGCCCGGCGAACGCCGTGTCCTTGACGATGGCCAGGCTCGCGCGGAGAATCGCCGCCTCGGTCTGGCTGGCCGACCGCGCAAGCTGTGCCTGCATCGCCGCACAGACGCCATTCAGCGCCGCCTGGAGCTTCATGAGCTCCACCTCCGCGTCTGCCGGAGCTTCAGCTCGCAACTCCTCCGGCAACGCTAACCCACCCACGATCACTACCCGGCCGATGCCGATACCCGCGCTGGCTGCGATCCCGGTGATGCACGCGATCTCCTCCCCCGCCAGCACTCGCGGCGCCGTTGCCGCGCCCCTCGGCTGCGGCTCGGGCAGTGGCAAGTCCTGCGCAGGCAGCTCCTCAGCGATGAACCGCGCCAGGGCCTTATGCGCCGCCGCCTCGTCCGCCCCAAGAATCACTAGCCGGCACGGATCATCGTGCAGCACGCCAGCGCTGACCAGCTCCAGCACACTCGCCGCATCGGCCGTTGTGCCGGTGCGCTCATTCGTCAGCGTCACATGAGATGCATACTGCTGCACGAGCTCTGCCAGGGCGGTCGCGGGCCTGGCGTGCAGCCCATAGATCAGCGGGCAGCGGAACGAGTACTCAAGCGCCATGGCTCTGCCCCAAGGACCCTAGGCGGGCTTGCCCCTTCGCCTCAAGTCGCTCATGGCCCACCTGGCGCGCGCCCGGGGTGCTACTGCTCCAGCTTGGCGAACACGGCCTTGGGGTCCCTGATCGCCAGCTGGACCGGCACTTCGACGATTCTCAGCGCGCGGAACCTGTCGCGCGCCTCGACTCCGATATCGGCGGCGAATATCGCCACGTCCGCGGTGCGGATGTCTTCCGGGCTCAGCTGGTGCTCGATGCCCATCGCCCCTTGCGTCTCAACCTTGATCGTGTGCCCCAGCGCCTTGCCCGTTTTCTCCAGCTGCTCGGCAGCCATGTAGGTATGCGCGATGCCCGTCGGGCACGCCGTCACAGCGACAATCTTCACTTGGCACTTCCTCCTTGGTTGTCTTATGCCGTCGCACTTCCTGAGCCGGCGGCCAGCTCTTCCGCCTTCGGCTGCCGCCGCGTCCCGATGAGCTTCAGCCCGTTGATCACTAGCGCAGTCACCACCGTCCCGGTGATGATGGCGATGACGTAGGCCAGCCTATGATCCACCACCGGCAGCACGATCGGCCCGCCGTGCGGCGCGTGGTCGCCCACGCCGCCGAGCATGGCGATGGTCGAGGCCACCATCGAGCCGATCATAATCGTGGGGATCACCCGCAGCGGGTCGGCTGCGGCGAACGGAATCGCGCCCTCAGTGATGCCGATCATCCCCATCGCCAGGGCGGCCAGCCCCGCCTCGCGCTCCTCGTCTCTCCAGAGCCGACGCAGCATCAGCGTGGCCAGGCCCATGCCCAGCGGCGGCGTGCAGATCGCCGCGGCGCAGGCGCCCATCACGGCATAGTTGCTCTCTTTGATCATCGCCGCGCCGAAAAAGAACGCCACCTTGTTCACCGGCCCGCCCATGTCAAAGGCGATCATCGCACCCAAGATCATCGCCAGGACCATCTGGTTGCCGGTACCCATCGTTTGCAGCCACGTGGTCAGGAACGCCATCAGGTGGGCGATCGGAATACCGATCACTTTCAGCATCAGGGTCCCCATCACCAGTGACGACAGGATGGGGATGATCAGGATCGGCATGATCGGGCGCAGGTACTTGGAGACCGGGATCTTCTTGATCAGCTCGACCACCCAGCCTGCGATCAGCCCGGCGATGATCGCGCCCAGGAACCCGGCGCTGGCTTCGCCCGTCGGCGTGGGGATGTGCCCAGCCAGGTAGCCGCTGACGAACCCGGGCACCAACCCCGGCCGGCCCGCGATGGCATAGGAGATGTAGCCGGCGAGCACGGGAAACAGCAGCGCGAAGGCACCGCTGCCGATGTCCAGGATGAGCTTCAGCGTCGGCGCATGGCTGAAATCCGGCCCCGTGGGCGTCATCGGCGCGAACGCGATGGCACAGGCGATCAAGATTCCGCCGCACGCGACAAAGGGGATGGCGTAGGACACGCCGGTCAGCAGGTACTGGCGGACTCTCCTCAGACCCTCGACGAACTCGTTGCCTGGCATGGCGGCCTCTCAGGTGTGCTGGATAGAACCGGGTCCGGACTGCCACGCCCGCCCCATGGCATGGCCCAGTCTCACCGGCAAGCCTCACGCCGGTTCAGTCCACGGCCATGCCCAAGCCAGAGCAGGCGGGCGCGAATCGTGGGGCAGATCTTACTGCATGAGCAGCGCGCGATTGGCGCCAGGCACCCTAGATTGCCCCAGCCCCAACCGCCTGGTCGTCAGACGGGAACTGCAGCGCGGCCATCTCGTCCAGCACCATGCGCACGAAGTCCTCAAGCGCCATTTGCGCCGCGATCCCGCGGTGCTTCTCCAGTGCTTCCGGGGCAAGCTCCTCCCTGACCCGCTGGCCAGCCTCCTCGAGCATCCCGCCGTCCATCGGGTCCAGCGCGATGCCCGTCTCCCCAAGCTGCTTGGCGACACCCCAGTACAGGATTGCGGCGATGTGGTACCGCTCCAGTATGGCAAAGAGCGCGGCGCTAATGGCCAGCGGAGCCAGCATGCACTCCTTGCTGTGCAGCTCGAGGGAGATGCTCAGCGCTTCCGCCAGTTCAGCGGCGGCGCGCCCGTACTCGCCCAGCTTGATCGAGATGTTCCCCAGGTTGTTGAGCGAGATGGAGATGCCGATGCGGTCACCGATCGCGCGCTTGATGGCCAACCCTTCCTCGTGGAGCTTGCGCGCGTCGAGGTAGTTGCCCGCGCAGTACTCGACGTTGCCCAGGTTATTCAGACTGGCCGCGATGCCGAAGCGTTCGCCGATGTCGCGGCGCAGTGCCAGGCTCTCACTGTAAAGCTCCCAGGCCTCCCCGTAGTTGCATTCGAAGAACTCCACGTTGCCAAGGTTGCTCAGCGAGAGCGCTATGCCCCTCCGGTCACCAAGGCGGCGCTGGATTGCCAGGCTCTCATGGTGGATGGTGCCCGCCTCCCTGTACCGGCCCTCGCGGTAATAGGTGTTGCCAATGTCATTGAGGCATGCCGCGGTTCCGTGTAAGTCCCCCAGGTCGCGACGGATCTCCAGTGCCTGCCCGCAGAGCTCCCGCGCCTCCGTGTAGTTGCTGATCGCAATCTCGATACGCGCCAGCTCATGCAGCGCCCGAGCCTCGGTGTACCGATCCCCGCAGGCCCGCGCCAGGTCCAGCGCACGCTGACACCGCTCGCGCGCAGGCACGTGTCTTCCTTCCAGGCGCTCGATCTCGCCCAGCAGGGCATGCGCCCGAGCGTGCACCGCATCCGCCGCACCACCCGGCGCCAAGGCCAGGGCCGCCTCGCCAGCCATGCGCGCAGCTGCATACTCGCCCAACTGCAGCAGCGCCTCCGCCAGTCCGAGCTGCGCGGCCAGCTCACCCTCACGGCTGTGCAACTCGCACAGCTCCTCCAGAATCGCCTCGTAGAGCCCGCGGCAGCTTCGAGCATCGCCAACGAGGTTCAAGTACGCATACAAACGGGCGGCGAAGCGCTCCAGCGACGCGGTATCGGCCCTGTGCAGTGCCGTCTCCAGCGCTTGCAGGATGTTCTCGTACTCGCGCGAGAGACCCTTCACCGCCTCCAACTGGCCTCGCGAGTGGAGGCGGTCGCAGAGAGTGCTGCACAGAGCAGAGTAGTACTGGCTGTGCGCGCCAATCACGACTTCATAGTCATCGGACTTGAGTAGCCGCTGATAGGCGTACTCGCCGATCGCGGCGTCATGCACCAGATACCGGTGTTCGCGGTCAACGCTGCGCTGGTAGAGCCAGCTCTTGTCGATGAGTTCCCCCAGGACAGCCGCGAGCCCCGGCAATGGGATCACCGCCTGCGCCGCATCCAAAGTGAACCCGCCGCGGAACACGGAAATGCAGCGCAGCGCCAAGCGCTGCTCTTCACCCAGCAGGCTGTAAGACCAGTCGCAGGAAGCGCGCACGCTGCGATGCCGCTCAGGCACGTCCGGCGCACGCGCCGCGATGTCCAGCTGCTCCCGCAGCTCGCGCCTCAGCGCCTGCAGATCGCGCGTGCCGCACCAGGCCGCCACCAGCTCAATCGCTAGCGGCACGCCCTGCAAACCCGCGCAGATCTCTGTGATCTCCCCGAGGTTCTCCTCGGTCACGAAGAACAGCGGGTCCACAGCGCGCGCGCGGTCCGCAAAGAGCTGCACCGCCGGGGCCAGCGCGGCAGCCGCCGCGCTCCACGGCACGCCGTTTACCGGCAGCGGGTCCAGGGCATATACGTGCTCAGCCCGGAGGTGCAGCGGCTCGCGCGAGCTGACCAGCACCTGCACCTGGGACGCCCCTTCCAGCAGTGTCTCCAGTACGGGCGCCCCAGGCAGAAGATGCTCAAAGTTGTCGAAGTACAGCAGCAACCGCTTGTCGCGCAGGTAATCGCAAAGCTGGTCGAGAGACTCAGAGTGTCCGCCGAGGGACAGCCCCACCGCCTCCGCCGTGACCAAAGCAAGACGCCCCGGGTCGCGCACCGCGGCTAGCATCACCATTGCCACACCGTGGGCGTAGCGTTCACGCAGCCTCTCGCACAGCTCATTGACCAGCCGGGTCTTGCCGTAGCCGCCGGGCGCAACGACCGTAACCAGACGCTGCCCGTAGCTCAGCAGCTGCGCCAGCTCCTCAAGCTCCGCCTGCCGGCCGACGAATGAGTGCGCTAGCGAATCCCTACCGCCTTGTGCATCCACACCTGTCATCCTGGCTCGAACCACCGGCTGAGGTAAACCCTCAGCTAACCCTGCCCCGGACCTGGCCCACCTCGCACCCACGGCCCCCAGCGCGAATCGGAGCCCAGATTGTACTGCATGCACGGCTCGCCACGCCTGAGACCGTGCCCCGAGCCGGCCGCATCTCCACCAGCCGAGGCAGGACGACTCGTTACGTTCCGCACACAACACCGTCTCAGAGCATTCGCCTTGCGCTTGCGACAATCGAGGCCCAGGCGTTGATCTGTGACTGACGCGCAGAGCCTAGTGCAGCCGCGCAGCGTGCTGGGCTGCCACTCCATGGCCACAAACAGCGGAGGCAGCGCTCATGCCGCCTGAGCAGAGCACACTACGATGCCGGATACGCGACGCCTACTGCACGAAGTACCAGTACTCCAGGACAGAGCTGGTACCGTTCTGGGCCAAGAGCACAGGACTGCCGTCAACAGCGAATGCCCAGAGCAAGTTCGCATCCTTGGAGATGCTCTCGATTGTCCAGTCCGCTGGGGCCTGCGGGTCATCCGTGTCGGAACGCGCCAGAGACATGTATGGCCAGCCGGCGCCGCCGGTATAGGCGACCACCGGCAACCCTGCAATCTTAAGGAAGTTACCCATGACGATTAGCGAACCGGAGTCGATGTCGTGCATCACCCAGTCCAACGGCCCGTTTGGGGTAGCGGATGTGGGCCTGTAAAGCCGCAGTTCCCTAGTGCCTTGGGTCGTGCCGACGGCGATCAATGGCTTGCCCGCGCTCACCAGGATATCCGCCTTGTCCTGATACGCCATCACGGTGTCGATGTAGTGCCAGGTCCAGTCTGCCGGGACGCTTGGATCGACAACCGTCGCACGGGCAAAGGCCTGCCTCATCGTACCTGAATCGCGATGGCCGAAGGTGATGTTCGGCTTGCCGCCGACATCCGCCAGCTCCACGGTATAGCCGGTGTCGCTGGTGTCGCCGACGAACATCTGCACCCAATCCGTGCTTGAGGAAGGCTGGGTGGTCGTAGCCCGGGCATACGCCAGCCTCAATTGCGAGCCGTCACGCACGCCACAGACGACCGCAGGGTGCCCGTTGACCAGCGCCAGGTCGGAGCCCGTCTCGACCCCGGAGCTGATTGCGCCGTGGACCTGCCAGGTGGACCCAACGCGGCGGCCGTACCAAACCTTGCCCCCGTGACAATATGCTACCGCGGGCCCGCCCCCTATCTCCTCTAGTCTTGAATACTGGAAGGCGGCTGGGGTGGTTGCATCAATCGTCTCAAGAGCCCAGTCTGCTGCCCGTGTCGGAGCACTGACAAGGCTGCGCAAGTAGTAAAGGGCGACCTCTTCGTCGTCAACAGCGACCGCTGGCTTGCCACCAATCATCGCACCGCTGGCGTCCAAGGTGATCGCATAGCCGAAGTCGTGCAGCGTGTAGTGCTCCCAGTGGGGACCGATATCCTGATCCACCGTCAGGGTGAAGTTGTAGGTGCAGTTGCCGAAGACGTTACTTAGCTGCAGCGTGCAGTTGTACGTGCCAGGTGCACCCAGCGTCACAGTTGGGCTCACCGCCGTTGATGTATTGGGCGTCGCGCCGCCGCCGAAGTTCCAGCTGTAGCTCAGCGGCGTCGACCCCCATACCACGGCCTCGAAGGTCACCACATCGCCCGAGTATCTCTCCAACGGCGAAACGGTCTCAACTAACGCCGGAATGCGCTCCTCGCCGCTGCCCGGGCCGAAGGCCCAGAGCCAGCCGTAATCATCGCCGCAGTACAGCGTGCCGTCGGGTCCGATGGAGGGGTCGCCGTTGAAGTACCGCGTTGACGCCTCCGGGGACTCCCAGATCAAGTCGCCGTCGCGGACGGCGTGGAACTTCCTGTCGCTGCCGCCGAAATACGCCGTGCCGTCGCGCCCGATAGCCGGTGGGCTGTTGCAGTCGCCTTGCAGCGCCAGGTCATAGCTCCAAAGCACTTCGCCGGTCTCCGGATCCAGCGCGCACAGCAAGCCGTCCTGGTTGGCAAGCAGCACTGTGCCGTCGGCCATCACACGCGGCGGATTGAGGTTGCTGGAGTAGCTGCCGCACGTCGCGGTCTGCAGCCACAACTGGCGGCAGCTTTGCGTGTCGTAAGCCCGGACCTCGCCGGCCCCACCGGAGGCGTACAGCGTGGTGCCGTCAGGGCTGAGCGCCAGGCCCACGACTTCCGAAGGCACCATCAAGCTGCCTGCGGACGTGTCGGTGTTCGTGTCGAAAGCAACCAGCATGTAGTCGTAGCCAAACTTGCTGCCGATAAAGATCATCCCGTTCGGCGCCATCACAGCAGCACTGATTGTGTTCCAGCGGTCCGACATCTCGACTGGTTGCAGGACAAGCGAGCCGTTCCCGGTATCCAGCGCAAAGAGATAACGGCCAGTATCAAGGGCATAGATCTCCGCGTTGCCCCCTTCGGCCAGAGGACTGGCTGCGAACGTCGAGGGAGGCGCCGAGTGCCATTTCTCGCTGCCGTCGTTAGGGTCAAGCGCCAGCAGGACTCCGGTCCTTGTGACATAGAGATTGCCGGAGGACTCGCCGATGGTTGGCTGTTCGTATGCTTCGCCCGCTCCCACCAGCTTGGACCACTGCGCAGTACCATCGGGATTCAGGCGCTTTAGGGAGGCTCCGCCGAAGCCACACCTCATACTGACGATGATGTCGCCGTCGCTGAGGGCCAGCACGTTGCTGATCTGGTTGCTATTGGGTACGCCCGCAGGCAGGCCAGCGAAGTACTTCCACTTCACGTTGTTGCTCTGCGGCCCAGCCACCGGGCTCTGGCCGCTTCCGCGCCTGTCGTGGCCCGGCACCATCCAGTCCGTCTCGTTCGGGTCCAGCACCGCAAGGTAGAAGTTGAAGATGTCGCTGCCCCACGTATTGGTCACCGTCAGACTGGACTCATATAGGCCGGCGGCGCCCAAAGTCACGGTGGGTTGCTGCGCCGTGGAGGTATTCGGCGTGGCGCCGCCGCCGAAGTTCCAGCTGTACGCATCAATCGCGCCAGTGGTGCTGGGCTCAAGTGTGACAACGTCGCCGACGAAGCCAGAGCGGTGCTCGATGTACTGGATCCTCGGCTTGACTCCCGTCACCGTCAGCGTGAAGTTGAAGGTGTCCGAGCCCAGGCTGCTGGTGACGACGACGCTCGCGTTGTACGTCCCCGGGCTGCCCAAGATCTCCAGCGGGTGCGGGTCGGGAGTAGTGTTGGGCGTGGCTCCGCCGCCGAAGTTCCAGGCGTAGAGGGGCTGCCCGCTGCCGTACCCTGCCGCGAAGAACGTGACCGTGGTGCCCTCCTCGCCGGTCGTAGGAGTGACTGACAGCACATCCGGCGCGTGCGAGGCGTAGCCTACCTCCGGGGTGCTGAGCGGCCCATTCCCGGCGCCGTCGCTGGGCTGCACCCAGTACACGTGGCCGTAGCCGTCGGTGATGGAGCTGTCCACCCAGGACGTCGTGGCTCCGTCGAGCACGGTCTGCACCAGGTCGCTCTGCCTGTCGCGGTAGACCTTGTACGAAGTGGCGCGCGCATGCTGATTCCAGCTGACCTGGATGGCTTGGTCGAGGGTCCCGTCGCTGGCCGACACTCCGGTGACCGGCTCCCAGCCTCCGCTGGGCAGACCGAAGTGCGTCGCGACCGCAGGCGCGTACTCGTCGGTTAAGGTGTAAGCCAGCGCACCGGTGCTATAGGCGAGAAACGCATCGTAGGCGATCCAGACATAGCCGTTATCGCCCCAGTACTCGCCCCAGCTGTTGCGGACCTTGAACGCGCCCTTGGCGTCGTCATAGCCGACGATGCACATCGCGTGCCCGCCCACCGGGATGTCACTCTGCGGATACCATACTTGTCCCGCCTGGTATGCGAAGAACGAAGCGTCGAGGTACATCTGAAATGCCAGCGGCTTGCGCTGCAGCGCGAGGATCGTCTTGACGTTCGCGATGCCATCCGCGGTGCTGCAATCTACCCTCTGCCAGGAGTTGATCTTCAGCACCTGGGCGTCGTCCAGCGCCGCCTGGCTCCAGTTGTTGTCGTAGATAAGGTCATAGGGCGCGTTAAGTTCAGTCGCGACACCGTGGTCAACGAGACCCTCTATCACCTGGTCAGTCCAGCGGCCGTAATCGCCACCGGGCGGAACGCCCTCCAACTCGCCGCTGACGATGTACAGGTACTTCGGGCTCACGCGGTACGCTGGGTTGGCCAAGTCCCAGCCGAACGGGTGGTAGATTCTGTTCAGCTCGTGGTTGTATGCGCCGTCGCCGACGGCAAAGGCCGTGCACGATCCCCAGTTGCCTTGGTCGTTGATCGGCGCGCAGTCCGCGGCCAGGTCGACGCTCTGGGGCAGGGATCCGCTGCCGGCCAGCAGAGGATAGCCTGGTTCGCTCCCCGGGCCCGAGAGCTCTGCGCCCGTGCCGCGCGTCTCCAGCGCGCCGGCCTCCAAGCTCTGCAAGACAACTTGCTGGTCGCCGAGCATCACCACGACCATCAGCATCCGGCCTGCCGCATCGCGGTACGGGCTGAAGGAGGGGACAGTCAGCACACCGTCTGCAGGTCCTGCGTACCAGTGCCAGGTGTCACGGGTAACGTCGGCCAGACCGATGTACAGCTTCGAGTAGTCGGAGGGCCGCTCCGCGCTATCCCAAGTGAGCTTCATCGTCGGATTGCCGCTGAAACCGCGCAGATTCCAGCGGTACACGCCGTACGCCAGGTCGCTGATCGGGTCACCCGGCACCCACTGCGGGCTGTAGCGCCCCAGCTGCGAATCAACGCCCTCCCGGGAAATGTGCGCCTGCGGAAGGGCATCGTCATAGCTGCCGCCGGACTTCAGCCAGCCGCTGCCGTCACAGCTCGCCTCGTGGGCCGGTGGCAGTAGCTTGAGCACTTCAGATGGCGCCAGCCAAGAGATCGCCTTGTCCGGGAACACTACGGGCTGCTGCGGCCGCATGATCACCGCGAAGATGCCATGGCCGAGACTGCCGCCCGGCAACGCCGGCGAACCAGCCGCTAGCGGCGAAGGAGCCTGAGGAGCAAGCGCGTGACCGCCGCATCCCCCCAGCAGAGCCAACACAACAACACCCGCACCCACGAACGGCCTGAAAGCCCACCTCACCGTCATCGGCCACCTCCACTGCCGGAGCCAATACACCTAGCCCGGCAACCGAGTGATGCCGGCTACATTGTACACGCACGTGCATGCGAAGCTGGTAGCTTGTATGTTATGGATGGTGCGGGGAGGCGTGCCAGCATTCCGGTGGGTAGGCTGGCTGTGTGAGCGCAGTCACGGCAGGCGCATGGCTAGCCGGGCTGCAGGATGCGGATGACCTCCACCGGTGCGGAGATGTGCTTGAGCGTCATCTGGCCGGCGGGCTCGAAGCTGATGTGCGGCAAGCAGCGTACTCTGGCCGCTGGTTGCTCGCTGGAGCCCACTGCGGTACTTGGACCTTTCACAGGCCGGCTCACAGGATTGCCTTGTTACCTAGTGCACCACCGGCGGCCCGCCCGGCGCCCCAAAGCCAGGTGGCAGATCTGGAATAGTCTGCTGGTAAGGGAAGTCCTTGCCGATGTACTGGTTCCATTCGTCGAGGGTTAGGTTGCGGTAGCATTCATCCTGAAGGAGTTTGACGATGTCGTCAATCCGGCATCGCCACAACCGCACTGTCCCATGGTCGCTGGCCGAGGCGAGCAGCTTGCCATCCGGACTGAAGGCCATCCGAGGCATACCGCCCATCCCAAGTCCGCGCAGCCGGCGCCGTCATCCGCTAAATGCTCCACGCTCTGATACCGTTGCGTGGGGTCACGCTGGAGACAGTGCTCGGCGATCGAGGCCAGCTCGGCTGGTGCGTCCTTGGCCACATCGCGCACCAGCTTCATGGTGTAGTAGACCGTGCCGTCACTGCGGCGCCCCAGCTCGTACACGGGCACGATGCCGGGATGCTCCAGCTGCCCCGTGATGCGCGCCTCGCGCAGGAAGCGCGCGGTGAGCGCCGCGCTGCGCCGCATCGGGCTGGCATCCGCGGGTGCCACGGTGGTCGCGCTCTCCGGCAGCCGCTCCTTCAGCGCGATCTCGCGGTGGATGTGCTCGTCGTAGGCCACCAGCACCCGCCCCACGCCGCCCCGCCCCTCCTCGCTCTTGAGGGCGTACCGCCCCGGGTGCTCCGTGGTCAGCTGCTCCGCATCCGCCAGCTCGCCCCCCAAGCCTCCCGGCGGCGCGCTCGATGGCCGGGGCGACGGGCGCAGCGACTCGTACTTCAAGCTGCCATCGGCGCGGTCGAAGACCAGCGACCCCGCGAAGCTCTGGGCCATCGCCGAGTCGCCCCCGTAGAGGTTGTACACCTGGGATGCGCCGCCACCCGCCGCTTCCACCTGGCGGGCGATCAGCTCATCGATCAGCCCGCGGTCCCGTGCTGTGAGCACGCCTTGCTCGACGAGGATCGCTCCCAGCTCGCGCTGCTGCTCCGCCGCCATGCCCGTTCCTCCCGCGCCGACCGCTGACCCGATCATACTGCGCCGCGGCTCGCCTGTTGCGCGACAACTTGCTGCTCTGCGGCCTGGGCGGCATCGTCGCGCCGTTCGTACACGTCCGTGCATGGCATCCTGTTCCTGATCACACCGCCGACCCGCCTAGGTTGGCGGGAACCTGGGGAGCCGAAGGACCGCAGCTCGTCACTCGCCGCGGCTTCTTGAGCCTATGCAGTATGCGAGATCGCACTGTTGGGGCTGGACCTGTGAGCCCGCTCCGCCCGCCGTTGCGACCTGCATGGCATGGGTGTGCTGCCTGAAGGGCCGGGGTGTGAATCACCCCCCTCCCGGTTTCGGAAGCACTAGCGCAGTCCTTCCTGTCTCACGTGCTGCGGGTACTGCATTTCCCGCCCCGTTCCATGGACTTGCCAGAGCGCCGTGTCCCGGCTGGCAAGCACGACATGGTCGCCGCCGGTAGTCGCGACGACATGGGGCTGCGGCCCTTTACGACATTCTTATGAACGCTCGGGCGTTCTCTACTGATTTCTTACGCACTCCGGTGGTATCACATCCGCGCTTCAAGCCGGGCCTGGCTTGAACGCGGAGGAACGCATGCTGGAAGCCGGATGCCTCGCCTTGCTGGCAGCCCTGTTGGCGCTCAGCGCCGGGCTGATCAGGCTTTGCGCACGGCTGTAGGAGCGCGAAGTGAGCGAGCTGTACATCATTTGCGGCGTACTGACGATCGGCCTGCTGGGCTACCTATTCGCCGCCTTACTGAAGCCGGAGTGGTTCTGATGACCACGAACTCCATCGTACAGATTGCGCTGTACTTCGTAGTGTTGCTCGCGCTGGTCAAGCCGCTGGGCGGCTACATGGCGCGCGTCTATCAAGGCGAGCGCACGCTGCTCACGCCGCTGCTGGGCTGGCTGGAACGACTGCTGTACCGGCTCGGCGGCATCCGGCGCGGCGCGGATGGCGAATACCCCGAGATGGGCTGGCAGCAGTACGCCGTCGCCGTGATGGTCTTCAACGCCCTCGGCCTCATCGCTGTCTACCTGCTTCAACGCCTGCAGGGCGTTCTGCCGTTTAACCCCGCCGGGTTCGGCGCGGTGACGCCTGACTCGTCGCTCAACACCGCGATCAGCTTCGCGACGAACACGAACTGGCAGGGCTACGGCGGAGAGACGACGATGAGCTACCTGACGCAGATGCTCGGCCTCGGCGTGCAGAATTTCCTCTCCGCCGCGACGGGCATGGCCGTGCTCATCGCGTTCATCCGCGGTTTCACGCGCAGGAACGCGCAGAGCATCGGCAACTTCTGGGTGGAGGTGACGCGCAGCACCCTATACGTGCTGCTGCCGCTGGCAGCCATCCTCGCGGTCGTGCTTGTTTCGCAGGGCGTCGTGCAGACGTTCTCGCCCTACAGGACTGCGCACATGCTCGAAGCGACTCAGGATGCGGACGGAAATGCCGTGACCGATCAGACCATCGCCGTCGGGCCGGCCGCGTCGCAGGTTGCGATCAAGCAGCTTGGCACCAACGGCGGGGGCTTCTTCAACGTTAACAGCGCCCATCCATTCGAGAATCCGACCCCGTTATCGGACTTCCTCGAGTTGCTGGCGATCCTGCTCATCCCCGCCGCGCTGTGCTACACCTTCGGGAATATGGCGGGCGACACGCGGCAGGGCTGGGCAGTGCTGGCAGCGATGGTGGTGATCCTAGTACCATTGACCTTCCTCGCCGCCTGGCAGGAGCAGTCAGGCACGCCCCAGCTTGCCCATGCCGGCGCCGACGTTGCCGCCAGCGCGACGCAGCCGGGCGGCAACATGGAGGGCAAGGAGATGCGCTTCGGCATCGCCGACTCCGCGTTGTGGGCGGCTGCGACCACTGCCGCCAGTAACGGGAGCGTCGACTCGATGCACGACAGCTTCACGCCCCTCGGCGGGCTGGTGCCGATGCTGCTGATGCAGTTCAGCGAGGTCGTCTTCGGCGGCGTGGGCAGCGGCCTGTACGGCATGCTGGTCTTCGCCATCGTTGCGGTGTTCATCGCCGGGCTGATGGTCGGCCGCACGCCGGAGTACCTGGGCAAGAAGATCGAGTCATACGAGATGAAGATGGCGTCCCTGCTCGTCCTCATTCCGCCCATCCTGGTTCTGCTGGGCACGGCAGCCGGCGTAGCCTTCGCCACGGGACGAGCGAGCATCTTCAACCCAGGCGTACATGGCTTTAGCGAGGTGCTTTACAACTACAGCTCGGTAGGCAACAACAACGGCAGCGCCTTCGCTGGCATGTCATGCAACGTGCCGTTCTTCAACCTGGTCTCCGGCGTTTGCATGTTCATCAGCCGCTACTGGATGATCATCCCCGTGCTAGCCATCGCGGGGTCACTCGCCCGCAAGAAGCATATTCCAGTGGGGTTAGGCACGCTACCGACGCATACTCCGCTGTTCATCGGGCTGCTCGTTGGTGTAGTCGTACTAGTCGGGGTGCTGAATTTCGTGCCGGCGCTAGCCCTGGGGCCGATTGTCGAGCACCTACAGATGCATGCCCAGGGAGGGGTTTAGGAAACTGAAATGAGCTCAGCACGCAACACGATTCGTGAATCGAGAACCCCGCTCATCAGACGCGCAGTGCTCGATGCGCTGATCAAGCTGAATCCGCGCCATGAAGCGCGCAACCCCGTGATGTTCGTGGTCTTCGTCGGCAGCGTGCTCTGCACCGTTCTGACGGTTATGGCGCTGTTCGGCCACGGGGAAGCCCCACTGTGGTTTATCCTGAACATCACACTTTGGCTGTGGTTCACGCTGCTGTTCGCCAACTTCGCTGAGGCGCTGGCGGAAGGCCGGGGCAAGGCACAGGCCGCCTCGCTGCGCAGCGCCCGGCGCGACGTGCAGGCGAAGAAGCTGGCTCGTGCCGACCGCGACTCCAGGCTTACACCAGTGCCCGCCAGCACCTTACGCAAAGGCGACATCGTGCTGGTCGAGGCCGGTGACGTCGTCCCCGGCGACGGCATCGTGATCGAAGGCGTGGCCAGCGTCGATGAGAGCGCGATCACCGGGGAGAGCGCGCCGGTGATCCGCGAGAGCGGCGGCGACCGCGACGCGGTGACGGGCGGGACTATGGTGCTCTCGGATTGGCTTGTTGTACGCATCAGCGCCAATCCCGGCGAGAGTTTCTTGGACCGGATGGTCGAGCTGGTCGAGGGCGCCAAGCGGCAGAAGACGCCCAACGAGATCGCGCTGAGCATCCTGCTCGCGGCGCTGACCATCGTCTTCCTGCTGGTGTGCGCCACGCTGCTGCCCTACAGCCTGTTCGCCGTCCATGCCGCGGGCCGGGGCAGCCCCATCACGATCACCGTGCTTGTGGCGCTGCTGGTCTGCCTGATCCCCACGACGATCGGCGGGCTGCTCAGCGCCATCGGCATCGCGGGGATGGATCGCCTGCTGCGCGCGCGGGTCATCGCCACCAGCGGCCGCGCCGTCGAAGCGGCGGGCGATGTGGATGTGCTGCTGCTCGACAAGACCGGGACGATCACGCTGGGCAACCGCCAGGCCGTGGCATTCCTGCCCGCGCCCGGGGTGACGCCGGGAGCGCTGGCGGACGCAGCGCAGCTTTCCAGCCTGGCGGATGAGACGCCGGAAGGTCGCAGCATCGTCGTGCTGGCCAAAGAGAGGTTCAACCTGCGCGAGCGCGACATGCACGCCCTGGGCGCGGATTTCGTGCCGTTCAGCGCAAGCACACGCATGAGCGGGGTGAACCTGAATGGCCGCGAGATACGCAAAGGCGCAGCCGACGCCATCGCGCAGTACGTCAGCGAGTGCGGGGGCAGCGTTCCATCTGAGGTGCGCACGGCGGTAAGCGACATCGCGCGAGGAGGTGGCACGCCGCTGGTAGTTGCTGAGGGCAGCCGCGTCCTGGGCGTGATCCAGCTCAAGGACGTCGTGAAGGGCGGGATCAACGAGCGCTTCGTCGAGCTGCGCCGGATGGGGATCAAGACTGTGATGATCACGGGTGATGGCCCGCTGACAGCCGCGGCCATCGCCGCCGAGGCCGGCGTGGATGACTTCCTGGCGGAGGCGACGCCGGAGGCCAAGCTCAAGCTCATCCGCAGTTACCAGCAGGGCGGGCGGCTGGTGGCGATGACCGGCGACGGCACGAACGACGCGCCCGCGCTGGCGCAGGCCGACGTGGCCGTGGCGATGAACAGCGGCACGCAGGCAGCGAAGGAAGCCGGCAACATGGTGGACCTCGACAGCAACCCGACGAAGCTGCTGGAGATCGTTGCCATCGGCAAGCAGCTCCTCATCACGCGGGGCGCGCTGACCACGTTCAGCATCGCCAACGACGTGGCGAAGTACTTCGCCATCATTCCGGCGGCGTTTGCCGCGACTTTCCCCGAGCTGAACAAGCTCAACGTGATGGCGCTGGCGACGCCGCAGAGCGCGGTGCTCAGCGCGGTGATCTTCAACGCGCTGATCATCGTGGCGCTGATCCCGCTGGCGCTGCGCGGTGTGGCCTATCGGCCGGTGGGCGCGGCGCGCCTGTTGCGCGACAACCTGCTGGTCTACGGCCTAGGCGGCATCGTCGCGCCGTTCATCGGGATCAAGTTGATCGACATGATTCTGGTCGCGCTGCGGCTGGCGTAGCGGGCGGATGCAAGAATCAAGGAGGCATCGATGCGCGAGTTATGCAAGCCTGCGGTGGTGCTGTTCGTAGCGCTGACGCTGCTCACCGGTGTGGCTTATCCGCTGCTGATCACCGGCCTGGCTCAGGCGGTGTTCCCGGCGCAGGCCAACGGCAGCCTGATCAGCGCCGACGGCAGGCTCACGACTGCCGCGCAGGACGCCGTCGGAAGCCGGCTGATCGGCCAGCCGTTCCATGGCCCAGGCTACTTCTGGAGCCGGCCCAGCGCGACTGCGCCGTTCCCGTACAATGCAGCGGCCTCATCCGGCAGCAACCTGGGACCGCTTAACCCCGCACTGCTTGGGAACGTAAGGCAACGTGCGGAGCAGGTGCGTGAATCCGGCCCTGTGGCACCTGGGGCGATCCCAGTCGACCTTGTGACGGCGTCGGCCAGCGGGCTCGACCCACACATCAGCCCGGCGGCTGCGCTGTGTCAGGTGCCGCGAGTGGCGGCCGCTCGCAGGATGGACAGCGCTCAGGTCGCAGCGCTCGTAGGACGCTACACTGAAGGCAGGACTTGTGGCGTGCTCGGAGAACCGCGGGTGAACGTTCTGCTGCTCAACCTGGCGCTTGATCGGCTGGCGGGCCGGCCGGCCGCGAGGGAGGCGCAGCCCTGATGCCCGACGTGCGGCCCGACCCCGATGCGCTCCTGGAAGCTGTGCGAAGCACCGGCGCACACCGGGAGCGCGGCCGCCTCAAGGTGTTCTTCGGCGCCAACGCCGGTGTCGGCAAAACCTACGCCATGCTGCAGGAGGCCCGGGGGCAGCTCGCCGCCGGGCGCGACGTGGTCGCGGGGGTTGTCGAGACGCACGGGCGGGAAGAGACCGCCGTGCTGCTCGCTGGGCTGCCGCGTTTGCCGCTGCGGAAGGTCTCGTATCGCGGGGTGGCATTGCAGGAATTCGACCTCGACGCCGCGCTGGCGCGCAAGGCATCGCTGGTCCTGGTGGACGAGCTGGCCCACACCAACGCCCCCGGCAGCCGCCATGCCAAGCGCTGGCAGGACGTGGAGGAGCTGCTGGCCGCCGGCATCGGCGTGTACACGACGGTCAACGTGCAGCACCTGGAGAGCCTCAACGACGTAGTGGCGCAGATCAGCGGCATCGTCGTGCGCGAGACGATCCCGGACGCCATCCTGGAGCAGGCGGATGAGGTCGAGCTGATCGATATCCCCGCCGAGGATCTGCTCAAGCGGCTGAGGGAGGGGAAGGTCTATCTGCCCCGGCAGGCCGAGCGGGCGATGCGGGCTTTCTTCACCAAGCCCAACCTGACTGCACTGCGCGAACTGGCGCTGCGCAGGACGGCTCAGCAGGTCGATACGCAGCTGCAGGCCGAGCGCACGCTGGCCCACACGCAGGCCACCTGGCCCGCGGCGGAGCGGATCATCGTCTGCGTCAGCCCCAGCCCGCACAGCGCGGACCTGGTTCGCGCGGCGCGGCGGCTGGCCGCGGAGACGTATGCGGAGTGGGAAGCAGTCTATGTGGAGACGGCGGCGGGACGTGAGCTGCGAGCTGCGGCGCGCGAACGGCTGGCGGAAACACTGCGTCTTGCCGAATCCATGGGGGGCGAAGCCGTAACGCTGAACGGCGAGCGCGTGGCGGACGTGCTCGTGGCTTACGCCAGGCAACGCAACGCGAGCAAGATCATGGTGGGCAAGCCGACGCATGCGCCATGGCTCGATCGGCTGCGCGGCTCACTGGTGGATTCGCTGATCCGGCAAAGCGGCGACATTGACGTCTACGTAGTGCGGGAACAGCCTTCACCCGGGGGTGAGCCGAAGGCCGGGTTGGCCATCCCAGTCATTCACAGCGACTGGCGCGACTACCTGGTCGCCGTTGTCATCGTTGCGGTCGCCACGGGGATCGCGTGGCTGATGCACCCGCATCTCCATCCCGCGAACCTGATCATGCTCTACCTGCTGGCAGTAGTCGCTGTTGCCCTGCGAGCGGGCCGTGGCCCGGCGATGCTGGCCGCCGTGCTGGCGGTGGCGGCGTTCGACTTCTGCTTCGTGCCGCCCTACCTCACGTTTGTAGTACGCGACGTCGAATACTTGATCACCTTCGCCGCCATGCTCATTGTGAGTGTCATCATCGCGGTACTTACGTTCCGGCTGAAGCAACAGGTGCAAGCGGCGATCGCCCGTGAGCGCCGGACCTCCAGCCTCTACCGGCTCAGCCGCGAGTTGGCGAGCGCGGACAGCGCGGCGGCGATTGTCACTATCGGCGAGCAGCGCGTGGGTGAGCTCTTCCGCTGCGGCGTGGCTATCGTACCCAGGCCGGATGGGGACGCGGAACTCGAACTAGAGCCCCGGCACGCCGGCCTGTTCGACAACCCCGCAAGCGAGCTGGCGGTGATGCGCTGGGTGCTCGACAACGGCAAGGCAGCGGGTTTGACCACTGACACTCTGCCCGGAGCGGAAGCGCTCTACCTGCCCTTGAGCGTGGGCCGCGGCGTGCTCGGCGTGCTCGCCCTCAAGCCCGATGCTCTGAGCGTAGGTGTTGTGGCGCAGCCCGAACAGCGGCACATGCTGGCGACCTGCTCCACGTTGGTCGCCATCGCGCTGGAGCGGGAGCAGCAGGTTCAGGCGCAGGAGCAGGCGCAGATGCAGATGGAGCGCGAGAGGTTGCGCAGCACGCTGCTGAGCAGCATCTCGCACGACCTGCGCACGCCGCTGGCCGCCATCTCCGGCAGCGCCGAGACGCTGCTCGCGCTGCCGCCGAGCCTGCAGCAGCCTTCGCAGCGCGAGCTGCTGGGCGGCATCAAGACGGAGGCCGACCGGCTGGCGCTGCTGCTGGAGAACATCCTTGATCTGACGCGCCTGGAGTCCGGCAAGCTGAACCTGAAGCTCGAACTGCAGCCGCTGGAAGAGGTGGTGGGCTCCACGCTCCAGGCCCTTGAGCCGCGCCTGCGCGATCGCCCCGTTGAGCTGTGCATCCCCGACGACTTGCCCCTGGTGCGGATTGACGCCGTGATGATCGAGCGCGTGCTGGTGAACTTGCTCGACAACGCGCTCAAGTACACCCCACGCGGCAGCCCGCTGCTCCTCGAAGCCAAAGAGCATGGCGGCTGGGTGGAGGTCAGCCTGGCCGATCGGGGCCCCGGCCTGCCAGGCATCGATCCGGAGCAGCTGTTCGCCACGTTCAACCAGTACGGCGGGCCAGGCAGTACCTCCGCCCAGAGCAGCCGCGGGATCGGGCTTGGCCTATCGATCTGCAGGACGATCGTCGCGGCCCATGGAGGGTCGATCCGCGCCGAGCAGCGCGAGGGTGGAGGCAGCGTCTTCCGCTTCACGCTCCCCGCGAGTGATGTCCGGCTGCCTGATGAGAACTTGAGCGCGCATGGCGGGCTCTCGGATCAGTCACCGGCTGGTGAGGCGTCATGACCAGCGCGCGGCCATGCGTTCTAGTGGTGGACGATGAACCGCAGATCCAGCGCTTCCTGCGTCCTGCGCTGGAGAACGAAGGCTGCAATGTGATCGAGGCTCAGTCGGCAAATGACGCCTTGGTGCAGGCCAGCACGCGCGCACCGGACGTGATCCTGCTCGACTTGGGATTGCCGGACATGGACGGCGTGGAGGTATTGCGCCGGTTGCGCGAGTGGTACAGGGCGCCGATCATCATCCTCTCGGCGCGCGGGGAGGAGGCTTCTAAGGTGCAGGCGCTGGACAGTGGCGCGGACGATTACCTGACCAAGCCCTTTGGCGTGGCGGAGCTGCTGGCCCGCCTGCGTGTCGCGCTGCGGCACAGTGCGCAGCGCGATCAGCCGGAAGGCTCCGCGGAGTTTCGCGTCGGCAATCTGCGCGTCGACCTAGTGCGCCGCCTGGTGTGGGCAGGCGAGCAGGAGGTCCACCTGACCCCGCTTGAGTACAAGCTGCTGGGCACGCTGGTCAAGCACGCCGGCAAAGTGCTCACGCACCAGTTCCTCATGCGCGAGGTTTGGGGCGAGGCTTACCTGCAGGAGACGCACTACCTGCGCATCTACATGCGCCAGCTCCGCCACAAGCTGGAGGCCGATCCGGCGCGCCCGCGCTATCTGCAAACGGAGCCGGGGGTGGGCTACCGGCTGAGAGACTGAGACCGTGTCGTGGAAGGGCTGGGCGCATTGACGATCCCTCGCTCCACTGCCCTGATGGGCAAACGCCTAGGAGGGTGCTAGTCCGCCCGCCAGCGAGCAGGGACAAGCCGCAAGTCGCCGTTCATGAGGCTTTTCGCCGGCCCACTCCGCTGCGTAAACCCTCGCGCATCAGGCAGGGGCGCTGTCGCGTCTCTGCAGCGGCGGCTCCTTGACGTGCCTGAGGACCAACAGCCCGAGGGCGAAGTAGACCGGCAGGCTGAGGATGACGCATTTGAACCCCAGCGCAGCTGAGACCGGATCCTTCGCAGGGACGCCCTCGGTGCCGAGCGTGAACACCAGCCGCCCGCCCCCCGCGTGAGCTGCATACACCAATTGGTAGATTAGGCCGGCGATCACCGGGCTGATGACCTGCGGCAACAGCGTACTGACGTCCCAAATGCCCATGTAGCTGCCGGCCTTCTGCTTCGGCATCAGGGTGCAGGCGAAGGCCCAGTCCGCTGCGATGAAAGCACCCCAGCCGCAGCCGATGCAGGTGCCGCAGGCGACCGCGAACCAGAAGTCGCGGGTCAGTATAAAGGGGATCGTCGTCAGCGCGGACAGGATCATGCCCGCGCCAATCACCGCCTTCTTGCCATGCCGCTGGGCCAGCGGTCCGGCCACCAGGCTGCCGATGAGGCCACCGAGCACGAAGCAGGCGATAATCGACCCGAAGGCTACAAGGGCGTAGTCAGCCACGCTGGCGGCGGGAACGCCGAGGCCCTGTAGCCAGCCCTGCCAGTCCAGGTTGCTGTCGATGTAGAGCTTGGCATACTGAATGAACGACGCATAGCCCAGGAAGACCGTGAAGCGGCTCAGCCAGAGGAACATCAAGCTGCGCTGCGCAAGCAGTTCGACCTTGCGATAGTCATTGAGGATGCAGCCCAGGAGTGTCGGCGCGGTTGCGGCGAAGCGCACAGCAGTCCCAGGCAGGATGCGCAGTGTTCGCACCTTTCCCACTATCTTGTCCAAGGCGACCTGGCGCCAGCCAAACTCATCGACACCCAGTACGGTGATCGCCGTGAAAGTCAGCAGCAGAACGATGAACACGGGCAGCAGCACCGTGCGATACGCGAGCAGCTTATCGCCGGCAATGAACGGAGCGGCCGTCAGAACGCCCGAGCTCACCAGATAGCCCAGCATGTGCAGCAGGCCCATGGTGCTGCCCGCCTGGGCGTGCTGCACCTCCGGAACAAGGTCCGGCAGCAACGACTGGAACGGGATGGAGGCGATGTTGATCGTGAGCTCGACCAACAGGTAGGCTGCGAACATCCACCAGTAGCCGGGAGCGAGCATGAACAAGGTGATCGCCGCGCAGCCCGAAACAATGCCGGCAAGGATGAAGGGCCGGCGCCGCCCGAGCCGGCTGGCACTGTGATCGCTAATGAAGCCGACGCTCAGCTGGACCGCCATCACACAGACTGCGCCAGCCGCTTTCACCAGGCCGTAGAGAAAGCCGATCGTGGCGTCTGTTGTGTACGCCTTGACCATGTCCGGCATGATCGCGATCTGCTGGCTCCCCCAGAAGAACTCCAGGGCAAACCAGAGGGCGCACAGCCGGAACAGCTGGCCGTTGTTTAGCCACCGAAGCCGGGTATCTTGGGAGTCGCTGCGCGCAGCTCTAGCGTTCATCAGTGCCACCACCAAGAAGCAGGATCAGTCTGGCTGGAGAGACCGGAACTCAGCCTTCCACAGCCGGCAGGTCCGCAAGACACATCCCTCCTGCGGCGTTCTGCGCAGCAACGCGCCAGTAGTATACGGGATACTCGCAGACCTCTGGGCGGCATCCTCTCTGGCCGCATCCCCTTTGCGGTCCCCTCCGCGCTACCCCAGACCGCAGCTGCGCGCGGTGGTATTCCACTGTGAGCTCCACGGAGATGCGCATGGTGCTGATCATCCTGTGGATGCTCCTCGCGTTCGTGGTGATCTTCGTGCTGCTCCCGGAACGGCAGGAGAGCCTTCGGGCCGGGCTGCGCCAGCACGAGCTGGCTGCGCCCCGCGCTCACGGGACAAGCAGCGACACGGCAGCCAGGGGAACCGTGCGAGTCGCATTACCGCTGCCCTGACCCGGTGATTACGCGTGGCTCAGTTCTCAGGGAGAAGGTCAATGCCGGACATCGTGCCATAATGTCGCGGGAAGGAGTTCGTGATGCATGCTTGTGCTCCCGCCTTGGCGATCGCCCAGGTGGACGAAGGGACTGCCTACCTGCTAATAGGAATCGCCCTCCTGCTATTGGGCATCATAGCTTTACTACTGATATTCGCTTCCAGTTACTTCGCCTGCTTGCTTACTGCACGGTACGTGCAGCGGCCGGACTCCATCGGCTGGCCTACAGTGCGGGTTTGCTTACTGCTCGCCAGCTTTCCGCTGCTGTTCCTGCTGCTGGTAGGCTGGCCGGTTACCGACGGCGAGCCGCTCGTGGCAGCGGCCCCCGCATATGTACCGCTGAGCCTGTTTGTGAGTATGCTGCTTGCGCGTAAGTTGGTGACGGGAAACTGGTGGCAGGCGGCGCTGATGGCGCTGGCGGGGCTCACGGGACATCTTGTTATCGGTTGGCCTCACGCTTACGTGCCGGTCTATCCCGCGTCTTCACCCCAGGCAAAGATCTGGGGTGACGATGCCTACCACCTGCGCGCGGCTGCGCGGGCGAGACAAGTCCTCATAGCATATGGCCTCGAGCTGCCGCCGGGGTACATGATCGTCGGAACTGCCCTGACCCCTGGCTACGAAACGCCTAAGGACATTCTCTACCAGTGTGCCTACGGCTCTTACGGGTGCATTTACGATGCCGAGCTTTTCGTCCGGCCTCGCCACAACTCCTTGCTCTTTGGCCGTGACGCTTTGTATGACCTCTACTACGCTTCTTGTGACCTCGACTACCGAGGGGGCGAGCCGCTCCAACGCTGGGTGGAGAGAAGTGGCTACCGCCCCGTGTGCGGCGGTGGGACCAACCATGTGACCTATGTGAAGGACTCGCGCGTAGCCGTGGTCGCGGCAGACCGTTACCACTTCGTCATGCGTCTTAATCACACTAAGAGTGATACGAACGAGGAAGGCTTCAGGATCTCTTTGGCCGGCGGGATGAAAGCTCATGAGATCCTCCGTATTCTGGATCCAACAGGAAGGCGGATAGCTGGCGGGCGTGATGACAGAGTGAGCTGCGTTGCCTTCAGTCCGGATGGCAAGCTGCTGGCTACGGCCAGCGAGGACAAGACTGTTCGGCTGTGGCGGCTTGACGCACTAAGCGCGGAGCTAACCGTGTTGGGTGGGCATGAAGGCCCAGTGGGACAGGTTGCCTTCTACCCGGATCCAAAAGGAACGCGGCAACCTGATCGCCAGCTCTGCGGACATCAGGGGGCAGTGCGCCAAGTCACGTTCAGCCCAGATGGGCAAACGCTGGCCTCAGCGAGCCAAGATGGCACTGTCCGCCTGTGGAGGGTGACGGCCCAAGAGCAAAACCCCTTGGTGCTGCACCACAAGCAAGGCGTGAACTGCGTCGCTTGTAGCCCTGACGGGACAACGCTTGCAGCCGGGAGTTGGGACGGCACCGTCAGCCTCTGGAGCATGACACACTGGCAGTCAGAACCTGTAGTACTGCGGGGGTATAAGAAATTCGTCTATTCCGTTAGCTTCAGCCCCGATGGGAAGAGGCTGGCAGTCGGGGGCATCGACACGGCCATCTGGCTGTGGAACCTTGAACGTCCCCAGCTAAGGCCCGTACAGCTGCGCGGGCACACAGAATGGGCTGGCTCCGCCGCTTTCAGTCCTGACGGTAAGACGCTGGCCTCATCGAGTGCGGACCATACAGTCAGGCTTTGGAACCTGGAAAGACTCCAGACCGAATCCTTGGTACTGCATGGACCCACGGAAGTCGCAGGTCCGGTCGTCTTCTCCCCGGACGGCCAGCTACTCGCAGCCGGGTGCTGTGACGGGATTGCCAGGCTGTGGAACATGAACCGGCCCAACGCGCGAGCGGTGACGCTGGCGGCGCACCAGGGGTGGGTGGATGCCATTGCATTCAGCCCTGATGGCAAGACACTCGCTTCCGGCTGCGCAGACACCACTATCCAGCTCTGGAGCCTGCACTAGATCTGCGTAGCAGCTGCGTTACATCAAGTGGTGGGAGAAGAGAGGAAGTCGCCTGGCCAGCCCCGCGTTTATCGCGTGACCTTCTCCCCGAGAACTGAGCCACGCACAGTGTTAGTCTCCCGATAAGATCGAGCCTGGCCATCATCGAGCATCCCGACACTGGCCTGCCGCCTGCTGAGCGCGAGCGCCTCAAGGCCCAGGCCGAAGCGAGGTCCCTCGACGACTTGGCCCGATTCACCCAGGGCGAACTGGAGGTAAGGGGATTCGAACCCCTGGCCTTACGGATGCGAACCGTACGCTCTACCAGCTGAGCTATACCCCCAGCGACAACCGTTCTTATAACACATGCCCCGCTCCCTCGCAAACCACCCAAGCCATGCCCGGCTCGGGCAGACCACGCGACCGTTCAGACGACTGAGGGGTCACGGCCAGGGCAGCCGGAAGGCGGCGCCGCTACTGCACGGGGCTATCCCTCCTGTTGGCGCGTTTGCATATGCAATCTGCGCCACGGCATGCGGCTTAGCCGAATTCCTGGCAGTTCGCGCGCGAGCGCTGTGTTACAATTCAGCGGCGGCAGTGAGACACCTCTCGCTGAGACGCCATGCAGGTTGTCGCCATCCGTACGAGTGATAGAGGCAATACCGTTAAGCTAGAGGCTGCGAGGGATTCCACTATGCCAAGGATCACGAGTAACGAGGGCAAGCCATATGCCCAGATTGGTACTTTGCTCAGAAACCTGCGGCTCAGGCGCGGGATGAGCCAGTTTGACCTGGCAAGCTCCGCCGGGATCAACAACAGCTACTTGTCGCGCATCGAGAACGGGGAGCGCCGCCCGTCGCCGAAAATCCTGAAGAAGTTCTCCGAGATTCTGCAGTATCCCTATGACGAGCTGGTGGTGACCAGCGGCATTCTCAGTGAGGACTTCGTGCGCTCCACCCAGCCGACGCGCCCGGCCGGCACTGACCTGACGACCGTCGCACTCCAGCAGCTGATCCAAACGATGCAGCGCCAGGCCGCGCCCTACGGCGGCTTCCCGCAGCCGCAGTTCCCGCAAGCGCCCGTCAGGCGCGCCGTGCCCGTCTTCGACACCGTCCCCGCCGGGCTGCTCAAGGAAGCCAACGTGGTTGAGGCCTACGAGGACGTGACGAAGATCATCCTCACCGAGGAGGAGCTGGGCTACGATCCGCGGGCCTTCGCGCTCACCGTGCGCGGCGACAGCATGGTTGAGGCGGGGATTCTGGACGGCGACGTGCTGGTGGTGAGCCCGGCCACGCCGGTTGGACCGGGCGAGATCGGAGTCGTGCAGATCAACCGCCGCACCACGACGGTGAAGAAGATCTACGTCGAGGACAAGGGTGTGCTGCTGCAGCCGGCGAACTCAGCCTATAAGCCCCAAATGGTCTCCTACCCTGACGAGGTGGAGATCCTGGGCAAGGTGATTCTCGTCCGCCGCAAGCTGATATAGGTAGGCGCCGCCCTGGTTCTGGTATATGTTAGGGGACGTGATCTGGAGAATCTGATGGCCGACAAGACTGAGATGTTGGAAGATACCACCGCCGATGCCGAGGGTAGTGGACCCGGCTGCGGGTGCGCAGGCTCAAAGACCGCGGACGACTTCGAGACGCGGCTGAGGGCGGTGCTCGACAAGGTGCGGCCGTTCCTGCAGATGGACGGCGGCGACATCGAGCTCGTCGCGATCGAGGACAAGAACGCTCTGGTCCGCATGCAGGGCGCCTGCTACGGCTGCCCGAGCGCGATTTATACGCTCAAGATGGGAGTGGAGCAGGCAATCCGCCGGGAAATCCCCGATTTCGGCGAGCTGGTTCAGATCGAGTAACTGACGCAGTGACTACCGAGCGCGAGCCGCGCACATGAGCGAACCGGGTCGACGCCCGGCCGTCTCCGTTCCTTGGCAGTTGCTGGTGCGCCCCGTGGGGGCATGGCAGGAGTTGCGGGACCATCCAGTGTGGTGGCCAGCGTTGGCGGGGCATGTGCTTCTGGCGTGGTTCAGCTGGCTGGTAACGCTGGGATCCGTGCGGCAAATCGATGTGGCCGCGGGCATCAGTGACTTGTTCCCTCCTCTGAAGCTCCCAGACTCTCTCATTTGGCTCATCCTGCTCGCAGCGGCCATCGCTCTAGGGTGCATGATTCTGGCTGCGGTGGCGCGCTGGTGGCTGATGCTCGCCGGGCAAATCCAGCCATTCCGCCGCGCACTCACCTGGCTCGTCTATTCCCTGCTCCCACTGTCACTAGGGCAGGCGCTCGGCTGCCTGACGCTGGCCTTGGTCCAGCCGCTCACCTCCGACCCGGCAGAGGCAATCGCCCTGCAACTGAGACCGTTTTCCCTCGGGCTGGCTGCGTTCATGCCCCGGTGGTTCCCGCCGCTGTCATTCCAGTGGCATCTCGCTTCCTTCGCCGACCTCTTTGGACTCTGGTCGCTCGCGCTTCTTGCGCTGGGAGCCAGGCACTTCCTGGGGCTCGCGCCCCGCGCCGTGCTTTGGAGCGTGCTCGCCCTGATGTTATTATGGCTGCTCGTCATCGCCGGCCTCTGGCTAGCCACCCAGCAAGTGCTTGTCGGGCTGAGCGCGTGATCGAGGAGGAAGCATTCGATGTGGCGCAAGGTTGGGCTCGCCGTCCTGGCCATAGCCGTCCTCGCCGTCGTGGCCGGGATCATCTACCGGCAAGCCACGGGCGGCGCGGCGTTCTCTTTCAACTTCCAGGCCACCAAGAGCAAGAGCTCAAAGAAGGAGCAGAAAGAGAAGGACCTCGACTTTGAGAAGGCGCGCAAGGGAGATCTCAAGCTGGTGGTGGACGCCACGGGCGCCACGGAGCCGATCAGCAGCATCGAGGTGAAGGCTGAGGCCACCGGGCGCATCACCGAGTTCGTGGTCAAGGAAGGGGACAAGGTCAAGGCGGGGGACGTGATCTGCAAGCTGGACCAGAGCACGCAGCAACTCATCGTCCAGGCCGACGAGCTGAACGTGAAGAAGGCATACCTGGCCTACCAGGAGGCGAAGGCCGGGCAGTCGTCGTCCTCGCGCTCCAGCCTGGAGAGCGCGGTGGCCAACGCCAAGAGCAGCCTAGCCAGCGCCGAGACTACTTGCGAGAACGCCAAGGCGTCGCTTGTGCGCGTTGAGGAGCTGCACAAGAAGGGGTACGCCACGGACCAGGAACTGGACAACGCCAAGTCCGCGGTGGGGACCGCCCAGGCCGGCGTGGAGAGCGCCCGCGCGGCCCTGAAGAACGCTGAGGAGCAGCTGCGCAGTTTCGAGGAGTCCAGCAACCAGTCGAGCATCGACCAGGCACGACTGAACTACGAGAGCGCGAAGGTGGGGCTGGCCGAGGCGAAGAAGCAGCTCGGCAAAGGGGTTGTCGTCAGCCCGATCGACGGCATCATCCTTGAGAAGCCGCTGGACGTGGGGGACAGCGTGATCAGTATCAACAGCGCCTTCGGCGGCGGCACGACGATCGTGAAGGTCGCCGATCTGCGCCGGGTGAAGGTGCGCACAAACGTCGACGAGGTGGACATCGGCAAGATCAAGATCGGCCAGAAGGCGACGGTAAAGGTCGACGCCTACCCGGAGAAGGAGTTCCAGGGCGCCGTGACGAACATCTTCCCCCAGGGCGTGACCTCGGGTACCGGGCTGATCAGCTTCATCGCGATGGTCGAAGTCGAGAACGCAGAGGGCCTGCTGTACGGCAACATGACGAGCTCGGTGTCGATCGAGGCCCAGGTGCTGAGGAACGTGCTCCTGGCGCCCCTGGCCGCGACGCGTGCCGGCAAGGAGCCGGATACGACGATCGTGTACGTGCTGAAACCGGGCGAGAAGGCGGACAATCCGAAGGCGAAGACCGAAGAGCGCAAGGTCAAGCTGGGCGACACCGACTTCAAGGACGTCGTCGTGCTCGATGGACTGAAAGAGGGCGAAATGGTGAAGGTGCGCGGATTCCCGACATCGATCACCTTTGAATAGAATGGCCACGCTTCTCGTCAGTGTGCGCATCGCGTTGGCTGCTCTGATGCAGAACAGGGTGCGCAGCATCCTCACCCTCCTTGGGATGGTCATCGGGGTGGGCGCGGTGATCGCCATCGTCAGTCTGGGGGAGGGGTTGCGCAAGGACTTCCAGACCCAGATCACCGCGCTGGGGGCGGACGTGTTCTACATGACGCCCAAGTTACCGAAGCGGCCAGGCCAGGCCCCGAAGATGGCCTCGCTGTTCAAGATGGCTGACATGCGCGCGATCGCGGAGCAATGCCCCTCCATCCAACGCGTCGTGCCGTCGGTCGACACCGGCGTGCTGGCCAAGTACCGCGACGTGACCAAGCAGTCGCACGTGCTCGGGGGCTACGAGGACTACCTGGAGTCCGCTGAGGCGGAACAGCTCGACCAGGGCCGGTTTTTCAGCCGAGCCGAGGTGGAGAAAAGCGCCCGGGTCGTAGTCATCGGCCACGACATCGCCCATGACCTATTCCAAGACTGGGAAGACCCCGTGGGGAAGCTGGTCAAGCTGAACGGCGTCAACTACACCGTGGTCGGCACGCTGACCAAGCGCAAGGGCGTGATGGCCGGCGGTCCGGACGTAAGCACTGGGTTCGTCGCTCCAATCACGACGGTGCAAAAACGTGTGCTGGGCAGCGAGGACGTGTTCTGGGTCTCGCTGTACCTCCGGCCCGGGTCCAACCTGGCCGTGGCAAAGGATCAAGTCGCGCAGGTGATGCGCCAGCGCCGGCGCGTGCGCAACGTCAGCGACGATGATTTCCAGTTTATCAGCCCCGACGACTTCCTCAAGGCGGGGAACCAGGTGATCAACGTTATGGTCGGCGTTTTCGGCGCCATCGCCTTCATCAGCCTCCTCGTGGGCGGCGTCGGCATTATGAACATCATGCTTGTCAGCGTTACTGAACGCACGCGGGAGATCGGCATCCGCATGGCGATGGGGGCCAATCGCGCCGCAGTGCTCAACCAGTTCCTTGTCGAGGCGGTGGTGCTGACACTGATCGGCGGGCTGATCGGCATCGTCCTGGGTTTCGGCGGCGCCGTTGGAGTCTCCTTCCTGCTCGAACGGACGCTCCACACCAACTGGAGCCCGCACATCCCGCCGGTTTGGATCGGCTATGCCGTCGGCGTGAGCGTGCTGGTGGGCGTGATCTTCGGCGTGTATCCGGCGCTCAAGGCGAGCCAGCTCGATCCGGTGGAGGCGATGCGCTATGAGTAGCCTCTACATCTTCCTGTGGACGAGCGTGAAGATCGCTCTGCGCCAGCTCCTGCGCCACAAGGTGCGCAGCGTGCTGACGATGCTGGGGATCATCATCGGCGTGGGTGGCGTTGTGGCCATCGTTTCGCTGGGCGAGGGGCTGCGCAGCCTGTTCATGCGCAACATCGCCAGCCAGGCGGCGACGGACATTGTCTACATCATGCCGGACACGCCGATGCGCCACGGCATGTGGGTCCCCACCCAGAAGCCGTTCAGGAACCGCGACGTGGAGATGGTGCTGACGTCCGAGTACGTGGCCTCGGCGATCGCGGGCAACATCCTGGACGGCGCAATCGTCAAGCACGGCTGGCGCAGCGAGCGCGTGCTGTGCCAGCTGGTGCCCCACGAGTACTTCCCGATGGATCAGTGGAAGCTGGGCCGCGGACGCTACTACACTACCGCCGAGGAGCGGGGCCGGGCGTCGCTGTGCGTCGTCGGCAGCGATATCCCGAAGGACCTGTTCAACGAAGGGGAGGAGGCTCTGGGCTCGCAGCTGACGATCAACGGCGTGCGCTTCACGATCATCGGCATCATGAAGAGCCGCACGGCGATGGAGGGTGGCCAGCAAGCGAACACGATGGTATTCGTCCCGCTTCAGACAGGCCAGGCCAGGCTGACAGGCAACGATGACATCTTCTACATGGCCATCAAGTTGCGAGAGGGCGCCTCGATCCTCCAGGCCAAGGACGACATAGGGGCGAGACTGCGTGCAAGCCGGCGGATCCGCAGCGGCGCCGACGACGACTTCAAGATCTCGACCACCGAAGACTTCGCCAAGTTCGCCAACAAGATTGTAAACACGCTCATCATGGTGCTCGGCATTGTGGCGGTGATCGCCCTGGTGGTCGGCGGGATCGGCGTTATGAACATCATGCTCGTCAGCGTGCGCGAGCGGACGCGCGAGATCGGCCTGCGCAAGGCGCTCGGCGCCACGTCCGGGTACATCACCTGGCAGTTCCTCGTGGAGTCAATCACGCTCACGGTAGTTGGGGGCCTCGGCGGACTGGTGCTCGGCTACGCCATGGGCGGCGGCGTAGCCCTGCTGATGAAGGTGGCGTGGGACTTCGGCTGGGTGCCGCAGGTGCCCGCCTCCTGGATCATCATCGTGTTCCTCACGTGCACCGGCCTGGGTCTCGCCTTCGGCGTGTACCCGGCCTACCGCGCGGGCCAGCTCGATCCGATCAACGCCCTGCGTTACGAATAGGCCCGTCCGGGGCGGTACAATCCCGCCGTGCACGCCGCCCAGCGCTACGCGAACCTGGACTTCGACCGCCTGCTCGAGCAGCTCGCCGGTTACGCAGGCAGCGAGCTGACGCGCCGCCTGATCCGCGAGGTCGAGATTGAGTTCCATCCCTCGCGCGTGGACGCGAACCTGGACCAGACCACAGAAGCGCTGGCATTCCTCAACGCGCGTTCCACAGCAGCCCTTCCCCCATTCAGCCAGCTGGAGGATGCCACCGAGCTCGCCGCGCACCTGTCCGCCGGCGAGCTCGCCGACCCGGCTCAGGCGCGGGCGGTGCTGCGCTTCCTCGGGCTGTGCGAGTCGTTCGACAAGCTGAAGGCTGATCTCACACTCGACACCTATCCGCGGCTGGCCGATGTCTCCGCCTCCTGGCAGTCGCTGGCGCGCCTGGCCAGCATCGCCCGGCGCATCTTTAACGACGACGGCGAGGTGCGCGACGGCGCCAGCCCTGCCCTGGCCCAGATCCGGTCGCGGCTGGCGCGCTTCGAGGGCGAAGTCGCGAGCGCGATGAGCGAGGTCCTCGCCACGGTGAAGGCGCACACCGGGGAGCGGCCCGCGCTGGCCATCCGCGGCAACCGCTTCGTGATCCTCGTCCCGCGCACCCTGGTTGGGGAGGTGCGCGGCAGCATCCTCGATGTGTCCGGCAGCGGGCAGCACGTCTACTTCGAGCCGTCGGCGGCGGCGACGCTGAACACCGAGCGGCAGCACCTGTTTCTCGAAGAGGACCAGGAGGTCAGGCGCATCCTGCAGGACTTCAGCGCGCAAGTCGCGGGCGAGTACCGCGCGATCACCACCAACCTGGCGATCATGGCGAAGGTGGACTTCATCTTCGCCCGTGCCCGCCACGCCGACGCAACGCGCGCCACCCGCCCGCGGATGAACAGACGCGGCAGCGTGGTGCTAAGCCGCGCCATCCACCCGTTGCTCGCGACGGGTTTCGTGCCGGAGGACCTGGTGTTCGAGAAGGAGCGCGCGCTGGTCGTTTCGGGGGTCAACGCGGGCGGCAAGACCGTGCTGCTCAAGCTGCTCGGGCTGTACTGCCTGATGGCGGCGCTGGGCATGTACGTCTCCGGCGAGGCGGAGCTGCCATACATCAGCGCCTTGCACGCGCAGATCGGAGACGAGCAGAGCACCCTCGCCAATCTCTCCACGTTCACGGCGCACCTCAAGTTCGTCGACGAGCTCTGGCGGGCGCTGCAGCCGCTGCCCCCCGACAGCCTCCCCGTGCTCGTGCTAATCGACGAGGTGGGCACCGGCACCGAGCCGGGCGAGGGCGCGGCCTTCGCCTACGGCCTGATCGAAGAGCTGCTCGCCTATCCGGTCAAGCTGGCGGTGACCACGCACTATGACCTGCTCAAGGTTCTCGGCCTGGAGCGCGACGACGTGAAGAACGTCTGCCTCGAATTCGACCAGCAGCAACTGCGCCCAACATTCCGCATCCTGCACGACCAGCCTGGGCAGAGCTTCGCACTGGCCATTTCCCGCCGCTGGGGCATCGCCGAGAGCATCCTGAGCCGCGCGGAAAGCGTCCTCGGCACCGAGGAGCGGCGCATGGGCAGCGTTATCGGCGAGCTGGAGAGGATGCGGGCCGAGGCGGACAGCATTCGCGAGCAGGCCGCAGCGCAGGCCGCGGACGTGGAGCGGCTCAAGCGCGACAACGAGAAGCTCAACGCCGAACTGCGGCAATCGAAGCAACGCTTTGCCGAGCACAGCGAACGGGTCAAGGTGGAGCTGGAACGCCGCATCGATGAGCTGCTCTCCCAGACCAAGGCCAAGCTGAGGAAAAGGGCGCACCAGGCGGCCCGCCGGCATGAGGAGTACGTCAAGGCGGCCAGCACGCAGGCGGAGGTGGTGCGCGAGCAGCGCGAGGAGGCCGCGTCGCTGCTCCAAGGCGTGCTGGACAGCCTGGCGGTCAATCCCGAGGAGGTAACGCTCAGCGCCGACCCCGTCAGCGTGGGCGACAAAGTAACCGTGCTCAACTCCAACCTCTCCGGCACCGTGACCGCTCTGCACAAGCGGAAAGGCACAGCGATGCTCGACGTGCTCGGCAAGCGCATGGAGGTGGCGCTGGACTCGGTGCGCAAGGTGGCCGGGCAAGTTGCGCCGGCGCAGGGCGCGGCGGCGCTCTACCAGCCGCGCAAGGCGACGGCGATGAAGCTCGAACGGTCGTTTGTCGAAGGACTCAAGGACAGCAGCGATACGCTTGACCTCCATGGCCAGACCACCGAGGAGGCCGCGGCGAGCATCGAGGAGTTCATCAGTCGCTGCCTGGAGGCCAACATCGGCACGCTGCGTTTGATGCACGGGCTGGGGAGCGGGCGGCTGCGGGCGTTTGTCCAGGAATACCTGCGGCACCACAAGCAGGTGTGCAACGTCCGGCCCGCCCCGCTCCATGAGGGTGGCTATGGGGTGACGCTGGCCGACCTGAAGTAGCCGCCCTAATGCCGCAAGCGGTAAACCGTCAGCTGGATGTCCGTCACCTGCGAGGACGGAAGGCGCTCAATGATGAACTGCAGTTCCGTCTTGGCGTCGGCATAGGTCACCGAGTATCCCCCCCCGGCGGAGATCATCGTCGACTGGCTCATCCCGCGCTTGCGCGCGATATCCAAGTAGAAGTGGTAGATGTCGTCCACGCTGGCATGGCTCTGGGCCTTGATATCCCACTTGTCCATCGGCTGGCCCTTGTCCGACTCCGCATCGCCGCGCTCCGCCTTCACCAGCTTCGCCTCGGGAAAGAGAGGGAACTCATCCGCGGGGTAATCGCTGGGCAGCCCCATGGCACCGTTGGTCTCGGCCAGCCTGGCCCGGCTGTGCCGCGCTTCAACCTGCTGCCGGAGGTACAGGCCCGCCGAGATGATGAGCACCAGCAGGAACGCGACCAGGGGCAGCACTACGCCCAGCGAATCCCGCCAGCTGTGCTTTCCGCCCTGCTTCTCCTCGCCAGCCATGTGCTCCTCTTTCACTACCGCAGGATGCTCTCGCGGCCACTTCGAGCTGGGCTTTGCCAGCGGCCGTCCGGACCTCGATAATACTATAGGCCGGTTGTTAGCCGTTTGTGGCGCGCCGGACGCGCACTCGCACGCCTGAGGTTGGGTTACTCCCCCGGCTGTGCTAGAATGAACACTTATCAACGAGTTATCAACGGGATAGCTTATGCGATGCCTGTTTAGATGGCTGACCGGGGCAATCGTGGCGGTCATTACGGGGTCACTGGCGTTCGGCCAGGAACCCGGCGTGAACATCTCGATCCTCTACACAGGGGACACCCACGGTCACCTGCGAAGCTTCTACTATGAGTCGGCGAGGCCGGTGGGCGGCGTCGCCAAGCGCGCGATCTTTTTCCAGGACAAGCGCCGGCACAAGAAGATGGTGTGGGTTACGCTCGACTCGGGCGACGCCATCTCCGGCACGCCCCTCTCCGACGTATTCCAGGGCTACCTCGACATCGAGGCGATGAACCGCCTGGGCTATGACGCGATGGCGCTTGGCGTTCACGAATTCGACTATGGCTTAGCGGTGCTCAAGCAGCGCATCTCGGAGGCCAAGTTCCCCATCCTCGCGGCCAACGTCTCCTACGCCGACAGCGGCAAGCCTTTCGTGAAGCCCTACGTAATCCTGGAGCGCGGCGGCGTGCGCATCGCCGTGCTCGGGCTCACCACCGGCGAGTTGCTCAAGCGCGTGGCCCCCGAGAACTGCGTGGGCCTCGCCGTGGCCGACCCGATCGAGACGGCGAGCCGTTTGGTACCCCAGCTCGAACAGCAGGCCGACGTCATCTTCGCCGTGACCCACGAGGGCATCAACGAGGACATCCGGCTCGCCAGCCAGGTGCCGCAGCTCGACGTGATTGTGGGCGGGATGAGCCAATCCGAGCTGCAGGTGCCGATGAAGGTCGGCAAGACGCTGATCGTGCACGATGCCGCGTACGCGGCGACCGTCGGGCTGCTCAAGCTGAGCTTCTCCCACGCCGAGGACAAGCGCCTGCACAATCACTTCTTCGACTGCAAGCTCTGGCCGATGGACGGGCGCTGGGTGGAGAACACGAACTACCTGGCCTGGCTCGACACCTACAAGCCGCAGTTCACGGAGCGGATGGGCACGATCATCGGCTCCTCGGCGATGAACCTCAGCAATCTGCGCGTGCAGAGCGCCGAGACCGAGCTGGGCAACTACGTGACCGACATCCTGCGCGAGTCCACCGGCGCCGACGCAGCCGTGCTGCCCGCCGCTTTCTTCAACGGGTCGATTCCGGAAGGGCCGATTACGCTGGGCGACGCCTTCAGCGCCATGCCCTACGACCACTACGCGGTCGTACTGGACGTCACCGGCGGAGAGCTGAAGAGCATCCTAGACGAGGCGTCGGACCAGATCGGCCGGCCGGGCTTCCCACAGGTGTCCGGCCTGAGCTTCGGCATCTACAACGGCCGCGCCTACAGCGTGCGGGTGAGTGGCAACGACATCGACCCGTTCGCGCACTACCACCTGGCCACCTCGGACTATCTGGCCGGCGGCGGCCTGGGTTACGCCTCGCTCGGCACGATCACCGAGCGGCAGGAGACGGGAAAGCTGATCCGCGACCTCGTGCGCCAGCGGCTGGCATCGGGGCAGGTCGCCTCAGCGAGCATGTCCAGGCGCATGCTGTTCCTCGGCTCAGAGCCCACTACCCTCGCTTCGGCCCAGCCTGCGACGCCCGCGCCGCCTGAGCCGCCCGAACAACCGCCTGCAGCCGCGCCGGAAGAGACTCCGCCGAGTGGAGCGGCGCCGGCTGAAGGGACGGCCCCGGCCGAGGGTGCAGCTCAGCCGCCCGCGGAGCAGCCCGCTGAAGGAGCGGGTGCGGAGCAGCCTCCGGCAACGACGCCTGAGACTCCGCCGGAGCAGCCGCCTGCACAGCCGGGGCAAGAGCACGGGCAAGGGCTAGACACCCTGAAGTACGACCGCACCGGGCAGCCCCTCGAACAGCCGCCTGCCATCAAAGACGAAGTGATCACTGATGAAGGGAGCGACCTCGCCGCCGGCAACCCCCAGGGGGCTCAGCCGGCACAGCCCGAGGAATCGACGACGCCTCCGGCTGCCGGCGAAGGCACATCGCCGCCCGCAGCGGGCGAGTTGGGCGAGCCTATTGGCCAGGCCAGCGCTTCCCAGGGCGGCTTGCACTACGAGCTGTCGATGTACGCGAAGGACGGCGCCTATGAGCTGCACCTGAAGCTGACAAACGAGGGAACCACGCCAGTGCAGATCGAGTTCCCCACGGGCGAGCGTTTCGATTTCCGCGTGTACCGGGGAACTGACGTGATGTGGAACTACGACCACAACTGGTTCTTCGTGCAAGCGGTGCAGACGCAGACGATCGATCCCGGGGAGTCCGTCGACTTCAAGGGGCTCTGGCGCGGCACGGCCAACGACCGCACAGGACTGAGCCCGGGCATGTACCACGTTGAAGGCGTCTGTAATCTCACGAGCGGCCCTGTGCGGCTCGGCTTCGACCTTACACTTACCGGCTAGTGCTCAACCTTCCGCCAGAGATACTGCGGCCGCTGTTCATCGCCGGGATACTGCTCGGCTTCATGAGCACCATCGACACGCTGGCCTACGGCGTGCGCACTGCGGGCGTGCTGAGCAAGCGCCTGGCGCTGAGCCTGGCGCTGTTCAACGTAGTCGTCACCTTCTCACGGATGGGCAACCTGGTCCAGGCGCCGATCATCGGCAACTACCCCGACAAGGTCAGCCGCGGGGTCTACACCACCGCGGAGGTGCTCCTCGCCCTGCGCATCAACCTGCTGTTCGTCGTCGGTGGCGTGATCATCGGGGCGCTGCTGATGCCGAGCTTCATCAACCTGACGCGCCGCGGCATCGCTATCGTGGAGCGCAGGGGCAGCTTGCCGCCAGCGGTACTGCACGGCCTGCTGCGCATCTGGCGCCTGCCGCTTTACCTCCGCGCTCCCCGCACCTCAGACATCATGCCCTACTTGGACCTGCAGGCGATCCCCCGCGGGTTCCTCATATTCAACGTGTTCGTCACGTGTTTCTACAGCATCGGCGTGATGAGCACGGTGATGGCGGCGAGTCTGGATCACAACGTGGCCGCGACGTCGATCCTGCTCTCGGGGATCGTCAACGGCATCGGCACGCTGCTGCTGTTCATCATCGTTGACCCGCCGGCGGCGATCATCGTGGACCAGTGCATCGCCGGCATCCGCCCCGAAGGCCACGCCATCACTCTGAACGTTTTCCTCGTCTGCACGCGCCTGGCAGGTACCTTGCTCGGCATTGCCGCGCTGCCGCTGATGGCACGCTACGTCCTCGCGGTCGCCCACTGGGTAGACGCGTTCCTTACCTAGCAGCGCACGCTACGGCTCGCTGCCGTTGGCGTAGCTGACCATGCCGATCACCACCGGGTTGATCCGCGTCTTCTCGAAGATCACCCGCTGGATGACGTTCTGGATGTTGTTGCGCAGCTGGAGCTGGTACTGCGGGCCGCGCTGGCGGTTGCGAAGGACAGCGTCGGTCACGGACTGCTCGATCAGGCTGAGCAGCTCCGGGGCTTCTTTCTCCGGGAGCAGGCCCTTGCCGGCGATCTGCGGCGGGCTGACGATCTCGGCGCCGTCCGCGCTGAGAACGATGCTGAACACGAGCAGCCCGTCCTCAGCGAGTGCGAGGCGCTCGTTGAGGATGCGCCGGCTCAGGTCCGCTCCTCCGCTGGCGGCGATGAACACCTCGCCGGCCTTGACCTCCTCCTCCAGCATGACTCCGCCCTCGGTGACGTGGAACACCTGGCCGAGCTGGGCGATGGTGACGCAGGCGGTGGGGGTGCCCCACTGGTCGGCGAGCTTGCGGAAACGCATCTGGTGGCGGAACTGGCCGTGGTTGGGGATGACGAACGCTGGCCGGACGAGCTGGAGGTACTCGCGGATCTCGTCCTGGTAGCCGTGGCCGGAGACGTGCACGCCACTGTCCATGCCGTAGATAACCTCAGCACCCAGACGGAACAGGTCGTCGATGATGCCGTAGATCGCCAGCTCGTTGCCCGGGATCGGCCGCGCGCTGAAGATGAACAAGTCTTCCTCGCGCACGCTGACGAATCGGTGATCGCCGCTCGCCAGACGGGCCATCGCGGATAGCGGCTCGCCCTGGGATCCCGTGAGGATTACCAGCAGGCGCTCGGGCTTGAGGCGTTCCGCCTCGGCGGGGTCGACGATCGTGTTCGCCGGGACCTTCAGGTAGCCGAGGCTCTGGGCGATGTCGACGTTCTCCAGCATCGTGCGGCCCAGGACCAGCACCTTGCGCTTGAGCTCGGCGGCCACGTCGATCGCCTGCTGGATGCGGTGGATGTTGCTGGCGAAAGTCGTGATGAACGCGCGCCCGTGGTGGCTGGCCACGTAATCGCGCAGCGCAGGGCGCACCGACGACTCCGCCCCGGACCGGCCCGTGCGCTCGATGTTGGTGATGTCCATGCTCAGGAGCGTGATGCCAGCCTCGGCGATGCGCCCGAGCTTCGCCAGGTCCGTCAGCTTGCCATCGACGGGCAAGGTGTCGAGCTTGACATCGCCGCTATGGAGGTAGATCCCGGCGGGCGTGTGCACCGCCAGGCCGCACGCATCAGGGATGCTGTGGGTCACGCGCATCGTCTCGATCTTGATCCCCGCGACCTCGAAGTCGTCGCCGGGCTTGAACTCCGTGAGGCGCGTGTCGCCCAGGCCGAACTCCATCAGCTTGGGGCGGACCAGCGCCAAGGTGAAGCGCGCGCCGTAGATCGGTGGCGGCTGCTTGAGGTCCTGCAGCAGGTACGCCAGGGAGCCGATGTGATCCTCGTGGCCGTGGGTGAGGATGATCCCGCGCAGCCGGTTCTGGTGCTTGATCAGGTAGCCGAAGTCGGGGATGACGATGTCCACGCCGAACATGCGCAGGTCGGGGAACGCCATACCCACGTCGATGACCAGCAGCTTGCCCTCGATGTCGAGAACGTAGCAGTTCTTGCCGATCTCCCCCACCCCGCCAAGACTGACCCAACGGAATCCGCTACTGCCGCCCATCTACCGCTACAGCACCTCGACTTGTTTCAAAGGATCGCCCGCCAGCTTCACGCCCTGGGGTGCGAAGATGAAGATGTTCTTCGTCACCTGCCACACGTCGCCGGACACCGACTCCGCCACGCCGGCCAGGTAGTCTACCAGCCGCGTGGCATCCGCCACGTCGACCGCCGCCAGCGAGTTGACATCCAGCACCAGCGCCTGCCGGGTGAGAAGGAACTTGGCGTAGGTGCGCGGGCTGAAGGCTCGCTTGCCATCTTCGTCCTTCTCCGGCCGCACGACGAAGATCGTCGTTGTCAGCGCCTGGGGCAGCTCGATGATGCCGTCGTCTGCAGCCTTCTGGGGCGCCATCGTGCCCTGGGATGCCGGATAGTGCAGCGTATTCACCTGTTCCACGTCGTCGTCGGCGCCAAAGAGGCGCCAAACCCCGCTAAGCAAGCCCATTCAACCCTCCAGACCTGAAAAGAGCGCACTCCCTACGCGCACCATCGTTGCGCCCTCCTCTATCGCCCAGACATAGTCCAGGCTCATCCCCAAGGAAAGCGTGTCAATCTCCGGTGAGCCGGGAAGGCTGGCGCGTATTGTATCAAACAGGCGCCGCATCTGTCGAAAGCAATCCCGCGAGCCGCGCTCGAACTCGTCGTCGCTGGCATACGCCTGGGGCCACGGCGGGACGGCCATCAGCCCGCGCAGGCGCAGCGCCGGCCAGCGCCCACGAAGCATGCCGCAGAACTCGACCGCCTCCTCCGGCGCCACCCCATGCTTCTGCTCCTCCTGGCCGATGTTCACCTGCACCAGCACGTCAAGTGTCAGGCCCTGGGCCAGCAGGTCGGCGTTGAGCAGCTCGGCGGTCTTCTCGCGATCCACCGCCTGGTACATGTCGAAGCGGCCGGGAATCTGCCTCAGCTTGCGCGACTGCTGCGCGCCGATGAGGTGGCGCGTAAAGCGATAGCCCTGCGCCCACAGCGCCTCGAAGCGCTCAGCGGCGGCGGGCAGGAGGTTCTCCGCCAGGTCCGTTGCGCCCGCCTCCAGTAGCGGGGGCAGCCACTCGGCGCGGGCGTACTTCGTCACGCAGCACAGGGGGATGGGCTTGCCGCCGCTGGCCCGCAGGATTCGCTCATTGACGCTGCTGAGGTTGCGGGCGATCAGCCGCCTCAGCTCGTCCCTGTCCATCCGCTACTTCTTGAGCCTGCGGAGAAAGGCCGGGATGTCGAGGTCTTCCTCCCTCTCCTCCCGCTTGGACGTCTGGGTCGCCGGTTCAGGCAGCCGAGAGGGTATCTTCGGCTTCGCTGAGTCATCGTAGATCAGTTTCACCTGCGGGGCGTCCTTCTGGTTCATGCCCTTCGTGGCTAGCTTCTGCGCGCCCGGCTCCACCGAGAATCCCGTGGCCAGGATCATCACGCGCACGCGGTCGCGCTTCTCCTCGTCCACCGTCGCGCCAAAGATGATGTTGGCGTCGTCGTCAACGCGGTTGCTGACCATCTCCGCAGCCGCGTTCACCTCCTGTAGGCTCATGTCCCGCCCGCCAATGAAGTTGATCAGCACGCCGCGGGCACCGTCGATGCTGCTCTCCAGCAGCGGCGATGAGATGGCGTACTCCACGGCATGAATCGCCCGCTGCTCGCCGGATGCCTCGCCCAGGCCGATCAGAGCCGTGCCGCTGTTCTCCATGACCATCTTGACATCCGCGAAGTCGAGGTTGATCAGCCCCGGCTTGAGGATCAGCTCGCTGATTCCCGTGACTCCCTGGCGCAGGATGTCGTCCGCCAGCAAGAAGCTCTCCTGCAGACTGGTGCTCTCGCTAACAAGGTCGAGCAGGCGGTCATTGGGGATGACGATCAGCGTGTCCACCTGCTCACGCAGGTTGGCGATGCCGTCGCCGGCGACCTTGGAGCGCCTGCGGCCCTCGAACTTGAACGGCCGCGTGACGATGCCCACGGTGAGCGCCGCCAGCTCGCGGGCGATATTCGCCACGATCGGCGCGCCGCCGGTGCCCGTCCCGCCGCCCATGCCGCAGGTGACGAACACCATGTCCGCGCCGACGAGCAGCTCCTGGATGTCGCTGCGCGACTCCTCGGACGCCCGCCGCCCGACCTCCGGGTTGGAGCCCGCCCCAAGACCCTTCGTCAGCTTCTGCCCGAGCTGGATCTTGTGCGTCGCCTTGTTGCGGTTCAGCGCCTGGAAGTCGGTGTTGAGCCCGATGAAATCCACGCCCTGCAGGCCGGACTCAATCATCCGGTCGAGCGCATTGCATCCGCCGCCGCCGATCCCTACGACCTTGATTTTCGCCTGCAAATCGTGCGCCACGTACTCAATGGTCCGCATGTCCATTTGGCACCCTCCGGAGGCCCCGGCCGCCTGGTTATCAACAAGTTATCAAACATTATAGCGCAAGGTGGGGTTAGTTCAGTTTTCCTCAGCCTCAGGCTTGCGCTTGTGGGGCAGAAGGCCACCGAAGATGTCGCGCAAGGCGGACAGGACCTCGGAAAGAAGTGAAGCTTCCTGGGTCCTGGACTCCTCGCCATACTTGGCTCCATAGAGCAGCAGCCCGAGGGTTGGTGCATATGCCGGAGTGCGGTACTCGTCCAGCAGATGGCCGATGCCGGTGGGGAGGCCAATGCGCACCTGGCGCTGCAGGTGCCGCTGCAAATAGCGGCGGAGCTGTCTGAGCTGGCAGCCTCCCCCGACGAGGATCACCCCCCCGGCCACCCTGGCAATCTGGCCGCTCTCGTTGAGCGCGTCGATGATCTGTTCGAGCAGCTCTTCGGTGCGCGGCTGCATGATCTCGTAGATTCTGCGCCGCTTGATCTTGTCGTACTCCTTGTGGCCGTAGAACTTGACGTCGACGAAGTCCTCCAGCTCTTCATTCTCGGGTTCGATCCACGCCTTTCCGTAGCTGCGCTTGATTCGCTGGGCCTCTTCGAACGAGACGCCCAGCCCCTGTTTCAGATCGTGGTCGTAGTTCTGGCCGCCGACGGGGATGCAGCGGGAATAGCTCAGGGTGCCCCCGAGGAAGACCCCCACGTTTGTCGTGCCGCCGCCCACGTCTATCAGAATGCAGCCAGCGTTGCGGTCCTCGGCGGAGAGCACGGCCTCGCCGGCGGCGATGAGCAGATGGACATAGCTCTTGACCTTCAAGTCAACGCGGCTGATCGCCCTTTCGAGGTTGGCGATCTGGCTCGACGAGCCGATGACCACGTGCGCCTCTACGTCCAACCTCCGGCCGATCATCCCCACGGGAGAGCGGCTGGTCCGGATGCCGTCCAACGCGAACTCGCGGACCATCGTGTGGACGATCTGCTGGCCCTCAGGCAGCAGCTTGGGCAGCGCGAGCTCAATCACACGGTCAACGTCAGAAGTGGTGATTTCCCCCTCGGGGTGCGTGATGTCCAGGGTGGCGCGGCAGTTACGGCTGTAGATGTCGCGACCGGTGATGCCCACGAACACTTCGTTCGCGGTCAGGCCGGAGCTGTACATCGCCCCCGAGAAGCTCTCGTCGATGTCCTTGGCCGCCTGGTTCAGGTCGCGCACGACGCCGCGGGCGATAGCGTCGCACGGCACCGAGCACAGGCCGCGCAGAATGAGTCCCCGGGTGCTGTGCACTTCGCCGGCGACAGTGGCGACCTTCGTGGACCCAATGTCCACGCCCAGCACAATGCGGCTGTTAGCCATACAGTCTGATTATACTTTCGCATGTAGACCCATGCCGGGCAAACATCACAGCGGCCATTCCGGCCCGGCCTGGCACATGCAATGCGGTCAGCGGGGCGGCTCCTTCCATTTCTGAAACAGCATCCGCGGGTTGGAAGCATCCAGATAGCGCAGACGGTCGCGATCCGCGGCGCAGATGCGGAGGGCCTTCGGCAGCGCCCCAACCTTCGCTGCCAAGTTGGTGGGCTCGCCGAGGTAGACACGGAACGCCTCGCGGTCGACGAGCCAGATCGTGCGGTCAGCACCTACTGAAACAAGCCTGATCACGCCGGGCATGACTGCCTGGCATGCGGCGGCGAGGGCGAGAATCGAGCCCGCCAGCTGCGAGTCGGCGGCCACCTTCCCTGAGGCGAACTCGGCGTGGGGAAGAGCCCGGATTGCGTTGAACAGCTGCCCCTGATCCGCCGCCGCGTCCACCGGCAGGACGCGCCCGTCTGAGCACAGCCAGTAATCAGCGCCGTCCATGCTGGCCAGCAGTACCGGGCGCGACTCAGCGACATCCAAGGTGACCTGCCTGGCGGACACGCTGTCCACCTTCACTCCCCTCAGCCAGCGGGCGCCGGACGGAGCCAGTTTCCGGGAGCGGAGCCAGAGTGTCAGCAGCGACTCCTGGCCGGTGCACTTCATGGCCAGCAGCACTTCCTCGGGCTGGGTGAGATAGCACCCCCGCAGGACGAGCTTGTCTGGCACGAACAGGCTTGGCAGCCATCCGCTGGCCCAGAGCATGCCTATCACTGTAGCCGCGACGAGCAGTCCGCCCCAGACGAGCACCGGCCTGAGAGCCGACCCCCGACGCTTGCGCAGCCCGCGACTCTCCCGGACCGGCGCCTCGGCGCCGCCCACAACAAGCCGCCCCAGCTCTGTGCGTTCCCTCATTGCGGCTGCCCCCGCCGGTGCTCCGCGCGTTCCACGGCGCACAGCATGAGAATCTCAAGCAGCTCGCCGAAGTCGATCCCGGCCGCCAGGGCCGCCCGCGGCAGCAGGGAAAGAGGCGTGAACCCCGGCAGCGTGTTGGCTTCGAGGAACCACGGTGAGTCCTGCTCATCCAGCAGCAGGTCGATGCGCGCGTAGGGCTCCAGGTCGAACTCGCGGTAGATAGTCTTGGCGTGCCTGTGCACGCGCGCGACAAGGCTCTCCGGCACGTCAGCCGGGCAGACGTACTCGCTCTGGCCCGCAGTGTACTTCGCCTGGTAGTCGTAGAAGCCGCGCTTCGGTTTGATCTCAACGAGCGGGAGGGCGATGGGCTCAGTGGAGTGGCCGATGACGGCAGCCGTCAGCTCACGCCCGTGGATGCGCTCCTCGATGAGCAACGGGTCGTATTGGAGCAGCAGCTCCTCCACACGGCGCCATCCCGCGTCGTCGTTGCTCACCATCTCGATTCCCACGCTCGAACCCTGGTCAGTGGGCTTGGCCACCAGCTCGGCAATCTCGGATGGCACCTCGTGCCTGACTCTTGTGCCTCCGCGGGCCACCCAGAAACGCGGCGTGGGCACTCCCAGCCGCTCGAAGAGGTACTTCGAGACCAGCTTGTCCATCCCCAGCGCTGAGCCCTTCACGCCCGCCGAGACGTAGGGCACGCCGATGAGCTCAAGCAGCCCCTGCCACGCGCCATTCTCCCCCCGCGAGCCGTGCATGGTGGTGAACACCACGCCTGAATCGCGCAGCCGCGAGACGAGCGCGCCGGGGTCCCAGAGCGCCAGTTCGCCGCCGGCGGGCTGCGGTTCGGCAGCGGCCTTCCCTGCACCATCGGGGAGCGCGCCCTCGGCCTCGCCGCCGGCCAGGGCGCGGTCGATGCTCACGTCATCCTGGGAGACCAGCAGAAGGTGCGCGCTGTAACCGGCATGAGCCAACGCCTCGGCCACGGCCGATCCGCTGACCAGCGACACTTCGCGCTCGGAACTGCCGCCGCCGGCGACTACCGCGACAGGCATGGCGCGCAGGCCCGCCCGCCGCTGCTCAAGCCTGGCCCGCAGAGCCTGGAGCGACAAATCAACCCTCCGATCGCAAGCCGGATTATATCACTGCGGGCACGGCGGTGCCGGTGATGAAGGCATCGGGTGTAGCACCGGGGAAGGAGGGACGAGCCGCGGCCAGCTAGCCCCGCGCCGCGTCGTTCTCCTCGGAGTGGAACGCTACCTCGTCGCCGATGCTCTCCTGCAGCCGCTCCAGGTCCACGCCGGCAGCGATCTCGCTATCGCGCCGCCTGAGCCTATTGGCCAGTTCGTAGCCCACCTGGTAGATGTCGCCAGCGCCGACGGTCAGGATGACGTCCCCGGGCATCACTGATTCGTAGAGGTAGTCCACAATGTCGCCGAATAGCTGCATGCACTTGAGCTTGCGCTCGTTGTAGCGGCGCTGGAAGAATCGGTTCAGGTAGTCGAGGCCGATCCCGGCGATGGGTCGCTCGTTGGCGGTGTAAATCGGCGCCAGGATCACCTCATCGGCGTCGATGAAGGCAGGCGGGAACTGCTGCGCCAGGTTCTTGCTGCGCGTGAAGCGGTGCGGCTGGAACACGGCGCGGATGCGCCCCGGGAACACCTCGCGCACCGCCGACAGCAGCGCCTGAATCTCGCTTGGGTGATGCGCGTAGTCGTCGATGACATAGACGCCGTTGCCGTACAGGATGTCGTACCGCCGGTAAACGCCGGGGAAGTTCTCCAGGGCGAAGGAGATGGTGTCAAAGCTGACGCCCATACCGCGGCATGAGGCGACCGTAGCAAGGGCATTCTGGATGTTGTGATCGCCGGGCAGGCGGAGGTTGATCATCCCCAAGGGCCCGTCATCCCGGTGGTGCACCTCGAAGGTCAGCCCGCCCTCGGAGTTCAGCCTGCGGCCCTGAGCCTGGTACTCGGCGTCGGGGTGGAAGCCATAGGTCACGACGCGCCGCTGAAGCTGCGACATCAGCGAGCGGATGTTGTCGTCGTCCAGGCAGACCACCGCGAATCCGTTGCGCGGCGGGCTGTTGAGGAACTGGATGAAGCTGCTCTTGAGATTCGACATCGAGCCGTGGAAGTCGAGATGGTCGCAGTCGATGTTGGTGACGACAGCCACGTTGGGCTTAAACTGCAGGATCGAGTTGTTGCTCTCGTCGCCTTCGCAGATGAACACGGTGCCCTTGCCGAGCCGCGCGCTGCCGACGCTGTGCTTGAGGACGCTGCCGATCACGACCGTCGGGTCGCGCTGAGCGGCCATGAATGCCGTGGCGACCATGCTCGTCGTCGTCGACTTGCCGTGGCTGCCGGAGATGACGATGCTGTCGTGGCGCTGAGCGAGGTAAGCCAGTAGTTCGATGCGGGTCAGGACGGCGATACCCCGTTCCTTGGCGTAGAGGAGCTCGGGGTTCTCAGGCGGCACGGCGGTGCTGTAGACGACCAGGTCGGCCAGCCTGGCGTAGCGCTCATCGTGGCCGTGCCAGATGGTGGCGCCCGCCCGCTTCAAGCCCTCCGTCACCGATGTGGACTGGCAGTCGGAGCCGGTTACTTCATAACCCATCTGCAACATCAGGTGGGCCAGGGCGCTGACGCCAGAACCTCCCACGCCGACGAAGTGGATGCGCCTGTAGGAACGTTTGAGCACTGCGAAGGGAAGATTATAGACCACGAGCGCCGGAACACATGCAAGTGGGGCTGGCGGCGCCTCCGCCAGGATTCGCAGCCTCGATCTCACCTTGGCTGCCAGAGTCCCGGGGCGCGTCGTACCGGCGCGGAGCTACTAGGCGCGTGGTTCCCCTGCCAGCAGTGTTATACTCCGCCGGTGGCGGGTGAACCTGTGAGAGCGAGTGGCCGCACCGGCCAGCGGCTGCTTACCATGGCTGTACTGTGCGTGGCGTTGCCTCTTGCCGTGTCGGCCGCGGCCCTGCTTCTCACCGGCAGGACGGAGCTGCAGCTGGACCAGCAGCTCGGCCAGCCTGTTTCGTCGGCCTCACTGGCCCAGGTGCAGCTGACGCTCAGCGCCCAGGCCCAGCGGATTCAGGCACAGCTGGGCAGTGTCGAGTACGGCGTCTCCGTCCTGGCGACCAATGCGCAGAAGGTGCTCAGCAATCCTCCCGCCTACGCCCCGCATCCACCGCAGGCAGCGCAGGACGCGGCGGCGCCGCCCCGCCAAGCAGACAACCCGGCCTACTACGTGCGGGGAGCGGACGGCGCCCTGCGCAAGCGCATCGACGACGGGCAGAGCGCGGTGTTCTTCCGCGCTCGCGAGGGTGGCGGCGAGTTTAGCGAGTATGACCACCAGCGGCTCTACGGCACGGCGGTGATTGACCCGCTGCTCAAGGGCCTGACTGAATCCAATCCGCTCTGCGGCCAAACCTACATCGCTACAGAGGATGGGCTGGTGCGCACGTATCCGTACCTGGACTTGTCTCTTTGGCCCGGCGACCGCGACGTGAGCAAGCTGCCGATGTATGCCTGGAGCAAGGACAAGGCGAGCGGGAGTGGAATCGTTTGGGGGGGGCCGTACTTGAGCAAGCTCACCGGAGAGTGGGTACTGGCCTGCCTGGCGCCGATCACCTTCGGCGACAAGCTGGTGGCGGTGGCCGGGTGCGAGGTGCCGCTTAACTGCCTGGCGGACAGCCTGCTGGCGTTCTCCCTCGGCCCGGATGGGTCCTGCTGGCTGATGCGCCCCGGCGGGCAGATCCTGGCGATACAGTCCGGCGCCGACCGCCTACTGGGCCTGAGCGTGGCTGCCGGAGACAAGGGCGAGTCGAAGGCGTCAGCTGGCGACGCAGGCGCGCTGAACGCTTTCTTGGGAACAAACAAGGATGCGGCCAGCCTGCTCAAGTCCATGCTGGCGCAGCAGAAGCTGGCCGATGTGCCGCAGCGCTTGCCCGACGGCTCCTACCTCGCCGCCGCGCGCGTGATGGGCACGGATTGGATGCTGGCGGGCGTGATGCGTAGCGGGGCCATCGACGCCCTAAGCGCGTTCAGGAAGGAGCTAGCCAGGGAGGGGCACCTCCCCCTCCTGCTAATCGCCTGCGCGCTGGTGGGCGGCCTGGCTTTGGCCGTAGTTCTCGCCTGGTTCAATGCGAGGCTGATCACTCAGCCGCTGAGGATTCTGACGTCCCAAGTGAAGCAGGCCGCAGCTTCGGGCACCGCATCGGCTGTGGCCATCAGCGACGAGGGAGAAATCGGCGCTCTCGCGCACGCCGTCCAGGATCTCATCGACCAGGCGTTCCCGAGCTCAATGAAGTCTGGGCAGAGTGCGGCTGAGCCTACGACGGCCGAGGAAGCAGGTCCAGCACCACACTCTGCGGGGGAACCGGATTCGCCGAAATCGTGACCGCCGCAAGGTATGCGGCGCTCAGCTCCGCGGAGGCTCGAGGGTCTTCGGGCTTGGCGTAAAGTACGGCGAGCTCATCGCCCTCGGACACGCTGTCGCCGACCTTCCGCAGGCACTCCACGCCAACCAGGGGATCGATTCGGTCGTCCTTGCGGAGGCGGCCTGTGCCCAGGCTCCGCGCCAGCTCGCCCACGAGCAGCGCATCCAGCCGCTCTATGAAGCCCGTCCGCGGCGCGATGACCGGGATGCGCCTGTAGTCAGCCAGCCCGCCGAGCCGCTCGGCGAAGCGCGCCAGGTTGCCGCCCTGGGCCTGCACCCAGGCCTGAAAGCGCTCCCAGACCAGGCCGCGCGCAAGGGCGTCGAGCATCCGGCTCTCCGCCTCGGAGGGCGTGGCCGCCTTGCCCGACAGCAGCAGGGCCGCACCGCCTAGCGCCAGGCAGAGCTGCGCCAGGCCAGGCTGCGCGGCGTGCCCAGCGAGGAAGTCCGCGACCTCCCGCACTTCCAGGGCGTTGCCCACGGCGCTGCCCAAGGGCTGGTCCATGCTGCTGATCACGCACGCCAGGCCTCTGCCCCACGCCTGCGCCAGGCGGGAAGCGAGCCCTGCGAACGCCCTCGCCCGCTCGATGTCCTTGAAGAACGCGCCGCGCCCGCACTTCACATCGAGCACGATGTGCCGCGCTCCGCCGGCGATCTTCTTGCTCATCACGCTCGCGGCGATCAGCCCGAGCTCGTCAACGGTGTCGGTGGCGTTGCGCAGCTCGTAGAAGAGGCGGTCAGCCGGCACGAGGTCGCGGCTCTGCGACACGACGACACAGCCCACGTCATCGAGGACCTGGGAAATCTCCTGCTCGGACAGGTCAGTGCGGAACCCAGGGATGCTCTCCAGCTTGTCGATCGTGCCGCCAGTGTGGCCTAGCCCGCGTCCGCTCATCTTGGGCACCCTCAGCCCAAGCGTGGCCAGCCACGGCACGAGCGCCAGGCTCACCTTGTCACCGACGCCTCCCGTGCTGTGCTTGTCCACCGTGATGGAGGCGGTTGCGCCCCAGTCGAGGCACCGCCCGCTCTCCACGAACGCGCGGGTGAGCGCCTCGGTCTCCTCGTAGCTCAGGCCCTCGTAGACGATTGCCATCAGCAGCGCGGACAGCTGGTAATCCGGCACGTCGCCTGACAGCGCCCCCTGCACGACTCCCCGGATATCGCCAGGTGACAACGCGTCGCCCGACCGCTTGCGCCTGATCAATTCCGGCATGCTGGGAATTGCTGTTTCGGGAGGTACCACTTCCGCCATTAGGCGCTAGAATCTGCGCCTATGCCTCGGCCGACCATTATCGTGCACGGCGGAGCGGGCGCCATCCAGCCGCAAGTGTGGCAGGAATACAAGACGGGTGTGCACCGCGCCGCGCAGTGCGGCCAGCGCGCGTTGGACGCCGGCGCCACGGCGCTGGACGCGGCAATCGAGGCCGTCGTGGCGATGGAGGACGACCCGACGTTCAACGCCGGGACGGGGTCCTGCCTCACCCGCGCGGGCGTCGTGGAATGCGACGCCCTGGTGATGCGCGATGACCTGACCATCGGGGCCGTGGCCTGCGTCAGCGGCGTGCGAAATCCAGTACTACTCGCGCGCGCGGTGATGGAGGGCACGGCGCATCATCTGGTGGGTGGGCCGGCGGCGCTGGACTTCGCCAGAAGCTCGGGGATTGAGCTGTGCGACCCGGCAGACTTGGTGATCGAGCGCCGGCGGAAGCGGTGGGAAGAGCTGATCGCCATGGGTGCGGCGTTCCACGAGCAGTTCAACCCCGAGGAAGCCCACGACGACCCGATGAGCGAACGCGGCGAAGGTGCGACGGGCGACACCGTAGGCGCCTGCGCCATGGACGCTGCGGGCAGAATCGCCGTCGCGGCCAGTACGGGTGGGATAATGCTCAAGCTGCCTGGGCGAGTGGGTGATACCCCTCTCGTCGGCTGCGGCAGCTACTGCGGCCCCGCGGGCGCAGCGACATGCACCGGCCACGGCGAGTCGGCCATGCGCGTCTGCCTGGCCAAGTACGTGTATGACCTGCTGGCGTGCGGGCAGGACGCGCTGTCGGCCGCACGGCACGGCGTGGAGCACGCGGTGCGCGCGGTGGACGGGAAGATTGGCGTGATCGTGCTGGACACCCAAGGCAACCGCGCCTGGGCCACGAGCACGATGCGCATCGCTGCCGGCGTGCCGGAGCACGAGGTTGACGCAACGGAAGGGTCCATCGCCGCCACGGGCAGCTAGTGAGTTCGCCAGGGGGTGTGGGCGGCATCGTGGAGTTGGTCTTAGGCAATGCGCATCGCTCTGATCCCGTTGGACGGCAGGCCAGTTAACTGGCAGGTGCCTCAGCGCCTGGCCGAGATCGCCGGGGTTGACCTGCTCGTGCCGCCGCGCGCAATGCTCGGCACGTTGCAGAGCGGCGCTAAGGGGATGCAGCTGGCGAAGTGGCTTCTCGCGTCCGCAACTAGAGCGGGGGCGCCTGGCTTAGACGCCGTCGTGTTCTCCTGGGACGCGCTGATCTACGGCGGGCTGGTGCAGAGCAGGGCGCTGGACGTAGAGCCGCATGATCCCGCAGCGCTGGCCAGCGCGCTGGGCGAGCTGGACTGGAGCACGACGGCTGGCTACGCCTACATCACGCTGCCCCGGCTGGGGATCACCGTCGGCTCGCAGGATCGCCTGGCGACGCATCAGCTCGTGCGCGAGTACTTCATTGAGACAGCCAAGGCGGAGGAGGATCCCCGGTCCAAGGAGCGCGCGCAGTCGCTCACCGAGCGGCTGGGGGAACGTGCCGTAGGGCGGCTGTGGGAGTGGCGCGAGCGCAACGTGCGCCTCGCTGAGAGCGCGCTGCGCGTCTCGGCGCAGCTCGGCCTGCGCTGCTGCCACGTCGCGGTCGAGGACAACGCGGAGTCGGGGCCGCATCTCGATGAGGCGGCGCGGCTCCGCGCTCTCGCGGCTGACCTGCACGCGGGCGGCGCTGCCACCAGCTTCAGCTTGTTCGACGGCGCCGACGAGGCTGCATCAATGCTCCTTGCCAAGGCTTATGCCGAGTGCCGCGAGTTATCTCCCGTGGCTGTCCACCTCATGGTGCACCCGCCCATGCCGGGCGCGGACCGCTACCATGGGCTGTACGAGACGCACAGCTTAGCGGAAGGCCTGGCCTTCCTCGGCGAAACGCTCGGGCTCAAGCTGCACCCCTCGGAGGGCACGGTACGCTGGCTCGTGGTTCACGGCGTCCAGCCGCAGCCGGACCTGCTCGCCGCCGACCCCGCGAGTGTCTTCGCCAACCCGTACTTGCTGCCCGCTGAGGCCGAAGGCCGCGCGCCGATCTTCGTCAGCGACCTCTGCGCGTGCAACGGCGCCAACCCTAACCTTGTCCGGCACCTGGTCGAGCTGGCGCCATCGCGCATCGCCGGGCTAGTCGGGTTCAACACGAACTTCAACAGCCTGGCGACCACGGCAGCGTGGATCCGCCTGGGCGCCGGCCGTGGACGCAGCCCGGCGGTGAGACGCCTCTTCGTTGAGCGCCTGGCGGACGACGTCGTCTACCAGTCCCTCGCCCGCCCGCGCCTGCTGCGCTACCTCGCCGGCCAGCGGCTGGACCCCTACGACTTTTCCGGCGCCAACACGTATCAGCTGCGTGAATGCCTCGGCATCGTCGAGCGCTCGTGGCGGGATTGGTCCACCGGGCCCGGCAGCGCCGTGCTCTCCGCCTGCGCGATCCCCTCCACGCAGGCAGGCGAGCTGCGGTTCAGCTTCCCCTGGATGCGCGCCTTCGAGATTGAAGCGCACGCCCCGCCGTAGTGCAGCATCGCGAAGTGCTCCTGCGGCGACGTCTCCCCGCTCCTTGCAGTGCCCTAGAATCAGGCCATGTCCCGCTACGACGTGCTGGTCGCGGGGGGCGGCATGGCTGGCTGCGCGGCAGCGATCGCCGCGGCGCGCGAGGGTGCGCGGGTGCTGCTAATCGAGCGCCACTGCTATCTCGGCGGCAACGCCACGAGCGCCATGGTGCAGCCCTGGCAGAGCTTCCATGCCGCAGTTATCCGCTCGGATGGCGGCTTGCCGCCGCAGGTGATCGGCGGCATCGCCCAGGAATTCGTGAGCGACCTGACTGCGCTGGGCGCCAGCACCGGCCATTTGGTTGATCCCATCGGCTTCTCGGGCAGCATCACGCCAATCGACACCGAGATGCTGAAGCTCTACCTGCCTGGCAAGCTCGAAGAAGCGGGGGTGGAGGTCCTACTAGCTACGGCGCTGAGCACTGAGGACCTTCAGCTCGCTGGGCAAGTCGTGGACGCCACCGGGTGCGCCGCGGCGGCACGCCTGCTCGGTGCCGAGGTGGTCCATCCCAGCGATGCGCAGCCAATGTCGTGGCTCTTCACGATGGTCGGCGTGGATGCCGCTGAGGTGCGAACCTACCAGCTTGCGCATCCGGAGGAGTTTGTCCTCCACCCGGCGTTTGCCGCCCTGGACCCCGGCTTCATCGCAGTCTCAGGATTCTTCGAGCTGATGCGCCAGGCGCAGCAATCGGGCGAGCTCGATGTCCCCCGCGACCGGCAGCTGTTCTTCTCGACTCCCCGCCCGGGCGAGGTGCTGATCAACACGACGCGCATCCCGCCCGACCATCCACAGCCGCGACAGGAGGGCCTGCGCCAAGTACGGGAGCTGGTGCACTGGTTCGCGCGGCGCGTGCCGGGATTCGAGCACGCCACGCTGGGGCGGCTGGCCGACGACATTGGCGAGCGCGAGTCCTCGCGCATCGCCGGCCGGAGGACGCTTGGCGCGGCTGACGTGAGACGCGATGAAGACCGGGAGGACAGTGTGGCGCGCGGCTGCTACCGCATCGACATCCACCGCGCAGGCGACAGTACGCTCGATACGCAGGAAATCGCGCACCGCGGGTACTATGACATCCCCCTGGGCTGCCTCGAATCGGCTAACGTGCCGCGTTTGCTCGCCGCAGGCCGCTGCATCAGCGCCGACCGCCAGGGCTTCGCTTCGGCGCGGACGCTGCCCACGGCGATGGCCACCGGCCAGGCGGCGGGCATGATCGCGGCCTGGAGGGCGGCTGGGCAGAAAGTGGAGACTTTCGCTTGCCTTTCGGCAGTTTCGCTGGTATAACTTCGCGTCTCAGGTGGAGGTCGAGACCCAAACCCAAGGGCGGGTTGAGGTGAGAGACTAGGCTCCCCGGGTGAAGCGAGGTGGATCGAGGCTTCCCGGAGGAGCGAAGACAGTTGAGACCTGTGGGAGAGGTGTCCGGTCGCGGAGAAGAGTGCCCGCCACGGAAAGAGTGGATTTCAGACGACGCGCGGTATGAGCGCGCTTCCGCATTGCATCACAAGACCATAGTCCAGTTGCCAAGGAGAGAGAATTGGCCCGTCAAGCTACGCCGCCCCAGCGCGTTATGCCTGGTGAGTATTACGACCAGATCAACGAGATCATCCTGAAGAACGGCAGGATCACCACCGAGGAGCTCAACGAGATCATCAGCCAGGACGAGGGCCTGAGCCCGGAGAAGGTAGAGCTGCTCTACGACGAGCTCAACGAGATGGGCATCCAGATCGTGGATGCGGCCAAGGTTCAGGAGGAGACCGAGGACCGCTACCGCGACGGTGCGGAGTTCTTCACCAAGGAGGAGATCGAGGACGCGGACAACCTGCGCCTCGACGACTCGGTGAAGATGTACCTCAAGACCATCGGCCAGATCCCGCTGCTCACGCCGCAGGAGGAGGTCTACTACGCGCGGCTGTACCGCGACGGCGATTTCCAGACCTCCCAGCGGTCGAAGCAGCGGCTGATCGAGGCGAACCTGCGGCTGGTGGTGTCCATCGCCAAGAAGTACCTCAACCGCGGGATGAGCTTCCTCGATCTGATCCAGGAGGGCAACATCGGGCTGATCCGCGCCGTGGAGAAGTTCGACCTGGACCGCGGGTTCAAGCTGAGCACCTATGCCACGTGGTGGATCCGCCAGGCGATCAGCCGCGCGCTGGCCGATCAGGCGGAGCTGATCCGCAAGCCGGTGCACATGGTGGAGACGATCACCAAGCTCGGGCGCGCGAGCAAGGACATCCAGCAGCGCGAAGGGCGCGAGGCCAACAACCGCGAGATCGCCAGCGCGATGAACGTCACCGAAGATAAGGTACGCGAGATCCTCAAGGTGGCCCAGAAGCCGATCAGCCTGGAGAAGCCCATCGGCAACGACAAGGACAGCCTGTTCCAGGACTTCCAGGAGAACAAGAACATCGTCTCGCCGGAAGTGGAGACGATGTATGAGCTGACGCGCACGAAGATCAACCGCATCCTGCAGACGCTGAGCCAGCGCGAGCAGCGCGTGCTGCGCCTGCGCTACGGGCTGGACGACGGGATGAGCCGCACGCTGGAGGAGGTGGGCCGGGAGTTCAACGTCACCCGCGAGCGCATCCGCCAGATCGAGATGAAGGCGCTGAAGAAGCTCAAGCACTCCAGCCGCCGCAAGCAGTTCGTGGGCCTGATCGAATTCTGCGACCAGTACGGCACGCGCGGCTCCTAACGCGCCGGGCCGCCGCAGCTTGACAGGGCCCAGTGGCCGGAGCGCGGGTGATCGCGCCAAGCGGTGACGCTCAGGCCGGTGTCCCTATCCCGGCAGACGCAGTGACTCGCCCCCCGGAATGGGTGCTTACGGCGTGTAGTGGAGCGTCACGTAGTCCTTATAGCCCCAATATGTGATCTTGCACGAGCCAAAGTCCTGCTTGAGCTGGTCCGAGCTGTCGTAGAGCTTGAACGCGACCTCGACGAAGGGCGGCGGTGTTGAGCCATTGTAGTCAAACCACTCCGCCCCGATGATGTAGTCCCCGGTGTACGCCGTGCTCTTGAGCCGTGCCCACTCGAACAAACCCCCTCCGTCGGGGTTGTCCACGCTGAATTCAATGCTCATGCCTAGGTCATCCGGAAACCAGGGGCCACCAGAGTTGCCCTGCGGGTCCTCGACGTACAGGTCGACGTTGCAGTCCGGGTCGCTCCACGTTATCTCGATCCGCTCGCCGACGCCCCAGTCCGCCTCATAGGGGGTGCGTCCGGGCACTCCAGTCGCCTTCAGCATGTCCAGCCAGCCGGTGTCCTGGTTGAACGTCAACGGGGCATAGTCATCCTGGTAAGTCTGGTCGAAGTAGTACACATTGGGCAGGAAAGCGCTGATCCCCGTCGTGTCCGGCAATCCGTACTGCGCATAGTGATCAATCGCCCCGCCGCACTTCGCCAGCGCGTCATCGAGCAGCCCTTGGATCGTGGTATCCGCGGTGGAGGCGCGATAGGCACTCAGAAACCTCGTCAGGTCGCGCTCGCCATCACCGCCGTCAGGCTCTGTGGCGACGCCAATCGACTGCTTCACCAGGGGGCTCTCCGTGGCCGCATTCGCAGTCACGGCTGTAGCCAGCGACTTCAGCGACCCGGCCAGGCCCGAGAGATCAGCGGCGTTAATCGCCGCCTGGCAAACGTACTCCTGGCCGTCGTAATAGCTGGAGGTCTCGTCAGCAATGATGCGGGCCACACTCTCGGCGTCCGGCGTCGTCGCGGCGTTCCAGGCCCCGAGAATCGCGGCGTAGGGATACCCGTGATTCGGCATCAGCGCTTCGCTCGCCGCAATCCAGTCCGCGAGGTCGCGGTAGTCGTACAGAGCTTCGAGATGCGCCATGTTGCAGGCGTCGAAGCCTAGGATATCGAAGTGCCGGCCGGCTAGGGCCTGGGCTATCACCAGGTTGTCCGTGAGCAGCCAATCACCGTCGCTGTCGTCGCCCAGAACGCCGCTTGGCTTATGCCCCCCCGCTCCCGACGTACCCTTCCAGCCCGGCAGCCAGCCGTCCCCGTGGTCCCACAGCACGAGGGCCTGGTGCTTGGCGGGGAAGTGCTCGCCGGCCCACTCGAGGAACGCCACCAGATTCGCCGGGTCGGCGCTGTTGTACCCCGCCCGAGCGAAGTCCATGTCGGACGGATCGCCGGTGGTGTTTATCGAGTTTAGATCGCTGTCTTGCACGACCTTGATGAAATGGACCTTGTCGATGCCCTGCACCCCCTGCGCTACAGACGGGTCAATGTCATAGCCGGCGAGAACCTGCACGTTGTCGGTGCTCCCGACGCTCTCCATTTCGTTGAGGTTGTCCACCGCAGCTGAGGCCAGGTCGTTGTCGGCCGCCAGCCACACAAGCAAGTTCCATTCCGCCACCTTCGGCAGCTCCACCTCAACGGTGACGCTGGCGGACGAGCCCGCGGGGCACACCAGCGCTATGTAGATGCTCCCCCCTGGGCTGACGGTCCCTGAAGGAGGCAGGTTGAGCACGGTGGGTGCGTTGTGCGCGTCGCCCAGCCAACTCCAACTCCCCCGGGAGTAGTCGCTCACTGCAACCCACAGACCACTCAGCGTGCCCGTCACGCTAATCCATGGGGGGCACAGCCCCCAGGTGTTCACGCCCAGCACTGCATAGCTGAGCCCCGTCGGCCCGAGCGTGAGCTGGCTGAGGGACATGGCGCCGCCCTGGATGGCCAGAACGTCCGCCTCGCCAAACGTGTAGGCGCTTGCCGTGCGGTTAGCCGCCTGCGGAGCTTCAGCCTTCGGCAGGCTGGGCAGCGGACGGGCAGATGCTTCTGCCACGAGTGGCAACGCCCCGCCGCGGTGCGCCCCGCATCCGCCTCCAATAAGCGCGACTCCGCCTAACAGCAAGACGATCAGCCTGCGCATGCAAGACTCCTCAAGGACAGCAATACGCCCTCAGGCACACCCGCCCTCGCCCGCGCCTGGAATCCCAGCGCGGCCTCCGGGCTGGCGTAGCCGCTATCGCTAATACTACCTCAACCGCGGCGTTACAATACGCCCCGTGAGTGACAACCGCCACCCGGGGCGCAACATCGTCCTCACCGGCTTTCACCTGGCAGGCAAGACCACCGTCGGCCGCGAACTGGCGCGCCGCATGCGCCGCCCGCTTGTCGACTTGCCTACCGAGGTCGAGCGCCGCCAGCGCTCGCTGCTGTCGCCCTTCACGAGGCGCCCGAGCGACAACGAGGCCGAGCGGCGCATCGTCAGCGACATCGCCTCCCGCCGCGAGGTGATCATCGCCACTGGCGCAGATACGCTGCTGCGCGAGTGGAATGCCGATGAGCTGCGCGTGTTCTCCTTCCTCGTCTTTCTCGACCCGCCCTTCGAGATGCTCTGCCGGCGGGCACAGAGCAAGCGGTTCTCCCACCCCGCGCTGGGGCCGTTCAGCCTTGACGAGGCATTCCAGCCGTGGCAGGAGAGGCGGCAGGCCTACGAACACTGCGATTTGCAGCTGACTGACGGGGCCAGCACTCCGGAGCTGACCGCCAGGCTCGTGCTTCATTGTTTCTACACATGAGCATCCATCTGCCAAAGGCCTTCTATCGCGCCGCCGAGCCATCCACCCCGGGCAGGCGGGTCCAGGTCTGGCTCGCCTTGGCTGTCGCGGTGCTGAGCGGCTGGCAGGTGTTTGCCCTGCCCGGCGCGCCCATCTGGAAGCAGTCGCCACCGGCGGACATGCCGTGGTACGGCTTCGGTTTGGTGGGTACGTTCGTGGAGGCCGACGGGAAATGGGTCATCCACCGCGAGGGCTACGCCGACAGGATGCGCAAGTATGTCATCGTGCCTAATGGGACTCTTGTGCCGTATGAAGAGAGCGGGACCTACGAGGGGGTCGATGCCTCCGGAGCCCGGGCCTACGGCACTCAGATGCCCGGCGGCGGCATCCTCAATGTGAAACCCAGCCAATACTACTACGCGTGGCTGAAGGATCTGCGGGCGGGCAAGGAGCGGCCGACGGGTACGCCCGCCGCTTCCCGCTATCCGTTGCCCTCTTACACGGGAACATCGGCAGCCCCTCCCCTGCAGCCATACGTGGTCGTCCGCGTGTACAAGCATGACCACCAGTGGGAGTTCGCGATTCTCGAACAGTACCACTACTATCCTGTGTACGACGCAGCGCGCTACAAGGACCCCTACCTCTGGATCACGACCAATCAGGCTCGGTTCCTTCACGTGGTCTACGTCTCCGACAGGCAGGCTGTTCCGGAGGTTCGCGTGCTGAAAACGGTTCCTCTCCACCTGGGCATGCGCGTCCTGAACGATACCGTGCTTGGAGTGGATCCGCTGAGCGGCCGCTTGTTCCTGCTCTTGGCCACTGGAGATCGCTTCTGGTTCGACCCGCTGAGTCTGGAGCAGCTCAAGCACGACAAGCTCCCCGGGGTCTGGGAAAGGGAGTATGCGGCAATCACGCACATCCGCTTCCTGCGCGGCACCGACCCCGGCTGGCCGCTCACCAAGGGCCAGTACGTGTTTCTCATGCGCATCACGATGGTAGTATTCCTCGGCAGCCTACTCTGGCTCGCCACTCGCTGGAGGCAGGCATGGAGGTTCATTGCGGCTCCGACCACCGCGGATACGAGTTGAAGCGCCAGATCGTCGAGTACTTGGAGAGCCTCGGGCACACCTGCATCGATCATGGCTGCAGCGCCGGTGAGCAGGCCCACTACCCGGAGTATGGGGCCAGCGTGGGCCGGGCGGTGGCCAGTGCGCCGGGGGCGATGGGTGTGGTTGTCTGCGGCAGCGGAGCGGGCATCGCGATCGCGGCCAACAAGATCCGCGGCGTGCGCTGCACGGTCGCCTGGTGCGAGCACGCGGCGGAGTACGGGCGGCGCCACAACCACGCCAACGTCCTGGCCTTCGGGGCGGACCTCCAAACCTTCACCCAGGTGAAGCGCTGCATCGACGCCTATCTCAACGCCGGGGAGGAAGGCGGACGGCACGAGCAACGTGTGGCGATGATCAACGCGCTCGACGAGGACCCGTAGGGGCCGGCCATGGCCGGCCCGCGCCGCGCACGCGCGGCGCCTACATGCGTTCGTGCAGGCGGCCGGCTAGGCGACCCCGCGGGCTAGGCGCACTCCTGGCGGTAGGCGGCAAGCGCATGCCATATCTCATCCGGGGTGAAGCTGACCATCGGCGCGGGCCATTCCTCGACCCCCCGCCCCGGCGTGCACGGCAGCACCATCTGCACGCTACGCCCGCGGTTACGCTTCTCGTGGCGCATGCTGTCTACGAGCAGCCGGTCCTGCAGTTCACTGGGGAGGGCCGCGGACAGGCCGCAGTTCTCGAACAGGTCGATCAGCGCCTTGCGATCCTGCGCGCTCATCAAACCCTGCTGCACCGCAAGATACGACTCGAAGGCCAGGCCGATGCCCACCGCCTCGCCGTGATTGAGGTGCAGCTTGCTCGCCGACTCAAGGGCATAAGCCGTGGTGTGCCCCATCTGCAGCACGATGCGCAGGTCCTGCTGGAACGGATCGAGCTTGATCACGTTGGTCAGGATGGCCAGCGACGGCTGGACGAACTCCTCCACCGAGCTGCGGGCGCCCGCCAACCCTCCACCGTTAGCCACACGGGCGCACAGCTTGCGGAACAGCTCCTCGCTGCCGATCATCGCTACTTTCGCGATCTCCGGGATGGCGTTGCGAAAGTGCTTGTCGGGGAGCGTCTTGAGGAACGAGGTGTCGACGAAAACGACGTTCGGCCAGTAGAAAGTGCCGCAGTAGTCCTTGTAGCTGCCGAGGTTCACCGCGGTCTTGCCGCCCACCGCGCAGTCCGCCTGCATCACCAGCGTCGTCGGCACGAAGATCCACTGCAACCCGCGCATGTACGTCGAGGCGACGAAGCCCGTGACGTCGCCGATCGTGCCTCCACCCACGGTCATGAGCAAATCGTCCTTTTGCAGCTCGTTCTGCATCAGGAACTCATGGATCTCCTGGGCGACACTGAACTGCTTCGCCTCTTCCCCGCCGCGCAGGTGCATCGTGCGGACACGAGGCAGCGCGTCGTAGACCGCCCTCAGCCGCTCCGGGTACAGGCGCTCGACCTCGTCGTCCACGACGATGGCCAGCATGTGGTCGCCGACGAATTGCCTCGTCAGGTCCACGACCTCGTCCCACCAGCCGCTGCCGACGAACACCGGACGGCTCCGTTCGCGGCGCGCGGGCTGATACGACGGCACCTCATGGGCGTTCTTGGCTTGCAGTAGGAATTGCATGGAGACCTCCACCGGGCGGGAAGCACCCGGCGCGGGGCCTTATGTTAGCAGATGCGCCCGGGTCCACCGCGCCCAGGGATGCACCCCCATGCAGCCATGCAACACAGCAGTGTCGGGAGGGTCATACTCTATGATTTAGGCGATGGCATTCCTGCTGTACAACAAGTTGCTCCTCCGCCTGCTCGTCATCCTCTCAGGCATTGCGGTCGGCGCAGCGACGTACTACTACGTGACGCTGTCCGGGCAGAAGCTCCCCGAACACGGGGTGACCGATGCCCTGGCGATCATCAGCTTCCTCATCGCGGGTTGGCTGGTGATGGTGATCGCCGAGGTCATCGACAACCACTACGCGCGCGTGTTCGGATGCCTATGCATCGGCCTGGGCGGCTACGTGAGCTTTCCCTGGGTGTTCCGTACCGACGGGCCCAAGCTCGCCGAACTGCCGGGCGGCGCAGACGGCATGCGCATCGTGGCCCTCGGCTTCTGGGCGGCGATGGGCCTGGCGGCGGCGATGCTCGTCCTGCTCGTCTGGCGCCTGATCCTGGACCGCGTGACCTACGGCCGGCGGCCCCGGGCGGTCGCACGCGCGGACGCGGCGCTTGGCCCGCTCCCCGCTGGAATGGGCGAGCCCAAGCGGCCCCCCGAGCTTCCCCCGATCCCCATTGATGCTTCGCCCCTGGCCGTTGCGAGCGCCCCGGCTGCCGAGGCCCCCGCCACCCCCGCCGCACCGCGCGAGCCTGCGCCGGTGAGCAAGCTGGTGGGAATCGGCGGCATATACCTTGGCACAGAGTTTGCACTCGCGCCGGGCGACCACCTTCTCGGGAGGGCGGAAGCCGAGTTTCTGCTCGCCAACGACAACCAAGTCTCGCGGCGCCACGCCCAGCTCAGCGTGACTCCCGAGGGCATCGCCACGATCACCGACTTGGGGAGCACAAACGGCACGTATCTAAACGACTCGCGCATCACCAGCGCTGCCCTCGCCCCCGGAGACATCCTGCGCATCGGCACGTCGCTGTTCAAGGCGGAGGCGTGAAAGGGATGCGGCGCGCTTCCTTCAGCCGCGCAGTGGCTACGGCGGCTGCATCCGCCCTGTACGCCGGAGCCGTAGCCCTTCAGGGACCCGCCACTCCGCTGGTGCCTCCTCCACCCTCACCGGGCGGCCCCGCCGCGCCTGCACCGCCAGCCGGCGCCCCACAACAGCCGTCCCAGCCGCGCACCTACAGCAACCAGACGAACCCGTTCGTGAAGTACGCGGCAAACGTCAAGGTGCGCATCAGCCAGATGGAGCTTGGCGCATTCCCCACGGTGCGCGCCTTCGTGTCAGTGACGGACGAGCAAGGCATCCAGATCCGCACGCTCAAGGAGAACGACTTCACCGTGGCGGAGAACAAAGTGCAGGCGAAGGATGTGCACTTCGCCAACCGCGACGAGCTGAACCTGCCCCTGGCGATTATCTTCATCGTCGACATCTCGGGAAGCATGGAAGGCGCCCTGCCCCTCGAAGTCGAGGCCGTCAAGCAGTTCATCAGCCAGCTCAAGCCCCGCGACAGGATAGGGCTGATCACGTTCTCCGACGCTCCGATCCGCCAGGCGTCCCTCACCACGACGCACGAGGATGTCCTGTCGCAACTCGACCAGCTTGCCGCCTGGGGACAGACGACCCTCTGGGACGCGATCAGGCTTGGCACGGAGGAGCTGCTGGCCGACCCGGACCCGGCCCGCCGCGCGCTGATCGTCCTCTCGGACGGGATGGACAACAAGAGCATCGAGACGCCCCTGACGGTGCTGCAGTACTACGACGATGAGGCGCTGAAGAAGAACCGCGGCTTCTCGGTGTACACGCTGGGCCTGGGCGAGGAAATCGACCGCGGCGGGCTGGGGCAAATCGCCACGCGCACCGGCGGGCTCTACTTCGACAGCCCCACGCCGGAGGACCTCGCCCGCGTCTACCAGGACATCCTCAGCCAGATCCAGAACGAGTACCTGCTCGAGTACACCTCACCAGCGGAGAGCAAGCCGGGCCAGATCATCGACGTGTCCGTCGGCATCGGCGTCGTCAAGTCGTTCACGCCGGGGACCTACACCTACCGCAGCCCGGGGCTGACCATGGCGCTGGCGCGCGTGCTCTGGCCGGGGCTGATCACCATCTCTGTGCTGCTCGTGCTGCTGATACTGGCCACGATCTACAAGCTCTCACGGCGCGTCTGGCTGACGCTGATGATCACGCCGCTGGAAGGCAAGGACTACGTTATCGGCATGGACGGCGTGGACATCGGCGCGCTGGAGTCCTGCCAGGTGCGCCCGGCGCGCGACCCGGCGATCCTGCCGCTGCACGCCACCGTGCGCGAGACCTCCGACGGCTACCTGATCGAGGCGGTCGACCCCGAGGCGCCTATCATCTGCGGCGAGCGCATCCTGAAGCGCAAGCTCCTGCGCCAGGGCGACCGGTTCACGCTGGGCACGACGCGCTTCGTCTTCCACGAGCGAGTGCTCAGGCCGGGCGAAGGCCGGGAGGAGGACGCGGAGCATTTCGTTGCCGTGCCGCCGCCACCGCTCACCGAGGAGGCGCAGCGCGCCGGCACGGGTGCGGCTGCGCAGGCACCGCGCGCAGTCCCTCACACGATGGTTGCCATCAGCGGGCCCTGCAGCGGGCAGCGCTTCACTCTGCAGGAGGGCTCGAACATCGTCGGTCGCGCCGAGGGCACGATCCTGCTCAGCGCCGACAGCCAGGTCAGCCGCCGCCACTGCGACGTCCGCGTCGGTAAGAGCCACGCCAGCGTCGTCGACCTCGGCAGCACCAACGGCACACGCCTCAACGGCGCCCCCTGCCAGCCGGGACTGGCCGTACCGGCGTACAGCGGCGACGTGCTGGGCATCGGATCGGGCGAGTATCGCCTAGAATAGCAGCGTGGTTATCATCGCCACGCGCAATCCGCACAAGCTCTTCGAAGTGCAGGCCCTGCCGGCCGCAGAGGGCATGAAGCTGGAACCGCTGGATGCCCTTGGGACTCCGCCGGCAATCGATGAGACCGGCGTCAGCTTCGAGGAGAACGCCACCATCAAGGCCGTGCGCTACTCCATTTGGGTCAAGCGCGAAGCGGACATTGACGCAGCAGTGATCGCCGAGGACTCCGGCCTGCAAATCGAAGCCCTTTTCGGCTGGCCGGGCATCGAAAGTGCCCGCTTGGCTCCCACCGACGAGGATCGCATCGCCATGGTCCTCTCCCGCCTCGCCGACGGCACAAGGCGCGAGGCGCAGTTCTCCGCCGTCACGGCCGTAGCGGTCGGCGGCCACTTCGTGGGCTCGTTCCGCGGCATTGCGAATGGCGTGATCACTACGGCTCCGCGAGGAAGCAACGGCTTCGGCTACGACCCCGTGTTCGAGGATCCCACCACGGGTCTGACATTCGCGGAAATGACCCTCGCCGAGAAAAACGAGCGCTCGCATCGCGCCGATGCCTGGACCAAAGCCCTAAGGCACATCCAGGCCTACCACCTCTTCCCGTCCTAGATTCCCCTACGCCTTCGGCGTACCCGGCACGTGATTGCGGCTGCCGCAACCAGGTGCTAAACTCTCCAGCCGGCTAACCGCCGTCCATCCCCCAAAGGAGCACCCACCATGAGCGACAAGAGGGCTGACCTGGCTGGCCCAGGCATCAGCACCTATGAGGAGGTCAACAAGGCCCTCCCGGCCGACTACTCGCCGATCCTCGATCCGAAGGACACTCAGAAAGCGATCGCGGCGATCAAGGAGTACATCGAGCACGGGTTGTGCAGCGAGCTGAATCTGTTCCGCGTTGAGTGCCCGCTGATCCTCACCAAGGAATGCGGGATGAACGACTACCTCGACCGCGACGGCTCGCGCACGCCCATCGACTTCCAGTGCGGCCTCGGCCTCGACCGGCGCATCGACGCCCAGGTCGTCCAGGCGGCGACGAAGTGGAAGCGCTGGGCGCTGAAGCAGTTTGGCTGCAGCGTCGGCGAGGGCATCCTCACCGACATGCGCGCGGTGCGCAAGGACTACTTCCTCGACCACGACCACAGCAGCTATGTCGACCAGTGGGACTGGGAGCGCGTCATCAGGATGGAGGACCGCAGCCTGGACTTCCTCAAGGACGTCGTGCGCAAGCTGTGGAAGGTGATCCGCGGCGCGGGCGCACTCGTGGTGAAGCAGTTTCCCAAGCTCGCCGGCAAGTACCCCGACTTCCCCGAGGAGTTGACCTTCCTCCACGCCGAGGAGATCCTCGACATGTACCCCGACCTGCCCCGCAAGCAGCGCGAGACGCTGGTGATCCAGAAGTACCCGGCGGTCTTCATCATCGGCATCGGCTCGACGCTGAAGGACGGCTATCCCCACGAGATGCGCGCCGCCGACTATGACGACTGGGTGACGCCCACGGTGACCAAGAACGGCGAGCAGTACTACGGGCTCAACGGCGACATCCTCGTCTGGAACCCCGTCACCTGCCGCCGCCACGAGCTGTCCAGCATGGGCATCCGCGTGACGAAAGAGACGCTCTTGCAGCAGCTCAAGCTCACCGGCCAGGAGCACTTCCTCGAGCTGCCCTACCACAAGATGATCATGGCCGGCGAGATCCCACTCAGCGTCGGCGGCGGCATCGGCCAGAGCCGCGTCTACCAGTACCAGCTGCGCAAGGCGGCGCTGGGCGAGTGCAGTGTGACTGTGTGGCCCGAGCAGCTTCACAAGATCTGCGCCGACCACAACGTCCACCTGCTGCGGTAACGGGCAAGGCGAACACAGGACGCAGGGAACCTACTCGCTGCGCACGACAATCACCGCGGCGCCGGTGAAGCGCCCACTTCGCAGGTCGTCCAGCGCGTCGTTCACGCGCTCCAGCGGATACGCGTGCACCTCGGTGCGCACCGGCACCTGCGGCACCAGCGCCAGGAACTCCTCGCCGTCCCGCCGCGTCAGGTTGGCCACGCTGCGCACCACCCGCTCCTCCCAGAGGATGCGGTACGGGAACGACGGGATGTCGCTCATGTGAATCCCGGCGCACACCACCACCCCGCCCTTGGCCACCGCCTTGAGCGCCGCCGGCACGAGCGCGCCCACCGGCGCGAAGATGATCGCCGCGTCGAGCATGACGGGCGGCGCCTCGTCTGAGCCGCCGGCCCACACCGCGCCCAGGCTGCGGGCGAACTCCTGGGCGGCTGTGTCCCCAGGACTGGTGAGGGCGTACACCTCATGGCCGTGGAAGCGCGCGACCTGCGCCAGGATGTGCGCGGCGGCGCCGAACCCGTAGAACCCCAGCCGCTTCGCCCCCGCTCTGGGCACGCCCTCCAGCGCCATGCGATAGGCGCGGTAGCCGATCAGCCCCGCGCATAGCAGCGGCGCCGCCTGCAGGTCGGGATAGCCCTCCGGCAGGCCGAAGCAGAACCGCGCATCGGCGCAGCAGTACTCGGCGAACCCGCCGTTGATCTGGTAGCCGGTGTAGCGCGCGTGGTCGCAGAGGTTCTCGCGCCCGGACTCGCAGTACGCGCAGGCGCCGCAGCTGTACCCCAGCCATGGCACGCCGACGCGCTCGCCCACGCCGAATCCCATGCCGCCCTCGCCCAGCCCCATGACGCGCCCCACGATCTGGTGCCCCGGCACAAGCGGCAGCGCGGGCTCAGGCAGGTCGCCGTCCACGACGTGCAGGTCCGTCCGGCACACCCCGCAGGCGTGGACGCGGATCAGCACCTGCCCCGGGCCCACCTCCGGCACGGGCAGCTCGGATGCCCGCAGTGGCTGGCCCTGCTGCTCCAGCACCATCGCGCGCATCACGCCGCCAGCCACCGCCGCCTCGCGTTCCGCATCGCGCCCGATGATACACCCGCCAAAGAGAATGTGGCAGAATCGGGCAGATTCCACTTGCGCGGCGCCGACTTCGCGGGTAAAATCTAGAGAATAATAGACTAGAGAGTGGGGAGATGCGTGGGTTGCCCGCCAGTTGGATCGAGGAGCAACTGGAGGCTCCCCGAATCGGGGAGCTCCTCGTTGCTCAGGGTGTGCTCAACAAGAGCCAGCTGGCGTGCGTGCTAGGAATGCAGAAGGAGAGCGGCCGGCTGCTCGGAGAGATTCTTGTCGACCTCGGCCTCGCCACGCAGGAGCAGATCGACTGGGCGCTGTCCCAGCAAGCGCTGAAGCCCCAGCCCATCGCCGGCGCTTCCTCGGCCGCCTGAGCCCAGCACGGCGCACCGCGCGCCAACGAGATGCCGCCGCGTGCCCGCTCGTGAAGATTCCGAGCACCTGGTCATGATCACTCCGGGTAGCCGGTACACCCCGTGCCGGCGCGCGCGCCACAAAGGCAAGCAGGCCTTCCCCGGGAGCGCCGCCACCCCGGTGGCTATCCCTGGGAGCGCCGCCATCCTGGCGGCAATTCACGTAGGCCGGGCGCCCCTGCCCGCCAACCACCTACTGCCGCCCGACCGGCCTCCACCCCTTGCGTCGCCGAAAACTGCGCATACTAGTGTATTAGTACACTAGTACACGTGAATGCGCAGCAACGTGCTGTGGTCGGGTGCGGCGGAGGGGCGTGGCGGAGCAAGGCCACGGGGCTGTGGAGCGCCACGCACATGGGGGTGCAGGATTGGTAGCGGAGCTCACCAAGCCGTGAGCGCCTGCGAGTCCCAGTGTCTGCTGCCGCTCTCAGTTCCAGCGACTTGCCCTGGATCCCGGGCTCATCCCGCACACGGGCAGGGCGAAGCCCTGGGCGGGCGGACGCCCCGCCCCGCGCTGCGCTCCGAGCGCCCCATGTGCGCAGACAGGAAGGAGGCCGCACGCCGCCTACGGCGGAATACCAGCCATGCACCATTCCCTCTCCCCTCCCCCCCTCCCCTCCCAGGGCCGCCAATCACCTTGATGCACTTAGTGGTATTGTGGTACCGGAATACCACTATGCGATTTTCGGAGAGGCAATGATGAGGGGCGAGTGGGGCTGGCAGAGCTGGGGCATGGTCGCGGCGCGGGGGCGGGGCTGACGGGGCATGGGCCTGGTCGCGGAGCGGAGGGGCCCAATGCGGCGGGGGGGGCGGGGCTGGTTGAAGCTGGGGCCTCGTCGCGG